>Ga0136611_10000176_pt1 | contig 38323 bp, 31 predicted proteins | sample AntDrymUQ2232306_2_FD_106645 | JGI IMG/M metagenome (GOLD analysis project Ga0136611, IMG submission 106645) | Polar desert sand microbial communities from Dry Valleys, Antarctica - metaG UQ223 (23.06) | ecosystem: Environmental > Terrestrial > Soil > Desert | place: Antarctica: Dry Valley...
ATCGATATGTAAACGCAGCAGCTTATTATTTAGCGCTCGCGCAGTATTTAGATCGCCAGAGAATGCAGCGATACACATTTCATGCATCATTCTGGGCGCTACATTTGCGGTGACTGAGATGACACCATGTCCACCTAACAGCAGAAATGCTAATGCGCTGACATCATCTCCGCTATATATAGAAAATCCGGATGGTGCGCGTAGCAATAAGTCAGAACCTCGCCCAATATCACCTGTCGCGTCTTTAATACCTATAATATTGGGAATTTGTGCCAAGCGTAATGCCGTATCATTTTGAATATCTGCAACGGTTCTGCCCGGAACATTATATAAGATATGTGGAATATCAACTGCTTCTGCAATCGCCTTAAAGTGCTGATATAGCCCTTCCTGAGTAGGTTTGTTGTAATAAGGCGCAACCGAGAGACAGGCATCTACCCCGGCGTTTTTTGCATAAATTGATAAATCGATAGCTTCACGAGTTGAGTTAGCGCCAGTGCCTGCAATCACCGGTATGCGTCCAGCAACATGGTCAACTGCAGTGCGCATGAGTAAATGGTGTTCATCAAAGTCTACGGTTGGAGACTCACCGGTCGTGCCAACCACTACAACGCCATCGGTACCCTGTGCAATATGAAAATCAAGAAGGGAGCGGAACCGTTCTAAGTCTAATCCACCATCTTCATGCATGGGAGTGACGATAGCAACCAAGCTACCTTTGAACATGACAATCTATCCAGTAAAAAACACATATTTTACCCGAATCTGATCGTATTTAAGCATATTCGCCACATGATCCATGTATATTTTGTCTTTCCTATAATCAAAATGACAATTCAGGAATATATTTTAATCAGCTGATATCACTAATTCTATTCAGTCATTTTGGAAAAGCTTATCTTATCATTGCTGTAATCCACTCTGATCGTATCTTTTGCAACAAAATTACCCTCCAGAATCTCTTTGGCTAGTGGATTCTCAATTTGAGCCTGAATCGCGCGTTTCAGAGGTCGTGCACCAAATACCGGATCAAAACCAGCTTGCGAAAGTGCTGCGAGTGCCGCTTCACTAACTTGAAATTTCATTTCCAGTTTGGCTAATCTGGCTTCCAGATAGTGAAGCTGTATCTTAGCAATTGATTGGATATGTTTTTGGTCCAAAGCATGGAACACCACGACTTCATCAATACGATTAATAAATTCGGGACGGAAATGTATTTTTACCTCGCCCATCACTGCATGCTTGATCGATTCATATGGACTTCCGGTCATTTCCTGAATCATTTGCGAACCCAAATTAGATGTCATGACGATGACGGTATTTTTAAAATCGACAGTGCGTCCCTGCCCATCTGTCATGCGGCCATCATCCAAAACTTGCAGCAGTACATTAAATACATCCGGATGCGCTTTTTCCACTTCATCCAGCAAAATGACGGCATAAGGTTTTCTGCGTACAATTTCGGTGAGATAACCGCCTTCTTCATAACCCACATAACCCGGTGGCGCACCAATCAAGCGCGCTACTGAATGTTTTTCCATGAATTCAGACATGTCGACGCGTATTAAATGATCATCTGAATCAAACAGGAAACCAGCCAGGGCTTTGCATAGCTCTGTTTTTCCCACACCGGTCGGTCCCAGGAACAGGAAGGACCCGTAAGGCCGGTTAGGGTCAGCCAGTCCGGCACGGGAACGCCGGATCGCATCGGATACCAACCGTACGGCTTCATCCTGACCAATTACCCGTTCATGTAGTCTCTGTTCCATCAGCAGCAATTTCTCACGTTCACCCTGCATCATCTTAGACACGGGAATGCCGGTCGCACGCGATACCACTTCTGCGATTTCCTCTGCACCGACTTGGGTGCGTAACAGTCTCGGCATAGCACCTGAGCCTTGTTTGGAATCTTCAGTTTGTTGCTTCTGATCGCTGAGCTGCGATTGTAATTGCGCTTCCAATTGTGGAATGCGGCCATACTGCAATTCCGAAACCTTTTGCCAATCGCCTTTGCGGGTGGCGGTTTCTATTTCCAGTTTGATTTTTTCCATTTCCTCCTTGATTTGCTGGGAGCCTTGCACATGGAGTTTTTCAGTTTTCCAGATTTCATCTAAATCGGCATATTCACGTTCTTTTTGTCTGATCTCATCTTCAAGTAATTGCAGGCGTTTCTGTGAAGCCTCATCTTTTTCTTTTTTAATCGCTTCACGTTCAATTTTGAGTTGTATCAAGCGTCGATCGAGTTTATCCAGTGCTTCAGGCTTGGAATCAATTTCCATCCGGATGCGTGCTGCGGCTTCGTCAATCAGGTCGATCGCTTTGTCGGGAAGGAAACGATCAGTAATGTAACGATTGGATAATTCAGCGGCAGCGACAATAGCCGGATCCGTGATATCAACACCATGATGTACTTCGTATTTTTCCTGTAAACCGCGCAGTATTGCGATGGTGGCTTCTACGGTAGGTTCTTCCACCAGTACTTTTTGGAAACGTCGCTCCAAAGCGGCATCTTTTTCAATATATTTGCGGTATTCATCCAAGGTGGTGGCACCGACACAGTGCAATTCACCGCGCGCTAACGCAGGTTTTAACATATTGCCTGCATCCATTGCGCCTTCTGCTTTGCCCGCTCCAACCATGGTATGCAGCTCGTCAATGAACACAATGGTTTTTCCTTCATCTTGTGCGAGTTCTTTCAGCACTGATTTGAGACGTTCTTCAAATTCTCCCCGATATTTGGCACCAGCCAGGAGTGCGGCCATATCCAAAGAGAGCACACGTTTATCTTTCAAGCTTTCAGGTACTTCGCCATTGATAATGCGCTGTGCCAAGCCTTCAACAATGGCGGTTTTTCCCACCCCCGGCTCACCAATCAACACAGGATTGTTTTTGGTGCGCCGCTGCAGAACTTGTATCGCGCGGCGAATTTCATCGTCACGTCCGATGACAGGATCCAGCTTGCCTTGACGTGCACGTTCGGTCAGATCCAGGGTATATTTTTTCAACGCTTCACGGCTACCTTCAGCTTCAGCACTACTGACTTGCTCGCCACCCCGTATCGTGTTGATGGCTTTCTCTAAAGCCGTATAATTGGCGCCATGCTGCTTAAGTAATGAACTGATCTCGCCTTTATCTTGCAGGATGACCAGAAGAAACATCTCTGAAGCGATGAATTGATCGTTGCGTTTTTGGGCTTCTTTGTCCGCCAGATTAAGCAGGTTATTCAGACTACGGGAGATAGTAACTTCTCCGCCCGAGTGATCTAATTTCGGTAGACGTTGAACGCTCTGTTTTATGTTCTCCAGCAGTGGGACGGTGTTGACCCCGGAGCGTTGCAGCAAGGAAAGTGTGCTGCCATCTTCTTGTTGTAGTAGTGCCAAAAGTAAATGCTGCGGCTCAATCGTTGGATTATCCAGACCGACAGCAATGCTTTGAGCATCTGCAAAGGCTTGTTGAAATTTGGTGGTTAGTTTGGCAAAACGCATGAAATTCTCTCTCAGTAGGTTATTGGCTCCTACGTGGGGGGGCGGTGCCGGAATTTCAAGAGCGGATTATTTTGCTATGCGAAGTGCGTGTATCTTGCTTATTCCTGGTATAAGTTTCTTTAAAATGTTTTCGATTTCAGAAACGGGTACCGGTCTGCTGAAATAATAGCCTTGATAGTGATTGCATTTTTGCGCGATTAATATATTAAGTTGTTCTTCTGTTTCGATACCTTCTGCAATGACATCCATCTCCAGGCTGTGTGCCATTGCAATGATAGCAGCGACAATCGTGTGGTCGTTCTTATCGGTTACGATGTCACGAACGAAGGTGCGATCTATTTTAAGTGTATGAATTGGGAAACGTTTCAGGTAACTAAGGCTTGAATAGCCAGTACCAAAGTCATCAATTGAGATATGTATGCCCATTTCACTCAAACATTGAAGTGTTTCGACGACTTTCTCAATGTTATCGATCAGCATACTTTCGGTGATTTCCAGGGTAATATATTTTGCTTCCACCCCTGTTTCATCCAGTATACGAGCAATATTTTTTATTAATTTTTTATCCCGGAATTGTCTTCCTGATAGATTAATGGCCACTCTTGGCACCTGATAACCCTGATCTCGCCAACTTACAAGTTGTGTACAGACTGTTTTTAGAACCCACTCACCGATTGGAATAATGAGTCCGGTTTCTTCCGCCAAGCTGATGAATTTATCCGGAGCAATCAATTTATGTTCGGGATGCCGCCAGCGCAACAGTGCTTCTAAGCTATGAAGGCGATTATCGGGCATATCCATGACAGGCTGATAGTATAAAACCAATTCATTACGCTCTAACGCATGGCGTAAGTCAAGACCAAGGGTATGTCGCTCGTGCGCTGATTTATTGAGTTCATCGGTGAAGAACTGATAATTACTGCGCCCATTTTCTTTGGCATAGTACATGGCTACATCGCTGTTCTTTAATAATGCTTCCGCACTGGTTCCGTCATCTGGGAATACTGCGATCCCAATGCTGCCGCCGATATGCAACTCATTTTTATGGATATGATAGGGTTGTGCCAATGCGTCCAGAATTTTATGTGCCACTTTTGCGGCATCCAGGGATTCTGCAATGGAATTTAAAACCACAATAAATTCATCGCCTCCTTGACGCGCAACTGTGTCTTCATTGCGAACACAGGTCAGCAATCGTTCCGCTACCGCTTTTAGCAGCAGATCACCGATATCATGGCCCAATGAGTCATTGATAGTTTTGAAATGATCGAGATCGATAAATAACACGGCCATTTGTCTATGATGGCGAGTGTCGTGTACCAGCGCTTGTTCGAGGCGATCTTGTAGTAAATGCCGATTGGGTAAGCCTGTTAATGTGTCATGTGTGGCCATCTGGATAATGCGTTGCTCGGCTTCTTTACGTTCATACCACCGACCCAAATCGTGCGCAATGGTATCAATAAGATTTTGTTCATAAGGTAATGTGAATGGAAGGTCTTGCAGATATCCTACCTGTAACTGTCCACACATTTTTCCATTTGACATAATTTTTGCGCTTATTTTGTTAGGAAGGTTTTCTTCATACTCTGTTGTGGTAATTTCTTTGTTTCCAAGTTCAATCATAACCATGGCCATTTCAGGAAATTGTAAGGCCAGCACGAGAGATTTTAATATGTTCTGACATATTTTCTCAGTACTCAGATCCTGCCCCATATCATTTCGTATCATTTGTAAGCAATTGTTTTCCTTAAGCCGTTCGTTTAGGCCACAGTCTTTTTGCTTATGTGCGGTAATATCGACGCTAATAGAGAAGTAGCCGTCAATTTTTCCACTGGTATTCACAACTGGTATCACTGCTGAATCCACCCAATAAAGTGTTCCTGCTTTATTGCGGTTACAGATTTCCTGATGCCAGATTTCACCTTTGGCGACGGTTGTCCACATATTCACAAAAAATGATTTGGGGTGGACATGTGAGTTCAATAAGCGATGATCTTTTCCCATTAATTCTTCTTGCGAATAACCGCTGGTTTCACATAATTTATCATTGACTTGCGTGATTTTTCCGTGACGATCAGTGAAGGAAATTAAAGCGATTTTGCCAATGGCATTGATATAAGCGGTTAGCTCGGAAGAGAGTTTCTCGGCATGGCTTCTAGCTTGTATTAACTTTTTGTGGGTTTTGACCAGTGCATTCCTGGACTTAATCGATTTTTGAATAAGTGGCACAGTTAGCCAATGTAAAATTGCCATGCCGAATAATACAAGCAGACCCAGATATAACAAGATTGTTTTAGTCTGATCGGTTAGATGACCATATAACTCGTTTTCATCAACCTTGAGTACAGCACCTAATCCGTAAGCCATGGGTGAATGAGCTGCGACAACATCAACTTGCCGATAATCCTTGATGAATTTAATGCCATTCTGTCCTTCTAGCGCAAAATGCATCGGTAATGGTTCGTTGTCCATAATGCGTGGCATGCGCTTAAATTGATTACCATTAGAACCGCGCAGGAAGCAGTCCATCTCAAAATTATTTTCTTTTGCAGAGGCACAAATCAGAAAGTCGCCCGTTGTACCAATCAGGGTGATTTCTGTAAATATCCTGGTGAGGGCGGGTATTGGTTCTTCCGTTATGATACGACCAATGGATTTTTTTTCATCGTTCAGGATGGGTATGGAATTACGCAAAATAAACTGCCCATTCCACAATAAATTGCTGTGGGTATCTAAGCCAGTATCTAATTCAACCACGAGATCCGATCGATTGGGGCTAAGATCTGAACTGAATATTAAGTTGCCTTCAGCATCATAGATGCTAATACCTGAGAAGTGATTTTTCAGTATTTTTTCTGAAGATTTAATTAAACCGATGATGCCTTCATCTTTGAGTTCATTCGAATTGGCTTTTTTTAAGCTTTGAACCAGAAAAGTACGTGTAGATGCTGCTTTTGTGTTCGATATGGCATGTGTAATCTGATTCTCGATCAGCTTAACCATATTTTCTAATGATACTTTGAGACCCGAAGTAATCATGGCCTCAGTTTGTGGTTGCATGATCTTATAGACGGAAAAACCTGCTAACAAGATGAGGGCAACCAGTGTCAATCCACTGATTGTGATTATTCTGCGATCATCTTGATTGATAAAGAAACGAAGCATTGTCTATTGCACTTCCAAAAAACTGAGATTTTTATGACAACTGGTGATTCAATGGGGACTATTCAAAGGACGACGAACTATTATCGGTAAGCTGCTTTCATACTTAAGCTGCAATTAGGAGCTTTTCCCCCCATTTATTCTGAATATGCTGAAAGTAGCTTTTTATAATCTTATGAATAAACAGGGTCAATGATGCAGGGATTATTACTATGGAGAAGATGATTGGATGATGGGCAAGGTAAAAAACGAATGGCTTATTTATATTTTTTTCTTGAGTGGTTCGGGGTAGGGGTAGAGGATATTCAGTGCCACGCTTTTGCCCGCAGTTTCAACGATACGCACATGCTCGCGTTTAAAATGTCGTGCATGGTGCAGGCCGCATGAATGAGCTAGCATATTGATTTCTTTGTTGACATTCCTAGCATAGTTGGCCACACGCAGATATTTTTCTTCAACCACTAAGCCGTTCTGCAAACGCACATCGTGGGTTGTGATGCCGGTAGGGCAGGTATTGAGATGACAACGCATCGCCTGAATACAACCCAGTGAGAACATAAAGCCGCGTGCAGTATTTACAAAATCAGCGCCGGCGCAGAGCGCCCATGCGCCTTCTGCGGAAGTAACCAGTTTTCCGGCAGCAACGACATAGATGCGTTCTCTCAGGCCGGATTGCAATAATGCATCCACCACTCGTGGCAATGCTTCCGCGATCGGCAAACTCACATGATCCATCAGTGTTTGTGGCGCTGCGCCACTGCCACCTTCACCGCCGTCAATAGTCAAGAAATCCGGCGCATATTCCAGTCCGCGGCGGTTGATACTGTCGCATAGTTCATTCACAAAATTCCATCCGCCGATAGCTGTTTTGATACCTACCGGGCGTCCGGTCAGTGCACGGATATAATTGATTTTGTCGAGCAGTTCATCAATATTATTAATGTCCTTATGGCGGTTCGGACTGATGGAATCGTGATGCTCAGGGATGCCGCGTATCGCGGCAATTTCACTTCCCACTTTAGTGCTTGGCAGTAATCCGCCTTTGCCGGGTTTTGCGCCTTGCGACAGCTTGATTTCAAATGCTTTGACCACCTTGCTCAATTCTTTCGCACGTTGTGGTGAAAAATTACCGTTTTCATCACGGATGCCATATTTGGCGGTACCGATTTGCATAATCAAATCACAGCCACCTTCCAGATGATACGGAGCCAGTCCGCCTTCACCGGTATTTAGCCAACAACCTGCTTGTGCCGCGCCGAGCGATAAAGCGCGAACGGCTGGTTTGGAGATCGCGCCGTAGCTCATGCCGCTGATGTTAATGATGGATTTGGCTTCAAATGGGTATTCACAATAACCCTGGCCGATGTGCAACGATGGTGTTGGCAACTGATCTTCTTCTTGGATCGGAAAAGCGGCATTGACAAAAATAATCGAACCAGGCTGGCGCAAATCATTGGTGGAACCAAATCCGACTAAACTGCCTTTGTTTTTGGCATTTTTGTAGATCCAGCCGCGTGTGGCACGGTTGAACGGCATCTCGTCGCGCTCATTGGCAAAGAAATATTGCCGGAAATATTTTCCCTGTATTTCGAAAAAATAACGCAAACGCCCAATGACAGGATAATTGCGCAGCACCGTGTGTTTCTTCTGTGTGACATCCTGAATGAACCAGAATATGACCATTCCAACAATGGTAACACCCAGCATCGTAGCGATACTATGAATGATCAGATCAATCGCACCAGACATACAACCTCCGTATTAGGCACGGGCAGCATATACTATCCGTTCAAACGGCGTAAGTGAATATTCTGAACAACAGCGGGGATTCATAAGGGCTGTACTATAATTCAGTCTATTATTGAAAATGAAAGTGATCAAAAAATTGAAAGATTTATACGATGAAATTCACGATAATGTGAGGCGTGCACTGACCGAAGATATCGGTGCGGGTGACGTGACGGCATTGCTGATACCGGGTGAAAAGGCGTTGAGCGCTTCCGTAATCAGCCGGGAAGATGCAGTATTGTGCGGTGTGCAATGGTTTGAAGCTTGTTTTTTGACCTTGGCGCCAGAAACAACCATCAATTGGTTTGCCAAGGACGGGGATTCCGTGCAAGCAGGACAAAAACTCTGCGACATTAAAGGACAGGCGCCCGCGTTGTTAACCGCCGAACGTTCCGCGCTGAATTTTCTGCAACTACTCTCCGCCGTAGCGACGCAAACCAAGCGTTTTGTCGATGCCATCGTCGGTACCCAAGCGGTCATCGTGGATACCCGAAAAACATTGCCCGGCTTGCGATTGGCGCAGAAATATGCTGTGACATGTGGCGGCGGCGTCAATCATCGGTTTGGCCTGTATGACGGTATCTTAATCAAAGAAAATCATATTATTGCGGCGGGTGGCATCAAACCGGCGTTAAGCAAAGCACAGGCAATTGCGCCGCCGGATTTTTTTATCCAGATTGAAGTGGAATCGATACAGGAGTTAGAGGAAGCACTGACCGCCGGGGCCAGTATGGTGTTGTTGGATAATTTTACGTTGGATCAACTGCGCGATGCCGTTGCATTGATCGGCCAGCAAGCCGGTGAAGGGGTGATATTGGAAGCATCGGGTAATGTCACACTCGAGAACGTGCGTCAGATCGCTGAAACGAGGGTTGATCGGATTTCTGTTGGTAGCATAACTAAAAATGTTCAAGCGGTGGATTTATCGATGCGGTTTGTGTGAAAGAATTTGAATTAGAACACTTAACTGGATTAGTCAATTCTTTCTACTTGCCCTTTCTGCAGCGACCAGTTTCTCACGGAGTTCTTCAATGCTGAGCAAACGCTCGCCGCGATGTAGCATGGCATGGCAGTTTGGACATACAGGGCGAAGATCAGCCACCGGGTCAAGTTCATATTTGTCGTCAGTGAGAAAAAGAGGATTTAGGTGATGCACATGTATAAAATCCTTACCAATTTCGCCGTAACGCGACTCAAAGTTGAACCCGCATACAACACAGTCATATCTGTAATGCTTCAGGCAGGCCTTTCTAGCCTTCTGGTCGCGTTCGTAGGCATTCACGCGTATTTGCTTTTTAGCTCCTTCAGTGTATTTTTTCCGGGTTCGAGTTCATCAGGGAATAGTTTTTCTCGGGCAGACATATGCGCAGTTATTGCTTTCCCATATTCACCAAGTCGCTCTTTGGCCGTAGCGATTTCTACGGCGCTAAATAAATTGCGGAATTTTGGTTGTAGAATGATTGCTTCGACCGTTAATTCAGGGCGATTCGCTTCGAGGAGTGCATCTAGACCTTTACTCTGGGCTTGATTACGAGGAAGCAGCATTCGTTTGGCAGTAGCCAAACCACCGTTCCGTTTTACTGATTGTAGAAATCTACGACCCCAGTAGCCAACTTCTTTACCAGCGCGCTGGTAAACTTCCTCAATGAATGGTTTGGTGAGGTCGTCTTCAATGCTCATGGCTTAGCTCTAGAAAATAAATCATTTACTCTCCATCGTACTAATAAACGCATTCGCTTCATTAATCGATTTTTCCATCGAAGCAACCAACGCGGTTACGTCGGATTTAATCGTACCCAATTCTCCTTTGAGTGAAGCGATGGCGCGGGCATTGAGGTTGTGCTTGAGGAACATGACCTGATCGTGAAACACGGTGAGGATCGGTTCGATTTTGGCTTCCGCCTGTTTCATTGACGTGATCAACTGCCGGTAATGCGTCTGCGTGGCATCCAGTTTTTTCTGGCTACTTTGTTTCATAGAGGCATTACTGTATTGCGTGATTTCCGTTTTCCATTCAGTAAACAATGCTTCAGAGACACTTTCAATGTCAGCAATCCGCGTTTTGACTTCTTCAGCTTTGCCGACGCTGGCTTCATAGGCATCGTTCAGCCTGTTATAAGTCGCTTCCAGGTCTCCGCCGCTGAAATTGGTGGCGGCAGTGAATTGCTCCAGCGCGGATTTGAATTGTTCTTTAGTTTCTTCTTGTGTGTCGCGTGCTTTTTCAACCCGGGAGACCATCACGTCGCGCTTCGGAATGCCAATTTTCTCAAGGCCTTCGAGATACATCGTGGTGCAAGCCGTCAGCATCAGGAATATTGAAAGAATAAATAAACGGGGCAGAGTATTCATGTTTTTCTCCATTAAAAAGTCCAGAGGTTGTTGATCTTTATTATCTCTTACGAAGCTATCGGAATTTAGCGTAATACACCGCGTCGTAACAACTGCCAGGCTATTTTTAAGCCCCACAGAACGGGGTGACGGCGCAACATCGGGGTGATTTCCACACGCACTCCCGTGTGCCGCTCAATTTTCCAGGCCGCGTATTCGACACTATTGCTGAAAGTAAGCGTGGCTTTGGATAGGCGCAGAATCGACAGAATTCTTCCTTGCCAACGGCGCAAACGCCAGCGCCAGAGCGCTTGCCGTTGTGTCTCTGGGCTGGTCAGGCAGCGATATTTTCCATTGTCTTGTTTCTCCAATATGCCTTGTAACATGGGGGCTGCCACTTCTGTCAGGCGGTTGAGTGCATTCAGGTTGGCCTGCGCCAGATGGCGCGCCCGTGTTTCCCGCTCGGCGCGTAATTCGGCGGCGTAGGTGAGCATCAGACAACGGGTCCAGATTTCTTCAACGTCGAGTATGCCTGCCTCGAGTGCAGATACGCCAGATTTTAGAAAGGTGACAACGGAATGCGCCAGTGCCGCATAAATGCGCTCCCGCACGGCATCGTCACGGCAGTAGAGCAGTCGCGAAGGTTGCGCAAAACGCGCCCAGATATAGGGATGAAACCAGAATTGCGCGCCACGTTCAAAATCATGGGTGGAAATGACGGCGTATTTGGCGCGTAACGTTCTTCCTTGATGCGATACTTCCAGATAAAACACATTGGGTGCCAGCCAGGCGTTTAAATTGGCCAAATAACGTTCGGGATAAGCCTTGTGGTAGCTATTTACGATGACATACAGATCGACAATACCTTCTTCCAGGCTAATGGAGGAATGCAAGCAGGAACCATAAAGGATCACAGCATCCAGCGATTCACCGAAGCGCATGATGAGTACATCCACTACCGGAACGAGATCAGGAGATGCCGCCTTGTTGCTCTCCCAAGCGACTTCATTAATCAATCTAACGGGCAGTTGCTTGGCGGGTGCGGTTATGGGGTGAGTCATGGTGTCCTCTAGTACTAAAAACGTTACGGGATCGGTCGCGGTAATTCGCAGCGGTGTATGTGAATTGACAGATCGATACAATTCACCGTCCACAATATACTCATCCTCCATCTGCAAAGCTAAGGCGTGGGTATTATGGCTATAGTAACCGTCTTCTTCCTTGAGCCTCCGACCGTTGCCTGAGAGTAATGGCCATAATGAACGCCACAGGTGCTTACGTTGTTGGTCGACCAAAGTGACATGTAGCGGTGCGGATTCTTGCCCCCAATAGGGGCGCATGTTGAGTAGCAGACAATCCAATGTGCTGACCAGAGCAAATAGATAGGTGCCTTGATGAGTGAGTCCGTTGTCTTCGGTCATCGTCATTTTGACTGGTGCCCATTCATTTTGATGATGTCGCAATGCCATGCCAACCAGCATCCCGGCCAATGATCGGAGCATAATCAGAAAAGTGAAAATGCCACCGGTGATGCCCAGTTGCTTGACCGAGCTGCGCGAAAATTTCACCCCGCGCGCGACCAATCCGGCGGCAAAGAACATGCCATAAATTGGATTCAGTCCGGTTTGCTGGATACAGAGCACCGGGCATTGCACAAGTTTAGGTGCCGATGGCTTTGACAAATAATCCCGTAAGCGTCGTAACGCTTGTTCGGGCTTGTCATGGATGCCCAAATCCAAGGACGTCATATTGGTAGTGCCACCCGGTATGATCATCAGCACAGGCCATTTCGCAGGCGCCAAGGCAGCAAACAGATGACCGAGTATCGCGTGCGTTGTGCCGTCTCCGGCGACAATCACCAGCAAATCAATGTTTGCTCGTATCAACTGATTCATTGCAGTTTTGAAAGTACACGCATCAATCGCTTCGCAGACCAGGATGCCGGGTATTTCATCCAGCGCTCGCCGGATAGCCGGTTGATGTTTATGGGTTTGACCTCCCATAGGGTTGAGCAGGCAGCCGACTTTGGCTGATCCGGTTTTCAGACGGTCAATCCGTGTTTGTGATGTCATTGGATATGGGAAACGATTCAGTTGGATGATATGGGATAGGGGTTGGTGAGATTGATTGGGGCGCGCGTAAATATTTTAACTGCCCATATTTCCCGGTCACGCGCCGGATCGATATCCTGTAGCCAGGATTTCAACGTACCTTCCTTCTGTTTGATACGCCAGGCTGTCAGCAGGCGCCAGGTCAGGAATGCCGTGGAGGCTATGTGCCAGACGACGACCAATATCAGTCCGAAATCAGGTTGGCCGGTCAACCATCCATACGTGAGTAGCAAAAGATTCGGATTGCGCCGGGCCGTTATGAGCCGGTTAAAGGAATCCAGCTTGTGCCAGATGAACATGTCAAAGTGTGCCAGCCAGAACTGGAATGCGCCTTCGCACAAACGTCCACCGACATAACCGATGACCATGAGCCACATGAGTATTTCCAGGCCGGTAATCGGCGTGAGTGTGCTCGCCAAACCGACTCCCCAGGCCAGATACCATAGCGGCGGATGGATAATATCCAGGCCGTGATCCAGCACATCTCCCAGGCGGCTTGATGTCACGGTAACGCGTGCCAGTTTTCCGTCGACGGTATCGAGAAAGGTCATGAGCCATCCCATTAACAGACCCATACCAAAAACTCCAAACCAAAATGCGACGCCTGCCAATAGGGCAAAAACGACGCTGAGGTAAGTGACATGATTTGGCTGCCAGCCATGACGTACACAATAATGCGTAGTCCAGTATGCCGGCAGTGGCCAAAGCCATTTGGTCACCAGGTCGGTTACACCTTTATACGATCCGGAGAACAGTTCTTTTTCCAGTAACGGGCGATTGGCTTCGCTGATGGGCAGAATGTAAGGGGGATCTTTCTTTTTTAGGTTTTGCTGAAAGTCTATTTTCAGGTCTTTCAAACCAATGCGCGGAATGGTCAGCAGTACGAATTTATAATTCTGGCTTTTGTTATCATTAAGATTTCTGAGTAATTGTGGTGCCTGACTGCCATCAGTGCGTATGGCGGCAGGGCAATTCTCGTCGCTGTATAAGGCTATTTTCTTGTCGATTTCGAGCAATGCAGTGAGTACCCGTGCATCAAACAGAAAATTAGCATTGAGGAATAATGCAGTAGCACTGGCAGGAATTTTTTCAACATCATCAATGAGCGTAATGTGTTCTTTTGCTTTGAGCATACGTTGCAAACGCTCGCGGCCTGTTAATCCCCAAATTTTGGTTTCACTTTCACCGAAGATATAGATATAGGTTGAAGTCGACATGTGTAATCGCTATTGGATTTGGTTTGAATTAGAAAGATGTGTCATAGGTTAAACAAGGCGATGCGATTTTGATACTACACTAACAGATTATGGTTAAAAAGTTCGGCGTAACCATAAATTTCCCACAGTGATCATGATTAAGCTCGGCACAAGGGCAATCAATGCGGGGTTTAAGCGCAATATCAAGCCGGCATTTGCAATAATTTGATCCAGTAAATAAACCGCGATACCAATGAGAGCCGCCAATACCAGCTTGTTGCTCAAGCCGGTGCGTATTGAGCCGAACACGAATGGAATCGATAACAGCAGCATAGCAATCGTCATTAATGCGCTACCGACTTTGCGCCACAGTGCCAATGCGTAGGAATCCGCATCCTGACCAGTGCTGCGCAGAAATTCTACATGTCTTACCAATTCCAGCGGTGAGAGGCTTTCCGGCGGTTTGGTGAGGGTTAAAATATCTTCCGGATTAAGAAAAGAGGACCAATTTAATGAGTTTATGTGGGTTGCTGAAATCTGACCATCTGTAAATGTTCTGACGATCACATTACTTAATTCCCAAATATCGTCATCGATAATATCCGCATATTGTGCCAAGGTGTGCGTGAGTAAAAAACCTTCCTTGTCTAACTGCAGGATTTCAATACCGGCTGCTTTTTTGGCATGTAACATGTGACCAATGCGCAAGATATTTTGCTCGTTGCGCGTCCAGATTCCCAGATTTTTACCTAGCTCAGCACTTTGTTCTAATGCGATAGCTCGTTGCGTAATGGCTTTTTGTTGCATTTGGGGTGCTACAAATTGCTCTAAAATTGCGATACTCAATAGCAATAGAATGCCGACACTTAAAGGTGCAAGACTGATACGCAGAGGGGAAATTCCAGCAACCCGCATAGCAATGAGTTCTGAATGCACGGCTAATTTCCCAAGAGCTACGACTGTGCCTAATAAAGCGACAAAGGGTGTGATTTGAATAAGCCTGCGTGGCAATAACATCGCCGTATATAGAAATGCATCCATGACGCGATAGGTGCCTCTGCCGACATCATCCAATTGATCCAATAAATCAAAGAAGCTGAATAAAGGGAGCAGGACCGCAGTGGCAATCATGAAGCCGGTCAATACTTGATAAGCGATATAGCGATAGATAATCATCGTTAGAGGGAAAATTGTTTTTGCCTGGATAATAGTGCATAAATACCAAGCGCTCCTAACATGGATAGATATAACCACCAGACGCCTGGCATGCTGCCGACGACACCTTGCTCGACCCAGGTTTTAGCCAATCCGGTCAGATTATAATATGCGGCGAAAACCAAGGCTGCAATCAGATAAGTTCGATCTGTCTTATCCTGGCGTGGCGTGGTGCGAATAAATGTCACTGCAATTAAAGCCAGCAGGATGGTAGCGAGCGGGCGGGAAATCCGCCATTGCAACTCCGCAATATCACGCGGCTGCTCGGATTCCCAAAGTGTTCTTGTGGCAGCCGCCTTGCGTCGGTAATTCAGAACATAGTCATTATCAATAAAATAAGTCAGATTCTTGAACTGAATGACATCATCAATGCTGGCTGTATTACTAAGTTGATAAACCATGCCATCGGATAAAAGGATATGCGGTCTTGGTTCTGTCGCTGTTGGTTGAATCTGGTGAGCTTGCTTGGCAATGACAATTTCGCTGCTGTCCGGCTTTTTGATATAGTGAAAAATAGTTTCCATTTGTTTGTCGGTGTCATTCTTGCTGCGTACATAGACGATCCTGCCGGTCTTTTCGCTGCCATAAAAACGTCCGGCCTGGAAGCGGTTGGTATTTAACTCGGCTTCCGCCTGTGCGTCCAGAATATAACTTTCCGCATAAGCCCAGGGACGCACATAGGATGACAGCATACCGCTGACGATACCCACCGGTATTGCTACCGTCAATATAGCGAGCACAATGCGTGTGCCACTGACGCCGATAGAACGAATGACATTCAATTCCTGGTCTTTGTTGAGTCTGCCGAGACCGATAATGACCGAAATGTAGAGTGCGATGGGAATGAGTACTTCCAGTGCAATCAATGTCTTAAGAAGTACCAGTTTGAGCAGGGCGGCGATTCCCAATGTTTCAGTGATGGCGCCTGCCAAAAGGCGAGCACTGCTGAAGCTGGCGAATAGACCTATCAGAATGAGGATGACCACCATAAAAGGCAGGAGTATTTCGCGGGCGATATACCGTTCAACTAATTTCATATCGCTATCCGGTCAATGTCGTGGCGAGTATTGTTGACCAGAGCGGGTGCGAATCACTCAACAGATGGATTGTCATTGTGAAATGCCTGTGGTTTTCTATTGATTATCGACTCAGCAAGCACTAAATCTTCGACTTTATCAACATCTACACCCGCTCGTGGATCGTCGAGCCTGATGGCCTGTATTTTTACCCCTGATTTTTCTGATACGGCTTCTAAGGCTTGTTGCAGTGTTAGAAGCCCGAACAAATAAGAAAGTACCATTCTGAATCCAAGTACTTGTCCGATTAATCGCCAGGGACGTTTGCGCAACTCTTCAGCTTGCCGCCAGAATCCGACCAGTGCCCGTCCCCGGGGATTAAAAGTGAACAGATTGCAGCCACAAAATCCGCCGTCACGTAGCCGTATGATAGTTCGTTTGGAGCCGGGAAATGCGGCAGCGATGTCCTGCTGCTTGATCACACCGACAGTGGCATCACATTGAGTTGACAGGGAATCACGCAAGAAATTTTGTACGATACCGGGTGTGAGCAAAGCATGATCGGCGGTGGTTAATAATACCGGCGTGTCGCTTGGCACATGGCTGAGGCCGCTTTCAGCGCTGCGGCTGGGAGAATTCAGATTCGGCAGCCAGATCACTTGCCCTGAGGCAATGCGCTGTTTTAATTCCGGGCAATGGGTGTGCAAGGCCTCGGGTGGTCCGCAAAGAATGATGGTGGTGATCAGATCGCAGGCTGCCAAGGTATCCAGAACGCGGATAATCATCGGAACTCCACCAACAGGTGCGAAGGCTTTACAAGCTGCCCCAGTATGCTGCGTGATAGGATCCTTGCTGGTGCGATCAGCAGCTAGAACTAATGCAGCGAATCGCTTCGGCTTTTTATCTGATCCATCGTTCACGTTCACAATGTTTTTCCATAAATACGGTAGCGTTTGTATTGTTTGCTGCCGATGCTGTCGAGAATGCTGCGCATTGCGACGTTATCTTCCAGTATCCATGACATCTCAACTTCCTGTATGCCGCGTGCGATCCCTGCTTGGCGTGGAGTATCAATAACTAAACAAGCCAATGCCAAGCCCAATGGCGTGTTGTGAAATTGTTTGCGTACACCCATCAGCGGTATGCGGCCGGTGCGGATCTGATGATTTCTGATTTTGTTGATCATTTTGAGCCAGCCAAACGGAAATAAACTACCGTTTAATTCCTTGAGTACTTCGTTGAGATTGGGTAAACCCACCATAAATGCCGCTGGCTTGCCATCGACTTCAGCCACTTGAATGAATTCATCGGGCAACAACAGGCGCAGGCTGGTGCCCAGTTCGGCAAATTCTTCCTGTGTAAAGGGAATAAACCCCCAGTTTTCAGACCAGGCATCGTTAAAAATATCCCGTAGTATTTCCATTTCTGAGTCGAATTGATTACGGTTCAGTGTGCGTAATTTTATTTTTGGAGAAAATCGATTGATCAAAACCTGCATGACACGAGGCATTTCAAAATCGACTTTGACCCAGTAGGCTAGTAAATCCTTAACGGGAAGATAGCCTTGTTTTTCCAGTAAGCGGCCATACCAGCGCGGTGAATGGGGCATCATCACCACGGGAGGCGTATCGAACCCATCCACCAGAACACCGCATTCCTGATTGATCGAAAGATTAAACGGGCCGCTGACATGACGGACTTGCCGGGTTGCCAACCATGCTTCCGCATTGAGCATCAGCGCAGCACATACTGCTGAATCGTCGATACATTCCAACAGACCAAAGTGACCTCTATCCGCACCGTAGCGTTCCTGGTGTAGGGAATCGATCTGCGCACTGATTCGTCCAACTGGTTGACCATTTTGGTAAGCTACCCAGGCTTGCCATTCACCATGCTTAAAAAAAGGATTGAAACGGGAAAAATGGAAGCGCCGCTCCAGGCGCAAAGGCGGTACCCACATCGGATCATTGGCATAGATATGCCAAGGCACATCAATAAATATTCCCATGTCGCGATAAGACATGACCGGGCGTACTACGACGGCGTTAGAGCCGGTTGGCTTATCTTGTTTGTTCATGGTAAATGAGCAGGTAATTTGATCAGTAATGCGGTAGGTTTTTGATCCAATATAAGATGATATTTCAATTAATTAGATTTGGCCGCACCGATTTTTAATCGGTGCTTGACTGTATTTAATATCAGTCAAAGAAGTTCTTATAGATAAGTATGTTTTAATAAATTCTCTACAAGCTTATGGAAAACTTCTTTGAGATCCGGTTCTTGGTGGGTAGTTTTTTGTGTACCAGCGGTGTTATCGGGCGACGAAAGCTGTTCTGCAGCCGCACATTTCTCATCCGTGATGGTACGGCAGAAATCACGAAAATTATTCCAGTCTGTGTTGTAGCTGAGCAGACGATCTTGAGGAATAAATACACGCAAAACTTCAAAATTATGCTGCATTTCGGGTAAGCGGGAACAAAGGTATGTGGTGATATCTCTAGGCCAGCCTTTATGCTTAGGATATAAAGCAATCAGCTCTGTTTCAATGGTATAGCGGAAGTTATCAATCGCATCGGCACGGCGTTTGCGATTAAGAATTTCAACAAATACAGCCACTACCCCTAACAGGCCAAACAGAACGAATGGCCATAAAGGTACGGTTTCAAAATATCCAGCGATTTGATCAATGTTTTCGTTCAAGGTCGTCTCAATTTAAATACTGTAGAAGAAAATACAAAGAGGGATTTCTATACTTATACTGTAACTCAGTAATTGTATCTTGCCATAGTGAGACTCATGTATCAATATTGTTGCCTCGTGCAGCTAAAATTGAAAACCGGTTATAAGGGAGCTGCAGTCAATTATTTTGATAAAAAGAATCTATAATCACACGCAGGCACTGATTCACGCGGTTTTGCAGATATGCATCATTAAGTTTTGAGAGCGGTATGGTAACTGTTATTACTAAATTTGAATTGACCTGATACTGTTAATTGCGTTATTTTTATCTATTATTGTTAATAGAAACATTTAATTTCTATTGTTTTATTTTTGTTTATGACTAAATCTTCTAAAAATGCTGCTTTATCTCAGCCGGCTCAGCCAGAAAGTTTTGAGGCGGCGTCGGTTGAATTGGAAAAAATAGTAGCGGCTATGGAAGCAGGGCAAATGTCGTTGGAGGCTTCTCTTTCGGCGTATCAGCGCGGCGCTGAGTTATTGCAATACTGTCAGGGCAAGCTGCAAGTTGCACAACAACAAGTGAGAATACTTGAAGCGGATATGTTAAAAAATTTTGTAAGGTCTGACATTGATGACCGCTGATTTCCAGAATTGGACCAATAGTTGTCAGGTACGTATCGAAACATTCCTGGAAGCCAGATTACCTGCTGCAGACTGCGTTCCTGAGCGATTACATAAAGCCATGCGTTATTCGGTGCTGGGTGGAGGGAAGCGAGTACGTCCGCTCCTGTCTTTTGCGGCCGGAGAGCTTGTGCTTGCAGATGTTGAGCGCGTGACAGTTGCGGCCGCAGCGGTGGAGCTTATTCATGCCTATTCTTTGGTGCATGATGATCTGCCCTGTATGGACGATGATATTCTGCGGCGTGGCAAGCCTACCTGTCATATAGAATTTGATGAGGCCACTGCTTTGTTGACGGGCGATAGTTTGCAAACGCTTGCTTTTGAATTATTGGCGGAAAAGTGTTTGACCGATGCACCGGAGATACAATTGCAGATGATCGCACAGTTGGCATTAGCAGCTGGTTCGCGCGGTATGGCGGGGGGGCAGGCTTTTGATCTGGACAGTGTTGGCAAGACTTTAAGTCTGCCGGAACTGGAGTTTATGCATATCCATAAAACCGGCGCGTTGATTCGTGCTGCTGTGATGTTAGGGGCACGTTGCAATAGCCGTTTGGATGATGATCAGTTGAGCAAGCTGGACCATTTTGCCAAATGTGTGGGTCTGGCGTTTCAAGTGGTTGACGATTTGTTAGACGCTGAAGCAACGACGGCCACCTTGGGTAAAACCGCGGGTAAAGATGCTGAAAATAATAAACCCACTTATGTCAGTATTCTGGGGGTTAGCCAAGCGCGTGAATTGGCGGAGAAATTGCAGCATGATGCTGGTCAGGCTTTAGATAGTTTTGGTGAAGCTGGATTAAGATTGCGTCAGGTAACAGATTTTATAATTAAACGTAAATTCTAGGTCATTATCCTAGACTACCGTAGTTGACCGCTCGAATAGATAATTAATGGTATGATTCTAATTATTTTTCTTATGTTGAGTCGTTTCATCCTTTGGGTAAATCAGCGACAAGGCGAATTGCGCAGTTTTTTGGATACATGGCAGTGTTGTAACTTTCTGAAATGGAATAATCAGTTAGTGTCGTTACGCCTTGTTCTGTACCTAAAAAACCATACACTTTATCTCGTCCAACTAGGTTTTCTAAGATTATTTATCACTTTTTTTATTTTCAGGTTTTGAATGTATCCACTGTTAGATACCATTAATGCACCCTCTCAGTTACGTGAACTGGAGCAAAAGAAATTACCGCAGTTTGCCAAGGAATTACGTAACTTTCTTATTGAATCGGTCGCAAAAACCGGCGGACATCTGTCTTCCAATCTGGGCACAGTCGAATTAACCATTGCCTTGCATTATGTTTTTAATACGCCGTATGACCAACTTGTTTGGGATGTGGGTCATCAGACTTATGCACACAAAATTCTGACAGGCCGGCGGGATGGTATGTGTAAGCTGCGTATGCAGGGGGGTGTAGCCGGATTTCCGCGCCGCGATGAGAGTGAATATGATGCGTTCGGCACTGCCCACTCTAGTACCTCCATCAGTGCCGCGTTGGGTATGGCGGTTGCTGCGCGATTGAACAAAACGAACCGGCATGCTGTGGCTATTATTGGCGACGGTGCCATGAGTGCGGGCATGGCGTTTGAAGCACTCAACAACGCCGGTGTGATGGATGCCAATTTGCTGGTTATCCTGAATGATAACGATATGTCGATATCACGTCCGGTTGGGGCGCTCAACAACTATCTGGCCAAGCTGATGTCCGGCCGGTTTTATGCTACGGCGCGGCGTGCCGGCGAGAAAGTGCTGGGGGTGGTGCCACCGATGCTGGAACTGGCCAAACGCGCCGAAGAACATGTCAAAGGTATGGTGACGCCAAGTACCTTATTTGAAGAATTTGGATTTAATTATATCGGCCCGATTGATGGTCATGACTTGGATGTTTTGGTTAAGACACTGAATAATATCAAGCTCCTGGATGGTCCGCAGTTTCTGCATGTGGTTACCCGTAAAGGTGCCGGTTACAAAGTGGCTGAAGAAGATCCCATTTTATATCATGGTGTTAGTAAGTTTGATCCTAAAAAAGGAATTGTTACTAAGCCAGCCGGAAAGCCTGCTTATACACAAATATTTGGCGACTGGTTGTGTGATATGGCTGCGCAGGATTCGCGTTTGATCGGTGTTACTCCGGCAATGCGCGAAGGATCAGGGTTGGTGCGTTTTTCACAGGAATATCCTGAACGTTATTTTGATGTAGGTATCGCTGAGCAGCATGCAGTCACATTTGCCGCAGGTGCGGCGTGCGATGGCTTAAAGCCGGTAGTGGCGATTTACTCAACCTTTTTGCAGCGTGCTTATGATCAACTGATTCATGATGTCGCCATCCAGAATTTACCGGTTGTATTTGCCATTGACCGGGCTGGCTTGGTGGGGGCAGATGGCCCAACGCATGCGGGTAGTTTTGATTTGTCCTATTTGCGTTGTATTCCAAACATGACCGTCATGGCGCCTGCAGATGAGAATGAGTGTAGGCAAATGTTATATACTGCTTTTAAACTGGATACGCCATCCGCGGTACGTTATCCCAGAGGTGCCGGAACAGGCGCTCAGGTTCAAAAGGAAATGCAGGCATTGCCTATCGGCAGGGGTGAAATTCGGCGTCAAGGGGAGAAAATTGCTTTTCTGGCTTTTGGCAGTATGCTGACGCCGTGCCTGGAAGCCGCAGAAGCGCTTAACGCAACGGTGGCTAATATGCGCTTCATCAAGCCGTTAGATGACTATCTGGTAGCATCTCTGGCGGATAGCCATGATTTGTTGGTTACTGTGGAAGAAAATACCGTAATGGGTGGAGCGGGCAGTGCTGTAACAGAATCACTCAACAGCCAAAGAATTGATGTCAAAGTACTACAATTAGGATTGCCGGATGTTTTTATAGATCAAGGTGATCATGCGCAAATGCTTGCAAATTGTGGATTAGATAAAAATGGACTGATTAAATCAGTGCGGTCAATGCTGCCTGAGTAACTTTTATGGGTTTCTCTAAAAATCCGAATTTTGCTACGATGCTTTGTTGCTTATACTTTGACTTGTTGAGGACTTAGAATTTTTAGAGATCGCTTATGTCTATTCTTTCTGCGACACCATTAATTTTGATCTGAAGTCGGTGCTTGATTTGATTGTTGCCAGGAATTCCTCGTTGCACAGGAGAGAGAAATATGAATAAACAGATAGACTTGCCTATTGCTGATGTACAGAGTTCACCTGATACCCGGCGTATTGCAATCGACAGGGTAGGGATTAAGGCAATACGTCATCCTGTGATTGTAGCTGACAAGGATGGTGGGATGCAGCATACCATTGCAGTTTTTAACATGTACGTGAATTTGCCGCATAATTTCAAGGGCACGCACATGTCTCGGTTCGTCGAGATACTCAATAGCCATGAACGGGAAATTTCTGTTGAGTCATTCCAAATTATTTTACAGGAAATGATCAAAAAATTGGGAACGGATTCGGGGCATATTGAGATGACGTTCCCTTATTTTATCAATAAGTCCGCACCCGTTTCACAAGTCAGAAGTTTACTGGACTATGAAGTGACATTCATTGGTGAAATCAAAAATAATGAATATCTCTTTACTATGAAAGTCGTTGTTCCCGTCACGAGCTTATGTCCATGTTCCAAGAAAATATCCAATTACGGCGCACATAACCAACGTTCGCATGTCACCATTTCCGTGCGCACCAACAGTTTTGTGTGGATCGAAGATATTATCCGAATTGCCGAGAATAATGCTTCGTGCGAGCTTTACGGTTTGCTGAAACGGCCTGATGAAAAATATGTGACTGAGAAGGCGTACGATAATCCCAAGTTTGTGGAAGATATCGTAAGAGATATTGCGGAAGTGCTGAATCACGATGCGCGTATTGATGCCTATGTGGTCGAGTCGGAGAATTTCGAATCTATTCATAATCATTCAGCGTACGCACTGATTGAGAACGACAAAAATAAATCCTCAGTTATGTAAATGGTATAAGTTGATCGCTTTTTAAAGTACATCAGATCTTCTATATAAGGAAGAACGTACTATGGTAAATACAATCACTCAAGAGCGCGCCGCCGGTGCAATTATGGGCGCTTTTATCGGCGATGCGCTGGCTCTCGGGCCTCATTGGTATTACGATCTCGCTGAGTTACGGCGTGATTATGGTGAATGGATTACTACTTATACGGATCCTAAACCCGGTCGCTATCATAGTGGACGCAAGGCAGGCCAACTCTCTCAAGCAGGCATTATTCTCACGCTCATGCTGCGTTCCCTCGCTGAGCATGGCGAATATAACGAAACGGATTTTTGCCGTCGCATGGATGAAGAACTCTTTCCATTTCTTGATGGCACCCCGATGGGTGGGCCGGGCGGTTACACCAGTCAATCAATCAGGGAAGCATGGCGGCGGCGTGTAGAGCAAAAATTGCCATGGGGACAAACAGGCGGTCATGCGGATGACACCGAAGCGATTGAGCGCACGCTAGCTTTAGCTGTCCGCTATGCGTTTCAGCCCGTTGAACTGGCTACCGCCGTGGCAAGTAATACTCGTCTTACCCAGATTGATGATACCGTAATCTCAATGACTGTTGCTTATGCAGCGGTGCTTGGCATGTTGGTACAAGGGCATGCGCTTGACAAGACGTTGTCGGGGAAACTCATGAAACTGGTAAAAACCGGAAAGCTGCCTTTTCATGCCGTCACTTTTGCTGATTTGCAACCGCCGCGTCCAGGGGATCCCGATCCACCCCGTGCCGGACGATTTGCATCACCGGATGCGTTGCTCACGCCGTCCTATATGGCTGAAGCCGCGGCGGATGCCGATATACGCATAGAACCTGCGTGGAAGGTATCGATTGTTTATGGTATGCCCTGTGCCATTTATCATCAGCTTCCTGCAGCCTATTATCTTGCTGCTCGCTTCCGGGAGGATTTTGAGTCCGCTGTACTGCATGCTGTCAATGGTGGAGGGCAGAATCAGGCCCGCGCCATTCTTACCGGCGCACTTGTCGGCGCCCAAGTAGGTTTGTCCGGCATTCCGCAACGATTCCTTGATGGCCTTGAAGATGGAGATACCCTCAAGCATCTTGCTATAGATCTCGCTGCGCAGGCGGACAGTTCCGTTGGTACTTTCAATTAATATCAGCAAAAATTAAACTTTCACCCGATATTTAATTGCTCATCGGGTGAAATAAACAAAGCTAGGGTTTTCGGCCAGTTACGATACTGTAGTAACCAAAAGCTTTGTGAATTTGAATTTCTTCAAATCCGATTTCCTCTAGCATCGTTGATAATTCCAAACCGGAGTATTGCTTGCCTTCGGTCCATCCCATCATCATCATACTGAATGCTGCGGAGGCAAAAGGGCCTGTTTTTTGATCATCATAGAGCATTTCATGGATGATGATGCGCCCGCCGGGTTCAAGGCTATTGAAACTCTTTGCGGTCAGGAAATGACACTTTTCCGGTGACCAGTCGTGATAAATGTTTGAGTAAAAATGCAGATCGGCTGAAGGCCAATGATCATTCCAAATGTTGGTTTCGTGTGTCTTAATTCGCTCTCGCAAGCCATATTGATCAATATATTCTTGAGCGAGCTCGCATACCGGAAGAAAATCCAGAAATATTACTTTCAGATTGGGTAACTTTAATGCTGCGCCAATCGAATGAGCAGCAGAGCCTCCTGCGACATCGAGCATCACGCGATGCTGAGAAAGATCCAGGAGCTCGGGCCAAACGAATGCTGACGTTCTACTGATGCTGTGCATTCCGCGAGTAAAGCGGCGAAGCAATTCGATTTGTTCTTCAGGAGAGTTAAAAATATCACCGCCTCCATAAGCCTGGGGAGAATCTGTAAGAACTGCTTTTTCCAGGCTTGAGAAGGAAGACACCTGATAATTGTCGATCATCAGATCCCAAAAAAATCCGAAATAATTAGGACTCTTTTCCAGTAAATATTCTTCTGACACCGCAGTTAGAGCATAATGCCCCTCCTGCAAAGACAAAAAACCCAATGAAGTAGCTGCTGTCAAGATGGCCTCTGCTGGACGTTGCTTGATATTTAACGCATTGCAAATGTCTATTAATGTACGTGGGCCATCTGCTAGCAAAGGAAAAACTTTTAGCCGATGCGCTAGCAGTAATGCGGGATAACCATAAACCGCAAAAACCACGTCCCATACCGGACGATCATCGACGCGCGGCGCCTGAATGTTGGAAAAAGCATCTTGTGGCATTAGTCCTCCTTTAACTTTAACTGGTTTACAAAACACACCAATCACAAGTATTTATTATTTAATTTATTTGTAGATACTTAGGTTGCTATACCGCATGATTTAAAGTAATTCTTGACTAATAGAAGCTTGTTTGGATTTTTCTGTTTCAACTAAGCGTTTGATATTCTGAACTGTTCGTTCAGCGCCATCCTTTATGGCAACACGGACTAAGCCTTCGAAAGGCCGCATGATCGCCAGAATTTCAAGCAGCTCAAAAGAAAATGTCAGTTTGGTTGAGTGTTTAGGATGGATAGTCTGTAATTCATACGTACAGCGATAAGGATCAGACACCCCCACAAGTGTTAAGCGCACACCGGGGTCATAAGTGGAAATTTTGAACTTGGATTCTGTACGGCGCCCTTGGTCGATACGTACTTGCCGCCCCTCAGTCCCTAACTTTACCGGGCCGGGCGTGATTTTCTCCAGCTCTTTAACCTCTGATGACCATTTGGGGTAATTTTCAAACAAGCCTTCCCCGAGATACTGGAAAAGCTCGTTGGCCGAGCATCCTACGATAGTATGTGCTCTCCCTACGACCGGCTCGGTGGAGCCCAAATTGAGCATGGAACCTAGATTGAACATATGGCTTGACCCTTTCTGACTGGCGGATGACCAATTCAGCTGATTGACTGGCAATTGCTTAGACGTTAAACGAATCAAGGATCAATTTCAAGCACTATAGCAGTATATAGCAGTAAAAAAACTTATTCATTTGGGGTAGATAATGAAGCGATTGGTAATGAGATGACAGCTTATGTGTACTGAAGTACGCGGGCATGAGTCGTGTTCTATATTGCCTGTTGTTTGGTAAAGTCTTTTATACGGAATCCTAATAACCATAAGGCAGCGAAATAGCTGGATGCGCCAGCAGTTATTATCCAGCTTAATCGGCCAACGCGTGTCATTGTCGAATCAACCAACCAGGAAGTATCGCTACCTGTCGCGAACCATAAAATAACGCCCATAATCGTCAGTGCGGCCAGTATTTTCAGGAAAAAAATAAGCCATCCGGGTTGTGGTTGATAGATTTTATGACTACGTAGCTTGTAATACAGTAATCCTGCGTTAAGGCAAGCCCCTAGACCAATGGACAATGCCAATCCGGCGTGTTTGAAAGGGATGATAAAGGCGAGATTCATCAGTTGTGTGGCAATCAGCGTGATGACGGCGATTTTTACAGGTGTTTTGATGTTCTGGCGTGCATAGAATCCCGGCGCGAGAACTTTAACCAGAATTAATCCGAGCAATCCTACACTGTAAGCAATTAATGCTTCGCGCGTCATCCATACATCATGGTCGGTAAAGGCGCCATGATAAAAAAGTGTGGTAATTAAAGGTGTTGCCAATAATGCCAGTGCCAGCGCTGCTGGCAATGTCAGTAATATCGTTATCCGCAAACCCCAATCCAGCAAGCGGGAATATTCTTCGCTACTGTTGCTGTTGTAATGCCGAGCCAAAGATGGCAGCAGGATTGTGCCCAAGGCAGCACCTAGCAAACCAGCCGGGAATTCCATCAATCGATCGGCATAATAAAGCCAGGAGACACTGCCGGTAATCAGCAGTGAGGCGAAAATGGTGTTGATCAGTAAACTGATTTGACTCACTGATACGCCGAAAACTGCTGGCCCCATGAGTTTGATCACCCGCCAAGCGCCGGTATCCGGGTTTCTGAAGCGGATACGTGGTAATAACTGGAGACGTAGCAGAAATGGTATCTGGAAAGCGAGTTGTAATATACCACCGATAAAAACTGCCCAAGCCAGGGCCAGAACCGGCGGATCTAGCAAAGGTGTGAGCCACAGCGCGCAGCCGATAAATGAGAGATTTAAAAATGCTGGAGTGATCGCAGGGACATTAAACTTGCCATAGGTATTGAGTATGCTTCCTGCCAAGGCTACGAGGGAAATGAATACAATATAGGGGAACGTAATCTGCAGCAGCGCAACAGTCAGATTAAATTTCTCCTGATCGGCAGAAAATCCCGGTGCACTGGCATAGATGATCAATGGCGCCGCTACAATGCCAATGCTGGCGATAATAAGCAACATGACACCCATGAGCATGGTGATATGATCTATCAAGCCGCGGATTTCTTCGGGTGTGCGGGTATTTTTGTATTCAGCGAGTATTGGAACAAATGCCTGTGAAAATGCGCCTTCAGCAAATAATCGCCGCAACAGGTTGGGGATACGGAAGGCGACAAAAAAAGCATCGGTCGCCATGCCTGCACCAAAAATCCGGGCGATCATGATGTCGCGCAAAAACCCGAGAATACGCGATATGAAGGTCATGCTGCTGACAGCAGCGAGGGTTTTGAGTAAATTCAATGGTGTTAGGTATTTACGCTATTGGCAGAAAGGGCGAAAAAGTTTATTGTATGTGCCAAGGTAATTTTGTCTAATACAGTTACTTAAGTTTAGAAAAAGCGGCTCAGTTTTTTTATGAAACCCTCTTCAGACCAATTCCACTGCAAACAATATTCTGCCTCCAGTTTCGGATTCTTAATATCAGCTTCAATTTTTGTTTGTCCGGTGACAATGGGTGGTAGCAGCGCTTCTTCTTTACCATCATGCTTGCAGAAAAACCTGGCTGATGAAATAGAACGGCCGTCAGGTAATTCGACGATCAAATGCAATCGTCGCGTGTCATTATCAACAACATGAGAAAGAATTCCTTCCGTTTGTGTAAAAGCATTCTCGTATTCATACGATAAAGTCAGATCGGAACCACTGATTACTTTTAATTCAGGTGGAAGCTTCATACAAACGTGGTAATTTCCGTTTTCTTTTATTTGCTCGGCTGGATCACCATGATTAACTCTGAAGTTAGTGATGCTCCCAATAGCACGAATATTTCTGAACCAGTATTCTGAGTTATCGATATGACAGGCCGTTGTCATTTGTGTTTGCGTCAGTGTCGCTTTACTACCACCTGTATTATGAATAGTTAGTACTTTTCTTAAATCTGCGATGGTGAATGCGGATTTGTTTTGTCTGATTTGGTTATAAACCAGTATTAACGCGCTGATAGAAAATATTAGCCCAATCACAACGTAATCAGTCAGTAACGCTACCAGAACGCCAAAAACAATGAGTATTACATTGATATAAAAAATAAGTTGGTTGGGTTTGTCAAACATTCGGGACTCCTCAATTAGCTAGCTATTTTATTATGTTATAGAAATGCTGAGTTTATCAGAGAGACACATTCAAAAAAAGCAAGATGGGTGGCAGATTAGGGCTATTCCATAATATTGTGCTTATCGTAGAGTGGATGCCAAAGTTAAATTACCTGCGGTAAGGAGGAAGCTTATTTAATCTCTTCCGGGTTTAATTCCGCGCCCCTTGGGGCCGGGGTGCTTTATTGACAAGTATATTCTCTGATCTAATTTAGCCATTGATACAAAATAGTTACATACCATAAATCTTACTTATGAAATTTCTTCGTTTTTCCTATAAATAGGGGGGGTGTTTTGCAGGCATAAGGAATATAAATGGACTAAAGTTTAATTTATTAGAGTCGTTAAGATCAAAATGATAGCGCTGCTATCAAATAATTTGTTGAATTCTTTTAATAAATCAAACTTTCCTGGAATAAAATTATGAAAATTCTTGTTAATTTCAAATCCGGATTTAAGCAAACATTTATTGTTCCAAAATGTATGCTGGCAGTCGAGTTCAGAAATATGGCCAAAGCAATTGGTGGCAATATAGATAGTATTGAATTTTCATTACCTCCCCGTCGTCAATCAGATTCTAGATCAGAGCTTCGGGAAGGAGTACTTCGATTACCTGACAGACGTTAATATCCTCGATTACTGATCAACCCCTGCAGTTAGAACGGGATATCATCATCCATATCATCAAATCCACTTGTACCCTTGGCTGAAGAAGATCGATTAGAAGCAGAATTGTCTTCTTCATGAGCAGGTGATTCAAAGCTGCCACTTCCTGATCGATTACCCAACATTTTCATATCGCTTGCAATAATATCGGTCGTATAACGTTCTACGCCGGCTTTATCAGTCCATTTTCTGGTTTCCAGTCTGCCCTCAATATAGACAGAGCGGCCTTTCTTTAAGTATTCTCCTGCAATTTCTGCGAGTTTGCGATAAAAAGTGACACGATGCCATTCAGTCTTCTCTTGTTTTTCACCATTTTTGTCTTTCCAAGTATCTGTCGTCGCCAATGTGATATTAGTTACTGCATCACCATTCGACATGTAACGAGTTTCCGGATCTTTTCCCAAGTTACCAATGAGTATGACTTTATTGACTGATGCCATTTATGTTTCCTCCCCAAGCAATTTAATCACTTTTTCTTCATCAAAGCCTTTCATATCAACTTTTAGATAGGCAACTCTTTCGTTAACCATCACCAAGGCTTCATATACACCAGGTAGTGCTGCAAGCTGACGCGATAATTCTTTGGATTTATCTAAATCCATTTCTTGCACATGATACATCTTGGAGCGCACTGCAGCAGGTGCTTTCATCGTTACAGCAAGTATCAGCCATACTGTCAGTAGAAATCCACAAAATGTATATAACGCGTCACTTCCATAAGTACCAAATAGATAACCTCCAGCAGCAGCACCAACGAAAGCACCCAGAAACTGAGTACTGCTGTAGATACCAATCGCAGTTCCTTTTGCACCCACCGGCGCAATCTTTGAGATCAGTGATGGCAAGCTGGCTTCCAGCAAATTGAATGCCGTAAAGAAAATCAGCAGTGCAATGGCTGTACCCCATATGGAGTCGAAAGTAATTGCCAGGAATATCTGTCCTATCAATAACAAAGCGATAGCTGCAATAAAAACAGATTTTAACTTCGCTTTCTTTTCAGCATAGATGATCGCCGGAATAATGAATACAATCGACAAAACCAGAACGGGTAAATAAATCTGCCAATGATCATCCACTATCATCCCTGTTTGGCGTAAAGTGAGCGGCACAACCAGCCATAACGCCATCAACGTAGCATGCAAGGCGAAAATACCATAATTCAATCGTAGCAACTGTGTATCACGTAATACACTGCCGAAACTTGCAGCCGATGCTTCCGTGTCAGAGTGAAAACGACTGATTTGCGGATCAGGAATAATTTTCTTTACTACAATCATTGCCAGAAGCGCCAATATGCCTGTAATGGCAAAAATTCCAGGTACACCGATCCATTGATTCAGAACTGGAGCGGCAATTAAAGAAATGGCAAAAACAGTGCCGATGGTCATGCCGATGGTCGCCATCGCTTTGGTGCGATGCTCTTCGCGCGTGAGATCCGCTGCAAGTGCCATCACAGCGGCTGAAATCGCACCAGCGCCTTGAATGATACGGCCGAATATCACCCAGTAAATATCCACTGCGACAGCTGCTACCAAGCTGCCAATGGCAAATAGAATCAAACCCAGATAAATGACGGGCTTACGTCCGATACGATCAGATAACCAACCGAACGGAATTTGTAAAATGGCTTGTGTTAAGCCGTATGCCCCTAGTGCAATACCTACCAGTGTATAGTTGTTACCACCCGGCAAATCTTCTGCATAAAAAGCGAATACCGGTAAAATGATAAATAATCCAAACATTCGCAAACCATAAACGCCGGCCAGACCGATGGTCGCGCGCAGTTCTGCTGGAGACATTTTTTCAGATGAAGTTGAAGCAGACATGAATCAGGTTGTGATATTCCCAAAAAGTTGGGTATATTAGCAGGTTGACTCATACATAGATAGGTTCATGGAATCCATAAAAATACGTGGTGCGCGCACCCACAATCTGAAAAATATCCATCTCGATTTACCGCGCAACAAGCTTGTTGTCATTACTGGGTTGTCAGGGTCGGGTAAATCCTCACTGGCGTTCGATACCCTCTATGCGGAAGGTCAACGCCGCTATGTGGAGTCACTCTCAGCCTATGCGAGGCAGTTTCTCCAACTCATGGAGAAGCCGGATGTTGATTTGATCGAAGGGCTTTCTCCCGCTATTGCCATCGAACAAAAAGCAACCTCGCATAACCCCCGTTCGACGGTGGGCACGGTCACTGAAATCCATGATTATCTGCGTTTGCTATTTGCCCGTGTTGGTGATCCGCATTGTCCTGAGCACAATATTGTGTTGACCGCACAAAGCGTTTCGCAAATGGTCGATTATGTGTTGCAACTCCCGCTTGATACCCGCTTGATGATCCTTTCACCGTTGATCGTCGAACGCAAAGGCGAACAGGCCGAGTTGTTCGATGAACTTCGTGCACAAGGTTTTATCCGTCTGCGGATTGACGGTGAAGTCTATGAAATTGATGCATTGCCCAAGTTGCAGAAAACCAAAAAACATACGATTGAAGTGGTGATCGATCGCTTGAAAGTTTCTCCGGATGTCAAACAACGGCTCGCTGAATCATTTGAAGTGGCATTACGCCATTCGGATGGACGCGCTTTAGCGGTTGAAATGGACACTGATCATGAACACCTCTTTTCTGCCAAATTCAGCTGCCCTGTTTGCAGTTATTCCTTATCTGAACTGGAACCAAGACTATTTTCATTTAATAATCCATTAGGCGCCTGTAATAAGTGCGACGGTTTGGGGCAGATCACTTTTTTTGATCCAGCGCGTGTCGTGGCTTTTCCACATATTTCACTCGCTGCGGGTGCCGTAAAAAATTGGGATCGACGCAATCAATTTTACTATCAGTTATTAACAAGTCTATCAAAACATTATGAATTTGACCTGGAAACGCCATTCGAGAATCTGGATGAGGCTATTCAGAATATTGTTTTACAGGGCTCTGGCAAAGAAAAAATACATTTCTCCTACTTAACGGAAGGTGGCCGAAAACATCAGGAAACACACCCTTTTGAAGGGATTATTCCCAACCTGACGCGGCGTTATAAGGAAACAGAATCACAGACCGTGCGTGAAGAGCTGGCAAAATATCTCAATGCACAAACCTGCCCGGAATGTCAGGGTACACGTTTATGTCAGGCCGCACGTCATGTGCATGTTGCCGGACAAGCGATTTATGAAATCAGTGCTTTTCCGTTGAAACAAGCCAAATTATTTTTTGATCAAATCGAATTATCAGGTCACAAACAATCCATTGCTGAACGAATCGTCAAGGAAATTTCCAGTCGTCTGCAATTTCTCAACAATGTCGGATTGGATTACTTGTCTCTTGATCGTTCTGCCGACACACTATCGGGGGGAGAATCGCAACGTATCCGCCTTGCCAGTCAAATCGGCTCCGGCTTGACCGGTGTCATGTACGTTCTGGATGAACCTTCCATTGGCTTGCATCAACGTGATAATGGCCGCCTATTGGATACCCTTAAGAATCTGCGTGATCTGGGCAATAGCGTTATTGTGGTTGAGCATGATCAAGATGCCATACAAATTGCGGATTATGTCGTCGATATGGGGCCTGGTGCTGGAGAGCATGGTGGCCTCATTGTAGCTCAAGGTACTCCACAAGCTATCCGGGAAAATAGTGATTCTCTGACGGGCAAATACTTATCCGGTAAATTATCGATAAAAATACCGGAAAAACGTCACGAGTTCACTATTGACCGAGTATTGCAAGTTAATGGCGCAACTGGGAATAATCTCAAAAATGTCACACTAAATCTGCCGGTAGGATTGTTCGTCTGTGTTACCGGAGTTTCGGGATCCGGCAAATCCACACTCATCAATGAAACACTGCATCGTGCGGTAGCTCGGCATCTTTACGCCAGTAATGCTGAGCCTGCGCCCTATCAACACATTGAAGGTCTGGCTTTTTTCGATAAAGTAATCAATATGGACCAAAGCCCCATCGGACGCACTCCTCGTTCTAATCCTGCCACTTACACTGGATTGTTTACACCTATTCGGGAATTATTTGCCGGCGTACCACAGGCGCGTGAACGCGGCTATGCACCTGGCCGTTTTTCTTTCAATGTCAAAGGTGGGCGGTGCGAAGCTTGTCAAGGCGATGGCATGATTAAAGTGGAAATGCATTTTCTGCCGGATATTTATGTCACTTGCGACGTGTGTCATGGCAGGCGATATAACCGTGAAACCCTGGAAGTTCAATATAAGGGTAAGAATATCAATGAAATACTGCAAATGACTGTGGAAAATGCATTTGAATTTTTCAGTGCGGTGCCCATAGTTGCGCGTAAATTACAAACGCTTCTGGAAGTAGGTCTCGGCTATATTACTCTGGGACAATCGGCGACGACACTTTCGGGTGGCGAGGCGCAACGGGTGAAGCTATCATTGGAGCTTTCCAAACGTGACACAGGCCGCACGCTGTATATTCTTGATGAACCCACTACCGGCCTACATTTTCAGGATATTGATTTATTGCTAAAAGTTCTACATAGACTACGTGATCATGGTAATACCGTGGTGGTGATCGAGCATAATCTGGATGTCATTAAGACTGCTGACTGGATTATTGATCTGGGGCCGGAAGGTGGTGATGGGGGTGGTTGTATCATCGCAGAAGGCACCCCGGAAGCGATAGCAGCCAATAAAAGCAGTTTTACTGGCTATTACCTGCAATCCATGCTCACAAAATGAATCCGCACGACTATTTGCTGGAAAGTTTCTCAGTTGCTGTTAAAGCAGCCGATCCGGCACATATAGTACCGCAGCATCTACCCAATCCTCCCAAAGGCCGCACACTCGTGGTCGGCGCTGGTAAAGCGGCCGCTGCCATGGCGCTGGCTTTTGAAAATGCCTGGCCTCCTGAAGCTAAACTGAGCGGTTTAGTGGTCACACGATACGGGCATAAATTACCTACCCATAAAATTAAGGTGGTTGAAGCCGGGCATCCGATTCCTGATGAAAATGGAGAACAGGCATCACGACAAATTTTGGCTGCGGTCAAGACGTTGAAATCTGAAGATTTATTACTCTGCTTGTTTAGTGGTGGAGGGTCCAGTCTGCTTGCTCTGCCAATCGATGGTATTTCATTGCAGAATCTTAAAGAAGTCACACAGCAATTGTTGCGATGTGGAGCCAGCATCCAGGAGATCAACACGGTTCGTAAGCACTTGTCAGCCATTCAAGGCGGCAAGCTCGCTGCCGCCTGTAAAGCGCCCATATTGGCATTGATTATTTCTGATGTGACCGGTGATGAAGCCACCTATATTGCATCGGGTCCTTGTTCGCCTGATCCAACCACCTTTTCTGACGCGATTGCAGTACTTGATCATTACAGTTTGGATGTACCTCCAACTATCAAACAGCTCCTGCATGTTGGGAAAGCTCATCAGCTCGATGAAACACCTAAACCCGGTTCTCCCATTTTCACTCGTGTCGAAAACAAAATTATCGCAAATGCTCATCAATCGTTGATTGCAGCGGCAAATTATTTCCAGAACCTCAACATATCCACCTTAATATTGGGTGACACAGTAACCGGGGAATCTCGAGAAATTTCCAAAAGCTATGCAGCGCTGGTCAAAGAAATCCACTCACACCCGCAACTGTTAAAAGCACCGATAGCGCTTTTGTCGGGTGGTGAAACTACAGTTACTATTACAGGAAAAGGGCGCGGAGGTCGTAATTCGGAATTTTTATTATCGCTGTTGATTGAGTCGGGTGGAATGAAAAATGTTTATGCACTTGCTTGTGATACCGATGGGATAGATGGCACGGAAAATAATGCCGGGGCAATCATTACACCTGATTCATTAATTCGTGCAAAGAAACTTGGGATGAGTGCCATATCATTTCTGGCCAATAATGATGCCTATACATTTTTTGAGCAGCTAAACGATTTAGTGATTACTGGACCAACTTATACCAATGTTAATGATTACCGCGCCATCCTTATTCTTTAATCGAACATGTGTGATCAACGAAATCAGTTTTTCGATTCCGGTCAATCTGTATTGATGACAGCACCAATCCTTGCTGGAACCATCGGTTAATCACATATTCATAGAATTGCTGATTTCTTGGTGCTTTATAAGTCGAAGCTAATTTGTTGCCATACTTTGTTAAAAGTACATGTCCCAAATTCAGATAATTATTTTCATCATTTTGAAAGCCTATTTTTGTTGGTTTACCACAATAAAATAATCGCGTGTGTTTACCAAATCCTTTTTTAACAAAACCTTGAGTCTCGAAAGTAATTAAACTAATTTTTTCAAGATGTTTTAATGTTGCAAGCGTAATCCCTTGCTGCGTATAAACTTCATTCTCCACATCAAAGATAAGCGGCAATGGATCCCCTTGGATCCATAAGAATTGACACAAAGCTTCAAAAAGCTGACTGTCTTTGGGATTTAAATCGGTTTCTGAATGATTGCTGGATAAGATATGTTCTGAATGGGTTAATCTGGAAGTAATAGGTTGCATAAATATTGTGAACAAATCACGCATGCTTAAATTAATCTCTCGGTTTCTCTTCTATTTTCTTAGAATTATTTTCTAGAACTTGAGATTCTGTAACCGATAAATCTTTTTGTGCGTTTCCTTTGGTCTCTGCTGCATTTGTATCACTTTTATCTGTTGATTTTGGGGCATCTTTTATCTTGCGAGATTTAATTTCCTTATTGATCTCAGCAAGAAATGTAACATTGTCTTTACGTTGTTTCTCACTTTTATACCAGGATGCACAAGTAACGGTACCCATAATTATTAATAGGACATTCATGACATCGATGCCATCAAGAAAGAAAAATGCTACCCCGGTCGAAATGGCAAATGCCCCTAAGAATGCTGTAAATAACCATAATTTTGAACCGGATCCTGAATGATTGTTGCGGCGGTTCCATGTCTCGAGGCTATCTCGCGTAGTAACCAATTCTTCATCCGTCCATTTTTTCATACTCATAACTACAGAGTCTCCATTAAAAATCTATCGTTATTTCTCGCAGTATAAATTCGCAGCAAGAAGAAGGATTCATTATATTTCTTTTCGACAATAAAAAAGGCACCAATCGGTGCCTTTTTACGAGTTCAACTTTGTTTAGAAGTTGTGACGCATACCTACAGAATAGGTTTGGCTATCTCTAAATAAAGCGGTGTTTCCATCAATCATTGCGCGTTGATAGCCCCCAAAGAGGCTCGAGCGTTTGCTAAGATTATGTATCAAACCAACTGTGAAGCTACTTGTTTCACGCTTTGCGTTTAAACCGGTTGCATTAGCATCTGACATACCACCCTGAGCGATTAAGCTGGTATTGCCCAAGTCATACTGACCACCTGCAAACCACAGATGTCCGTCACCACCAAAGTTCATTGCTGAATTACACTGTCCACGTGAATCAGTTGGTTGGCCCAAACCAGTTACTGGATTGCCTAACGCTGCCGCATTGGAACAAGATGCTGCACCAATTGCGTTGCTAATTCTTTCATACTGGCCGCTTAGCTTGAAGTTTTGGAAACCCCACATTACGCCCCCACGCCAAACATGCTCATTGCCGTTCGAACCTGCAATGGCTTTTTGGGCGGTACTGATGTTATCGCGAGAATAACCACCAAATACCCCTAAATTATGACCAACTACTTGAGCTTCATACTTACCTGCGACTTGGAAATCCCATTCGCCATTTTCACCACCAGAATTTGATTGGCTTCCTTGGAAAGTATCTGTAGCACCGATAATATTCGCTGGATCTAATCTGTTTGCGTCACCTGGCATTAATATACCTGAAAAGCTAAAGCCTTCAACTTTTGGCGAATCATAACGCGCAGCGCTATTCACAAAACTTTGCGCACCTGAACCTAAACCATTGGCTGAAGCAGTCATGGTACCACCACTACCTGAAGCTTGGAGAGTTGTGTATGCAAATGGATCAATGGTCATACCACCCGCGAAATCTTTAAAAGGCGATTGAACACGGCCAAACTTCAATTCACCCCAGTTATCACCAGCCAATGCAACCCAACGTTCCCGTGCAACACCTAAAGCGCCGCTACCGGTATTGAAACCATATTCCACACGCGCTTTTGCTTTTAATCCACCACCCAGACTTTCGGTAACATGCGCTCCCCATCTTGATCTGCCGGTTTCATCACCGATAAGAGCTTGACTGCTATGCCCGCCATCCCTATTAACCGTAGCGTACTCAGCTTGAACACTACCAAAAAGCGTTACATTTGTTCCTTGCGCTGAAGCAGCTATCGGGGCTGCGAGTACACTGGCGACTGCCAGCGAAATAAGTTTCTTCTTCATACGAAGTTCTCCTTTGATGTTAAATTGACTGGGGTCGTCATATTTTGCCCTATTACACTCCGGTGGAATGTACCCCGTTATTCGGACCCCCCAACTCGGAAGGTTTGATTGAATTCTGCCCAACACAGCGTTGTACTGCAAGAAAAACACACAAATTTTTTAAATTAAATAACAACTGTGTTGTATATAGACAACACAGTGGTTGCTTTTATGGTTATAAATTTTATAC
>Ga0136611_10000177_pt1 | contig 38219 bp, 37 predicted proteins | sample AntDrymUQ2232306_2_FD_106645 | JGI IMG/M metagenome (GOLD analysis project Ga0136611, IMG submission 106645) | Polar desert sand microbial communities from Dry Valleys, Antarctica - metaG UQ223 (23.06) | ecosystem: Environmental > Terrestrial > Soil > Desert | place: Antarctica: Dry Valley...
CGTCACGAGCGCGTGATCGAACTGGTGCGTCAGGTTGGCCTGGACGTGTCATACCTGAGCCGCTGGCCGCATCAGCTCAGCGGGGGGCAGCGCCAGCGCGTCGGTATTGCGCGGGCGCTCGCGCTCGACCCCGAGATCATCGTCGCGGACGAACCGACCTCGGCGCTGGACGTGTCCGTGCGCGCCCAGGTGATCAACCTCTTGCGCGACCTCCAGACCATGCTCGATTTGAGCTTTGTCTTTATCTCGCATGACCTCTCGACCGTGCGCTACATCTCCGATCACGTCGGCGTGATGTATCTCGGCCAGATCGTGGAGCAGGCACCCTCGGAGGAGCTTTTCGCGAAACCGCTGCACCCCTATACGGTCGCGCTGCTCTCCGCGGTGCCAATCCCCGATCCCGTGCGTGAGGCGCAGCGGGCGTCCTATGTGTTGGAGGGTGAGATTCCGAGTCCCGCGGCGCCGCCTGGATGCCGCTTTCACACGCGCTGCTCGATTGCGGTAGACGCCTGTGCCGTGGACGTACCGATCCTGCGCGAGATCACACCGGGTCACCGGGCAGCCTGTCACCTGGCCTAGCAGGCCGCGGCCCTATCCATGGGAGAGTTGCCGTGTCACCTCCACACGTTGGCCGTCTCGGTCAGCGCGTTGCATGAGATTTTGGCAGTTGAGCTTGGCCCGATTCGGTAGAGATGTGGCGGTTAGGCGGTCCTGCGACGGTGGGCCGCGCCTCGAAGACTCGGGTCGTTCGTGCTTCGCTGTCGCGGAGGTGGCGGGACAATACGACGGGCCGCTGGTTCAGTCCGGCCATGCCGCGGTGTCGCATACGACGATCAGCGATGGGTGCTCCTGAAGATATGACGCGGGCAGCGCCGCGCTCACTGAGCCGGTGAGCGCGGCGCGGAGAACCATAGCCTTGGTGGTGCCAGTGGCGAGCAGGATCACGCGGCGTGCTGCCATAATCTCACGCACACCGAGCGTCATCCCCCACGTCGGTGCGCCGTCCGGCCAATCGGCGGCTGCCGCCTGCCGCGTCTCCTCCGCGAGCGCCACCACGCGGCAGCTTGCGTCACGCGCGCTGCCTGGCTCATTGAAAGCAATGTGACCGTTCCCGCCGATGCCGATCACCGCCACGTCCAGCCCGCCGCAGTCCACGATTGCGCGGCAATATGCCGCGATCTCGCCCGCCGGGTCCACGGCGTCGGCGCGGGGCAGTGCGACCGGCGGCAGGTGCGCCGGCCAGGAGCGACGCATGAACGATACGTTGGAACCGGGAGCGTCAGCGCACGCGGTCACGTACTCGTCCAGCGCAAACGCACGCGTACCGGCCGGCAAGGCGAATGTGGTCCGGGCCATCTCCTGGTAGAGAGGGAGCGGCGTGCGCCCAGTGGGGAAGGCAATCACCGGACGTTCTAGGGTCGCCAGTGCGCGGGCAAACGTATCCTGCGCAGCCGCGGGGAACTGGTCAGAGGAAACCGCAATTAGCTCCATCGTCCCCTCACGGCGCACCCGGTGCGCGCCGCCTCGTACGCGGCGAGTGTGACGGCCAGCGAAGCCCGCCCCTCTTCGCCGCTCGTCAGCGGTACAGCGCGATCGCGGATACAGCGCACAAAGTGGACGAAAGGGTTGAGCCGCGTGCTCTCCTTCGGGATCTCCGGTACGATCTTCTGCCCGTGCTCGCCCCCGAGGACGTACGCGACGAGCGGCTCCTCCACGGACCGGCCCATCGCCAGGTGGCCGAGTTCGCCGTGGATCATCACCTGCCGGTCGGGGAAGGGCCGCGCCGACCAGGACGCCTGCACGCTGGCGATCACGTCGCCCTCGAAGCGGAGAAGCGCGATCGCGTTGTCGTCGAACGGGGTTGGCTTGAGCGTGCGGCTGGTGATCGCTGTGACTTCAAGCACGGGCCGGTCCACGAACCAGCGCACGAGGTCAATCATGTGGATACCCATATCAAAGAGCGCGCCGCCGCCCGCCTGCTCCGCCTTCCAGAACCAGTCGGAGGTCGCCCCCCAGAACTCGTCCGGGCCGGCGTGCATGAAGACGGCGCGCACGGAGAGCGGCCGTCCGATCGTGCCCTCGCTCACCACCCGCTTCACCGTCTCGTAAATCGGCGCATAGCGGAGGTTATGCGCCACGGCCAGCACCACGCCCGCTTCGCGCGCCGCAGCGATCATCGCGTCCGCTTCCGCGACCGTGAGCGCCATCGGCTTCTCGACGATCACATGCTTGCCCGCACGCGCCGCCGCGATTGCAATCGGCGCGTGGAGGTGGTTGGGTACGCAGACATCAACCGCGTCAATCTCCGGGTCGGCGACCGCTTCCTCCCAGCTTCCCAGCACGCGCGTGATGCCGAACTCTGCCGCCACCAGCCGGGCGCGTTCGACGCTGCCGCTCACCAAGACTTCGACTTGGGCCTCATCGCACGCCGCATAGGCAGGCAGGTGCGACCGCCGCGCAACCAGGCCCGCCCCGATCACCGCTATCCGCACCGGCCGGCTCATACCCTCGCCTCCTCACGCTGGTACACCAGCCGGCCACCGACCATGGTCGCCAGCACGGCGAGATCGCTGTCCAGCAACACCAGGTCAGCGTCCATGCCCGTTGTGATTGCGCCTGTCCGGCCGTCAATCCCCATCACCCGTGCCGCGTTGCCGGAGGAGAGCGCGGCCAGTTCGACCAACCCAGCGCCGAGCCACGCGCGCGCGTTGCGCAGGTCCCGGTCGAACGGCGAGACACTGCCGGCGAGCGTGCCATTTGGCAACCTGCAGCTCTGGTCCTTGACGACCACGGCGCGCCCGTTGAACTCGTATTCCCCATCCGCCATTCCGGTGATCGCCGAGCCGTCGGTGATCAGCGCCACACCAGCCGTCCCCTTCGCGCGCAGGAGCGCCCGCGCCGCCGCGGGATGGACGTGTACTCCGTCCAAGATCAACTCGCCCAGGAGCGCGTCGCTGGTGAGGGTCGCGCCGACGAGGCCCGGCGCACGGTGTTCTAAGGGTGACATCGCGTTATAGGTGTGGTTCGTAATCGTTGCGCCGGCCTCCACTCCGGCGAGCGACTGTTCATAAGTGGCGTTGGAGTGACCGAGCGACACGGCGATCCCCGCTTCACGCGCGGCGCGGATGAAGGCGAGCGCGCCCGGCAGCTCCGGCGCGACATTGACTCGCCGGATGCGGCCTTGTGACACCGCGACCAACTCCCGCAGCTCATTCACGTCCGGCAAGCGCAGGTTGGCCGCATTCCAGGCGCCTTTCTTCTCGACGCTGATGAACGGTCCTTCCATGAAGACCCCACCGAGCCGCGCGCCGCCCGTATCAGTCCCCACCACTTCCGCTGCCCCGGCGACGGCATGCCCGATCGCCTCAATGGACGGGCCAGCGCCGAGCCCCGCGTAGCAGGTGGTCACACCGCTGCGCGCCACGAGCCGCACGGCCTCGCGCGCCTCGTCCGCGCCGCTCTGGAGGCCGTGGCCGCCGAACCCATGCCAGTGCAGATCAATGAAGCCCGGCATCAGCACCGCGCCCTCCAGCACGCCGCCCGGTCGCTTCCCCAGGCGCGCGGCGCTGTCTACCTCGCTGATCCGCCCCGCCTCGACGTAGACCGCGCCATCGCGGATCACACCGTCGGGCGTGACGACACTCTCTGCCCGGATTAGGAATGGTCGCTCGTTCATGCTGACGTTCCCTCCGGGGCCAGCTTCACCTCGCGGCCGCTGCGCGCGGATTCGTAGATCGCGAGACAGACTGCCAGGTTCGTGCGCGCTCGCTCGGCATCGCTCACCGGCTGCTCCTCGCCCTTCAGCACGCGGATCACATGCTGGATGAAGCTCGTGCGCGCCGTGGGCGGCGGCGTCTGCAGCCAGCCGTTGAGGCCAAACTCACCATTGATCAGCATCCGCCCGACCGCGTTGTCGTTGATCAGCGAGCCGCGGCTGCCGACGATCTCGATCGACTCCTTCGGCGCGCCGGGGCCGGAGGTCCAGGTGTCCTCGATCACGCCCATCTTGCCATTGGCGAAGCGAAGGACGGCGTGGCCCCAGTCCTCCACCGCGAGATCGCGATGACGCACGTTCGCGACCGATCCGGAAACAGAGACGACCTCGGAACCGAAGAGCCAGCGCAGGAGATCAACGTGGTAGACGGCATGGTCAATAAACGCCCCCCCCGGCGCGCGGGCCGGGTCCGCGAACCAGCCAGGGGTTTGCCCGTCCGGCCAGTCGCGCGGCAGTCCGGCGCGGAAGACGCAGGTAGCGGCGAGCAGATCGCCGATCTTGCCCGCTTCGATCCACTCCTTGAACTGGACGTTCGCCGGGAAGAATTGTCGCGCCGCATCATTGGGGAAATAGCGCCCACCGGTCCGCCGTACCGCCTCAACGATCAAGTCCGCGCCGGGCAGGTCCATCGCCATCGGCTTGATCGCGACGACCGCCTTACCGGACTCCAGCCCGCGGACCGTCACGTCCGCGACCTCGTCGGTGCTCGTGAATACACAGATCGCGTCCACGTCATCCCGGCCGATCACCTCGTCATATGAGGCGGCGACCGTCACACCAAACCGTTCACCAACTTCGCGCGCACGAGCAGGGTCCCGGTGCGCCAGCGCGACGACCTCCGCCTCCCGGCTGCCGGTCAGTGTCTCAAGCGTGGGGAAGGCATTGTACCAGTGGTCCAGACCAACAAAGCCAAACCGAATCGTCATCCGTTTCGTCCTCTTCCACGGGCAGCATTCACGTCTTACCCGCGGGTTTGCAGGCACGGTCACACCCATAGAGACTACCGCTGGCCGCAGCGCACGCCATGTTACAGCAGATGCTCAGCCACTTTGCGTACGGCGCGCACCACGTCCTCGGTGTCCTGGTCCGTCATCAGGGCGCCGAGCTGGATCGTGAGGGAGCGTGCAAGCAGGTCCTCGCTCCGCGGGCACATGCCCAGGTGGTAGGTGCGGTCGGTCGGGTGCTCGGCGCAGTTGAAGGGGCAGCCCTTCGTCCAGGCCGTCCGGCGCTCCAGCACGGCGGGGTTCTGATAGACCGGCCGTCCGCCGTAGACCCGCCCGGCGGGGATACCCTCCGCCCGCAGCGCCTCCGCAAACTTGGTCGCGATCTCGGCGTCCTGGAAGAACATCGTCACGTTGCCGCCCTCGCCCGCGGGGTCAGGGATGCGCCGCCAGTCCACCGGCAGATCGGAGAGCCGCTGACGAATGCTCTGGGCGCGGCTTCGCATCGCGCTGACGATCTCCTCCAAGCGGCCGAGCTGCGCGTAGGCGAGCGCGCCGGAGATCTCGGTCATGCGCATGTTTGTCCCGTAGAACGGCTCGCCGGAGACGAGATCCTCCGTCGCGCCCACCTGCGAAGCGTCGCGCACATCGCCGTGCGCGGTCGTGAACTGGCCGCCCTGGTCCTGGAAGCGCGCGGCGCGGTCAAAGACGGACCAGTCGTTGGTGGCGAGCACCCCGCCCTCGCCGGTGGTGATGTTCTTGGAGAGTTGCAGGCTGAAGGCACCGGCGTCGCCGAAGGTCCCTACCTGGCGGCCCTTGTACATCACGCCGATCGCCTGAGCGGCGTCTTCCAGGACTTTGATCCCGTGCTTCCTGGCGACCGCCATGATCCGGTCCATGTCGCAGGCGACGTTGCTGAGGTGGACCGGGATCACGGCCTTGGTCTTCTCCGTGATGTTCGCCTCGAACGATTCCGGCGAGAGGCCGAGCGTGTCGTCCACTTCCGCGAACACGGGCACGGCCCGCGCCATCACCACCGCGCCGGGCGTGGCGATGAACGTCACTGCTGGTATGATCACCTCGTCGCCATCCTCGACGCCGAGCCCGACCAACCCGGCCTGCAACGCGGCCGTGCCCGAACTGATCCCGAGCGCGTAGCGAACGCCGAGCATCTCTTTGAAGCGATTCTCGAACGCCTCCGTCCGGCGCTTGAGGTCCGGGCCGTAGTAGCGGAACGGCGAGCGGCTCTGCATCACCTCGGTGACGGCGTTCATCTCCTCCGCTTCATTCAGATAGTTGACGCCGCGCTCCGAATCGTAGGGGCGCGCACGCACCGGCGTGCCGCCGTGTAGCGCGAGTTGCTCGCGTATGGTCATCGTTCCTGCTCCTCGTCATACAGCGAGCGCACCAGCGCGACCGCCGCTTCGATCATGATCTCGGCGCACTCGGGCTCAAAGAGCGCGCAGCCGACCTCATAGCCTGCCTCCGGGAAGTGCTTCGCCATCGGTACGTAGCTGAGGTAGTCGTTGCTGTAGCCGCAGACGAGCAGATGCCGGACGCCGCAGCGTCGCTCCAGCTCCCACCCGATCTCTACGAGAAACTCACCGGGCAGGCAGACGATGGCGCACTCGTCGGAGATGCGCAGCGCCTGAACCTCGGCGCGTTGCGTCGTGCCCGGCTCCACGGTGATGCCGCGGTAGCGGGCACGCTCGATCCGAAGCTGGTTCAGCCCTGGTCGCAGCGACCGCCGCCCGCTGACGTCCTCCTCCGTGAGCGCCGCCAGCCGCACCTCAATTGAGGCGATCTCTCTTTCAAGCTCCGCTTGTGGCGCGGGCACGCGGCGCGGTAGGTCGAGGAATCGTTGTGCGCCACGAACGCGGGGGCCGGAGAGCACGGTCCCCGGCGCGGGCTCCTGCGGCGTGATCTCACTCCAAGAGAGGTTGACCGCCCATTGGCCTTCACCAAGCGGGCGAAGCTCCAGCGCCGTCCGGGTCGCCGCCGCGCCGAGGATCTTTCCAATCCGCTCCGCCTCATCGAAGTCGTGCCGCATCCAGACCGGGTTGATGTCACCAGCCGCGCCCTGCATGAAGATCGCGGCGCCACCGAGCGCCCGTTCCAGAAAGGCCGTGGTCGCGCCGGGGAAGTCCGCCGTGTAAAGGTAGTTGTCGCGCTCCAGCACGGTCGGGTGGCAGGCGAAGTTCACCAGTGTTGCGACCGGCGTGACTTGACCCGGCGGCGCGGCGAGCAGCACCTTCGCGCGCGTTTCGATCGGCCCCTCCGGATCGCGGCGGTTCTGTGAGACCGTCGCCACGTCGGCCGTGCCCAGCTTGAGCGTGACCGGCCGCGCCGCCGCCCGCGCAATGCGCACCGCGCCCGCGATCTTGTGCGCCGTGTCGTTCACGTACGCGCTCTCGCCCCGCCGGATCACGTCCTCGGGTCCATCGTGCGTGTGCGTAGCGGCGATGCAGACGTTGCGCGCGGGGATGCCGCACTCTGCTTCAATGATCGACCGCGCCTGCTCCACCAGCCGCGCGGAGACGCCGACGAGGTCGCAGATCGCGATCACGATCTCCTCCCGCCCGTCCGAGAGCAGGAGCGCACGCACGTAGAGCGGGTCATGGATGCCGGTCGCGCCGTGCGTGCGCCCGCCGTAGCCGCCAAGCAGCGCGCCCACCGGCCCGGTGATGTCTACGGCCGCGGCACCCGCCTGCCACATGTCCATCCTCTACCTCCCCGCCGGAGCCGCGCCGGCAAAGAGCGAACGGACGAGATCTGCCGCCTCACGCGCGAGCAGCGGACCGATCTCCTCGGCGAAGCGGGCGCGGCCGGCCTCGTAGCCGCCCTCGGAAAAGGCTTGTGCGGTGGGGAAATATCCGGCGGTCATATTCGCGTAGCCGCAGATCAGCAGATGCTTGACGCCCGCCGCGCGCCGGATCTCCTCGCCAAGCTCGACGAAGAACTCGCCCGGCAGCATCACCACCGCGCAGCCGTCCGCGATGCGGAATGCCTGAAACTCCACCGTTTCCGTCTGGCCGGACTCGGCCGGGTCGGTCTGGCGCTGGGCGCGATCCATCCGCAGGCGGTTGAGGCGCGGACGGAGCGCGCGGTGGCCCTCGCGGTCATCGTTGGGCAGCCCGCTCAACCCCGCCTCGATCGTGTCAATCTCTCCCTGGATCTCGGTCAGTTCGGGCAGGGCGCGCCGTGGCACGTCGAAGGTGCGCCGCACGGCCGCGAGTCTGATCCCGTCCAGGACCGTGCCCGCCGCTGGTTCCTTCGGCGTGATCTCACTCCAGGAGAGGTTAACCGCCCACTGGCCCTCGTCGAGCGGGCGTAGCTCGTGCGCGACGCGGGCGGCGGCCATGCCGAGGATACCGCCGATCCGGTCTACCTCGCGGAAGTCATGCCGCATCCAGATCGGGTTGATGTTCCCCGCCGCGCCCTGCACGTAGATGCCGGCGCCGCCGACTTCACGCTCGACCGCGCGGGCGATCACGCCGGGGAAGTCGGCAGAGTAGAGCAGGTTGTCGTGCTCCAGCACGGTGGCGTGACAGGCGTAGTTGACCACCGTCGCGACCGGCTCCGCGCCGCGATCGGGTGCGGCGAGCAAGATCGTGGCGACGCTCTCAATCGGCCCCTCCGGGTCGCGGCGGTTCTGGGACACCGTCGTCACCTCGACGCTCCCCACCTTCAGCCGCACGGGCTGCAGCCGTGAGAGGGCCACCTGGACCGAGCCGGCGATCTTGCGCGCGGTCACGGAGATCAGATCCTCGACGCCATCCGTCCGGAGCAGCGGACCGGAGTGGGTGTGCGTGGCGCTGATAGAGACGTTCGCCCGCGGGATGCCGAGGTCGCGTTCGATATGCGCGCACGCCTGCTCCGCCAGCTCCGCCGGCACGCCGACGAGATCGCAGACGGCGAGCACGAGCTTCGTCTCACCGTCGTCCAGCACCAGCGTCCGCACGAAAAGCGGGTCGTGGATGCCGCTTGAGACGCCCTGCCGCGCGCCATAGCCGCCCATTGCGATGCCGACGGCGGGCGTGATGTCGATCACTGCCGCCCCGGCCTGCACGTTCTGCGCCATATCGCTCCCTCTCTCAGCGCCCGTGGGCGAACTGCTCGCTCATGTACCCGCCGACCGGCCGAGCGCCATCAGCGACTGATCCGCCAGCCGTAAAGCCGCAAAGACCGCGCCGTGCAGTTGCGCGTCCACGCCAAGCTCCGAGCGCAGCACGCGCGCACGGAGCGGTACCATCTTCGCCAGCCGCTCCCGCAGCGGCGCTAACAGCGCCTCTCCCTGGCGGCTGACGCCGCCGCCGATTACAACGACGCACGGATCAGCAATCGCGAGCAAGGCGGCGATCCCGCCGGCGAGCGCGTGGACGGCCTCCGCGATCACGGCCGCCGCCGTCACTTCTCCAGCGCACGCCAGCGTGAAGACTGCATCCGCGGTAGCGCCGTGCGGTAGGACCACACCGAGCGCATGCGCGCGACGGATAATCGCCGGTCCGCTGGCGACGTCTTCCAGGCCGATATCGGCACCGTCATCCTGGCGCAGTCCGGACGGCAGGCTGTTGATCTCGCCCGCGGCGAAGTGCGCGCCGCGGTGGACCTGGCCAGCGATGATGATTCCCGAGCCAATGCCGGTTCCGACCGAGACAAAGACGACGTTGTCGTGCCCTCTGCCCGCGCCGTGCCAGCGCTCGCCCACGGCGGCGAGGTTGACGTCGTTGTCAATCGTCACGGGCGATTCGAAGCGATCCGCCAGCGCGCGGCGCACCGGTACGTCCTTCCAGCCCTTGAGATTGCGCGCGCCGACAACCACGCCTCGGTCAACGTCTACGATGCCGGGCGTGGCGAGTGTGACCGCGATCGCCCGGCTGGAACTCTGTGCGGCAAGCGCCCGCATCCCCACTTCGGTGATGCGACTCAGGATCGCATCTGGGCCGCTCGACTGGTCAATCTCCTCCATCGTCTGATCGAGGATCGTGCCATCGAGCCGCGCGACCGCGACGCGCAGATGCGTGCCGCCGAGGTCAATGCCGAGCACATGGCCAAAGCGCGCGTTGAAGTGGAGGAGCGTCGGTCGCTTGCCGCCGTTGGACGCGCCCGTGCCTTCCTCCAACACCAGCCGCGCATCCAGCAAGCGCTCGACGATCTTGGAAACAGTCGGCGCGCTGATGCCGGTCTCGCGGGCCACATCGGCGCGTGAGATCGCGCCGCGACCGCGGAGGGTCTCGAGCACGACCAATGTGTTCAACTCCTTCAGGTGTACGGGCCGGCCGTTGCGCGCCCGGCCACCGAAGAACGCGGAGCGCATGATGTGGCCGGTGCCCTCGGAAGCGAGGGGATAGTCGGGGAACGTTCCGCTGGCCCTTTCTTTCGTTCGTGCGCCTATCACATCTGTCTCCCGCTCGTGCCTTTGACATGCCGCCTCGCCAATGCGACCGTGCGCGCTCCAGACTTCCGACGACACTGTCGCCTGGCATCGTGGGCGGTCCGTTGCGTGTTCATTGCCCGCGCAAACGCGGATCGAGGATGTCGCGCACGGCATCACCGACGAAGTTGGCACCGAGCACCGTGATGAAGATCGCGCCGCCCGAGGCCATTGCGATCCACGGCGCGCGCTCGAGGAAGCGCGCACCCTCGTTGACCATCGAGCCCCAGCTCGGCGTTGGCGGCTGCACGCCCAGGCCGAGGAAGCTGAGACCCGTTTCCACCAGCACGGCGCCTCCGACCCGCAGCGAGGCGATCACGATCACTGGCGCCAGCGTGTTCGGCAGAATGTGCCGAAAGATGATGCGCGACCCGCCGCCGCCGATCACACGCTCGGCGGTGACGAAATCGCGCTCGCGGAGCGAGAGTGTCTCACCGCGCACGATCCGCGCCGCGCCGGGCAGGCTGAGGATCGCGATCGCCAGCAGCGCGTTTGTCAGGCTCGGCCCCAGCGCCGCCGTGATCGCAAGCGCCAGGATCAGCCCGGGGAAAGCGAGCAGCGCGTCCATGCAGCGCATCAAGAGTGAATCAACGAAGCCGCCGACGTAGCCTGCCACGAGCCCGATCACGGTGCCGAGCACCATTGAGATTGAGACGACGATGAAGCCGGAGTAGAGCGAGATGCGCGTCCCGTAGACGATCCGACTGAAGACGTCACGGCCGAGCCCATCCGTCCCCAGCAGGTGGGCACCGCTCGGCGGCTCCAAGAGATTGATCGGGTCAATCTTCACCGGGTCATACGGCGCGATCCACGGCGCAAAGACAGCCGAAACCAGCACGAGCGCGAGCATTACGGCGCCGATCATGCCCAGCAGGTGGCGATGGAAGGTCGTCACAAAGCGGCGCAGGCCGGCAGCGCGCACGTTTGGCGGCGCTGCAACCTCTTGCAGGACGGATTCGGCCGATACAGTCATCGCGGCTTATCCATACCGGATTCGGGGGTCAAGCACGCCATAGACCAGGTCCACGGCAAAATTTGCGAAGAGATACATCAGCGTCGCCAGCAGCAACACGCCCTGGACAATGGGGTAATCGCGTGCGTAGATCGCGTCCACGGCGAGCTTGCCCATACCCGGGAGCGAGAAGATCTGCTCCATGATGAAGGCGCCGCCGAGCAGGCCGCCCAACTCCAGGCCGATCAGGGTCACAATTGGGATCATCGCGTTACGCATCCCGTGCCGCCAGAGCACGACGCGCGCACGCAGCCCCTTGGCCTGTGCGGTGCGCATGTAGTCCTGACCGATCACCTCCAGCAGCGCCGACCGTGTGAGCCGCATCAATCCCGCCGCCGCCGACGTGCCCAGCGTAATCACCGGCAGCATCAATGACTTGATGTTGTCCAGCGGGTCCTTGCTGAACGGCACGTAGCCCGACGGTGGAAACCATCCCAGCTTCACGGAGAAGAGCAAGATCAGAACAAAGGCGAGCCAGATGTTCGGTACGGAGAGTCCGAGCAGACCAAAAAAGTTGGCCAGCACATCCTGGATCTTGTTTCGGTTCTTCGCCGCGATCACCCCGGCGGGGATGGCGATGATCCAACTCAGGATCAAGCTCGCCATGCCAAGCTCCATCGTCACGGCCATGCGCTCGACGATCGCCTCGCGCACCGGTTGGTTGGAACGGTAGGACCGGCCCAGGTCACCCGTGAACGCTCGCCCCACCCAGAGCGCGTATTGCAGCGGGAGCGGCTTGTCCAGGTCGTAAAGCGCGCGCACGCGACGGAGGGTCTCCTGGTACTCATCGCGGTTGAGGTCTGTCTCCAGTCCGATCGCGACCACCGCCGGGTCGCCCGGCGTCGCTTCACGCAAGGCAAAGAGCACCATCGTCACCAGCAGCATGACGGGGACCATCATCAAGAGGCGGCGGATGATATAGGTAGTCATGGGCTCCCGCCTCCCGACCGGGCGCCTCCGCACGTCGAGCAGATCCAAGGGCTCGCGCGGGAGGCGCCGGCCGGGGAGTGCTTAGCTCTTCTTCAGCCAGGCGAGATCAATTGTCGCGCCGACGAAGTCAATCACCTTGTAGTCCTGAACTTCGTCAAGCTGAGCATAGAGGCCCGGCGGGTTGTAGAGCACCGCGCCCGGCAGCTCATCAAGGAGGCGCTGCTCCGCGAGGAGATAGATCTGGCGGCGCTGCTCCTGGTTGGTGAGCGTGAGGCCGTCCGCGAGCGCCTTCTCGAACTGCGGGTCATTGAACCCGGCGAAGTTGAACGCCGAGTCTGCCTTGAAGTTGCCGGAGAAGAACCCGTCGGGGTCGTTGCGCGCGCCGATCGCATCGAGCGCGAGCTGTCCGTCCTTGTTGCGCAGCGCCTCCAAGAACTGACTGGACTCGAGCTGCTTGATCTGCACCGTGATCCCCGCCTCCGCGAGCGATGCCTGGAGCACCTGCGCGATCGTGCGGTACGGCTCGGCCGCGGGCAGGATCATATCCAACCGCAGATTCTCCTGTCCGGCCTCGCGCAGCTTCGCCTTCGCGGCGGTGACATCACGCCGGAAGGCAGGGCGGTCCTTGGGATACATCCAGTGCGTAGGGGCAAAGTACGACTTCGCGGGTGTGCCCAGGCCAAAGTAGGACGCCTTGCCGATCGCATCCCGGTCAATCGCGAGGTTGATCGCCTCGCGCACGCGCTTGTCGTTGGTCGGAGCCTTCGTCAGGTTGATGTACATCCGGCTCGTGGAAGACGGCCGGCGTTGGACCGCAACCACACCCTGTTCGGTTTTGACGCGGTCGAAGTCCGCCGCCTGCACGGCGCCGGCGATGTGGATGCTACGCGTCTTGAGGTTAGCGAGCATGACGGTGGGCTCGACAATTGGCTTGTAGGTGAAGGTGTCCACGCGCGGCACACGCACCGGCGCCTTGGCGGCGTTCCAGTACTGTTCGTTGCGCGTCATCGTCAGGTGGTCGTCCTTCAACCACTCCTTGAATTTGAACGGGCCGCTGCCCACCGGGTTGCGCGCAAGGTCCTTGCCCAGCCGCTCGGCGGCGGGCGGGGAGATCATGCGAATGCCCGCGATGCTCGCGAGCGCGATCGCATCGGGCTGGACGAGGGTGACGCGCATCGTGCGGTCGTCCACCTGCTCGTATTTGGCGAGTTTCCGCGAAAGCGAGGCGGCGCCGGTGGTGCCCGTCGCGGGGTTGAGGTAGCGGTCCCAGTTTGCCTTCGCCGCTGTTGCGTTGAAGGGCGTCCCGTCATGAAACTGCACGCCGGCGCGATACTTGAAGACAATCGTCGTGTTGTCGGGTTGCTCGAAGCTCTCGGCGAGGTTTGGAATCAACTGCGCCTCGTCGTTAAAGATGAGGCTCTGGTCATAGAGGCCGTTGTAGACAAAGACCTCATCACCCAACGTGCCGACGTGGCCGTCCAGGGTGGTCGCATCCCGCGCGGTGGCGTAGATAAGCTCGCCGCCCGCCTTGACCTCGGACGCCGCCGCGGTTGCGGTCGCGCCGGGCGCCCGCGCCGAGGTATCCTGCGTGGCACGGTTCTCGGACTTGCTGTCGCTGCTGCTGCTGCAAGCGGCGAGAAACGCCGCCGCACCGGCGCTCATCACTCCGCCGCGAACGATCCCTCGTCGGGAGACGGCGCCGCGTGTCACTCTGCTTAGGTACGGCTCTGCTGCTCTGGTCATGCGCCCTCCTCCTTAGTTAACTTAGTTAACTTCATGCAGGATAGACGAGGAATGTGAGGTGATCAACACGTCGCCAGCGCCTGCGGCGATTGCTGACCACATAGTGGACGGGCCACGCCTGGTGTAAGTGAAACCACGGCCCGAGATGGCACCGCACTTCCAGGCGCGGGAGGGAACCGCGCAACCGACGAAACGTGAAACAGCCCCGCAAACTGCGAGGCTGTCACACATGATTCGCTCAGACGACCCCGATGGGATTCGAACCCACGATCTCCACCGTGACAGGGTGGCATAGCTACGCGCTGGTTGAAGGCGTGGATCGCATTACGCACGGTCTGGTCGTCGCAGCCCAGCGCCCGCGCGATCGTCAGTGGCGGCTCCCGGCGGGCGCGGGCGCGCAGGATCTGGCAGCGCCGCAACACAAAGGCATCGCTGGACCGTAGGCCGGTGTCGAGCGCGGCCTGCTCCGCGTCGGTCAGGGAGCGGACAAAGAGCGATGGTTTCATACCACCAAGGATATCGCATAACCTATGGCCTCATCTGAGGTCGCACTAGGTCGAGCACGGCGTCCGGACGTGCCGCCTGCTTGTGCCCCTGCACCACCTCCCGCTTGAACTCTCGGCAGTCCCCTGGTACCGTCCCATGGTCGTCGCTCCGGACTCCCATCAGCAGCCTACGCCGCCGTCCGTCGCTCCGGCAATTCACTATGGTTCACATTACGGAGGCTCTCCATCACGGAGCCGCCCATAAATCTTTTCTCACCGTACTGTCCGGTGGTGTCTCGGTCTAAGCACTACTGTAGCGGTCGATTTGCAATCACACCCGTCCCCTGCAGCCGCGCGACCTCTTCCCGCGGATATCCCAGCAGGTCACCGACCACCTCGACATTGTGCTCGCCCAGGCGCGGCGCCGGCAGCCACGCCGCGTAGCCACGCTCGCCGTCCCAGCGCAGCGGCGAGCCATCGAAGCGCTGCGGTTCGGTCAGCGGCTGCCGCACCTCAGCGAAGTAGCCGCGCGCCTCGAGGTGCGGCTCGTGCAGATACTCATTGGAGGCGAGGATTGCCCCGGCGGGGACGCCGGTCGCCAGCAGCGCGCGCATCAGGGCCAGTTTGTCCTGCCCGTCTGTCCAGGTGTTGATTGCCGCGTCCAGCGCCTCGCGGTGCATCAGTCGCGACGCATGGTCCGCAAAGCGAGGGTCGGATTCCCAGCCGCGCTCGGCTACCGTGCATAACGCCCGCCACTCATCCTTGTCCCGCGCCGCGAGCGCGATCCAGTCATCGGGCCCCTCGCAACGGTAGACGCCGTGCGGCGCGATCGTGGGATGTGCGTTGCCGAAGCGCTGCGGCTCTCGGCCGCTGAGCTGGTAGGCGACCAACGCTTCGCCCACCAGCGCCAGGCCAGCCTCGTATTGCGACAGGTCCACGTGGGCCCCTCGGCCGGTGCGGTCGCGCCGCTCGAGGGCCGTGAGCGCAGCGGCCGCCGCGGTGACGCCGGCCATCGGGTCGACCAGCGCCGTGGCCGTGACACGCGGCTCGTCGTCGGAGTAGCCCATCAGCGCGGTGAGGCCGATCATCGGCTCCAGACTGGGACCGTAGCCGACGTAGTTGCGGTACGGACCGCCGCCGCCGAAGGCGGGCATGGAAACGTAGACGATGCGCGGATTCGCCGCCCGGAGCTGCGCGTAGCCCAGGCCCAGCGACGGCATCGCCCGCACGCTGAAGTTCTCGATCACCACGTCGCTCGCTGCCACCAGCCGTAGGAAGAGCGCGCGACCCTCGGCGGTCTTGAGGTCCACGCACAGCGACCGGCGGTTGCGGTGTAGCTTGTTGAAGAGCGGCTGCTGGTTCCAGGGCTCGGCGAGCTGCCCGCCGGCGGCGTAGGTGCTGGTCCCGGCCGGCACCGTCGCCGGGCCACGACCGATCGGCGCCTCGACCGCGATCACGTCGGCGCCAAGGTCAGCGAGGATTCGGGCAGCAAGCGGCCCGGCCCAGACGCGGGTCAGGTCGAGCAGGCGTACACCTGCGAGCGGGCGCGCGGGCGGCGGGGTAGGGCGGCCCGACTCGGCACCCGCGTCGGATGCGGGAGGCGGCTGCGAGAGCAGCTCGGCTACGCCAGGGTCGTCTGCATCGCGCGGTCGTGGCGCATGTTCGGGCGGCGGCGGCTCACCGACGAAGCGGAACGGCGAGCCAGGCACCCGGAGCGCCGCCTCGGACCCGGTCGCGCCATTGAGCGGGCGCCAGAAGCCACGCGCCGCCAAGTGACGGTCGGCAAGGCAGTCGGCGAGCGTCGCTACATAGCCGACCGCGACTCGCCAGGTCTCCTGGCCCTCGGTGAAGACCCGTTGCTTGGTCCAGTCCGCGAACGTCTGCTGCACCAGCGCCTCGAACGCGTCGCGGTGCTCGAGCCGGCCGGCATTGGTCGAAAACTGGTGGCCTTCCACGAGGTCCGGGCGGCCGAGCATGAGCGCAAACGGCATCCAGAACTGCGGCACCAAGCTCATGCCGAACCAGCCGTCTTTGCAGGGCAGGATGGTGCCGGGGCTGCTCTCGAAGCGGTTGCCGTGCCGGCTGCGCACATGGCCGTTCGTCAGCCACATCGTGTCGGTCATTTGGTGGAGGCCGACCAAGCACTCGATCATGCTCAGTTCGAGCCTGCGCGGGGCGGGCGCGCTCTCGCGTCGCGCCTGTAGGAGGGCGGCAAGGGCGGCGGTGTAGGCAAAGCTGCCGGCCTGGTAGGCGGCGTAGTGGCCGGGCATGGTCAGCGGCTCGCGGCCGGGATCCCCCATCAGGAAGGTGTGACCGCCAAGCGCCAGTAGCGTGGCCTCGGTGGCGGGGTAGCGGGCGTAGGGGCCGCTGAGCCCGAACGGCGTGATCGAGAGGCGCACGAGCGGTGCCCGCGGGCCACCTACGTCCAGCAGGCCAAGGTCGAGCACCTCCGCCGCAGGCAGGTCGGTGAGCATGACATCGCAGCGCGCGGCGAGGTCGCCAAGCCTGGCACGGCCTGCCGCCGTGTGGTGATCGGCGGTGACGCGACGCTTGCCGCCGTTGAGGTAGACGTTCTCGGCCGGCGCGGGCGGCGTGCGATCCACTGACTCGGCCTTGAATACCTCCGCGCCCCAACGCGCGAAGAGCTTACCGGCAAACGCCGCCGCGCCCTCCTGGTCGCTGAGTTCGAGTACCCGCATCGTGCCGCGCTCCGCGTCTGTCGTGAGGCCGCTCGGACCGCAGAACTCCCTTGACAACACCACTATTTTGGCATAGTTTCCAACATGCGGAAGAGAACCTCACAATTCGATAATGGGATCTCGCCCGGTCTCGCAGCAACCCACGGCGGCGTACAGTCAGTGCGACGGGCGCTGCATATTCTCCGCCTGCTGGCAGAGGAACGGCGCTCGCTCGGCGTCACCGAGATCGTCAACGAGACCGGCTTGCCGCAGGCGACGGTCCACCGGCTGCTGAAAACCCTGGTGGAGTCGGGCTGGGTGGACCAGAGCCCCCGTACCGCACACTACCGGCTGGGGCACGGCATCCTCGGTTCGGCGGCGCTCGCGCTCGCGCACGCGCCCCTGATCGAGCGCGGCCGGCTGTTCCTCACACGCGTGGCTGAGCTTTCCGGACTGAGCGCCTACATTTCCGTGCTCGTCGGCCGGCGCGTGACCTTCCTCGCCCACGCCACCGCGCGGCATGAAACTGAAAACCTTTTCCATGCAGGTATCACGCAACCGGCACACTGTACCGCCGGGGGAAGCTGCTCCTGGCACACGTGCCCACCGAGGAACAGCATGCGCTCTTCAAGGAGGCGCGCGTGCTGCGTCGCTACACGGAGCGCACGATCACGGACCTGGCAGCCTTGCAGGATGAATTGAATGGTATCGCTGCGCGCGGCTACGCGGTGGACAACGGCGAGTTCAACGACCAGCACCGCAGCGTTGCCGTGCCCATACGGGACGGCACGGGTGCGGTGATCGCCGCGCTGAGCTGCGGCGGACACGAAGACTGGGTGGCGCCCCGCTCCATGGAGCAGATGCGCGGGGAGATGATCGTGCTCGCGCACGAGCTTTCGCGGCAGTTGGGGCTCTCCGAAGAGTAGGATAGCCGGCAGCGGGCCGCACACAGAGCGGTGAGGGAGAGCAATGACCATGGATAGCTGGCAGCGGGAAGCGCGACAGCGGATCGGGCGGCGGCGGTTTGTCGCCTCGTTCGCCGGAGCTGGCGTGGCGGGCTTTCTCGCCGCCTGCAGCGGCGGGGACAAAAGTGGTTCGATGGCGAGTCCCGTGGCGCTCGGGACGAGCGGGCCGGCGCAAGCGGCTGATGAGCCTAAGCGGGGCGGGACGCTGACCGTCGGCATCGGCGGTGAGCCGCGGAGCCTTGACCCGCATACGGGTGTCGGCGGCGAAGAGCACGCGTTCGACCACCTCGTGTATGACCAAGTCGTGAGCTATGACGAAAAGGGCCGGCCTGATCCGACGCGCTCGATTGCCGAGCGCTGGGAACAGCCTGACCCACTCAAAGTCGTGCTGAAGCTTCGGCCGGGCATCACGATTCAGCAGAGTGGCGAACCGGTTGACGGCGCGTTGGTGAAGTGGAACCTCGATCGCGCCAGCGCCCCCGGCACCACGCCGGCGAACGACCTCAGCGCGATCGCGCGCATTGACGTCGTCAACGCGACCGAGGTCGTGCTCAACCTGAAGGAACCGAGCGCCTCGTTGCTGACGAACCTGGGCGACCGCGGTGGCTTCATCCTCTCAAGGAAGCACTTCGAGGCGGTGGGCAAAGACGCGATCATACGCCAGCCGCTCAGCTCCGGCGCGTTCAACCTCACGCGGTGGGTCTCCGACGCCTCAATGACGTTTGAACGAAATCCGGACTACTGGCGTAAAGACGCGCAGGGCCGCCCGATGCCGTATGTCGACCGGATCGAGATGAAAGTGATCCCCGACGCTACCGTGCGTGTGGCGGCACTGGAGACGGGCGAAACTGACCTGAGCGACACTCCGAGCAGCGATTTCAACCGCCTACAGGCGAACAAACAGCTCCACGCCGCGATGTTCACAGGGTCGAGCACGAGCCTGCTTTTTATTAACGATCGCTTTCCCCCGATGGACAACGTCTGGTTCCGGCGCGCGCTCGCCTCGGCGTTTGACCGGCAGAACTACATCCAGAACTTCCTCACCGGCGCAGAGCAGCCCGCCGCCGACCAGTTCTGGGAGGCGAGCGCGAAGAACGCGGGCATCACGATTGATTGGGCGCGTCCTGAGCTCAATGGTTCACGCAATCGCGTCTATACCGGCCAGGGCGCGGACGGCAGCGCCGGGACGACGATCAGCGGCTGGGGGATGCGCGTCGACCCGGATGGCAACTGTGGGCAGTTCTACACGCAGACAGGTGCCTACAACGCCGGCCAAGCGCCGGTGCCAGAGGTTGAGCCGCTCATCGTGAAGGCACGCCAGCTATACGACCAACAGGAGCGCAGGAAGCTCTACTCCGAGATTCAGCACAAAGCGGTAGAGCAGGTGTACTCCAACATCCTCTTCCACTATGTGATTGTGCAGTCGCATGCGAGCACGAAGGTCGGCAATCTCGACGCCCTCTACGGCGGTGAGGGCAAACCGCGGTACGCGAACCTCTGGATTCAGTAAGCCCGAGGACGATGGCTGTCTCGCCTGTGTCGGACCAGGTCGAGCGATGGAGGACAGGATGCATCCGGAGATTATCAGTCAGAACGGCGAACTCTACGCCCCGTGGGTCCAACCACGAAACCTCTCCGCACACAGCATGGGCTCAATTCATGAAGAAACGACCGCGCGCCAGTACGGTATGCGGGGCGCGCTGGTCACCGGCCGCGTCCTCTTAGAAGCGTTTGGCCCTCTTCTGCTCCATGCCTTTGGCCCGACCTGGTTTGAGCGCGGGGTGTTGGGAATTGAGTTCCGCAATGGCGTCCTGGACGGGGAAGATACACGCGCCGTGCTTGCCGCGCCCGCTGCCGATGCTCCCACCACCCCGGTTGCCGCCCGCTTGGAACGTCCTAGCGGCGAGCTCGTCGGCAAAGGCTACGCTGCCGCCGGGTCGGGTGTGATGCCGCTTTGGCGCAGTCCGGCCGAGCTAGGTCGCTATGACACGGACGCGTACACGATCTTGGCACACCTGCCGCCCGGCTTCCGCTTCCCAGACCGAAGCATCTTGCTTACGCAAGCGGATGCGGAGCGGATGGAAACGGCCGTGCCGGCGATGCTGTGGTCGTCCACTCCCTCGCCCTGGAACGAGCCGGTAGCCTCCCCGGCGCTGATTGTGAGCACGCTGACGGCCCCCTATATGAGCTATCGGCGCGAGCACCCGATCGCGGCGGTACCGGTCGACGGGGCGTTTGTGCTGCGGGTGCTCGCCGGGCCGGTGTACCGCGATCGTCCCTACCGCGCGACGGGCCGGGTGGTGGCCCGCGGCCACAGTCCACAGACTGAATACATCTGGTATGAGAGCCAGCTTGAGGATGAACAGGGCCGCCGCGTGGCCGAGATGCAAGGTCAGTCGCGCTTTATGAAGGGGTCTCTCCGCCCTGCAGACCCGGTGAGGACGGTCGAGGAATCTAGCACACGGGCCCATTAGCGCCGCAGTGATTCGATGACCGCGTCTGCATGGTTCGGGTCAGCGGGCGGGCGGCACCGGCTAACGGCCGCCCCGAAGCTGCGGGTCCAGCACATCGCGCAGCGCGTCGCCAAACAGTCGGAAGCCGAAGATCGCTAGCGCGAGCATCGCCGCCGGGAAGAGGGCCATGTAGGGCGCGCGCCGCAGGTACTCGCGCGAGGTGTTCATCATATTTCCCCAGGTGGGATAGCTCGGGTCCAGGCCGAAGCCGACGATCGCTAGACCCGCCTCGATCCCGATCGCGGCGGCGAGCGCGCCCGTGGCGCTGACGATGATGTAGAAAAAAACGTTGGGGAGGATGTGGCGGAAGATCAGACGGCTGTCGCCCGCACCCAGCACCCGCGCCGCCTCGATGTAGGTGCTGCCGCGCAGGCTGATCACCATCGCGCGCAGCACGCGCGAGGTGTGGAAGCCGTTGAGCACGCCGAGCGTGATCACCAGCGTCAGCGGCGTCGCGCCATAGATTGCAAACAGCGAGATGATGATGATCAGGTCCGGCAGCAAACTGACGATCTCGACGAATCGCTGGAGGATCAGGTCGAGCGTCGTCACGTAATAGCCGCTCACCAGCGTGAACAATGTCGAGAGCAGCGCGCTGATCGCCACGACACCCAGTCCGACGAGCACGGAGATGCGCGCGCCGTAGAGGATACGGCTAAAGATATCGCGCCCCGACTGATCTGTGCCCATGATATGCGCGCGAGGGCGATTCCAGCTTGTGCCGCCCCAACTCGTATTCGTTGTGGTGATAGGGCGCCACGCTCGGAATATGCACCGGACCGATCTCAATGCCGGCACCGAACGCGGCCATAAAGAGCAGTGTGAGCACGAGCAGGCCGCCGAACGCGCCCAACGGCTTGCGCCGGCAGAAGCTCCAGAGGCCGCGCGTGACCCGGCGGGCGAACCCGGGCTCGTACTCCGGGTGCCAATGCCCCTCGGTCTCTACTCGTTCCAGGGCTGATGCACTCGGTTGGTTCAGGGCCATACGTTCGTCCTCGGCAGTCGTGTCCTCGCGCGCCCTACTTATAGCTCACGCGCGGATCGAGCCAGGTGTACGAGAGGTCGGTGATGAGCTGGCTCGTCAGGATCAGCACGGCGAAGAGCATCGTCGTGGACTGGATCACCGGGTAGTCAAGCTGTGAGACGGCGGTGACGAGATAGCGCCCCATCCCCGGCAGGTTGAAGAGCCGCTCGATGATCACGCTACTCGTCAACAGCGTCGGGATCGTCGCGCCAATCACCGTGACGAAGGGCAGGGCAAGGTTGCGCAGCGCGTGCCGGCGCAACACCGTGCGCTCGGAGAGGCCCTTCGCCCGCGCCGAGCGCACGTAGTCCTGGCGCAGCACTTCCAGCAGGAAGGTACGCGTGAAGCGCACGAGGTTCCCCGCCGCGCCGATGCCGATGATCAGTATCGGCAGCAACATGATCTTCAGGTACCCGATCGGATCATCCCAGAGATAGGTAAACTTCACAGGCGGCGCCCAGGTGAAGTAGACGGCCAGGTACGTGATCACGAGGGTCGCGATCACGAAGCTCGGGATCGCGTCGAGTAGATAGGCGCTGGTACACAACAGATAATCCGGCAGCCGGTCCTGGTAGACCGCGCTGAGTACGCCCAGTGGGAACGACACCACCCAGGTCACGAAGAGGCCGATCAGGCTGAGCTCGAAGCTTACGGGGATGCGGGACGCCAGTTCGTCGCGGATCGGGCGGCGCGAGTTGAGCGAGATTCCCAGGTCGCCGCGCAGCAGGCCGCCCGCCCAATCGGTGTACTGCCGCCAGAGCGGCTGATGCAGGCCGAAGTACTGCATCAGGCTCGCCTTGACCTGCGCATCACCGCGCGCGCGCTCGTCAAGCTGCAGCTCAATCGCGTCGTCCGGCGGCAGCACCCGGATCACGACAAAGAGCAGCACCGACAGCGCAAAGAGCGTCGGGACCACGAGCAGGATGCGCCGCATCGCATAGACGGCCACAGGGTCGTTCCTCTCCGAAGCGATGAACGATGAGTGGAGCGGTCATGTCCTACCTCATCGTTCATCGTTCATCGTTCATCGCTTCGTTCTATCCGTTCCGGCGCGGCATGTCCGCGCTCAGCCACTCGTCGTAGCCAGGGAAGCCGGAGTTGCGCAGCCAGGGCCAGCGGAAGTAGTAGCTACTGGAGAGCGGCTCCCACGGAATCGCGTACATTTTCGGCGCGAGGTAGCGCTGAAGGTCGTGGATGATCGAGATCCGCTTCTGTGGGTCCAGCTCTTTGCGCTGCTGCTCAATCAGGTCGTCCACGCGCGCGTCCTTGAAGCCCTTGAAGGTCGCGCCGCTCTTGGAGTGCCAGGTCGAGAAGAGGTCCTGGTCAATGTCCGGTCGCACGAGGTTGTTCGTCCAGAAGGCGACGTCGCTGAAATCGCGCGTCGGCGAGTTGTAATAGTTGGCGAACCATTCTGTATACATCGGGCGCTGCTGGTTGACCTTGATCTTCGTGCCCTTCTGCCACATGTCGAGCGTGATCTCAACCTTGCGGTCGTAGGTCGCGCCGTAGTTGTTGCCGCCGTTGGAGAAGGCGGGCAGGGTAAAGCCGTCCTTGTAGCCGGTCGCCTCCAGCAGCTTATTTGCCTCTGCCGGATTGTACTTCCAGAACTTGGAGGCGTCGCCCAACTCGTTCTTCCGCGGGTCGAGCCAGTACGTGGCGTGCCCCGGGCTGACGTGGCTCTGCCACCTCGTCTCCACTGCCGGCAATCCGCCCTTCACGAGTTCAGCGCTGTTCGTGAATTCCTCCGAGAAGGCGGCGCGGTCGAATAGCATCGAGATCGCCTGACGCACGCGCTCGTCGCGCCAGGGCACGCTCTCGATATCCTTCATGCCGAACCAGCCGAGCCAGAGCGAGCGGCCGATGTCGGTGCGGAAGAGCTGCGCGCCGGGCACGTCCTTCTTGACCTGCAAGATCTCTTCCTGCTTGGGCGTGAAGGTGGTGGTGTTGCCCGAGACGAACTGTGCGTAACGCTGTGCGTATTCCACGAGGATCGGGTAGCGCCAGCGATCAATGAAGGGGCGCCTCATGCGCCGAGAACAATCGCCCCTCTCCGCGTCAGTGCCTCAAGTCTGCTGTCCCAAGCCCGACCAGGTCTAGCGCCACGTCGCGGCCATGCTCGCCCAGAGCCGGTGCGCGCTGGGTAGGCGCGGTCCGTGCGCCGCCGAAGCGGATGGGCAAGCCGGGGTACGGGATGACCCCAAACGGCGGGTCGTCAGTCTCGATGAAGAATCCTGTGCGCTGGTGCTGTGGATTCTCCACCATCTCTTGCGCCGTCAGTACCGCGCCGGCCGGCACACCCGCGGCCTGAAGCTGGTGCATCGCCTCAAACTTGTCCCGCTCATTCGTCCACGCGGCGATGCGTGCGTCTAACCGCGTGCGTGCTGCCATCCGGACGCGGACGTCCTGCAACTGCGGATCATCGCGCAGCGCCTCTAGCCCTTCGACTGCACACAGCGCCTGCCATTCCTGCTCGTTCCGCACGGCCAGCGCAATCCAATTGTCCTCGCCCCGGCACGCGTAGCAGCCATGTGGCGACCAGAGCGGGTGCGCGTTCCCCATTCGCTCTGGCAGTTCGCCCGTGATTTGATGGGCAAGGATGTATTCGCCGAGCAGGCTGATCGTTGCCTCAGTCTGCGAGACATCAATGAATTGGCCCTTGCCGGTCCGTGTGCGGTGGACCAGTGCGGTCAGGATCGCGCAGGCCGTGGTCACGCCCGCAACCGGGTCCGGATAGGCGCCGCCCGTGATCATCGGCCCATTCCCCGCGTACCCCATCAGCGACGTGAGGCCGGTCATCGGCTCGATTGCCTGTCCGTAGGCGACATAATCTCGGTATGGTCCGGTGCTACCGAAACCTGGCATTGAGGCGACGATCAACCCTGGATTGATTGCCAGCAGCGCGTCCGCGCCCAGCCCGAACCCCGGCATCACCCGCGCGCTGAAGTTATCTACCACCACATCGCTGACCGCGACAAGCTGCCGCACAAGCGCGTAGCCTTCTGTCTGGGCGAGGTTGACCGCGATGCTCTGCTTGTTCCGGTTGAGCTTGCGGAACGAGTCAAATGCCGCCGCCGATCCAGGCCGCGCGCTCCCCGGTCCTTCGCCGGAGCCTGCATCCGGCGCGCGGCGGCTCCCCGGCGCTTCCACCTTGATCACCTCCGCGCCGAGATCCGCGAGGATGCGCGTGCAGAGCGGTCCGGCCCAGACGCGGGTGAAGTCCAACACGCGGACGCCGGAGAGAGGAGCTGTGTCTACGCGACCAGGGGAAGTCCCCGTACCTCCACGCCTCTCCCCATGGGACACCGTCGCCTTCGCTCCTCGCGGGCGAAGGCGACGGTGTCCCATGGGGAGAGGGCTGTGGGAAAGAAATCTTCGCTACCTTTACCTGCTGCCCCAACGTGGGCGCACGCGTCAACGCCCACGGCGTCACGCTGAACCGTGCGCCGATGCCGGGATGGAGCAGCGCGCGGCCGTCCGCATCCTCTACCGGTGTCCAATACCCGCGGTGGCGCAACTGCGGGTCGTCTAACAATTCGTCCAGCGTGGAGAGCGGTCCGGCGGGAAGCAGCCATTCCTCCTGCGCGTGCCGGAAATAGTCCTGCTTCGTCTGGCCGGAGAGCCACGCCACGAGGATCGCATCCAGCTCATCCGCGTGGGCGTGGCGCAGGAGTAGCGAAACGCGGGTCATCCGCCAGCTCGGGCTGCCCGATCATCGCGCATTGGCGCGCCCAGAGGTCGTTCGTGGGGAGCGCCATCCCGACATAGCCATCTTTACAGGGGATCAGCGTGCTCGGGTGCAGGTTCTCGCGCCGGTTGCCGTTGCGCTTGCGATTGACGCCCTCGTACGTAAACTGCACAGTGGTGAACTGGTGCAACGAGGTCATCACCTCCATCAGGCTCACCTCGGCCTGGGTTGGACGATTGAGGCGGCGGTCGAGGGAGAGCGCAAGGGCAGCGATCACCGCGTGCAGGCCGCCGAGGTATTCAGACTGGAAACCGGGAAGCATCAGCGGAGCGCGGTCAGGCGCACCGGAGAGGTGGAGGTAGCCGCCCAACGCGAGGTGAACGATCGGCGCGCCACGGTACGACGCGTACGGACCATCCGAGCCGAAGTCTGACACGCTGACGATGAGGGACCCGATCCCTGCATCGCGGCGCGCTTCCGGTCCCAAACCGAGCCGCTCCAGGTCTGCCGGCGCGAATGGGTGAATGATGAGGTCCGCCAGGCTCGCGCGCTGGCGTAGCGATGCTCCTGCCTCAGCGCTGTCACGGTCGAAATCCTGCGTGACGCTGCGCTTGCCGGTGTTCAGGTAGGCAAAGAGCGCCGACATGTCGCGGGCCGCGTCAGTAGCAGCCGCCACGCCGTACCGGCGAGTCCAGTCGCCTGCCGATGGCTCGACTTTGGTCACGTCTGCGCCGAAGGCGGCGAGCCAGCGTCCGCAGTACGCGACCGCGACGCTTTCGCCCAGCTCGAGTACGTTCAGGCCCGTCAGCGCGCTGTCTGTCATCTACAGTCCGCCTAAATGTGCCTGCCGCGGCTCTGGTGCATCGCCGGTCCCGTCTACGCGCCTCGCGCGGACGGGACCTGGTCCGCCCAGAGCGGCGATGAATTCTTCATCCAGCGCGCCATCATCAGCATCTCCGCGACGACATCTCCGCTGTGCGGATCGCGCAGCGAGGATTCGAACCAGAGGTCTTCCGTCTTAGGCGATTCACCGGTGCGGAGCACGCGACCGGAGAGGAGGTAGTCTCGGTCAATGAAGACCGGGCCGTTGACGAAGCGCACCTCGATCCCGCCGTCCAGCGTGACTGCCGCATCCACTCCCGCGGGCGTGAGCGAGGGACGCAGCAGCCGGTAGAGGCCGTATGAGTTGGCGATCGGCCCGCCCTCCCTTCGCGGGTCTGACCCGCACCGAGGCGGCCGTCCGCGCGCATCTGCAGGCGGCCGTCGCCACCGACCCTGGCGCGCCGCGCTGGCACGGCGTGCTCGATCATCTCTCTACCGATTGCGCCGCCGCGCTGGTGCGGTGGGTCGCGCAGGGCTCGGCCTTGGCCCGCGACCTGAGCGTCAAGGGCACGACGGGCATCCTCCACACCCGCACGCGCCGCGCCACGTTTCTCCGCGACCCCGCCCATCCGATCGTCTTCCACTATACGCCCCGCCAGTGCTCCTGGCTGAACCAGATCGAGATCTGGCGCAGCCTCCTCCGCACCATGGCCAAGCCCTTCATGTGGACCTACCAAGCCAAGCCCCGCTGCGATGAACCAGCGAGGTACTTCCGCTACACGGTACTAGGTGCGCGCTAAGGTGGGGTCAACGTGGATGCGGATGGAGGAGGCGTTAGCGTCGCAGCGGGCGTACCGTTCCCCACTGCCTCCCTCCCTACTGTTTGCTCCCTCGGCTATCCTGTGCATCATGTTCTCCCTGACCGTTTCCGCCTTCGAGGGGCCGCTGGACGCTTTGCTCGGCTGTGTCGAGCGCGGCGAGCTTGACGTGGCTGGGGTACCGGTGTCCGCAATCGTGCAGCAGTACCTCGTCTACCGCGCGGGAGAGGGCGGACCCGCGACCGAGACGGCGGAATTCCTCAACGTCGCAACACGCCTGATGCTGATCAAGTCACGCGCGCTCCTGCCGCGACCGGCGCCGCCGCCAGAGCGAGAAGAGGAGCCGCAGTACCTGGAGGCGGTGCTTGAGGAGTACCGGCGCTTTAAGGATGCGGCGGGGCTGCTGCGGCAGCGGGAGGAGGACGAGCTGCGCTCGTTTCCACGGCTGGCGCCGCCGCCCCCAGTCGCACCTGGCCCCGGACTCAGTGAGGTGACGCTCCAACGGCTCGCGCGCATCGTCCAGGACGTACTCGCCCGCCAGGTGAAGGCCCCCGCCGGGGTTGTGCTGCGCGAGACAGTGACGATCCGCAAGAAGGTCGAGCAACTGGAAGGCTGGCTCACGCGTGAAGGCAGGATCAGCTTCACGGCCTTCATCAGCGAAAGCCGTTCGCGCGTCGAGGTTGTGGTGGGGTTTATGGCGGTGCTGGAATTGATACGGCGCGGGCGGGCGGTCGCGGAGCAGCCAGCGCCCTTCGGCGATATCTACATCACGGTGCCCTCGCAGCCCGCCGCCACGCGACCTAACCCCCCAGCCCCCTTCCCTCGCAGGGAAGGGGGAGACGATGGATGAGCGGATCAACCGAATGCGTCCCCCTTCCCTCGCAGGGAAGGGGGCTGGGGGGTTAGGTCGCGCGCTTTTGTCTGCCCGCAACGCGCGTGCTAGGATCGAATGACGAGGGGGGTGCTGAGGCCCCTCTCGCTCTGCGTTTCGGGGGAATCCAGGCGTGATCACGGCCTTTGCGCGCGAGCAGTTCCGCCAGCTTGCCATTGGCCGGCCGATGGCGGTCACGATCGGTGTCTTTGATGGCGTGCATCGCGGCCATCAGGCGCTGATCGGGCGGTTGGTCGCCGCTGCGCGCGAGCGCGGCCTTGCCTCCGGCGTGATCACGCTCCACCCCGCGCCAATCACCGTGATCCGGCCGGATGTGCGCGTGATGTACATCACGAGCCTGGAGGAGCGGATCGAGCTGCTGCGCGGCCTCGGTGTGGATGCGGTCGGATCGCTCACCTTCACCTCAGAGCTTTCACTCGTCTCTGCCGCCGACTTTATCGCCGCGATGCGCGAGACGCTCGACATGCGCCTGCTCGTCGGTGGTCCAGATATCACGATCGGGCGCGCGCGCGAGGGTAACGCGCAGTGGCTGGCGACGCACGCGGCCGAGATCGGCGTCGAGGTGGAGATCGTCGCGCCGCTGATGGAGAGCGCCGCCAGCAAGATCGGCTCCTCCGGCGTGCGCGAGGCGGTGGCGGCGGGCGATGTTGAGGCGGCGGCGCAGCTTCTCGGGCGGCCGTTCTCGGTGCGCGGTCCGGTGATCCACGGCTTCGAGCGCGGGCGCACCATCGGCTTCCCCACCGCCAATATCGCCGTGAGCGCCGACCGGGTGTTGCCCGCGCTCGGCGTCTACGTCTCGCGCGCGCAGCTCGGCGAGACGGTCTATCCGTCCGTCACTAACATCGGTCGCCGCCCCACCTTCGACGATGGTCCACCCTCAATCGAGACCTTTATCCTCGACTTTGACCAGGATGTCTATGGTCGCGAGCTGAAGCTGGAATTGCTCCACCGGCTCCGGGGCGAACTGCGCTTTGATGGTGTCGCCGCATTGGTGGAGCAGATCGGCCGCGATGCAGCGGATGCACGTCGCTGGCACGCTGGACAAGGTGAGAGATCGCGCGTTCTTGACCCTCCCACATGAGGCGTGCTGAAATCGAATCAGGGCAGCGCAGAGCGCGCGCGTGGGACGGCGCATCGGGTCCGGGCCGTGCGGCCCTTTCGATCCGCGCGGGCAGGACGAGGAAGGCATGGACCAGGAGTTCAGGATCGATCTCGCGGAGGTCCGCCAGAGCGTCGCGCGGGCGGATGTGATCACCGTGCATCTGCTCTACTTCCGCGAGACGCTGCTGCTCGACGCACGCACGAGCGCCAATGAAGGCCCGCTCGCGCGCGTGCGCCCTGCCGTGGACTCGATTGACGAGCGGATCAAAGACCTGCGTAACCTGCGTCCCCGCTTCGGCAAACCAGAATCGCTCACCTACGTGCCCTGGCCGAAGTACGTGATCAGCCTCAAGGAAAGCGGCGTCTGGGACGTGCTCGTGGACCGTATGGTCCAGGCCGGCAACGCGCGCATCGAAGAAGAGCTGGAACGCCTCTACCGCCGCCTGCGCGTGGACGAGTGGAACGAGTTCCGCCACGCGATCAGCGGCAAGGGCTACAAAAAGATCTGGGCGAGAACGTGACCGGGCGAGGAGAACCCCGTATGGCTGAGATCACCGTGGACGAGGCGGTCACGCGCAACTGTCAGGCGCTGATGACCGGGAACATCGCCGTCATCTTTGCGGACATGACCCCGGAGGCGATGGCGAAGCTCGCCACGCTCGGCGGCGGACAGCTAGGCGGCGGCGCGATGATGGCCGGCGGTATGCCGCAGCTCACGTCCTATGACGTAATCAGCCGCGCCCAGGATGGCGACGACCACCTCTACGATGTCCAGTTCCGGGGCGCGCAGAGCTTCGGCGTCAAAGCGCGCTGGCGTGAGCTTGCCGGCCAGTGGAAACTGGTGGACTTCGACGGCTACGTCGTGACGTAGCGAGGTGGGGTGAGGACCTCCCTACCTCGCCACCTCGCGCTAGTGTGCTCCCGCTGCTTCCCGCGCCTTTTGGGCGGTCTCAATCACTTTTTGGGCGATGTGCTGCGGCACTTCCTCGTAGTGGCTGAACTCGAACTCGAATGAACCGCGTCCCTGGGTGAGCGCGCGCATGTCGTTCGCATATTCCTGGAGTTCCGCCAGCGGCGCTTCGGCCTCGACGGTGGTAAAGCCGCTCTCCGGGATCATACCGTGGACCTTGGCGCGCTTGTTGCCGTTGAGGTCGCTGAGGATGTCGCCGGTGTGGCCGTCCGGCACGCGCACGCGCAGGGTAACAATCGGCTCCAGCAGCACGGGATGGCCCTGGGACATCCCCTTCTTCACGGCCTGCTGCGCCGCGATCTCGAAGGCGATCGCCTTCCCATCCACCGCGTGGGTGGAGCCGTCATAGAGGGCGACGCGCATGTCCGTGATCGGGTAGTGGGCAAGCGTGCCCTCGTGCAGCGCCTCGCGCACGCCCTTCTCCACGGCGGGGAAGAACTCGCGCGGGACCGTGCCACCGACCACCTTCTCGGAAAACTCGAAGCCGGAGCCGCGCGGCAACGGCTCCAGTTCCAGGAAGACGTGCCCGTACTGGCCAGCGCCACCGGTCTGCTTCTTGTGCTTATATTCCGCTTTATTCTTGATCGTGATCGTCTCGCGGTAGGGCACCTTGGGCTTGCGCATCTCCACACCGACGCCGAACTTGCGCTGCATCCGTTCGACGGCCACATGGAGGTGCGCCTCGCCGATCCCGGAGAGGATCACTTCGCTCGTATCCGGGTCACGGTGCATGCGCAGGGTCGGGTCTTCCTCGATCAGGCGTTGGAGCGCGGGGCCGAGCTTGTCCTGGTCATGGCGTGTCTTCGGCCCGACCGCCACGCTGTAGGACGGCTTCGGGAAGTGGGCTGGCTCGAGCACGAGCGGCTTGCCCTGAGCACAGAGCGTGTCGCCGGTGGCCGTCTCCGCGAGCTTCGCGACGACGGCGATATCGCCCGGGCCGACCTGGGTGGTGTTTTCGTGGTGGGAGCCGCGCATGAAGAAGATTTGTCCGACGCGCTCATCCTTCTTCTTGTTGGCGTTGAAGATGTGGCTATCGCTCTTGATCGTGCCGGAGTAGACGCGGAAGTAGGTCAGGCGACCGGTGAACGGATCGGCGGTGGACTTGAAGACGAGCGCCGCGAGCGGGCCGTTCGCGTCTGGCACCAGCGCGACGCGATCGCCGGACGCGCTTGACGCCTGTTCCGGCGGGAGATCGAGCGGTGAGGGCGCGAACTCCACGAGCGCGTCCATGAATGCAGTGACGCCGATGTTCTTGGTGGCGCACCCGCAGAAGACCGGCACGATCCGACCAGCGGCGACCGCCTTCTTGAGTGCGGCGCGGATTTCCTCTGGGGGAAGCTCCTCACCCTCAAGGTACTTGCTGATCAGATCATCGTCCGTCTCCGCCACGGCCTCGACAAGCTGCTCGCGGTAGGCGGCGACCTCGGCGGCGATCGTCTCCGGCATCGCGCCCTCGGTGCCCTTCTCGCCCGTGCGGGCGATGCCGGAGATCACGTCCACGATCCCCTGAAAGGTATCCTGCGCGCCGATCGGGGCGTGGACGGCGACGCACTTGTTGCCGAACATGCCGCGCACGGATGCGAGCGCGGCGGCGAAGTCCGTGTTCTCCCGGTCCATGCGGTTGACGATGATCAGGCGGGGCATACCGCGCTCTTCCGCGTACTGCCAGGCGGACTCGGTGCCGACCTGCACACCCGCCTGCGCGTCCACCACGATCACCGCGGCGTCCACCGCGCGTAACGCGGCCATCTCCTCGCCGACAAAGTCCACGTAGCCGGGCGTATCAAGCAGGTTGATTTTCGTGCCGTTCCACTCGCATGGCAGGAGCGCAAGATTGACGCTGCTCTTGCGCTTCACTTCATCAGGGTCGTAATCCGAGCTCGTGTTGCCATCCTCGACGCGACCGAGGCGGGTGATCGCGCCGGTGTTGAAGAGCATTGCTTCGCTGAGCGCGGTCTTGCCGGTGCCGCCGTGCGCGATCACGGCGATGTTGCGGATGTCCTGAGGCGCGTACTCCTTCATTCGTCCCAACCCCCTAGCAGTGTGGGGAATCTTAGCCCAGAGATCAGGCAGTGGCAAGGCTGGGGCGGAGATCCTTGACCTGGACCTGCATGCCGCCCGCCCAGGTGTCCTCGCTCAGTTGGTAGACGAGGTCCACGGACGCATCCACATGCGGGGCGTGCGCGCCGAGGCCAAACGCGATCCCGCGCCAGCCGGGGCGGTTGCGCTCGCCCGCGAGCGTGAGTTGGACGTGCTTGCCATCGCGCGTCAGCGTGGAGCGGAGGACGCGCACCTGGCGCGCGAGGAAGACGGGCGCCGCATTCTCCATACCGCACGGCTCCAGCCGCTGCAAGAGCTTGTCTATGCCCTCGCGGGGCAGGCGTGCGTCCAGCGGCAATTCGAAGTCCACGTCAAGGATGGGATAGGCGTTCGACCAGTCGTGCATCTCTGCCGCGGCCCGCGTGAGGGTGGCGCGCAGGGCGGGGAGCTGCTCGGTGCGGACGGTGAAGCCGCCCGCCTGGGGGTGGCCGCCCCAGCGCATAAATGTGCCCTCGCCGCGCGCGAGCAGATCGTGGATGTTGAAACCGGGGATGCTACGCGCCGAGCCGACGGCGGTGCCATCCGCGCGGATTTGGTAGACAATCGCGGGGCGATAGTACCGTTCCGCGAGCCGCCCGGCGACCAGGCCCGCGATCCCCTGATGCACGGTTTCGGAGCCGACCATGATCAGGGGCGCGCCCGCGCACTCTTGCTCCGCGAGCGCGAGGCAGGCGGTCCGCGCCTCCTCGGTGAGGAGCTGGCGCTCGGCATTGATCGCACTTAACTGCTCGGCCAGTTCGCGCGCGCGGTCGGGGTGACGCGTGGTGAGCAACTCATAGGCGGTGTTCGCGTGACCAAGCCGGCCGGCCGCATTGATCCGCGGGCCGAGCTGAAAGCCAAGGCTGCGCGCGGTGATCGGCTTCTCCCCCAGGCCGGCGGACTCGATCAGCGCGCTGATCCCGATGCGAGCGCGGCGCCTGATTTGCTCCAGGCCAAGGGACACGAGCGCGCGGTTGATGCCGGTGAGCGCCACCACGTCGCAGACCGTGCTGATCGCGACGAGATCGAGCAGCGCGAGCGCGTCCAGCGGCCGGCCGAGCCGCTCCGCGAGCGCGCGCACGACAATGAAGGCAGTACCGCAGCCGGAGAGGTGCGCGTGCGACTCCGGCGCGCCCGCCAAGCGAGGGTTGACGATTGCGACCGCATCTGGGAGCGGACCCTTGGGGAGGTGATGGTCCACGACGATCACATCCAGCTCGCGCTCATTGGCATAGGCGACCTCATGCCAGGCGCTGGTGCCGGTGTCCACGCTGACGACGAGGCTGGCGCCCTCCTCCATCAAGAGGCGGAGCGCGTCCGTATTGAGACCGTAACCCTCGGCGAAACGGTCCGGGATGTAGGGCACGGCCCGACCGCCGAGCGCCGTGATCCCCTCAACCAGCACGGCTGTGCCGGTGATCCCATCCGCGTCGTAGTCGCCGTAGATCGCGATCCGCTCGCTGTCGCGCACGGCGCGCGCGAGGCGCTCAACCGCGCCCTCAAGGTTGGGCAGCTCTGCCGGCGCGGGCAAGGACGGTTCGAGGAACGCGCGCGCCGCCTCCTTACTTTCGACACCGCGCAGCTTGAGTAGGCGGGCGAGGAAGGCGCGCTGCTCATAGGGCTGCGCAAAGGGCGCATCGTCGCGTAGACGCCATTGCTTGCCGAGGACAGAGAGGCCCGGAAGGGTGAGTGACATAACGATGATCCGATCTCGTGCATTGGGTGTGAGACCAGTATCAGCTAGTGGCGTTAGCGTTGACAACTCCCTACAGCAGGCCGCGCTCGCGCAGGACGCGCAGGGTGGTGAGGCCGATTTCGGCGGGGGTTTCGACGATCGTCGCGCCGGCGTCGGCGAGCGCCTGCTTCTTCGCGGCGGCGGTGCCTTGGTTGCCGGCGATGATCGCGCCCGCGTGGCCCATCCGCCGGCCGGGAGGGGCGGTGCTGCCCGCGATGAAGGCGATCACGGGTTTGGTCATGAAGTGCTTGATGTACGCCGCTGCTTCCTGCTCCGCCGTGCCGCCGATCTCCCCCTGGAGCACGACCGCCTTTGTCTCCGGGTCGTGATTGAGCAACTCGAGCGCCTCTTTCTGCGTCGTGCCGATCACGGGGTCGCCGCCGACACCGATGCAGGTGGTCTGGCCGATGCCGAGATTGGTGAGCTGAGCGACGCCCTCGTAGACGAGCGTGCCGGAGCGCGAGATCAGGCCGGTGAAGCCAGGCGTGAAGATGTCACCGGGCATGATGCCGACGCGCGTCTTCGTGCGCGGCGTGATCAGACCGGGACAGTTGGGGCCGATCAGGCGCGTGGCCGAGCCGCGCAAGGCGCGCTTGACCGTGACCATGTCCAGCGTCGGCATTCCCTCGGTGATGCAGACGACGAGCGCCACGCCCGCGTCCATCGCCTCCAGGATCGCGTCGGCGGCGAAGGGTGCGGGCACGTAGATGATCGACACGTTCGCGCCCGTCTCGCGCACCGCCTCGGCGACCGTGTCAAAGACCGGTACGGTATCGTCAAACTTTTGCCCACCACGCCCGGGTGTCACCCCGGCAACAACGTTTGTCCCGTAGGCAATCGAGCGCCGCGCGTGCTGGCTGCCCTCGCCGCCGGTAATCCCCTGCACGAGCAGGCGCGTGTTTTCATCTACCAGAACAGCCATCGTGGACTCCTGTTTCGTTTCCGCTCAGTCAGGCAGCCTTGTTCGCCGCCTCGACTGCCTTGCGCGCGGCCTCGCCGAGGTCGTCGGCGGTGATGATCGGGAGGCCGGATTCGCGCAGGATGCGCAGTCCCTCCTCCAGGTTTGTGCCGGCGAGGCGGACGACGACCGGGTGCTTCATCTCCAGCGTGCGCATCGCCTCGACCACGCCCTGGGCGATCACATCGGTGCGCGCCATGCCACCGAAGATATTGATCAGGATCGCCTTCACGGCGGGGTCAGCGAGGATTACCTTGAACGAACTGACGACACGCTGGGGGTCGTTGACCGTGCCGATATCGAGGAAGTTGGCCGGCTCGCCGCCCGCATACTTGATCACGTCCATCGTGGACATCGCCAGACCGGCGCCGTTGACGACGCAGCCGATGTTGCCCTCGAGCTTGACGAAGTTGCTGATGCCGAGGTCGCCCGCCTCTACCTCGAGCGGGTCCTCCTCATCCTTATCGCGCAGCGCGGCGAGGTCTGCATGGCGGAAGAGGGCGTTGTCGTCCAGCGTCAGCTTCGCATCAAGGGCGAGCACGCGCCCGTCTGTGGTGACGACAAGCGGGTTCACCTCGACGAGCGAGGCGTCCGAGGCGAAGAACGCCTTCACGGTGCCAGCAACGACGGCGAGTGCCTGCTTCGATTGGTCGCCGCTGAGGCCGAGCGCCTCCGCGACGAGGCGGCCGTGGTGCGGTTGGTAGCCGGTCGCGGGGTCAAGGGGGACGCGGATGATCTTCTCCGGCGTCTTCGCCGCGACCTCCTCGATATCCATGCCGCCCGCCTGCGAGGCGATGATCACCGGCCAGCCGATCGCGGAGTCCACGATCACCGAGAGGTAGAACTCCTTCTCGATCGCGATCTGCTCGGCGACCAGGACGGACTTGACCTTCTGGCCCTGAGGACCGGTCTGGGGGGTGATCAGATCCATGCCGATGATCTGGCCGGCCGCCCGTTCCGCCTCGTCCGCGGTGTTGGCGAGCTTGACGCCGCCCCCCTTGCCACGCCCGCCAGCGTGGATCTGCGCCTTGACGACCACCTTGCCGCCCATTCCCTCGGCGAGGGTGCGCGCCTCCGCGCCGGTGCGCGCGACGTTGCCTTGAGGTACGGGGACACCATGTTTGGCGAGGATCTCTCGCGCTTGGTACTCGTGGAGCTTCATGTGCTAACTCCCGGACGAAGTGCTTTACGCTGCGTGCCGGAGAAAACCGCACACACCTGCCAGAGTCTAGCACCGGTCACTCTTATGAGCGCGAGCCAGTCGCGTGGCACAGACCCGAGCGAACGCGCTCGCAGCGATGCGAAGTCAGCTCGTGAGGATTTCAGTGCTCCCGTGCTCGGCGTCAACTCACGACCCACGGATGAGGACGAAAGTCTTTGCGAGCTTTTCCCACACAATCGTATCGGACACCGGCCAGTCGGCGGCAGCGGGGTTGGCGGGCATGGTGGGGGCGCGGCGGACGGCTGGACCCGCAGCGGCATGATGGTCGCTAAAATGCTGTAGGACCAGGTTGTGGGAGAGGCTCCCCATGAACCGCAAAGACTTTCAGCGTCTCGCAAGCCTCAGATTACGCGAGGCGTGCATGCTTCTGGATGGCGGGTTCTACGAGGGCGCGTACTATCTCTGCGGCTACGCGGTGGAATGCGCGCTCAAGGCGTGTATTGCCAAACAGACCGGGCGGCACGACTTCCCCGACCGGCGATTCACGGGTGCGGTCTATACCCACAACCTCGCGACGCTCATGAGGGAGGCGGGGTTGACAGGTGACCTTGAACGAAGCGTCGCCGCCGATCCGAAGCTTGGTGAAAACTGGCTTGTCGTGAAGGACTGGAACGAGGAGCGCAGGTATCATGGTCGTGACGAGCCTGCTTCCCGCGTGCTCGTCAACGCCGTGAGCGACCGCCGACATGGAGTGCTGCCGTGGATACGCCGACATTATTAGAGCGCCACCTCGAGGATGGGAGGTTATTCCTGCACGCGCTTGATGAGGCAAAGTTCGAGACGAATGCAGCGATGTGGCGCTTTGACGGGGAATTGTCGCTCTGGCGGTATCTCCTGGCCTCAGTTGTCGTTAATCAATCAGGACCGCAGATTGCATACCGCCGTGTCCTCTCCGTGCTGCACGCTCACCCAAACCTCGCGATTGATTTACTCACGCTCGCTGTGGTCCGCGCAGACGATGAATTCATTGCGGCGCTGGCGTCAGGAATCAGGATGGATCCCGGTGGGAGCGGGAAGCGCCTGACGCGAAACCGCATCCACGGGGCCTACGTGGAGGACGCGTACATCTATCGCGTGCAACGCGTCGCTGACCTCACACCAGCGATGCCACGTCGCTGATCAGGCGTAGGAGCGGCGGGGGGAGAGGGATTCGAACCCCCGGTGCCTTTCGGCACAGCTGTTTTCAAGACAGCCACCATCAACCGCTCGGACATCCCCCCGGATCGCTCCGAACCGAATCCGAGAGTGGATCGGAGCAAGAACCAGGATAGCAGAGCGCGAAATGGGGCGGGAATCCGATTGGGTCCGGGATTCAGACCTGCTACAGAACTGGTACAGCACCGATATCAAGATGGATGGCGTGATGGCGGTTGGTCCGCCGCATCTCACCGTCAGACCGCACTCCAACAGCCAGGTCTTTCACTACAACCACGCCGCCACGCCCGACCTACATGCGATCACCGCTCTGACGGATTCGATCAGCCAGGTGGCCGAGTGGAACGAGAATAACCACGCCGCTCTCACCCGCGTCATCTGCCCCCAAGACAGCGCGATGGCTCGGCGATCCAGTCAGGGACCCAAAGCAAAGAGTCCGAGCACCCTCGCGGTTCTCGGACTCTTTGCTCATATTTCTTTGCCGGATCGGACAGATCGAGCCGAACGGCGCTAGCTGTAGGTGATCGTGTCGGTCGCGCAGAGGTCAATCCCGACCAACTCGGCTTCAGAGCCGTCGGCAGAGACGACCCGGACGTCGTAGAAGCAATTGTCCGGCGTAAAGCGTGTGAAGTAGATGAAGACCGAACTGCCGGCCGGCAACACGTCGGCACCGAGGATATCGTCGCCCCAGTCATCCCCCGGCCCGGTCTCCTGGACGTACACATGTGTGACCGTGGTCGCGCTGGCGTTAACCAGCGTAAAGTCACGCGGGTCCGCTGCTGCCTCGCGGGTGGTGAGCGCCAAACTCGCCGCAACCATCACCAGCGCCAGTACTGGCAATCCCAACCATCGCACCATTCCATCGCCTCCTCAAAACATTTTCTTCTGAAAGCATAGCAGGAACATTCGACCAGTCAAATTGCGTTACACGTTATTGAGTGTGTCCGCTACGATACGCACGCCGGTGCGGCCCCTCGGATGGCCTCCTCGCAACGGTCACGTCGCCGCACACGCTCCAGCACAAAGCGGATGAAGTCCGGCGCGGCCCCCAGACCGTCCGCCCGCGCGTCGCCGTGCCAGGCCGCGGCCCGCTCAATCAGCGCCGTCCACGCTTCGTCCACCGCCCCCACGGCCCAGCGGGCGGCGGCCGGTTTCGAGACGACCGCGCCGTACTCCAGCGTGTAGAGCGCGCGGCACATTGTCAGCACAGCGAAGGCTTGGTACGCCGCGTCGCGCAGCCAGACGGGATCCGCGGCGATCGGTGCCCACCACTGCTCGAGCA
>Ga0136611_10000178_pt1 | contig 38152 bp, 40 predicted proteins | sample AntDrymUQ2232306_2_FD_106645 | JGI IMG/M metagenome (GOLD analysis project Ga0136611, IMG submission 106645) | Polar desert sand microbial communities from Dry Valleys, Antarctica - metaG UQ223 (23.06) | ecosystem: Environmental > Terrestrial > Soil > Desert | place: Antarctica: Dry Valley...
GCCGCGGCCGCGGCCCCGCCCACGTAGCTGCACGACCGGCGCTTGTGATAGATAATCTCCCGCGCCGAGGCCACTCGGCGTTCACTTTGTGACGCTGCTTTTCAATGACGGGGCATAGACGGAGGATGGATGGACTTTTTCAATGACCACGCGGTGCTCTTTGCGCTGATCTGCGCGGGCGTCGCGGTCGGATTCGGGATCTACTTCACGTTGTGGCTGCTCCGGCAGCCCGCGGGCTCGGAGCGCATGCAGGAGATTTCGCGCGCGGTGCAGGAAGGCGCCGCTGCATACCTTCGGCGCCAGTACCTGACGATCGCCGCGGTCTCCGTGGTGCCGTTCCTGCTCCTCGGCTTCTACGACGAGCTCGGCTGGGGCACTGCGATCGGCTTCGCGGTCGGAGCCCTGCTCTCGTCCGCGGCCGGCTTCATCGGCATGAACGTCGCCGTGCGGGCGAACACGCGCACCGCCGAGGCCGCCAAGTCCGGCCTGCGACCGGCGTTCAACGTCGCCTTCCGCGCGGGCTCGGTGGCCGGACTGCTCGTCGTCGGGCTCGGCCTGGCAGGGGTCGCCGGGTACTACGCGATCCTCACCGGCGTCTTCGACAACAGCCAGGACTCGGCGATCGACGATCTGATCGGGCTCGCCTTCGGCGGCTCCCTGATCTCGGTCTTCGCGCGGCTCGGCGGCGGCATCTTCACCAAGGCGGCCGACGTCGGCGCCGACCTCGTCGGCAAGATCGAGGCGGGGATCCCGGAGGACGACCCCCGGAACCCGGCCGTGATCGCGGACAACGTCGGCGACAACGTCGGCGACTGCGCCGGCATGGCCGCAGACCTGTTCGAGACCTACGCGGTCACTGCGGTCGCGGTGATGCTGCTCGGGACGCAGTTCCCGGTCGGCAACCTGCCGCTCTATCCGCTCGCGCTCGGCGGGATCTCGATCCTCGCCTCGGTGATCGGGGTCTACTTCGCCCGCGTCGCCCCGAAGGGGTCGATCATCAACGCGCTCTACAAGAGCGTGATCGTCGCGACCGTTCTCTCCGCGATCGGGTTCATCCCGGTCACGATGGCCTTCGACGACGGCAACTTCAGCTTCGGGGAGCTCTACGGCTCCGCGATCGTCGGTCTGGTGATCACCTTCGCGCTCGTCGCGATCACCGAGTTCTACACCGGCAGTCGCTGGAATCCGGTCAAGTCGATCTCCAAGGCGTCACAGACCGGCCATGCGACGAACATCATCGAGGGGCTCGCCGTCGGCATGCGCGCGACGGCCGCGCCGGTGATCGTGATCGCGGCCGGGATCGTCGTCGCCTACGAGATCGCCGGGCTCTACGGGATCGGCGTCGCGGTGATGGCGCAGCTCTCGATGGCCGGCCTGATCGTCGCGCTCGACGCGTTCGGCCCCGTCACCGACAACGCCGGTGGGATCGCCGAGATGGCGCATCTGGACGAGTCGGTTCGCTCGATCACCGACGCGCTCGACGCCGTCGGCAACACGACGAAGGCCGTCACGAAGGGCTACGCGATCGGCTCCGCCGGGCTCGCCGCGCTCGTGCTCTTCGACGAGTACACGCGCGGTCTAGTCGAGGAGGGGCTCGACATCGCGTTCAACCTCTCCGACCCGTACGTGATCGCAGGTCTCTTCATCGGCGGGATGATGCCGTTCCTCTTCGCGGCGCTCGCGATGACGGCCGTCGGCCGCGTCGGCGGCGAGGTCGTCGTCGAGGTGCGGCGCCAGTTCGCCGAGATGCCCGGGATCATGGAGGGCACCCAGCGGCCGGACTACAGCCGTGCGGTGGACATCGTCGCCAAGTCGGCGATCCGGAAGATGCTCCTGCCCGCGCTGATCCCGATCGCGATCCCGATCGCCGTCGGAATCATCAGCCCGGAGGCGCTCGGCGGCCTCCTGATCGGGACGATCGTCACCGGTCTCTTCCTCGCGATCTCGATGACCTCCGGCGGCGGCGCCTGGGACAACGCGAAGAAGGCGATCGAGGACGGCGCCTACGGGGGCAAGGGCTCGGAGGCTCACGCCGCCTCGATCACGGGCGACACGGTCGGCGATCCCTACAAGGACACGGCCGGCCCGGCGATCAACCCGATGATCAAGATCGCGAACATCGTCGCGATCCTGATCATCCCGCTGCTGATCTCCATTCACGCCTAGCGCGCTCCTTCCTCGTTTAAACCTCGAAGCCGGGCCCAAGGGCCCGGCTTCGAGGGGTTTCGGAACTTGCTCAAAGCTCCTTGTCACTTCGCAAAATTGCGACTACAGTGCGTCGGCTTGGTAAGGGCCGTCCATCGGGGCGCCGGGTGGAGGACTCTAGGGGAGAGGCACACACGTGAAGAACACACGGCGGTTCGCCCGTCTCGGCGTGGTGCTCGTGCTGCTCGGTCTGATGACCGTGGCACTGAGCGGCGCGGCGAGCGGCGGCGCAAGCAAGGCGGGCAAGGGGATCGATCCCGCGCTTGCGAAGAAGCTGAAGGACGACGCCCGCGGCTCGGTCGCGCTCAGCACGAAGAGCGCCACGAACCACGCGGGCTTCATCGCGGTCGGCAAGAACGGCGACCTCGCTCCGGGCAACTCCGGGGCGGCCAAGGGCAAGGCCAAGCAGTTCCTGGCCGAGTACGGCGCCCTGCTCGGCGCGGGCTCCGAGTCGAGCCTCGAGGAGATCTCCTCCTCGACGGACGCGCTCGGCGCCACGCACATCACCTATCAGCAGTTTTACAAGGGCGTCCCCGTCTGGGCCGGCACGATCAAGGCCCACGTGGACGCGAAGGGCAACCTGACCGCGGTGAACGGCATCGCCGTTCCGGACATCTCGATCGACACGAGCCCCAAGCTCAGTGCCGGTGAGGCAGCCTCGCGGGCGATCGCCACGATCGTCGCGGATCCGCCCGTCGATGAGGAAGGCGCGGCCGCCAAGATCTCGGCGAGCGATCTGCGCGCCGCCTCGACGAAGCTCTACGTGTACCGCCTCGGGCTCCCCAAGGGCGCCGAGGGTACGAACCAGCTCGTCTACGAGGTCACGGTGACGAACGACGCGAACGTGCGTGACGTCGTCTTCGTGCACGCGCAGGTGGGCAAGATCGTGAACCGCTACTCGACGACCGCGGACATCCTGAACCGCAAGCTCTACGAGTCGAGCCCCAACACGACGCCGATCTGGCAGGAGGGCGATGCATTCCCGGGTGCGCTCAACGGCGACCAGCGGAACCTCGTCACCTTCAGCGGCAACTCGTATTGGCATTTCCAGAACGCGTTCGCACGCGACTCGTACGACGGGCTCGGCGCGATCATGCGCACGGTCAACAACGACCCGACCATCTCCTGCCCGAACGCCAACTGGAACGGCGCGACCACGAACTACTGCAACGGCGTCACCTCCGACGACGTCGTGGCGCACGAGTGGGGTCACGCCTACACGCAGTTCACGCACGACCTGATCTACCAGTGGCAGCCGGGTGCGCTGAACGAGTCGTACTCGGACATCTGGGGCGAGACGGTCGACCTGATCAACGAGCAGGGCACCGACGTGCCGGCCGCGGTGCGGACGGTCGGAGCGTGCTCGAGCTTCACCCGCCTGCCCGCAATCCTCCGGATCAACAGCCCGGCCTCGATCGCCCAGAACTGCGGCGCTCAGCCGGCCGCATTCGGGCCGGGGCTTACGGCGGCGGGCACCACCGGTGACGTCGTCCTCGCCGACGACGGCGTCGCTCCGGGCGCCGACGCGTGCACAGCGCTGCCGGCCGGCTCGATGACCGGCAAGGTCGGGCTCGTCGACCGCGGAGGGTGCACTTTCGTGGTCAAGGTCAAAAACGTGCAGAACGCGGGCGGGATCGCCGCCGTCGTCGCCAACAACGCCTCGACCGGACTCCCCGGGATGGGCGGCGCCGACCCAACGATCACGATCCCCTCGCTCGGGATCTCGCAGGCGCACGGCAACTTGATCAAGGGTCAGATCGCGGCCCCAGTCAACGTGACCCTGAAGCTCGACGTCACGCAGCAGCCGGAGTCGTCGTACCGCTGGCTCATGGGCGAGGACTCGACCGCGTTCGGCGGGGCAATCCGCGACATGTGGACGCCTACCTGTATGGGCGATCCGGGCAAGGTCTCGGACGCCGAGTACGTGTGCGGCACGGCAGACGGCGGCGGCGTTCACTCGAACTCCGGCGTGCCGAATCACGGCTACGCCCTGCTCGTGGACGGCGGCATGTACAACGGCCAGACCGTCACCGCGCTCGGGCTGACCAAGGCCGCCGCGATCTACTGGCGGGCGCAGTCGGTGTACCAGACGAAGACCACCGACTTCGAGGATCACGCCGACGCTCTCGATGCGTCGTGCTCCGACCTCGTCGGCCAGCCGATCAACAACCTCAGCACGTCGTCCACGTCGGGCGGGGTCTCGACGCAGGCCATCTCGGCTGCGGACTGCAACTCGGTCACGGCGATGGCTGCCGCGGTCGAGCTTCGCAAGGCACCGACACAGTGCAACTTCCAGCCGCTGCTCGGCCAGACCACGCCGAGCCTCTGCGCCAACCAGAAGAACGCCCCGGTCATCTACGAGGAGGACTTCGAGGACGGCCTGACCGGCTGGACGCTGACGAACCAGGGTGTCTACCCCGGTTGGGCGCCCGCCACCGACTGGGCGGCGACGTCGACGCTGCCGCCCGGGCATTCGGGCTCGGCTGCGTACGCCGTCGATCGTGACGGTCAGTGCGGCAACCCGGCGGGCGATCGCTCGGGCGTGATGAGCCTCGCGAGTCCGGCAATCACCCTGCCGGGCTCGGGGATCCTCTCCCCGCGGGCGACCTTCGAGCACTCGATCGCCTCGGAGTTCGGCTACGACGGTGGAAACGTGAAGATCAGCATCAACGGAGGGGCGTACGTGATCGTCCCGAAGTCGGCGTTCATCTTCAACGGCTACAACACGACCATGGCGACGGCGGCAGGCGGCAACACGAGCCCGCTCGCCGGTCAGGAAGGGTTCAGCGGCTCCGATGGTGGCGAGGTCACCACCAAGTGGGGCGAGTCGCAGATCGACCTGACCAAGGTGGGAGCGAAGGCTGGGGACACGATCCAGCTCCGCTTCGACTTCGGCATGGACGGGTGCGGCTCGATCGACGGTTGGTACGTCGACAACGTCAAGATCCGCGCCTGCAACACGAAGAAGGACACGAAGGCGCTGGCCCGCTACACGCCGGTCGGCAAGAACGACTGAGCCTCAGGGCTCAACTCGCTCGAGCGAAGGGCGTCGGCTTCGGCCGGCGCCCTTCGCCGTTCGAGATGAGTTCTAACTGCGGAAGCTCGCGAGCACGCTGCGCCGGGGGGCCGGCGATCGTGATCTCGGTGACGCTGACGAGCCCGATCCCGGGCGCGAAGACGAGCTCCTCGATCCCAGCGTCCGCGAGGCTCTTCGGCGGCAAGAGCGCCAGCCGGACGCAGTTGCGGAGAGTCCTGCCGCGAGCGTCCTTGACGATCGCCGCGCGCGAAGCGACGGTCACGGCCACCCCGCGCCAGAGCGCGGAATGCGAGAGGTTGACCGAGTAGCGCGTCCCGACGGGCGCCCCGAGCCGGAGGAACGGCTCCCAGCGGTCGCTCGCGGGATCCCAGGCCTCGACCGTCGTACCCGTGACGCGGACCCGGAGGTCGGCGGTACCGGGAAAGCCGTGCAGGATCGATCCCGGCGCCCGGTCCGCGGCGACGGAGACCGTGATTGCGGTGCCCCGCTCGACGTCCCGGAGCAGCCAGCGGTTCCCCGGCTCGAGCGGGAAGTAGCCGCCGCCGACGGCGGCACCGGCAGCACTGGCGGTGAGGGAGCCGAGCGCGACGAGCAGGAGGGCGAGCGTTTTCTTCGAGCCCATCGTGAACCTCCTCGGTCGATGGGCCGGGCGCGCGAGGTGCCCGACGATGGCCAGGAGTGTAGCGTCGGAGGACGGGTCTAGACTCCACCGGTGCCCAGCCGCCGATCCCGCCACGCCTCGTGGTTTCCGGATCTCGGCGGCGCGGCGGGCTCGAGGCTGGCTACTCTGAATCCATGAAGCTCGTGGTGATCGGATGTGGTCGGGTCGGCTCCGCGGTGGCGCGCGACTTCGCGGCGGACGGCTGGGAGGTGACGGCCGTCGACCAGAAGAAGGAGGCGCTCGGACGGCTGGGCGACGCCTGGGAAGGTCGCTTCGTCGTCGGCCACGGGATGGATTCGCAGATCCTGCGGCGCGCGGGCGCCCACGAGGCCGATGCGGTCGTCGTTGCCACGAACGGGGACAACACGAACCTCGTGATCGCCCAGGTCGTCCAGAAGCGGTTCGGGGTCGAGAACGTGGTCGTCCGCGTGCTCGATCCTGCCCGGGCGCAGTTTTACGCGACGCTCGGCCTGCAGACGGTCTGCCCGACCCAGACCGCGATCTCCGAGCTTGGCAACCGGGTCCGCCGTACCGCTCAGGTGCTCGCCTGATGAAGGCGGTCGTGGCCGGTGGCGGAAAGGTCGGTGCGAACGTCGTCCGGTCGCTCCTCGCGATGCATCACGACGTGACGTTGATCGAGCAGAGGCCTTACCGCCACGAACGTCTCGTCGAGGAGTTCGGGGACGCGGCCGTGCTCGGGGACGCGACCGAGATGCACGTCCTCGAGGCGGCGGGGATTGCGCGACCCGCGGATCTCGCGCTGGCCCTGACGGGCGACGATGAGGACAACCTCGTGATCTGCCAGCTCGCGCGCGATGCCTACCGAGTCCCGAAGGTCGTTGCCCGCGTGAACGATCCGCGCAACCAGGAGCACTTCGACCTGCTCGGAATCGGACAGACGGTCTGCGCCGCGGCGAACATCCTCGGGCTCGTCGAGCACGAGGTGCCGGACTACGGGATGGTTCACCTTCTCGAGCTGCGGAAGGAGAACCTCGAGATCGTCGAGCTCCAGATCGACCGCGACTCGCCCGCCTGCGGCAAGCGGGTGGGCGGGATCCGGGTCCCTGACGGGTCGCGTCTGATCTCCGTGATGCGAAACGGGCGCTCCGAGCTCGCCGACGACTCCACCGTGATCCGCCCCGGCGACCAGGTGCTCGCGGTGCTCGAGCCCGGTACGGAGGACGAGCTCCGGCGCGCCCTCCTCCGCTCCCGCTAGTAGAGCCTAGAAGTTCCGCCAGTAGTGGCGGGAGGCGAGGACGACGATCGGGATCACCTCGAGCCGCCCGAGCCACATCAGGACCGTCATCACCACGGTCGAGAAGTCGCTGAACGGCGCGAAGGAGCCGACAGGCCCCGCGAAGCCGAAGCCCGGCCCGACGTTCCCGAGCGTGGTCGCGGCGGCCGCGACCGCCTCGAGCACGCTCAGCTCGAGCCCCACCCGGGCCGCGTCGATTGCGAGCAGGCCGGCCCCGACGATGAAGATTCCCATGTAGAGGAGGATGAAGCTCGAGACCGCGCGCAGCGTCCGCTCGTCGACGACCTGCCGGTTCAGACGGACGGGGGCCACGACCTCCGGGTGCACGGTCTGGTCGAGCTCGCGCCGCAGGATCCGCCAGAGCAGGAGGTGGCGGATCACTTTCACCGAGCCGGTGGTGGAGCCGGCCGAGCCGCCGACGAACATCAGCGCCACGAGCGTCATCGCGGCGAGCGGCGGCCAGAGCGCGAAGTCGACAGTCGAGAAGCCGGTCCCGGTCATGATCGAGATCGTCTGGAAGATCGCGTGCCGGGCTGCCGCTTCCCCGCCCGCGATGTTCTCGGTGGCGAGCAGGACGGCAAGGACGAGCGAGGCGAGCGAGAGGATGCCGAGGTAGAGGCGCAGCTCCTCGTCGCGCACCAGCACGCGCGGCTGCCGGCGCACGAACGCGCGGTAGAGCAGCGCGAAGTTCATCCCGGCGAGGAGCATGAAGAGTGCGATCGTCCACTGGGACGCGGCCGAGAAGTCCCCGAGCGAGGTGCCCTTCGTCCCGAAGCCGCCGGTCGAGACCGTGGTCAGCGCGTGCGCAATAGCCTCGAACGGGGTCATCCGATCGTCCGCGCCGACGGCGTGGATGGCGAGCAGCACCGCGACGAGAGCCACGGTGAGGCCGACGTACAGCCACCAGACGCGCCGGGCGGTGTCCGCGATCCGGGTGCTGAGGCTGTCGATCTCGGGTCCGGGCATCTCGTGCTCGAGGAGCTGGCGGCCGCCGACGCGGAGACGGGGCAGGACGGCGAGCGCGAGCACGATGATCCCGATTCCACCGAGCCACTGGGTGAACTGCCGCCAAAGGCGGAGGGAGGTCGACATCTGCTCGACGTCGACGAGGACGCTCGCGCCGGTCGTCGTGAAGCCGGACATCGCCTCGAAGTAGGCGTCGAGCGGCCGGTCGAGCTGCGGGTCGGAGGAGAGGAGGTAGGGGAGCGCGCCGACGAGCGCGGCGACGAGCCAGGTCAGGGAGACGACCAGGAACCCCTCGCGCGTTCCGACGCTCGAGTCCGCCGACCCCGTCACGCGTTCGACTGCGACCGCGACCCCGCCGACGATCGCCGCGGTCGCGAGGAACGGCCACGGCGGTTCCCCGTAGCCCAGGGCGACGGCCGCTGGCACAAGTGTGGTCAGGCTCAGGTACTTCGTCAGCCTCGCAACGAGGTTGAATGAGGCGCGAACGTCGACCGCGAGCAACCGCGGCCGGCCGACCTGCCGGATCCGCGCGGCGTGGCTCACAGCGCTCTCTCCACCTCGCGGACGCGGCTCGACTCGGTGAAGACGATCGCGCGGTCGCCGGGCCGGAGCACGTCGTCGCTGCGGGGAAAGACCGCGCGGCCGTCGCGGACGATCGCCCCGATCAGCGCGCCCCGGATCGGCATCTCGCGGAAGGTCAGGCCCACGTATTCGCTGCCCGTGCGCGTCGTGATGTCGAGGACCTCGAAGCGATCACCCTCCAGCATCGAAACCTGTTGCGTGCGCGGGTCGTGGGCGAAGCGGACGATCTCCTCGGCCGTCACCTGGCGCGGGTTCACGGTGACGTCGACGCCGGCACGCTCGAAGACCTCGACCGACACCGCCTCGTTGACGATCGCGATCGTGAACGTGACTCCGTGCACTTTGGCGAGCGTCGACGCGTAGTGGTTCTGCATGTCGTCGCGCAGCGCGAAGATCGCCACCTGCGCGTCCCCGATCCGCTCCCGTTCGAGGAAGTCGGGATCGGTTCCCGTCGAGTGGTAGACCCGCGCCTCCGGCAGGTCGTCCGCGACCACGCGCGCCCGCGGACCCGAGGCCTCGATCAGGCGGACGCCGATCCCCTGCTCCAGCAGTCGCCGCGCGATCGCGGTTCCGTAGGCGCCCGCGCCGAAGATGACGACGTCGCGCACCTTGCCGGAGCCCGGCACCATCAGCTCGCCCCACGACTGGGCAGCGTGCGGCGAGCCGATCACGATGACGCGGTCGCCGGCGCGAATCACGGCGTCGCCGCCCGGCAGAATCGCCTCCTTGCCCCGGAGGATGCTCGCGACCTTGGAATCGGCCGGGAGTGGCGCGTCGCGGAGCGGAACGTCGACGATCGAGCGCGAGGCGCTCTCGTTGACGTCGAACTCGACGAGCTGAACCTGGCCCTCCGCGAAGAGGTCGGTGTGCCGGGCGGCCGGGACCGTGATCGTCTGCGAGATCGCGGCGGCGGTCTCTACCTCGGACGAGACGATGAAGTCGACGTCGAGCTGGCCCTCGTGCCAGACCTCGAGATACTCCGGATTGGTCGTCCGGACGACCGTCGTGGTGCGGGGGGCGACAGCCTTCGTGATCATCGCCGAGACGATGTTCGTCTCGTCGCGGGCGGTGCAGGCGATCAGCAGGTCGGCTCCCGCCACGCCGGCGGCCGCGAGCGTCCGGCGGCTGGCGCCGTTGCCCTCGATCGTGGCGACGTCGTAGCGGGCGCTGATCTCCTCGATCCGGGCCGCCTCCTGGTCGACGATCGTGAGCTCGTGCGCGCCGTGAAGCGCCTGCACGATCGTGGTGCCAACCTCCCCGGCGCCGATCACGAAGATCTTCACCGCGGCAGGTTACTGCGGCGCGAGGCGGCGGGGCGAGGGGGTCGGCTACCCTGGACGACGTGCCGCTCGTCGTCGCAGCAATCGTCGCCACCGTTCTCGTCGCTCTCGCCCCGGGTGCGGAACGAACCGCGACCGTCGGCCCGCGCGCGGTCGTCACGAACCTGGCGAGCCCGGTCGGACTGGCCGCCCCTCGGAACGAGCCCGGTCGGCTCTACGTGGTCGAGCAGGGCGGGACGATCCGCGTGGTCGTGAAGGGGAAGCTGCGGCCCGAGCCCTTTCTCGACGTCCGCAACCTGGTTCGCGCCGGCGGCGAGCAGGGGCTCCTCGGGCTTGCGTTCCACCCCAGGTACGCGACGACGAAGCGCTTCTACGTCAACTACACCGATCGGAACGGGAACACGAACGTGGTCGAGTACCGCTCGAACCGCGCTGGGGCAATACCCGGGAGCGCTCGCCGCGTCCTCTTCGTCGCCCAGCCGTACTCGAACCACAACGGCGGCGGGGTCGCGTTCGGCCCCGACGGCAAGCTCTACGTCGGCACGGGCGACGGCGGCTCCGGAGGCGACCCCGAGAACCGCGCGCAGAACCTGAGCTCCCAGCTCGGCAAGATGATTCGGATCGACGTGGACAAGCGCGGCTCGAAGCCGCAGATCGTCGCTGTCGGCCTCCGCAACCCCTGGCGCTACTCGTTCGACAGGCAGACCGGCGACCTAACGATCGCCGACGTCGGTCAGAACGCGCTCGAGGAGATCAACCACACGCCGCGCGGCACCACCGGTCTCCTCAACTACGGCTGGGACGTCTACGAGGGCCGCGCCAGGTTCGAGGACAAGGGGATCGGCGCGGGCAAGCTCCGGTTTCCGGTCATCCAGTACGGCCGCGGCGACGGCTGCTCCGTCACGGGCGGGCTCGTCTATCGCGGTAAGGGCGCGAAAGCCGCGTTCGGCCGCTACTTCTACGGCGATTTCTGCACCGGGAACATCTGGAGCGCGAAGCTGTCAGGCCGCGGCGCGACCGGGCTGCGCAAGGAGAGCTTCAAGATCGCGAGCGTGACCTCGTTCGGCGAGGACGCGGCGGGCGAGCTCTTCGCTGTCTCCCACGGCGGCACGCTCTACCGGCTCACTCCCTGAACTGGGTCTGCGTCACCTGCGCGGCGCAGTTCGCCGAGGCCGCGGAGCCACCCGAGCAGTGCCCGATCTGTTTCGACGAGCGCCAGTACGTCGGCCCCGACGGCCAGCGCTGGACGACGATGGCGGAGCTCGCCGCCGCTCACCGCTGCGAGGTGCGGGAGGACGCGGGAATGCTCGGGATCGGGATCGAGCCCTCCGTCGCGATCGGGCAGCGGATGCTGCTCGTCGACACCGGGGCCGGGAACGTCCTCTGGGACATGATCCCGCTCGTCGACGACGCGGCGCTCGCCGCCATCCGGGAGCGCGGTGAGGTGACGGCACTCGCGATCTCGCATCCGCACTACTACACCGGGATGGTCGAGTGGAGCCGCGCGCTCGCCGAGTCACAGGGATCCAGCGTCCCGATCCTGCTGCACGAGGCCGACCGGGAGTGGATCATGCGCCCCGATCCGGCGATCGAGCTCTGGTCGGGTGAGACGAGGGAGCTCGGCGGCGGGGCCACGCTGCTGCGGCTCGGCGGCCACTTCGCGGGCGGCACGGTGCTGCATCACGAGGACGTGCTCCTCGCGGGGGACATCGTCCAGGTGATCCCGGATCGCCGCTTCGTCGGCTTCATGTGGAGCTACCCGAACCTGATCCCGCTTCCGGCCTCCGAGGTCGAGCGGATCGCGGCGGCGCTGGACCCGTGGCGGTTCGAGCGAATCGTCGGGGCGTGGTGGGATCGCGTCGTCCTGCGGAACGGCAACGAGGTCGTTCGTCGTTCGGCCGACCGCTACGTCCGCGCCTTACGCCGGAGTTGACTCGCGACCCGACGAGGTGCTTAGCTCCAGGGAGATCCCGACGGGCAGGTGGGCGGCCGGGCGATATCCGAGGAGCCACACCAATGGCAATTCGCGTCTTTCTCTGCGTCTTCCTGGCGTCGTTTCTTCTGACCGGTAGCGCTCAGGCCGCAAAGGCGGAAGCTTCCGATGGCGACGGTTGCCAGAAGGTCAAGGCTATCGGGGTCGGTCAGGATCTCGGCAACAACATGACGACGGCCACGATCTCACGCGGCGGGATCCTGAACGGCACCACCGCAGCGCAGTTCACCATCACCAGTTTCGCGACGTTCCCCGACCTGCCCTTCTCCGGGCAGATCGTCTTCACGACCAAGCACGGCACGCTCACGCTCGATCTCGTTGGAACCTTCAACGCGCTCACCGGCGAGTTCAGCGGCACCGGCACCCCGAGTGCGGGCACTGGCCGCTTCGCTGGGGCGACCGGCGAGCTCGTGCTGACGGGCATCGAGGACTTCAGCACGGGGGCGTTCACGGAGACGATCACGGGGACGCTCTGTCTCGCCGATGACGACGACGACGACGGTGACGACGACTAGCTGAGGGGCTATCCGGCGCGCCGGCGAACGGTCGCCGGGCTCTGGCCGAGCGCGGCGTAGGCGAGCGCGTTCAGCGACTCGTTCAGGCCGCGCACCTCGCGGGCGACCACGTTGAGGCCCTCGTTCAGCTCCAGGTGCTTGTTCAGCCGCACGAGCTCGTCCGCGATCCGGTCGAGCCGCTCGAGCACGGCCTCGAATTGACGATCCGGCATCTCCTTCGGATCCATGCACAGAATCTATCGTGCGGATCGGCCTGAGACTTGACTGGGAGCTCGCGCGACGCGGCTACCGACGGTACGCCGCCTATCCGGGCGCGACCGCGGCGGGCCTGTTCACGAACGTCTTCTTCGGGCTCCTGACCGCGTACATCCTGCTCGCGGTCTACGACGAGCGAGTCGAGGTCGGTGGCTACGACGTGAAGGATGCGCTTGCCTACGCGTGGCTCGCGCAGGCGCTGATGACGATCGTCGCGAGCTTCGGCCCGAGCTGGTCCGAGCTCGCCCTCCGTGTCCGGAGCGGCGACATCTCGACCGACCTCCGCCGCCCGGTCGACCTCCAGCGCTCGCTCGCCTCGCAGGACGTCGGTCGTGCCGTCTACCAGGCCGTCTTCCGCGCGGCGCCCCAGTTCGTGTTCGGAGCGCTCGTTTTCGACGTCACGATCCCGGCCGACGTCGGGCGCTGGCTCCTCTTCGCGGTCAGCGTCTGCCTCGCCCTCGCGGTCAGCTTCGCCGTCCGCTTTCTCGTCAACCTCGGCGCCTTCTGGCTCCTCGACTACCGCGGGACGATGATCCTCGCGCTCGTCGTCAGCCACATGCTCTCGGGGCTGATCATCCCGCTGACCTTCTTTCCGGGAGCGCTCGCGGAGATCGTCCGGACGCTGCCGTTCGCGGCGATGCTCCAGGCGCCGATCGACCTCTACGTGGGCGAGCCGCTGGGCGGCAGCGCCGCACTCGTGCTCGGGCTCCAGGCGGCGTGGGCGATCGTGCTCGTCCTCGCCGGCCGAGCCGTGCTCCGGGCAGGGACGCGCAAGCTGGTGATCCAGGGTGGGTGAAGCGCGGTCTCTCCTCCGGATCTACGTCCTCCTCGTCGGCGCGCGCGCCCGGGCCCAGCTCGAGTACCGCGCCTCGGCGGTGCTCCAGCTCGTGGGGACGACGCTGATCGCGATGCTCGACCTCGCCGCGATCCTGATCCTCTTCGACAACGTCCCCCGACTCGGGGACTGGTCGGTCGCCGAGGTCGCGCTTCTCTACGGCATCGCCTCGATCTCGTTCGGATTCGCCGACCTCCTCGTCGGCCACCTCGACCTCTTCCCGGAGATGATCCGGGACGGCACCTTCGATGGGATCCTCACCCGGCCGCTGCCCTCGCTCTTCCAGGTCGTCGCCTCGGACTTCTCGCTCCGTCGCGTCGGGAAGGCGCTGCAGGGCGTTGCCGTGCTGATCGTCGCGCTGACGCAGCTCGACATCGACTGGACGCTCGGGCGGGTGCTCGCGCTCCCGCTCGCGGTCGTCTGCGGCGTCGTCATCTACGCCGGCGTGTGGATCGCGCTCGCCACGATCGCCTTCTGGATCGTCGATGCGATCGAGTTCGTCAACGCCTTCACCTACGGTGGCAACTTCCTCTCCCAGTATCCGCTCACGATCTTCGGGCGCTGGCTGCGCGGGCTCGTGATCTTCGTGATCCCGCTCGGCTTCGTCGCCTACTTCCCGGCCCTCTACGTGCTCGACCGACCGGACGAGCTCGGCCTCCCGGAGGCGCTTCGCTACGTCTCGCCACTCGTGGCGGTCGCGGTCGCCCTCGTCGCGCACCTCGTCTGGACGAACGCCGTGCGCCACTATCGGAGCGCCGGTGGCTGAGCTCTCACATCGTGAATCGGCGATCGAGCTCGAGGACGTCCGCAAGGAGTTCGCCGTGCGCGTCAAGGCCGGTCGGCTGCGGCGCGAGCGGAAGCGCGTCCAGGCCGTGGACGGCATCAGCTTCACGATCGAGCGCGGCTCGATCGTCGGGTACCTCGGCCCGAACGGCGCCGGCAAGTCGACGACGGTGAAGATGCTGACCGGGATCCTCGTTCCGAGCGGCGGCCGGATCCGCGTTGCCGGGCTCGACCCGTCGCGCCAGCGGGTCGAGCTGGCGCGAAGGATCGGCGTCGTTTTCGGCCAGCGCGTCCAGCTCTGGTGGGACCTGCCGCTGCGCGACTCGTTCGAGCTCCTCCGCCACATGTACCGGATTCCGCTCGACCGCTACCGCGCGAATCTCGAGCGCTTCAGCGACGTGCTCAGCCTCGGCCCGTTCCTCGACACTCCCGTGCGACAGCTTTCGCTCGGGCAGCGGATGCGGGGCGAGCTCACCGCATCGCTGCTCCACGATCCCGAGATCGTCTTCCTCGACGAGCCGACGATCGGGCTCGACATCGTCGCGAAGGCGGCGGTGCGCGAGTTCCTGGCCGAGATGAATCGTGAGCGCGGCGTCACCGTGCTCCTCACCACCCACGACCTCGCCGACATCGAGCGTCTCTGCTCGCGCCTGATCGTCGTCGACCACGGGCACGTGATCTGGGACGGCGGCCTCGACGAGCTCAAGCGCCGCTACGGGCAGGAGCGGGTGCTCGTCGTCGACCTGGAGGAATCCGGGCCTGCGCTCGAGGTACCGGGCGCGCGGGTGATCAAAATCGATGGCCCGCGGCAGTGGCTCGCGTTTCGCCGGGACGAGACGAGCGCGGCCGAGCTGACCGCAGCGGTCGCAGCGCAGGCCCGGATCCTCGACCTCGCGATCGAGGAGACCGAGATCGAGGAGATCGTCAGGGGGATCTACGCGGCGGGCTGAGCCGCCGCCAGGCGAGCAGGCCGAGCGCGAGGCCGACCGAGTCGATCAGCACGTCCCGCGGCGTCGCTTGGCGCCCGGCCACGAAGTGCTGGTGGATCTCGTCGGAGATCGCGTAGGCGACTCCGAGCGCGAAGGCCGTCCACGGCCGCCGAACCGAGCGGAGGAGCAGCGCGCCGAGGATGGCGAACTCGACCGCATGCGCGATCTTCCGCAGCACGATGTCCCACCCTCCGAGCCCGGTGCCGAGATCCGGAACGGACGAGAAGGCGAAGATCACGCCCGCCCAGGCGAGGACCGCCAGCCAGCGGGCGAGAGGCGACTGCACTTGCTCGATGATAGGCTCCCGCTCCACACAAGAGCTCGGTGAGGGAACCCGGTGCAAATCCGGGACGGTCCCGCCGCTGTGAGGGGAGATGCTCGTCGCGAGACGCCACTGGCCGTGAGGCTGGGAAGGCCGCGAGGAGGGTGCCCCGAGTCAGAAGACCTGCCGCGCTCTCCATTGATCGAACCCCTCGCGGAAGGAGGATTCGTGCGCAGACCACTCGTGCTGCTCCCAGTTCTGTTGCTTGGGCTGCTCGTCGCAGCCGTGCTCACCTCAGGTGCCCTGGCGGCGAACGTCAAGATCAGGGTCGAAGGCCGGACGCAGACGATCTTCGGGGCAGCTCAGCCCCAGATCCAGGCGGAGAACGCGCTCACGGCGCTCGACGCCGCCAGCATCGCCGGCGAGTTCCACTACGCACTGACGACCTCGTCTTTCGGCGACTACGTCAGCCAGATCGGCAAGTACGCAGCAGCAGGCTCGGCCGGCTGGGTGTTCAAGGTCAACGGCGTCTCGCCACCCGTCGGCGCGGACAAGGTCGTGCTGCAGGACGGTGACGTCGTGCTCTGGTACTACGCCGTCTTCGGCACCGCGGGCGGCCCGCCGACGCTCGAGCTGAAGCGGCTTCCGGCCAATTGCTACGTGGCCGAGTCGGTGACCGACGCCGGCAAGCGGACGCGCGCCGCGACGGCGACGCTGACGGTCGACGGCAAGCGCTTCCGGACGCGCCAGGGCCGGGCCTGCATCGGCCGGCACACCGGTCTCGTCCGGGCGGTCGCAGCCGGTGCGGTTCGGTCGAACGCGGTGCAGTGAGGCTGCGAGGACTTGTCGCCGTTCTCGTCCTTCTCTTCCTCGCCGGCTGCGGTGGCAACGGCGAGGAGGAGGGGACGGCGCGGCTCTGGGTCACCCGCGACCGCGGAGCGACCGTGCTCGTGGACGCCGAGGTGCGCGCGGGGCAGACCCTGATGCGGGCGCTCGCTTCCGAGGTCGAGATCGAGACCCGCTACGGGGGCCGCTACCTCCAGTCGCTGGAGGGACTCGAGGGCAGCCTCGAGCGGCAGCGCGACTGGTTCTGGTTCGTGAACGGCTACGAGGGCGATCGCAGCGCCGCGGAGTACAGGCTGCGCGACGGCGACGTCGCGTGGTGGGACTACCGCGCCTGGGAGCGGGAGGGTGAGGCGCGTGTCGTCGTGGGTGCCTTCCCGGAGCCGTTCGTCCACGGGTACGGAGGGAAGACGCGGCCCGCCGTCGTGCGCTACGGCTCGGGCGTCGCCGAACGAGCTGCAACGCTCGGGGAGACGATCGGCGCGGACTCGGTCGAACCGCTCGGCACGCCCATCCCCGACGGGGCGAACGTGCTCGAGGTTCGTGCCGGCGCTCCCGCCCTGAGCGCGACTCTCGGCGGCGAGTCGGCGGGCGATCCTGTCCGCTTCGTCCTTTCCGGCGACGTGAACCCGGCGAGGCGGTACAGCGTCCCGTGAGCCGCCGTCCACTTCCACCAGGCGCCGCAGCCGCGCTCCTGGCCGCCGCCGGCACGGCAGCGCTCCTCGCCGATCGGATCGTGAGCGTCGCTGTGCTCGCCGTAGTGCTGCTCGCGGTCTGCCTCCGTGCTCCGGCGGAGCGTCGCGGTGTCTACCTCTTCGGCGCCCTCTCCACGGGGCTCGGGGTGCTGCTCTTGTCCCCCTTCCTCTGGTCGAGCCCGGACGGCACGGTGCTCTGGGAGGGCTGGACGTTCCCGGTGCTCGGTCCGCTCGACGTCACGACCACGGAACTCTCGGAGGCGGCGCTGAACGGGCTGCGGCTGACGGCGCTCGCGCTGGCCTTCTCGGCGTACGCGCTCCTGCTCGACCACGACCGGCTCGTCGCCGCCGCCGGCTTCGCGCGGCGCTCAGCGCTCGCGGTTGCGCTCGCCACCCGCCTCGTTCCGTCCCTCGAGCGCGACGCGGCCGGGCTCGCCGCGGCCGTGCGCGGACGGGGGATCCGCCTCCAGGGCGCGCGCGGCTACGCGACGCTCCTCTCCCCGCTCGTCGCGGGCTCGCTGGAGCGGGCCACGAGTCTCGCGGAGGCGATGGAGGCCCGCGGCTACGGGCGACCCGGCGCGACTCGGGCGCCGCGGCCGGCCTGGAGCCGACGGGATCGGGCCGTGCTCGCAGCCGCGCCGCTCGTCGTGCTGGGGGCCGCCCTGTGGCTCTAGCCGTCGTGCACGAGGTCGAGTTCGCCTACCCGGGCTCGCCGAGGAGCCTCGGGCCGCTCTCGCTCGAGCTCGAGCCGGGTGAGGTCGTCGCCCTGCTCGGGCCATCCGGCTCAGGGAAGTCGACACTTCTCCGGTCGCTCTCCGGTCTCGTGCCGCACTTCCACGGCGGGCGCTTCGCCGGTCGCGTCGTCGTCGCCGGCCTCGACACCCGCACCGCCAGGCCGGCCGATCTCGCCGGGTCGGTTGCCACGGTCTTCCAGGATCCGGAGGATCAGGTCGTCATGGCGATCGTCGAGAACGAGGTCGCCTTCGGCCTCGAGAACCTCGGCACCCGGGCCGACCGGATCTGGCCCCGCGTCGAGCGCGCACTCGGCGAGGTCGGTGCGCTCCACCTGCGCGGGCGCAAGACGGCCGAGCTCTCCGGGGGCGAGCTCCAGCGCGTCTGCCTCGCCTCGGCACTCGCGCTCGAGCCGCAGCTGCTCCTCCTCGACGAGCCGACCTCCCAGCTCGACCCCGAGGCGGCCCGGCTCTTTCTCGACGCGGTCGAGCGCCTCGGCGCCACCGTTGTCCTCTCCGAGCAGCGGGTCGGCCGCGCGCTTGAGCTCGCGACCCGTGTCCTCTACGTCGAGGACGGCCGGCTCCTCCTCGACGCGCCGACGGCCGCAGCACGCGACTGGCTGGAGGAGCGCAGGCCCCGCTGGGCGAGCACCACTCTCGAACGAGCGAGTGGTCATCCAACCCGAGGCTCGACGCGTGCTTCCGAGCCGATTCTCGCGCTCTCCGGGATCGAGTTCGGCTATCGGGGAGGATCGTCTGTCCTGAACGGCGCGGAATTGTCCGTCGGGCGAGGCGAGATCGTCGCTCTTTCCGGCCCGAACGGGTCCGGCAAGACCACGCTCGCCAAGATCGCCGCTGGCCTTCTCGACCCCGACGCGGGGGCGGTCGAGCGGACTGGGCTCGCCGGCTACCTCTCACAGGATCCCGGGCGCTACGTGGTCTGCGAGACCGCGCTCGCGGAGGTCGCGCTCGCGGTCGGGGGCGACGAACAGCGTGCGCAGGCGACTCTCGATCGGTTCGGGCTCGGCTGGGCCGCTCGTCGGCATCCACGAGACCTCTCGAGCGGCGAGCGGGAGCGGCTCGGGATCGCGGCGGTCGCAGTCGCCGAACCCGACCTGCTCGTTCTCGACGAGCCGACGCGCGGCCTCGACCCCGACCGCAAAGCCGAGCTCGGCCGCTGGCTCGAGCAGTACGCCGCCGCCGGGGACGGAGTCCTCGTCGCCACCCACGACCAGGAGCTTCCGGCGCACCGCCGGATCGAGCTTCGGGCCGGGTCGACGCAAGCCCTTCAGGCGCGGGAGCTCCCCGTTGCCGTCTAAAGCCGTCGGAATGTGCGCGGCGATCGCGCTCGGACTCGCAGCGTGGGCGGCGCTCGACCCGGCGCAGGGCGCCCTCGCGGTGCTGCTGGCCGCGTTCGCGGTCGTCGCTGCCGGGTTCGCCTGGCTCGAGGGTGGGACGATCTCGGCCCGCGACCTGACGCTTGTCGCGACCCTCGGGGGGATCGCCGCCGCGGGACGGGTGCTCTTCGCCCCGGTGCCGAGCGTCCAGCCTGTGACGGTGATCGTCGCCGCAGCAGGCGTTGCGCTCGGCCCGAAGCGCGGCTTCGCCGTCGGCGCGCTCGCCGCCCTCGCCTCGAACTTCTTCCTCGGCCAGGGGCCGCACACCCCGTGGCAGATGCTCGCCTGGGGTGGCTGTGGCGTCGCGGGGGGCCTGCTCCGGCCGCTGCTCCACCGCCGGCTCGCGTTCGCCGCCTTCACCGTTGCGCTCGGGTTCGCGTTCGGCTCGGTGATGGACGTCTGGCTCTGGTACGGCTTCTACCCGCACACCGAGGCGGCGCTCCTCGCGCGGCTCGGCGCCGGGATCCCGTTCAACATCGCGCACGCGAGCGGCAACCTCGTCCTCGCCCTGGTGGCGGGGCCGGAGCTCCGGAGGGTGCTGGAACGGTTCGAGCGCCGTTCGCGGACGGAGGTCGTATGGGCCTGAAGCTCCTCGCGACTCTCGCAGCCGCTGCCGCCCTCGCAACGCCGGCCGGCTACGTCGAGGCCCAGCAACGGCCGGACGGGGGCTTCGGCGACCCCCAGATTACGGCCTGGGCGACGCTCGGGCTCGCCGCCGCCGGAACGGAGCCGGAGACGCTTCGCCGCGCCGCGGCCTACCTCGCGAAGCAGGATCCGCAGGAGACGACGGAGGTCGCCCTCGTCGCGATGGCCCGCTCGGTGGCAGGCGATCGCCCCGATGCACTGCTCGCGCGGTTGCGCGCCCACAGGCCCGGAAAGGGCGTGAACGCGACGATCTGGTCGATCCTCGCCCTCCGCCAGGCCGGAGAGCCTGCGCCGCCCCCGCTCGTCCGCTCGCTGCGCGATGCGCAACGAAGCTCCGGCGGCTGGTCGTGGCACACGGCCGCGGCTCCGGACACGAACGACACCGCCGCCGCGATCCAGGCACTGCGTGCCGCCGGCGTGTCAGGAACGCCGATCGACCGCGCCGTCGCCTTCCTCCGCCGCCATCAGAATCGCGACGGTGGCTTCGAGCTCAGCGACGGCCGGGCCTCGGACGCCCAGTCCACCGCCTGGGCGATCCAGGGCCTCCTCGCTGCGGGCCGGGCCCCCGGCGCGCCCGCGTATGCCTACCTCGCCCGGCTGCGCCGCCCCGACGGGAGCTACCGCTACTCGGCCCGCTACGTGACGACGCCGCTCTGGGTGACCGCGCAGGTGCTGCCCGCGCTCGCCCGCAAGCCGTTCCCGCTCAGGGTCGCGACCAGCTGAGCGTCGAAGCGACCGGCTCGTAGCCTAGCCGCTCGTTCACGCGCAGCATGGCCGCGTTCGTCTCGTGGTTGTCGGTGATCGCGAGCTCGACGCCGCGGGCAGCTGCGTTCACGAGCGTCGCGCGCTTCGCGAGGAGCGCGAGCCCGCGGCTCCGGTAGGCCCGCAGCGTCCCGGTCATGTCGCTGACCGCCCGCCCCGCCGTGACCCGGAGGAGCGAGAACGCGACCGGCTTCCCGTCCACGACCGCGGCCACGCTCGCCTCGAGATCCATGTCCGGATGGCGCCAGTACTCCTCGAGCCACTGCTCGAAATCGACGACGTCCATGGTCACGTCACCGGGCACGTCCAGCATGGCCTCGCAATCGAGCTCGAAGACCGCTCGGGGTTCGAGCTCGGCGAGGCGGCGTAGCTCGACGCCCGCCGGCGCCTCAGCAGCGTCGATCGCCCGCGGATCGACCCCGGAGATCCGGATCGTCTGCGTGTGCCGGAAACCGTTCGCGGTGGCGAACCCGCGCGAGGCATCCTCGGCCGTCGAGAAGGCGAGCACGAGCCCGAGGTCGAGCGCGGCGAGATGCGCCTCGCACCGCTCGAACAGCGCCGCGCCGATCCCGCGACGGCGAACCTCCTCGGCGACGCACACCTGCGCGTGCCCCGGCCGCTCGGAGCTCTCGTAGTTGACCGACGCCGTCGCCCAGCCGACCAGCGCGCCCTCCGACTCGGCCGCCCAGTAGCGCCGATGCGCCCCGGGCGGCTCCGAGGCGGCCGCGTGCCGAAGCCCTCGCTCCGAGCCCACGCGCGCCGGCCAGCTGCGCTTCAGCAGCTCGGTCGCGGCCCCGAAGTCGTCCGGATTCCCGTCCCTGACCACGCGGCGAGCATAGACCGGCTCGCCCGCTAGCATCGATGAGTGTCCTCCGTCGCCTCGCCCGAGCGCTATCTCGCGAATCTGAACCCCGCGCAGCGCGAGGCGGTGCTCCACACGGAGGGCCCGGTTCTCGTGATTGCAGGGGCGGGCTCGGGCAAGACCCGGGTGCTCACCCACCGCGTCGCGCATCTGATCACCGCGGTCGGTGTGAAGCCGAACGAGATCCTCGCGATCACCTTCACGAACAAGGCCGCCGGCGAGATGCGCGAGCGGCTGACGGCGATGCTCGGGCCGACCGCACGCGCGATCTGGATCCTCACCTTCCATGCCGCCTGCGGGCGGATGCTGCGCGCCGAGGCCGAGCGGCTCGGCTACCGGTCGAACTTCACGATTTACGACTCGCAGGATCAGGTCCGGCTGGTCAAACAGTGCCTCGAGGAGCTCGAAAAGGATCCGAAGCGCTTCGTCCCGCGCGGGATCCACGCCCAGATCTCGAATGCGAAAAACCTGCTCCTGACGCCCAAGCTCTACGCCGAGCGCGTCGACTCGTTCTACGACCAGACGGTTGCGGACGTCTACACGCTCTACCAGAAGAAGCTGCACGCCTCGAACGCGGTCGACTTCGACGACATGCTGATGCTCACGGTCGAGGCGCTCGAGCGCTTCCCCGAGGCCCGCGCCCGTTGGCAGAAAGCGTTCCGCTACGTCCTCGTGGACGAGTACCAGGACACGAACCACGCGCAGTACCGGCTCCTCCAGTTGCTCGCCGAGAAGCACCACAACGTCTGCGCAGTCGGCGATCCGGATCAGTCGATCTACGCCTTCCGCGGCGCCGACATCCGGAACATCCTCGAGTTTGAGCGCGACTTCCCCGAGACGCGGACGATCGCGCTGGAGCAGAACTACCGCTCCACGAACGCGATCCTCGAGTCCGCCAACTCCGTGATCTCGCACAACACCGAGCGGAAGGAGAAGCGGCTCTGGTCCGAGCTCGGCGACGGCGATCCGGTGCGGGTCGTCGAGGTCGAGGACGAGAACGCCGAGGCCCGCTACATCGCCTCGCAGATCGCCTCGCTCGTCCAGGAGGACTACTCGGGGAGCGAGATCGCGGTCTTCTACCGGATGAACGCGCAGTCCCGGGTGATCGAGCAGGTGCTCCGGCTCTCGCAGGTCGCCTACCAGGTGATCGGCGGCCCGCGCTTCTACGAACGGGCGGAGGTCAAGGACGCGATCGCCTACCTCCAGGTGCTGGACAACCCGACCGACGCGATCTCCCTGCTCCGGATCGCGAACCGGCCCAAGCGCGCGATCGGCGACACCACCCTCTCGCGCCTCGTCTCCTACGCGGAAACGCAGGACATCTCGCTCTACGAGGCGCTCGGCCACCCCGAGGAGGCAGGGCTCGCCAAGCCGGCTGTCAAGGCGGTGACCGGCCTGAAGAACCTCTTCGACTCGCTCCGCTCTGCGGCCCAGGAGTTCGAGGTACCTGAGCTGATTCAGGAGATCCTCGACCGCACGGGCATGATCGAGTCCTACGAGGCGGAGCGAACGATCGAGGCTCGCGGCCGCGTCGAGAACCTCGAGGCCTTCGTCGACGGCGCGCGCGAGTACCAGCAGGGAGCGCAGGAGCCGACCCTCTCGAGCTTCCTCCAGGAGATCTCGCTCTTCTCCGCCCAGGACGATCTCGACGGCGACGTCTCGAACGTGACCCTCATGACCCTGCACAACGCAAAGGGGCTCGAGTTTCGCGCCGTCTTCCTCGTGGGCGTCGAGGAGGAGATCTTCCCCAGCACCCGCTCGATCGAGGAGCAGGGGATCGAGGAGGAGCGGCGCCTCTTCTACGTCGGGATCACCCGCGCCGAGGAGCGGCTGACGCTGACCCACGCATCCTCGCGCCTCCTCTGGGGCCGGACGACGCACAACCTGCCCTCGCGCTTCCTCGACGAGCTCTCGGACCGGCACGTCGAGCGGGAGCGGCTGCGCGCGTCCTCGTGGCGGAACTACGGCACGCCCGCCCAGACGAGCAATATCGCGCCGCGGAGCGACCAGCCGAGCCTCTCGACGGGCGACTCCGTCCGCCACGGCACCCTCGGCGAAGGCGTCGTCACCAGAATCGAGGCCGGCGGACTCGTGACCGTGCGCTTCTCGGCCGACGGGAGCGAGCGGAAGCTGATGCTCGACTACGCGCCCCTGGAGAGAATCGGCTGACGATGGAGGTCCGGCCCACGACGACCATCGAGGAGTTCGCCGATGCCGTCGGCTCGATCGGCCACTACTTCGGCGGCTGGCCCGACCTCGAGGGAGCGGAGCGGTTCTCCCGCAACCTGCCGCTCGAGCGGATGCACGCGGCCTTCGACGGGGAGCGCGTCGTGGGCGGCGCGGGCGCGCTGCCCTTCGAGCTGACCGTCCCCGGCGGCCCGGTCCGCTGCGGTGGAGTGACCGTCGTCGGGGTGAAGCCCACGGATCGCCGGCGCGGGGTGCTGACGCAGATGATGCGCGCCCAGCTCGAGGACATCCGCGAGCGCGGCGAGCCGCTGGCGGCGCTCTGGGCCTCCGAGGAGGCGATCTACCGCCGCTTTGGCTACGGGCTGGCCTCGCTCGGCTGCGACATGACCCTCCAGCGCGGCTTCCAGGGCCTCCGCGTCCCGCCCGACCCGGCCGCGAGCGTACGGCTCGTCTCGCTGGAGGAGGCGAAGCAGCTCGTGCCGCCGATCTACGACGACGTTCGCCTCCGGACGCCCGGGATGTATGCGCGCACGCCCACGTGGTGGGAAACGCGGATCCTGGACGACCCGCTCGACCGGCGCGAGGACGGAGCCGCGAAGAACGTCGCGATCCTCGACCTCGACGGCGAGCCCGTCGGCTACGCGCTCTACCGCGTGATCTCGAAGTGGGACGCCGGACAGAACGTCGGTCACGTGCGGATCCTCGAGGCGATGGCCTCGGCGGCCGAGCTCGAGCTCTGGCGCTACCTGCTCGGCCTCGATTGGGTCGGGACCTTCCGCGCGAGCCACCTGCCGCCCGACCATCCGCTCCTGCACGGGCTCGTCTACCCGCGCCGGCTCGGCCTGAGGATCGGCGACCAGCTCTGGATCCGACTCGTCGACGTCGGCGCCGCTCTCTCGGCCCGCTCCTACGCGGGCGATGGGCCGCTCGTGCTCGAGGTCGGAGACGAGTTCCTGCCGGAGAACGCGGGCCGCTGGCGGATCGGGGGCGGCTCCGCCGAGCGCACCGACGACGAGGCCGACCTCGCGCTCGACGTGCAGGAGCTCGCCTCGCTGTACCTGGGCGGCTTCGGTGCCTCCGAGCTCCTCCGCGCCGGGCTCGTGCGTGAGCTCCGCGAGGACGCCGCCGCCCGCGCGGACGCGCTCTTCGCGACGCCGCGCAAACCCTGGACTCCCGAGATCTTCTAGCGCCTGAGCTTGTGCAGCGCTGCTCGGGCCGCGATCGCGCCGGGGCCGCCGTGGACGCCGCCGCCTGGGTGCGCCGAGGAGGAGCAGAGGAAGAGCCGCTTTACGGGTGTCTCCGGCCGGCCGAGCCCTGCGACCGGCCGGAAGATCAGCTGCTGGTGGAGCTGCGCCGTGCCGCCGTTGAGCGCGCCGCCGCGCAGGTTCTCGTTCGCCTGCTCGAGCACCGACGGCGTCCAGACGAAGCGGTTGCGAATCAGGTCGCGGAAGCCGGGCGCGAGCGCCTCGATTCGCGCCTCCATCCGCTCCGCGAGGTCGCCGGGGTCGGCGCCCTGCGGGAGGTGCGTGTAGGCCCACGCGGTCTCCTTGCCCGCGGGCTGGCGGGACGGGTCGGCCATCGAGTACTGGCCCATGACGAGGAACGGATCGGTTGGCACGACCCCGCGGGCGAGCTCGCTCGCGGTCACGCTCAGCTCGTCGATCGACTCGGCGACGTGGATCACGGGGGCGCGGCGCGCGTCCGGCGCGCTCCAGGGGATCGGCGCGTCGAGCGCCCAGTCGACCTTGAAGGTCGCGGGGTCGAGCTCCATCCTCCGGATCCCGTCGAGCACGCGGGCCGGCACGTGCTCCCGCGCGAGCAGGTCGAGGTAGAGCGCGACGGCGTGCACGTCCGCGAGCACGGCCTTTCCGGCGACCACGTCACCGGCACTCGAACGTACAGCGACCGCGCAGCCCTTCTCGACGACGATCTCGTCGACGCGCGCGTCGCACGTGACCCGGCCGCCCTTCGACTCGAGCCGGCGCACGAGCGCCTCGGTCAGCCCGCTCGAGCCTCCTTCGACGCACGGATAGCCGACCGTCTGGCCGAGCGAGCAGAGGAACCAGCCGAAGAACCCGCCGATGCTCGACTCGGGCAGGAGATCCGCGTGGAGCGCGTTCCCGGCGATGAGCCGGCCGCCCCCGGCTCCGCGGAAGTGCTCGTCCGTCATCCGCCGCACGGAGAGGAGGGCGAAGCGCGCGAAGTCGGGCAGATCCTTGCGCAGCCGCAGCGCCATGCTCATTCCGGCCCGGACGGGTGGGAAGGGTGTGGAGAGCGCCTGGAGGAACGGCTTTTCGATCCGGAGGTAGCGCGCGAAGAGGTCCCGCCAGGCGTCTCCGTCGCCGGCCGCGAAGCTCTCGAGTGAAGCTGCGGTCTCGTCCAGATTCCGGGAGAGGACGGCGCAGGAGCCGTCCGAGGTCGGGTGCGCGAGCACCAGCGGGCCGTGGCTCCAGCGCAGGCCGTAGCGTTCGAGCTCCAGCCCGCGCATCGCCGGGGAGGCGGCGGAGAGCGGGTAGAACGAGCTGAACTGGTCGTGCACGAACCCCGGTTCCACGTGCTCGCCGCTCTTGACTGCCCCGCCCGGACGGCCCTGTGCCTCGAGCACCTCGACCGACCAGCCCGCGTCGGCGAGCAGGTTGGCGGCGACGAGCCCGTTCGGGCCCGCGCCGATCACGACGGCGTCCGGCATGAGCCAACCGTAGCCAGGTTGCGTTTCCGGCAAACGGGAGAGAGACGCGGTGTGGTCGTGACCAGTATCGAGATCGACGCCTCGCCCGACCACGTCTTCGACGTGCTCGCCGACCCTCCGTGTTACGCGGAATGGGTCGTCGGCAACCAGGAGGTCACGGGCGCCGATCCCGGGTTCCCGGCGGTCGGCGCAAGCTTCTATCCCCGCGTGGGGTTCAGACCGGTCGTCGTCGACGGCAAGACGACGGTGCTGGAGAGCGAGCGTCCGCATCGCCTCGTCCTGCACGCCCGAGCGCTCCCCGTGGCAGATGCCATCGTCGCGCTCGAGCTCGAGGCATCGGGTGCCGGAACCGTCGTGACGATGCGCGAGGATCCGGTCGGGCCCGTGCCGCTCAGACTGGCCCAGCGGATCGGCGAGCCCCTCCTCCATCGCCGCAACGTCGAGTCAGTGCGCCGCCTCAAGGCTCTCGCAGAACGCGATGGCTGAACCCCCCGTCCTCGTCACCGGTGCCACTGGGCATGTCGGCTCTCAGCTCGTCGAAGCTCTGCTCGGCAGGGACAAGCCCGTCCGTGCGATGTCGCGGGATCCGGCCGAGCGTGCGGGCGTCGAGACCGTGCAGGGGGACGTGCTCGACCGCGAGTCGCTCGACGCCGCGTTCGAGGGTGTCGGGGCGGCCTACTACCTCGTGCACGCGCTCGCCTCCGACGGCGGCTACGGCGAGGAAGAGCGCACCGGCGCCCAGAACTTCGCTGCTGCGGCCGAGGCGGCCGGGGTGGAGAGGATCGTCTATCTCGGTGGGATCGCGCGCGGCGACGAGCTCTCGGAGCACCTGCGGACCCGCCAGGAGGTGGGGGAGATCCTCCGCACCTCGGACGTGCTCACGATCGAGCTCCAGACCTCCGTCGTGATCGGCGACGGGAGCGCGTCCTTCGAGCTCGTCCGCTCCCTCGTCGACTACCTGCCGGTGCTCGTTCTCCCGGACTGGATCGACTCGTACTGCCAGCCGATCGCGCTCAGCGACGTCGTCGATTATCTCGTCGCGGCGCTCGACGTGGACGTCCCCGCGAGCGCTGTCTTCGAGGTCGGCGGCAGCGACCGAATCACGTATCGACAGCTGCTCGACGAGTACGGGCGCGCAATCGGCTCGAAACGGCCCACGATCGCGGTGCCGGCTCTGCCGATCCCGTTCGCCGGCTGGCTCACGAGCTTCGCGCCCGAGCAGGTTCGCGTCTCGGCCAAGCTCGTCGACAGCCTCCGCTTCGACTCGTCGGTGCAGGACGAGGCGGCGCTCCAGGCGTTCGAGATCCGCCCTCGCGGGGTGCGAGAGGCAATCGCGGAGGTCGTGGCCGGCACGGCCTGATACCCTGCCCCGCCAATGCGGCGGCTTCCTGCGCTTCTCTGCGCGATCCTGATCTCCTTCCTCCTCGCTTCACCCGCGGTTGCCGTCCCCGACGGCCCGCTCGAGGCGTATCTCGAGCACCGCGACCTTCTCGAGGGCGCACCGCTCGAGCTCGACTGGCCCGCGACCGGCACGGTCACCGACGGCTACGGCCCGCGCTGGGGCCGGATGCATCTCGGGATCGACGTCGGGATCCTGAGCGACCTCGACGTCACCGCCGCGGCGACCGGCACCGTGCTCGAGACGGGGTACCTGACCGGGTACGAGGGCTACGGCAACGTCGTCACCGTCGACGTGGGGCAGGGGCTGACGATGCTCTACGCCCATCTTTCGGTCGTCGGCGTCCGGCCGGGCCAATGGCTCGACTCAGGCGAGCGGATCGGCACCGCCGGCTGCACGGGCTCCTGCACGGGCACGCATCTCCACTTCGAGCTCCGCCGCGCAGGGGTGCCGATCGATCCGGCCCCCTTCATGGGCTAGACTGCCCGACGCAAGGGCGGTTAGCTCAGTTGGGAGAGCACCAGCTCGACAAGCTGGGGGTCACTGGTTCGAGCCCAGTACCGCCCACCTCACGAAAGGCCCGCAAACGCGGGCCTTTCGTCTTTCACGGCACCTACCCCTTGGGGAGTTACGTGGCCTACTCTTGGCCAAAACGTCTACGGAGGAGTTGGTGCATGACGACCTTTTCTAGGGACTCCCGGTCCATGTCCGCAACGGCATTGACCAGTTCTACAGGCGTCTGTCTTGCAAGCTGGTCGGAGATCTGCTTTCCCTCGTCGAGCCAAGTGAGTTCGCGTTCCAGCCCGAAGCGATGCTGTCCGTCGCTCAGATTCATCTGATGGCCCCTTCCACTGCTCCCGTGCTTTTGATGTACACGTCGAGTCGCGACCGCGCTGACTCTTCGGATCCTTTCACGAGGTGGCCGTAGGTGAGGTCGAGCATCCGAACGGACGTGCCCATGTAGCGGGCGACGTCGTAGGCGGGAACGCCAGCGGCGAGCGCCCAGGAGGCGAACGAGTGGCGCAAGTCGTAGGGGCGCCGCTCGCGCGGTAGGCCGGCGGCTTCGAGCGCCGGCTTCCACTCTGAAGCTGCGTGGGACGGAATGGGGGCTCGCTCAGCACGATTGGCTAGGGGCTGTTTGCGGCGCAAGACCTGACCCTCGTCGCTTCAGGACGGATCGGTTTGTTCCCGCTCCATTCGGTCGCGTGTGCAATATTGAACTCAATGGTTCAGTATCCGCCAACGATCGACCGCGCCTTCGCTGCCCTCGCCGATCCGAACCGCCGCGCCGTGCTTGAGCGGCTCGGCGCGGGCAGCGCGACGATCAGCGAGCTCGCCGGGCCCTTCGGGATGTCGCTGACCGGGATGAAGAAGCACATCCGGCTGCTCGAGGAGGCGGAGCTCGTCACGACCGAGAAGGTCGGCCGGGCCCGTAACTGCACGCTCGTGCCCTACGCCTTCGAGGGCATCAGCACGTGGCTGCAGCGGCTCGATCGCTTCGCGCAGGTCGTCGAACGTACGAAAGGAGCACGATGAGCACCAACGTCACCACCCCGCACGAGCTCAAGATCCGCGTCGAGCGGATCTTCGACGCACCCCGCGAGCACGTCTTCTCCGTCTGGACGGATCCGGAGCTGATCCCCCAGTGGTGGGGCGACGGAACCGTCGTCGAGGAGATGGATGTTCGTCCCGGCGGCAGCTACCGGTTCCGCACCGCCTACGGCCTCGTCGAGGGCGAGTTCCGCGAGGTCGAGCCGCCCGAGCGCCTCGTGCAGACCTTCCAGAACCATCTGCAAACGCTCGAGTTCGAGGATCTCGGCGAGCAGACGAAGCTGACCCAGACGATGCGCTTCGAGACGACCGAGGAGCGCGACACCACGATGCAATACGGCGTCGAGGAGGGCGCGAAGGCAGGCTTTGAACGCATCGACGCGCTTCTGAAGACGATCGCAGCGTGAGGCCGACCTCCCGATTGGATCAGTCGGAGCGACGGGCAGCAGCGACCGCCGCCTGGCCGTAGCTGATCCCGCCGTCGTTCGGAGGGACGAGGCGGTGGGTGAGAACCTCGAAGCCGAGCTCCGCGAGCCGCCGGCGGGTCGAGCCGAGCAGCCGCAGGTTCTGGAAGGTGCCGCCCGAGAGGACGACCGTTCGCGGGCCGGCGGCCTCGGCACACGCGGCCGCAGCCGCCGCTGCGATCGTCTCGTGGAAGATCGCGGCGATCTCGGCCCGGTCGCGCCCGTCGGCGAGGGCCAGATGACAGTCCGTTACGAGGCGTGCGCCGTCCCCGAAGCGCCAGGGCCACGGCTCCGCGGGAAGCGCGCCCGCGAGTTGCTCCAGCTCGATCGCGGCCTGGCCCTCGTAGGTGACGGTCTCGCGGACGCCCAGGACCGCCGCGACCGCGTCGAAGAGCCGTCCCATTCCTGACGACAGCGGTGCGTTGACCTCGAGGGAGTGGCGAACGAGCTCCCAGCGCTCCCAGGGAACGGGTGTGCCGGTCCGGGCGAGACACGACGCGGCCATCCGCCAGGGCTCGCGGATCGCCGCCTCGCCGCCCGGGAGCGGCACGGGCTCGAGGTGCGCGATGCGCTCGAACGATACGAGGTCGCACCGGAGCAGCTCGCCGCCCCAGAGCGTCCCGTCCGTGCCGTAACCGGTTCCGTCGAAGACGAGGGCGAGTGCGGGGCCGGCCTCGCCGTGCTCGGCCAGGCATGCGGCCGCGTGGGCGTGATGGTGTTGAACTCCGACGAGCTCGGCGTCCTGCTCGAGCGCCCATTTTGTTGCGAGGTACTCGGGATGGAGGTCGTGGGCGATGACCTCGGGCTCGGCTCCGAGCATCGCGAGATAGAGCTCGAGGTCGGTCAGGAAGGCCCGGTAGGCGAGCTCCGAGTCGAGGTCGCCGAGGTGCGGGGAGAGAAACGCCTGGGCCCCGCGGGCGACGCAGAACGTGCTCTTCAGCTCGGCGCCGGCGGCGACGATCGGGCGGGGAGCTGCGACGGGGAGCGGGAGCGCGCCGGGCACGTAGCCCCGCGAGCGGCGGATCGGGTAGGCCGCGCGGACGACCGAGTCTTCGCAGCGGCGGTGAATCGGCCGGTCGTGGGCGAGAAAGGCGTCTGCGATCTCACCCAGACGCCCGCGCGCCTCCTCGTCGTCCGTCGCGATCGGCTCGTCGGAGCGGTTGCCGCTCGTCATGACGAGCGCACCGCCGAACTCGGCGAGCAGGAGGTGGTGGAGCGGGGTGTAGGGGAGCATCACGCCGAGCCACGGGCTCCCGGGCGCGACGGAGGGCGCAACCGGAGCGTCCGCGCGCCGACTCGCGAGCACGATCGGCCGCTCACGCGAGGAGAGCAGGCCGGCTTCCTCGTCGCGCAGCTCCACGACGAGCTCGGGCTCGTTCGTCATCAGGGCGAACGGCTTGTCTTCCCGCAGCTTGCGCGCACGCAGGCGGGCAACTGCGGCCTCGTTCGCGGCGTCGCAGGCGAGGTGGTAGCCGCCGAGGCCCTTGACGGCGAGGATCCGACCGTCGCGGAGGAGCTGCGCGGCCGACTCGATCGCGAGCGTGACCTGCGGCCCGCACACGGGACACGCGATCGGCTCGGCGTGGAAGCGGCGGTTGGCGGGGTCCTCGTACTCGAGCCGGCAGTCGGTGCAGAGTGGGAATCCGGCCATCGTCGTCAGCGGCCGGTCGTAGGGGACGCCAGTCACGATCGTGAAACGCGGGCCGCATTGGGTGCAGTTGATGAACGGATAGCGGTAGCGGCGGTCGGCCGGATCGAAGAGCTCGCGGAGGCAGTCGTCGCAGGTTGCGACGTCAGCCGGGATCAGCGCCGTGCTGCCGCGCGCCTCGCTCACCTCGATCCGGAACTCGGTCTCGCCGCGCGGCTCGAGCGGCCGGGTCTCGACCGAGTCGACCTGCGCGAGCGGCGGCGCCTCGGCGACGAGGGCCTGTGTGAAGCGGGCGAGCGCCGCCTCGTCGCCTTCCACCTCGATCACCACGCCTTCGCCGTCGTTCAGGACGAAGCCGCCGAGCTCGTGCTGCCTCGCGATCCCGTAGACGAAGGGCCGGAAGCCGACGCCCTGCACAATCCCCTTGACCAGGAAGGCTCGGCGCTCCACGGTCCGAAGTGTCGCGTTTGCCACGCCGTCGTGCAGCCGTCATGATGCTCCGCACACGTAGGGGGGTTGAATACGCCAGAGCTCGATCAGCTGATCGCCGGCACCGATTCTCTCTTCGTCGTGCTCGCGCTGGCGATCCTCCTCGGCCTGCGCCACGCCGCCGATCCTGACCACCTCGTCGCCGTCTCGACGCTCGTCGCCACTCATCCCGAGCGCCCCGTCCGCCGCGCGACGCTGCTCGGGCTCGGCTGGGGAGCGGGACACGCGGCGAGTCTCACTGCGTTCGGTCTGCCCGTCGTGCTCTTCGGCTTTCAGCTCCCCGATTCGATCCAGGCCGGCGCCGAGGCACTCGCCGGGGTGCTGATCGCCGTGCTGGCGCTTCGGCTGCTCTGGCGCTGGCGTCGGGACCGGTTCCATGCCCACACGCACGTTCACGGCGGCGTCGTCCACCGGCATCTGCACGACCACCGTCGAGAGACGGCCGGCCACGGGCACGAGCACGAGCTCGTGCGTTCCCCGGTGCAAGCGTGTGCGGTCGGGCTCGTGCACGGGGTCGGCGGCTCGGCGGCGGTCGGAATCCTGCTCCTCGCCTCGATCCCCGATCAGGCTCGGGCAGCTGTTGCTCTGACGCTCTTCGCGCTCTCCACCGCACTCGCGATGACGGTTCTCTCGCTCGGCTTCGGCTGGGTGCTCGGCCGGGTGGCGCTCCGGCGGACGCTCGAGCTCGCCGTGCCGTCGCTCGGCGTCGTGAGCCTCGTCTTCGGCTTCCTTTACGCATTCGGAGCGATCAGTGCAGCACTCTAGCCTCGTCGGCTCGAGCGAATTGGGAGACATCCACCGCCTGATCGTCGACAACATCACCGAGCTCGTCGCGCTCGTGGACAATGAGGGAACCGTGCTCTACGCCTCGGCCGCGCACGAGCAGAAGCTCGGCTACGCAGTCGACGAGCTGATCGGCGGCTCGCTCTCCTCGCTGATCCATCCCGAGGACCTCGAGCAGGTCGGGGAAGCGCTCGAGGTCTGCGCGGCCGAGGGTCGCGCGCAGCTCTCCGAGTTCCGGATCCGTCACCGCGACGGCCGCTGGCTCGTCCTCGACGGGGCCCTCACCACGGTCGACGCCGGCGGGTCGGAGCTCCTCCTCGTCACCGCTCGCGACGTGACCGAGCGGGCGCGCCGCGAGCGCGCCGAGCGCGAGTTCGTCGCGAACGCGGCCCACGAGCTGCTCACCCCCCTGGCCGCGATGAACGCCGCGATCGACGTGCTCCAGGCCGGAGCCAAGGAGATTCCGGCAGAGCGCGACGCGTTCCTCGCCGATCTCGAGCGCGAGATCGACCGGCTCGGCCGGCTGGCGCACGCGCTGCTCGTGCTCGCCCGCGTCCAGGCGACGCAGGATGCACTGCACCTCCATCCGGTCGAGCTCTCGCCGCTCGTGCACGAGGTGGCACAGAGCCTCTGCGCCGGCGCCGAGGTGGACGTCAACGTCATCTGTGACGAGGAGATCCCGGTGCTCGCGCAGCGCGAGCTGCTCGAGCGGGCGCTCGCGAATCTCGCCGAGAACGCGGTTGCGCACACCAAGCGCGGCTGCATCGTGCTCGCGGCGCGGAGCCGACCCGACGGGCGGGTCGAGATCGAGGTGCGCGACACCGGCTCGGGGATGCCGCCCGACAAGCGGGAACGGGCCTTCGAGCGCTTCTACCGGATGGGCGCCCGGGGCAGCGAAGGCTTCGGGCTCGGGCTCGCAATCGTCCACGAGGTCGTGCGGGTGCTCGACGGCGAGATCGAGATCGAGTCCGAGCCCGGCGTCGGAACCGCGGTCCGGCTGACCCTGCCCGCGGCGACGACGACGTGAGCGCCCGCGTGCTCCTCGTCGAGGACGAGCCGACGATCAGGCGCGCGGTCGGTTACGCGCTTCGGCGCGACGGCTTCGAGGTCGCCGAGGCGGGCGACGGCGCCGAGGCCCTCGAGACTGCCGAGCAGGGCTTCGACGTCGTGATCCTCGACCTCGGCCTACCGACCGTCTCCGGGACGGAGGTGCTGCGCCAGCTCCGCGCGGGCGGGCCCGTGCCGATCATCGTCCTGACCGCGCTCGGCACGGAGTCGGACCGCGTCCTCGGGCTCGAGCTCGGCGCCGACGACTACGTGACGAAGCCGTTCTCGATGGCCGAGCTGATGAGCCGTGTCCGAGCGATTCTCCGCCGCTGCGAGCTCGACGCGGCTCGGCGCGACCCGGTGCGGATCGTCGGGGGCCTGCGGATCGACCTCGGCCGGCACCAGGTCTTCGTCGACAACCACTCCGTCTACCTGACCGCTTCCCAGTTCAAGCTGCTCGCCCTGCTCGCCGAGGAGCCGGGCGACGTGGTCACGCGGCAGACGATCATGCACCGGCTCTGGGAGAGCGACTACGTGGGCGACGAGCACGTCTGCGACGTCCACATCTCGAATCTCCGGCACAAGATCGAGCACGACCCCTCACATCCACGGCGGATCGTCACGATCCGCGGGGTCGGCTACAAGCTCGTCGCCGTCTGATCCACCTCAAGAAATCGAGAGGAATCTTGCGGGAGGCCTGAGCAAGCGCGCCGCCGAGTCCACTTAGCATCGTTTCCGGATGTGCCTCGCGATCCCCGGCCAGGTGCTCGAGTTCGTGGATGAGCCGAACCGGCTTGCCCGCGTCGACGTTGCGGGCGTCGTCCGGAGCGTCAACGTCGGCCTGCTCGACCGCGATGGCGACTCCGCGAAGCCCGGCGACTGGGTGCTGATCCACGTCGGGTTCGCGCTCTCCAAGGTCGACGAGGCCGAGGCGACCGCGACGCTCCGGATGCTCCAGGGGATGGGCGCGGACTACGAACAGGAGCTCGAGGACCTGAAGGCCAGCGTGATCCAGTGAGCTGCACCGCAGATCAGCACTGCATCACCTGCTCGGACGAAGGGATTCCGATGCGGGTCGTCGAGGCCGTCGAGGCCGGGCTCGCGGTGTGCTCGACCGAGGACGGTGCCTCGAGCGAGGTCATGACCGATCTGGTCGGCGCCGTCGCTCCGGGAGACAGCGTCCTCGTCCACGCCGGGGTCGCGCTGACGAGGCTCGCGTGAAGTTCGTCGAGGAGTACCGCGACGCGGAACTGGGGCGCGTGCTCGCCGGTGAGATCGTCGCCACCGTCGAGCCGGGCCGCGAGTACAAGCTGATGGAGGTCTGTGGCGGGCACACGCACACGATCTACAAGTACGGCGTCGACGACCTGCTCCCCGCGAACGTCGAGCTCGTGCACGGCCCCGGCTGCCCCGTCTGCGTGATCCCGATGGGGCGCGTCGACGACGCGATCGCGGTCGCCCACGTCCCGGGCGTGATCTTCACCTGCTTCGGCGACATGATGCGCGTCCCCGGTGGCTCGGGCACGCTCCTCGACGCGAAGGCGCAGGGGGCGGACATCCGAATGGTCTACTCGCCCCTCGACGCGCTCCGGATCGCCCGCGAGAACCCGGAGCGCGAGGTCGTCTTCTTCGCCGTCGGCTTCGAGACGACCGCGCCCTCGACGGCGCTGACGCTGAAGCGGGCGAAGGCCGAGGGGACTCGCAACTTCACCTGCTTCTGCAACCACGTCACGATCGTGCCGCCGCTCCGGGCCCTGCTCGAGTCGCCCGACCTGCGCCTGGACGGCTTCATCGGGCCGGGGCACGTCTCGACGGTCGTCGGCGCCCGCCCCTTCGAGTTCATCCCGGCCGACTACGGCAAGCCGATCGTGATCGCCGGTTTCGAGCCGCTCGATCTCCTCCAGGCGGTCTACATGATCCTACGACAGCTCAGGGAGGGACGCTGCGAGGTCGAGAACCAGTATGCGCGCGTCGTCCCGCAGGAGGGGAACCCGGCGGCGCTCGGCGTGCTCGAGGAGGTCTTCGAGCTGCGTCCGCACTTCGAGTGGCGCGGGCTCGGCTTCATCTCCCACAGCGGGCTCAAGCTCTCCGAGGCCTATAGCGAGCTCGACGCGGAGCTGCGCTTCGAGGTCCCCGGCGTCCGCGTGGCCGACCCGAAGGCCTGCCAGTGCGGCGAGGTTTTGAAGGGCGTGATCCGCCCCTGGGAGTGCAAGGTCTTCGGGACCGCGTGTACGCCCGAGCGGCCGATCGGGACCTGCATGGTCTCGTCCGAGGGCGCCTGCGCCGCGTACTACAACTACGGCCGCTTCGCCCGCGAGCGGGAGGTCGTGTGAGCGAGCTCCACACCCGCGAGTCCGAGGCACTGGCGCTGATCGAGCGCGTCCGCGCGCGGCCGGCGCGGTTCAAGGACGAGCAGATCACGATGGCCCACGGAGCCGGCGGCAAGGCGACGCAGACGCTCGTGACCGGCCTCTTCGTCCCTGCCTTCGGCGGCGACGCGCTGCGGGAGCTCGGCGACGCAGGCGTCGTCGAGGGGCTGGCGCTGACGACGGACAGCTTCGTCGTCAAGCCGATCCGCTTCCCCGGCGGCTCGATCGGCGAGCTCGCCGTCAACGGGACCGTGAACGACCTTGCGATGGCAGGTGCCCGTCCGCTCGCGCTGACGCTCTCGTTCGTGCTCGAGGAGGGGCTCTCGGCGGACGATCTCCGCGCCGAGGTCGAGGCGATCGCCGCGGCGGCCGAGGCGGCGGGGGTGGAGATCGTCGCCGGCGACACGAAGGTCGTCGAGCGCGGCCGCTGCGACTCGATGTACGTGACGACGACCGGGCTCGGGAAGATCGACCCGCGCGCCTCGCTCTCCACGGGCTCGCTCCGGCCGGGAGACAAGATCCTCGTCTCGGGCCCGATCGGCGAGCACGGCACCGCGGTCATGCTCGCCCGCGGCGAGTTCGAGCTCGAGGCGCCGGTCGAGTCGGACACGCGCTCGCTCTGGCCCGCCGTGGACGCAATGCTCGAGGCAGTCGGACCCTCGCTGCGCTGCCTCCGTGACGCGACCCGGGGCGGCGTCGCCTCGGCGCTGAACGAGCTCGCCCAGGCGTCCTCGGTCGCGATGGTCGTGCGGGAGGCCGCGGTGCCGTTGCGTGCGCCTGTCGCCGGAGCCTGCGAGATCCTCGGAATCGACCCCATGTACGTCGCGAACGAGGGCGTGCTCGTCGCCTTCGTCGCGCCCGAGGCCGCGGACGACGCGCTCGCCGCCCTCGCCTCGGCGCCCGGCTGCGAGGCCGCGGCGGAGATCGGCGAAGTGAAGACGGATCCCCCCGGAATGGTGCTCGTCGAGACCGCCTTCGGCGGCCGCCGGGTGATGGACATGCTCGTCGGAGACCCCCTGCCCCGCATCTGCTAGCCGGACGGAAGGAGTAGCGCATGACTGCCACCGAGTTCATCCCCAACCAGAACGCGACGGAGGCGGTGACCGCCCATGTGATCTGGATGACCTCGGGGCAGGGCTGCGACGGGGACTCGGTCGCGATGACGTCCGCGACGAACCCGTCGCTCGAGGACATCATCCTCGGGATCATCCCGGGGATGCCGCGGGTCGTGATCCACACGCCCGTGCTCGCCTACGAGAACGGCGCCGAGTTCATGCAGGCCTGGTACGACGCCGAGGCCGGCAAGCTCGACCCGTTCGTCCTGATCCTCGAGGGCTCAGTCCCGAACGAGAAGATCAACGGCGACGGGCACTGGGCCGGGATGGGCGTGAACCCCGAGAACGGGCAGCCGATCACGACGAACGAGTGGCTCGACCGGCTCGCGCCGAAAGCCGCCGCGGTTGTCGCGATCGGCACCTGCGCGACCTACGGCGGGATCCCGGCGATGAAGAACAACCCGACCGGCGCAATGGGCCTCCCCGACTACCTCGGCTGGGACTTCAAGTCGAAGGCGGGGCTCCCGATCGTCTGCATCCCGGGCTGCCCCGCGCAGCCGGACAACATGACCGAAGTCCTGCTCTACCTCGTCCTGCACCTGGGCGGCCTCGCGCCTGCCCCCGAGCTCGACGACCAGCTCCGGCCGAAGTGGCTCTTCGGGCGCACCGTCCGCGAGGGCTGCAACCGGGCCGGCTACGCCGAGCAGGGGACGTTCGCGACCGAATACGGCGACGACCCTCGCTGCCTGGTGAAGCTCGGCTGCAAGGGGCCGGTGGTCAAGTGCAACGTCCCGGTCCGCGGCTGGGTGAACGGGCTCGGCGGCTGCCCGAACGTGGGCGGGATCTGCATGGCCTGCACGATGCCCGGCTTCCCGGACAAGTTCATGCCGTTCATGGACGAGGATCGGGCCGGGGCGA
>Ga0136611_10000179_pt1 | contig 38078 bp, 27 predicted proteins | sample AntDrymUQ2232306_2_FD_106645 | JGI IMG/M metagenome (GOLD analysis project Ga0136611, IMG submission 106645) | Polar desert sand microbial communities from Dry Valleys, Antarctica - metaG UQ223 (23.06) | ecosystem: Environmental > Terrestrial > Soil > Desert | place: Antarctica: Dry Valley...
GGCAGACTGGTACGACAGGCACGGGTTCCTCCCACGACCGAGATGGCTCACACCTCTACTGTCGCGGGTACCCGTGCCTGCCGGCTACTTCTGTTGAGTCATGGGCCTATTGTCGGTCGCTCTTACGGGCTCAGGAGACAGGCGAGCTGCCGTGGCGGTCAATCCGTAGATCCTTCGCAAGCTCAGGATGACAAACTGGCCGTCACGATGACAAACTGGCCGTCACGATGACAAACTGGCCGTCACGATGACGGACTGGCGACGGTGTGATCAGGTTGGAGAACCTATGAAGCTGCTGCTGACCACCCGCATGGGCGACCCGTACTTCTCGATTCTGGACGACCTAACCGACGTGGAGATCGCGTGGGCGAGCACGCCGGAGGAGATCGCCGCGAAAATCGTCGATGCCGACGTCGTGTACGGCTGGCCGACCAAGGACCAGTTCCTCGCCGCCCCACAGCTCAAGTGGATCCAAGCGCCGAGCGCCGGTGTCGAGATGCTCTGCTCGGTGCCGGAGATCGCCGGAAGTGACGTGCTCATCACCAACGCGCGCGGCGCCCACGCGCGCGTCATCGCCGAGCACGCCTTCGCGATGCTGCTGACCTTCACGCGCGGCATCCTCCGCTTCGAGCAGGACAAGGCCGCCCGGCGCTGGATGCGCGACCAGGCGATTCCGGAAGTCCTCGAAATTGCCGAATGGACCATCGGCATCGTCGGCTACGGCCAGATCGGCCAGCACGTCGCGAAGCGGGCGCTCGGCTTCGAGATGGACGTGCTCGCCGTGGACCTCGACCCGAAGCCGGACGCCCCGCACGGCGTCGACGTCTGGGGGCTCGACCGCCTGCCGGACCTGATGGAGCGCTCGGACGCGGTGGTCGTCGCCGCGCCGTACACGCCCGAGTCCCACCACATGCTCGGCGCGGACCTGATCGGCCGCATGAAGCCGACCGCCTATTTGCTGGTCGTCTCGCGCGGCGGCATCGTCGATGAGGCGGCGCTGCTCGACGCTTTGCGGAAGAGCACGATCGCCGGGGCCGGCCTGGACGTGTTCGCGGAGGAGCCGCTGCCTCCGTCCGACCCGCTCTGGGACGTGCCGAACCTGATCGTCACGCCGCACCTGGCCGGCGCATCGACCCAGAAGGACCGCCGCTGCGTCGAGATCCTCCGCGACAACGTCGGCCGCTTCCAGCGCGGCGAGCCGTTGATGAACCTCGTGGACAAACGTCGCGGCTACTGAGTTCTCGCAAATGCGGTAGCGCCGTCAACAGCCGTGTCATCCAAAGCACACAAGAGCACGGCAGCACACAAGAGCACGGCAGCACCGCCAACACACCTGTCATCCTGAGCGTAGCGAAGGATCTACGGACTGACCAACGACACAGGAGGAGAATCGACGGCAACGTGCGTGTCATCCTGAGCTAGGCGGAGCCTGGCGAAGGATCTCGTCCTTGGTGCATCGTGTTTTGAGACCAACGCGGAGCCTTGCGAAGGCACCACCGACTGACCAGCGTGGGTCAGTCCGTAGATCCTTCGCTCCGCTCAGCATGACACCATAGTTGCTAATCTCTGGTGACACTACCTTGCTCAGGCGGTCGCGACGGGCGACGCCTCCATGCGGCGCACGCGCAGCACGTGCAGCGCCACCCCCGCCGCAAGCAGCGCGCCGCCGGTCAGGTCCGAGTACGGATTGGCGTACAGCAGGGCCAGGCCGGCCGCGCCGAAGACCGCGCGCTCCACCCACGTCGCTTGCCGCATCAGCCACCCGCCGCAGGCCACCGCCAGCGCACAGACCGCCAGGCACGCCGTCGCGAACGTCCAGAGCGTTACCAGCGGGTCGGCCGTCAGCACGCCGCCGTCGCCGAGCAGCAGCAGGGTGGCGCCCTCGCGGTTCATGGTGAAAGTGAACGGCACCAGGAACGCCGGCAGGCAGTACTTCCAGGTCAGCATCATCGTGCGAAACGGGTTGCCGCCGGTGATCGCGGCGGCGGCAAATGGCGAGAGGGCGGTCGGCGGCGACACGTCCGAGAGGACCGCGTAGTAGAAGATGAACATGTGCCCCGCCGCGTCCGGCACGCCGATCTGGCGCAGCGCCGGGACGATCATCACGGCCGCGATGATGTACGACGCGGTCACCGGCACCGCCAGCCCGAGCACCCAGACCGCCACCGCCGCGTAGACGATCGTCAGCAGCGGGATGCCGCCGGACAGCGCGACGATGATGCCGGAGATCTTCAGGCCGAGGCCGGTCAGCGTGACCACCGACACGATCACGCCAGCCGTCGCGGTGGTGGCGGCCACCGAGAGCGTGCCCCGCCCGCCCGACTCCAACGCCGCGAGTAGCCGCGCGTTGCTCCCGCCGCCCCGGTCGAAGCCGGGCAGCGGCACGCGCACGTTCAGCGCACGCAGGACGGCCAGCATGGCCACGACCGTCGCGGTCGCCATCACGCCCCAGAACGCCGCCCGGCCGAGCAGCTGGCCACTCGAGAACAGCGCCACGGCCACCAGGGCGCCGATCCCGAGCGCCACCAGCGAGGTGAGGCGCGTGTCCGGTCGGACGAAGCTCAGCAGGAACGCGATCACGATCGACCAGAAGACGGCCATGAACGGCGTCATCCCGAACGCCATTAGGATCGCGACAGCGAACAGCGACGTGAAGTGGTAGCCGTACTTGAGCGTGAGCTCGCCGAGCGCGGCGGTCACCACCTCGACCGGGCGGGTCTTCATCCGCCGCGAGTCGGCCTCGATCATCAGGAAGCACGACAGGTAGTAGAGCACCGTCGGGATCGCGGCCATCACCAGCACGTCGAGGTACGAGATGTTCAGGTACTCGGCGATCAGGAACGCGGCGGCGCCGAGCGTCGGGGGCGAGAGGATCGCGCCGAGCCCGGACGCGGCCAGGATCGCGCCGGCGGTGTCGCGCTCGTAGCCCGCCCGCCGCAGCATCGGCCAGGCCAGCGACCCGAGCGTCACGGTCGTCGCCACGCCGCTGCCGCTGACCGTCCCGAGCAGGAACCCGGCGGCGGTCGCGGTCCGGCCCGGCCCCGACCCGCTGTTCGAGCGCCCGAGCGCCGCGAACGACCAGTCCAGGAAGAACTTGCCGGCGCCGCTGTATTCGAGCACCGCGCCGTAGATCGTGAACAGCACGATGAACGTCGCCGCCACGTCGAGCGGCACGCCGAAGATGCCTTCGAGGGTCAGGAAATTCTGCCCGATGATCCGCTGGATCGGGTAGCCGCGGTGGTCGAACGGCTCGGGCACATACGGCCCGAGGTAGCCGTAGACGAGGAACAGCAGCGCGGTCAGCGGCAGCGGCCAGCCGGTCGTGCGACGGGTCGCCTCCAGCGTTACGACGATCAACAGGATGCCCATCAGAACTTCGAGGCCGGTCGGGTTGACGATCCGCTGGAGCGCCGCCTCGAAGTTCAAGATTAGGAACGTCAGGCTCAGCGCCGACACGAGGCTCAGGGCGAGGTCGTTGACCGAGATGGCGTCCGGATCGCGGCGAACCCGCAGCCAGTACACGCCGAGCGCAGCCAAAGCCAGGGCCGCTAGCGCCACCGGCGTCGGCTGGGTCAGATCCTCCAGCAGCCGGGCGCGGACGTTCGCCTGGGCCGTCTGCCAGTACAGCCCGAACAGCAGCAGCCCGAGCCCGAGCGTCGCGATCATCTCGACGCGCCCGCGCCGCCCGCGCACCGGGTAGAGCAGGAACGACAGGACCAGCACCACCATCAGGAACGACGCCCGGTACACCTGGGTGGTGATGCTGTACTGCGTCCAGTACAGCGCGTAGATCGAGAGGCCGGCCGCGAGGATGCCGGTGATCCAGCGCCAGGCGCCGGTCACGGCCCGCGTCGGCGACTCCGACTCGAACTCCTCGATGATGCGGCTGACCTGCTGCTCGTCGATCTGGCCGCCGGTGTCGGTGGCGGGCGCCGGCGGCGCCGCGATGGTGCTGGAACCAGGCTGCACGGCCGCCGGCGCGCCGACGCCCGCACTGGACGCCGGCACCTCGCCGACTCGCCTGTCGTCGCGATCCTGCATCGTCATGCACTCCGTCTCACGAGTCCGTCACCGAAACGGCAGGCACCGGGCGGTCACTCGTCCGCCCGGTGCGTCATCGCCAATCGCGAAGGCTCCCCGCCGAACAGGGCAGAAAGCCGCGTGCTATTGCTTCCAGACGCCCTTCTCCTGGAAGTACTTGATCGCACCCGGATGGAACGGGATCGAGGTCTGGACCGCCGCCCCTTCGAGCGACAGGCCGCGCGCCTCGGGGTGGATCTGGCGCACCTCTTCGAGGTTGTCGAAGACCGTCTTGAGCAGCTCGCCCACGAGGCCCTGATCCATGTCGGCGTTGACGAACAGGATGTTGCCGATCCCGATGCCCGGCACGTCGCCCGGCAGCCCCGAGTACACGGCCCGAGGGAGCGCGAACGGCGTGTACAGCGGGCCGTACTTCGCCCGCAGCGGCTGGATCGACGTGTCGCCGGGGATAAAGTTCACCCGCAGATTCGGCGTCGCCATCAGGTCGGTCACGGCGGCCGTCGGCAACCCGCCGATCCAGAAGAACGCGTCGATCTTGCGGTCCTTCATCGCCGCCACCGACTCCGCGACGCTCAGGTTGTCGCGCGTGATGTCGCGGCGCGGATCGACGCCGTTCACGTCGAGGATGCGGTCGGCCGCGCCCTCGGTGGAGCTGCCGGCCGAGCCGACCGAGATCCGCTTGCCCTTCATGTCGGCGACGGTGGTGATGTTCGAGTCGGCCAGCGCCACGATGTGGATGTAGCTCTGGTACAGCACCGCGATGGCGCACGCAGGGATCTTGCCGGTGTCCTTGTAGACGTCCGTGCCGTTGAAGGCATCGTACGCGGAATCGACGGTCGTCATGCCGACGTCCGCCTCGCCCGAGTTGATCAGCTTCATGTTGTCGACCGACCCGCCGGTGACCTCGGCGGTCATCTCGGCGTTCGGCATCTTCGCCGTGACGATCCGCGCGAGCCCGCCGCCGTACGGGAAGAAGACGCCGCCGGTCCCGCCCGTGCCGATCACGAGCCGGGCCTTGCCGCTCGGGCGGGCCTTGGTGGCGTTGGCGGCGACGCACGGGCCGGGGTCCATGGCCGGCGCGGCGGCGCTGCTGGCGGCGGTCGTCGCGCCGGCACCCGACGCGGCGGGGGACGCCGCCGGCGAAGCGCCGGGCGAGGCGGCCGGGGATGCTCCGGGCGAGGCGGCCGGCGACGCGGCGGCAGCAGCTCCCGGCGACGCGGCCGGTGAGGCCGACGCCGATGCGGGTGATGCAGCCGCCGCGGCCGGCGAGCTTGCCGGGCTGGCGGCACCGGCCGGCTTGGCCGGCTCGGTCGGTTTGGCGTCGATCTTCGGCGCGGCGGTCGGCGCCGTCGCTGTCCCGCCGCACGCGGCGACGATGACGGCCAGCACGAGGGCCAGGTTCACGAGGAGCAGGCGAGGTAGGTTCACGTTCTCTCCTTCGAGGGCAGCGTGGTTTGCACGCATTATATATAGGAGCGCGCACCCCATGACGCACCAGGGAGAATGCATGTCTACTCCGCGCAAGCATTCCGTCCCCGCCTTCGCGCGACCGCACGTATAATCGCCGCCGCCGGAGGAGGGGCGGGTGAACGTCGGAGGATCGCGCGCGCGTCACGCCGCCTACCTGCTGCCGCTGGCGCTTGCGGCACTTATCGGCGCCCTCTACTTCCGCGTCCAGCCGCACTGGCTCGCCGACCCCGACGCCCAGGACTACGCCCAGCTCGGCCGGCAGCTCGTCATGGGGCGCGGTCCGGTGACGGCCTTCATGCCATGGAACGCGCTGGAGTTCCTGTCGGGGCGCGGCGCGGACCTGGGTGCGTGGCCGAATGTCACGCGCTTCCCGCTCATGCCGGCCCTCATGGCCCTTGCGTTCGGACTGTTCGGGGCGAACGACGAGGCGGTGCATCTGCCCGCGCTGCTCGGCTACGCGCTGGCCGCGTGCGGGGCGGGCCTGCTCGGGCTGCGCGTCTACGGCGCCTGGCCCGGCCTGGCCGCGGGGCTCGCGACCGCGATGCTGCCGATGTCCGTCAATTATTCGCTAACCGGGCTGACCGAGCCGCTGCTCGGCGCGCTCATCGTGCTCCTGACCGCCTGTGTGGTGCGCGGTGGGCCGGGGCTGGCGCTGCTCGGCGGGGCGCTGCTCGGCCTCGCCATCCTCACCCGCTACGACGCCGCCGCCCTGAACCTGCCAATCCTCGCGCTCTGGCTGCTGCGCGGCGAGGATCGCCCGCGTCGCGTCGCCTGCTTCGTCCTCGCCCAGGCCGTGCTCGTGCTGCCCTGGTCGGCGTTCCTATTCGCGCAGACCGGGAGCCCGCTGTTCAGCATCCAGACCGCGTCCATCGCGACCCAGGCGAGCGGCCTGACCGCCGGGCTAGGCTGGTACGAGCCGGTCTACGCGACCATCGGAGACTCGCTCGCCCGCGACCCCCAAGCGTTCTGGCGCCATTTCGTGCAGGAGATGGCCGCCACGCCGAACAACCTGCGCAAGCTGGTCGGCTGGCCGCTCGCGCTGGCGGGGCTCGCGGCGGTCGCCCTCGACGTCGTGCCGAGCACTCGACGACGGGGCGCGTTGCTCGGCACGTACCTGCTGCTCGCGGTCGCACTCAAGATGTTGACGGTCTCGGTCGTCGGCCTCAGCCTGACGCGCTACTTCGCGCCGTTCGTCCCGCTGCTGCTGGTCGTGGTCGCCGGCAGCGCCGACGTGCTGCCGCGGTGCCTGGTCGGCCGGCTCCGATCCCTCTCGCGCATGCCCCTCGTCCTTGGCCGCGCCGCGCTGCTCCTCGCACTGGTCGGTCCGAGCACGCACACGATTGCGCCCCTGCTCATCCCACCCGATGCGCCGCCCGGCCCGCCGACGCGCACGGGCGAGGTCGAGGCGCGGCCCGAGCACCTCGCGCGGTTGGCCGAGCTCGTGCCCCCCGACGCGCTCGTGGCCGCCAACGTCCCGTGGAGCGTCGCGTGGCACGCCGACCGCCGCGCCGTGCCGCTGCCGCCCTCCCCGCGCCGGACGGCCGACCTGGAGCACCGCTTCGGCCTGACCATCTCGGCCATCTACGTCGCCGGGCAAGTCTCGATCGTGGATGCGCCGCCGTCCTGGCGCGAGTGGGAGGCGCTCCGGCGGCAAGGTACGCCGCCGCCGGGTTATGTCCTCGCGGAGTCGTTCCCGAACGGCGGTCGCCTCTACCTGCGCGCCCCCTGATCCGCCCATCCCCGGCCCCTCTCCCCGACGCGGGAGAGGGGCCGGGGTGGGGTGGGGGCCGCCCGCCTAAACCAAAGCCACGATGGAATCTACATGGTCGTAAGCAGGGCGTGTGCGGGTTTCACTGGGGCTTTGGTTTAGCTCTTGAAGAAGTACGTCGGCGGGTGCGACGAGCCGGGCGTCCGGCAATGGAAGGCGTTCATCTGGCGGGCCGGGATGTTGCCCAAATTATTCTTGACGATGCGGACGCCCATGACGGCCGGTGACAGCCCGACCGTCCCGATCGAGTAGGCTTCCTCGGCCAGGATCTTCCAGATCTCCTTGGCCGCGTTGATCCGGCCCTCCATCTCCAGGCCGAAGGCGCCCCGGAACAGCTCGAGCGCCTTCAGCATCTGCGGATCCTCCGGCTTCGTGCCCGCGGCGCCGTTCGACGCGTACCACTTGCCGATCTCAGGCGCGATGAAGTTGTCCGGGCGGATCGGCAGCGCGTGCGGAGGGAACGAGTAAATCATGTCGGTCCCGTCGTTCGCCCAGAGGATCGTCTGGAGCTCGTTGCCGTCGCGACGCCGCTCCATCAGCGTCCGCTCCTGCTCGACGACGTCGATCTGAATACCGATCGCCTTGACGTGCTGGGAGATCATCTCGCCAATTCGCGCGAACGGCAGGAACTGGGCGCTGGTCCCGACCAGCTCGATCCGGAGCCGTCCCTTCCCGTCCGAGCGCTGGCGGAATCCCTCGGAGTCCTTCTGGGTCAGGCCGAGGCCGTCCAGCAGCTTATTGGCCTGGTCCACGTCCAGGACCGCCCACTTCTTCCGCCACTCCGGGCCGGGGCTGTGCAGCGCATCTTCACTCGGGACGGTCGAGCCGGGCGTCCCGACGCCGAGCCAGAACGTCTCGTTGAGCTGGTCGCGGTCGATCCCGAGTGCGAGGGCGTGGCGGAAGTCGCGGTTGCGGAGCCACTTCCCGATCTCGGGGTCAGCGTTGAAGGTCTGGTTCGTCTGGAGGACCGCGTCCGACCCGTTGGCAGCCGGGTCCAGCTTGACGGTGTAGTTGCCTTTCTGCTGGTTCTCCAGGAAGACCGGCAGCTTGTCGAGACCGGTGTGGCGCTCCTGGAGGTCATACTCGCCGGCGATGGCGCGGAGGTTCAGCACCTCGAGGTTCTCGGCCAGGTTCATCGTGATCTTGTCGACGTACGGGAGCTGGTTCCCCTCGGTGTCGACGACGTAGTAGTACGGGTTCCGCTCCATCGTCCAGGTCGGCGTGTTGATCGGTGAGGTGGTCTTCCAAGGCAGGATGACCGGCAGCTCGAGGTTGCGCCGCCAGTCCGCCGCGAACGCGATGAAGTACGTCTTCCAGTTGTCGAACCCGGCGTCCCTCACCAGCTGGTCGATCTTCTCCTGGCCGACGTACTTCGGGAGGAACTGGCTCAGGTAGTGCTTCGGCGCGACCGGGCCCCGCAGCGCCGTGCCCGCGCCGTTGCTCTGGGAAGAGCCGACGTACGTCGCCCCGAGCAGGATGTCCATGAACCCGGGGTACGGCTCGGGGAACTTGAAGCGGACCGTCATCTCGTCGGCCTTCTCGACGACGCCCGGCTTGCCGTTGATCGACATCTCGGCCGTTCCGACCGGCGTGAGCTCCTTGTCCGAGTACAGGTCCTCGAACCAGAACACGTAGTCGTCGGCCGTGAGCGGCGCGCCATCAGACCATTTGTGGCCCTTGCGGAGCGAGAAGGTCATCACCCGCCCGCCGTCCGTGATCTCCCAGGACTTCGCGATCGAGGGCATGACCTTCGTGCCGGTGTAGTCCCAGAAGATCAGCTTGTCGGATGCCATGATCCGGTTGCCGTTCTCGTTGTCGCCCGGGCCGGTGAACGCCCTCCGCCAGGTGCCGCCGTACTTGCCGATCTCGTGGACCGGCTTGATCACCAGCGGCTCCTCGGGCACGCGTTGCTCGACCGGCGGCAGCTTGCCTTGCTGGACCAGCTCGGCCAGCATCGGCGCCTGGCCCAGCTTGGCCGGCCGCTTTGCCTCCGACTGGATCTCCGGCCCTTCAAGCTTGCCGACGAGGGCGCTGCCGAGCGCCGACTCGGCGGGCTTGGCCGCCCCGGCCGCCGGCTTGGCGTCCGGCTTCGCCGCCTCGGCCGGCTTGGCCAGCGCGCTCGTGGCCCCGGCCCCCGCTGCTGGCACGCTCGTGGCGCCGGCGGCCGGCTGCGCGGCCGGAGCCGTGGTCGGCTTCGCCTCGGTCTTCGGCGCCTCCGCGGGCTTGGCGGCCGGACTCTGGGGCGCGCAGGCGGCCAGTAGACTCACCCCGGCCAATCCCACCATGCCCCGCTGCAAGAACTCGCGCCGCGACACACCGCGCTTGATCGCCATGCGGAGAACCTCCTCGTTTCGCGCCGCCCGGCCAGCGTCGCCGAAACGCGCGATGCCACGCCGCCCTGACACGGAATTCAGGGCGACACTGACGGTGTACCACACGTCCCAGGCCGGTTCAATTCACCCGCGCGGCGCGGCGGCGAAACAATTCAGCGGGCGCGGGCGGCTACGGCGCGAGGAGCACCTTCATCTCGTCGCGGGAGTCGCGGAGGCGCTCGAAGCCGTCACGGACCGCGTCGAGGAGCGGCACGATCCGGGTCACCAGTCCCGTTACGTCGATCCGGCCGGCCCCGAGCAGCGCCACCGCCGTCGCCATGTCGCGCGACGCGTACACCCGCGACCCGACCAGCGTCAGCTCGCGGAACACGACGGTCGCCAGATCGACCGGCGCCGGGCCGCCGCCGATGCCGCCGATCAGGATGGTGCCGCGCACCCGCGCCGCCTGGACCGCCTGCCCGACCGTCTGTGGCAGCCCCACCGCCTCGACCACCACGTCCGCGCCCTCGCCGTTCGTCAGGCCGCGGATAACCTCGACCGGATCGGCCGTTCGAGCGTCGATCGTCTCCAGGCCCGCCCGCGCGCAGAGCGCCAGCCGCGATGGGCTGATTTCCGAGACCAGCACCCGCCCGGCGCCCGACGCCCGCGCCACGCTCGCCACCAGGAACCCGATCGGGCCGCCACCGAGCACCAGCACCGTGTCGCCGACCTCGACGCCCGCCCGCCGCACCATGTGGACCGCCACCGAGGTCGGCTCGGTCAGCGCCGCGGCCTCCCACGACAGCCCGTCCGGGATCGGGTGCAGGCGCGCGGACGCGACCCGCTCGTACGTGGCGGCGCCGCCGTCGGCGTGGACGCCCTGGACGCGCAGGTTGCGGCAGACGTGCGAGTAGCCGTCGCGGCAGGCCAGGCACGCGCCGCAGGTCTGGAGCGGCTCGACCGCGACCCGCGTGCCGGGCGCGTGGCGGCCGGTCGTATCCAGCACAACCTCGCCGACGACCTCGTGCCCGACCACCACCGGCGCGCGCACGGCTGTCATCTCGCCGTGCCAGAGGTGGAGGTCGGTACCGCAAATGCCGACGTAGCGGACGCGGATCAGCGCCTCACCCTCGGCCGGGTCGGGGTCGGTCACGTCCTGGAGCTCCAGAACGTCCGGCTCCATGTACACGAGTGCTTGCACGATCTCAGCCCTCCGCCAGCAAGCGCGCGGCCAGTGCCGCCATTGCGGACTTCGCAATCTGTGGCCCGGTCAGGCCGTACTGCTCCAGCAGGTAGTCGAGCGAGCCGGCCTGGGGGAATTGGTCCTGCACGCCGAGCGGCAGCAGCGGCGGCGCCCCACCGGCCCGCGCCAGGGTTTCGGAGACGGTGCCGGCCAGCCCGCCGATCACGGTGCCATTCTCGACCGTCACCAGCACCGTCGCCCGCCGCGCCAGGGCCAGCACCGCCGCGCCGTCGAACGGCTTGAGCGTCGAGGCGTGCAGGACGGCGACGCTCGGCCCCTCGGCGGCGACCAGGTCGGCGGCGTCGAGCGCCCGCTCGGTCATCACTCCGGTCGAGATGAGGCCGATATCGACGCCGCCGCTCGCGTCGCCCGACGCCGGCTCGCGCAGCAGGCGCGCGACGCCAATCTCGAAGCGGTAGTCGGCCGGCAGCACCACCGGCACCGTCCCGCGCAGCCCGCGCATGTAGACCGGACCGTCGTACGCGGCGATGGCCTCGGTCGCCTGCTCCAATTCTAGGCCGTCGGCGGGGTCGATGACGACCATGTTCGGCAGCGCCCGCAGCATCGACAGGTCCTCGATCGCCTGGTGGGTCGGGCCGCCGGGCGTAGTCAGGCCCGGCAAGAACGCCACGATCTTGACGTTCGCCCGCCCGAGCGCGATCGACATCGCCACCTGATCGAAGGCGCGGCGGCTCGCGAACACGCCGTAGGTCGTCACGAACGGCACGTACCCGACCCGCGCGAGCCCTCCGGCGACGCCCATCATGTTCGCCTCGGCCATGCCCATCTGGAAGAAACGCTCGGGGTAGCGCTCGGAGAACGGCCCGATGTCGGTGTACTTCGAGAGGTCGGCGCTCAGCCCGACCACGTCCTCGCGCGCCTCGCCGAGCCGCAGGAGCGCCCGCGCGAACGGCGCGTCCACGGTCGTGCGCGCCCGCTGGTCCGGGCCGCCCATCATCTCCGCGTCGATCATGGCCATCGTGCTACTCCACAAAGCTGGAGTTGACGCCGTGAGCCGTCGCCGGTCTTGTCATCCTGAGCCTGCGAAGGATCTACGGACTCGCCAGGCACTCGACCTACGGTGCTGCTATCTCCGTAGATCCTTCGCAGGCTCAGGATGACAGGGTAGTTGAACGCGCTCCCGACATCTTCCATCTGGCGACGCACTAGCGCGCTTCCCCGGCCGGGCTCGCCGCCGCCCTCGCCTCGGCCAGCTCGCGGACGAACACGTCGAGCTCCTTGGGGTCGCGCGGGCGGACGTAGTGCGTCTTCTCGCGCGATTCGATGCTCGGCACGCCCTTGCCGGGCAGCGTGTCGCAGACGATCGCGCTCGGCTGGCCGCGCACCGAGCGCGCCTCGGCGAGCGCCGCCAGCAGATCGGGGATGCTGTTGCCGTCAATCCGGCTCACGTTCCAGCCGAACGCGCGGAGCCGCTCGTGGATCGGCTCGATGGTCATCACCGTCGAGGGCGGGCCGTCCGCCTGGAGGTTGTTCACGTCGAAGAGCGCCACGAGGTTGTCGAGGCCGTAGTGCGACGCCGACGCGGCGGCCTCCCAGACCTGGCCCTCCTGCAGCTCGCCGTCCGAGACGAGCGCGTACACCCGGAACGGCCGCTTCCCGAGTCGCCCGCCGAGCGCCATCCCCACCGCCTGCGATAGCCCCTGGCCGAGCGAGCCGCCGGTCACCTCGAAGCCGCGCGCGTGCTCGGTGGCGTTCTGCTCCACGACGCTGCCGTCCTGGCCGTAGGTGCGCAGCTCGTCGTCGGAGTAGATGCCCAGCTCCGCGAGCACGGCGAACAGCCCGATCGCGTAGTGCCCGACCGAGAGCACAAAGCGGTCGCGATCCGGGTCATCGAGCCACACCCGGGCGGAACGGGCGCGCGTCACGTTCAGCTCGCTGAAGTAGAGCGTCGTCAGCACGTCGGCGATCCCGAGCCCCTGCCCGACGTAGCCGTGCCCGAGCGCCACGACCATGTCGAGCACCCGCTGGCGCACCGCCCACGCCTGCGCCTGCAGCGCGTCGACCCGCTGCACGGTCGCCGTCTGACTCACGCTCATCCAGGCGCCTCGATCACGTCCCGCCCCCGAGTGCAGGGCTCCGCCATTCGCTGCATGCTGCTGCCCCTCCGTCCGCATCCTCCGGCATTGTGGCCCGCCAGCGTGGCCGTGTCCACCGCCTGTCGTACCACACGGCTGGCGGGGTGCCGCTATACTTCTGGTCGTGCCGACGCTCGCTCGCTTCTACGGCATCGTCATTGGCATGTTCCACCGAGAGCACAATCCGGCGCACTTCCACGCTCGGTACGCTGGACACCGCGCGACGGTGGGCATTGAACCAGTCAGACTGCTCTCGGGTTCGTTGCCACGTCGGGCGGAACGCATGGTGTTGGAATGGGCCACGAAGCACCGGGCAGAGCTTCAAGCCGACTGGGAGCGAGCTCAGCGGCACGAGGCCTTGGAACCGATCGCACCACTCGAATGAGGTGATGATGACGCCCGATGTCGTTGCCGTGAAGGTGCTGTGGCCATACACGATCGAGGTGACGTTCGCGGATGGGGTCCGAGGACGCATCGACCTCGCGGACGATTTGTTCGGTCCCGTTTTCGAGCCGCTCCGCGAGCCGGCCTTTTTCGAGCAAGCGTACGTCGATGCGGAGCTTGGGACGGTCGTCTGGCCCAACGGCGCGGACCTTAGCCCAGAATTCCTGTACGCATCAGCGTCGGCGGCATCGCGGGAGTCGGAAGCCGTGAACGTCGGCGGCGACCCTCGCATATAATCGGCCCGGCCCGCTGCACCCAGGATCGCGGCGGCGTACCGGAGTGCGGATGCCCTCGATCTCGGCCGTCATCCCCGCCTTCAACGAAGAAGCCGCCATCGCGGGCACCGTCACCGGCGTCGCGCGCGCCCTCGCTGACCTCGGCGCCGACTTCGAGGTCGTCGTCGTGGACGACGGCAGCCGCGACAACACGGCTGCCGTCGTCCACGGGCTCCGCGAGCAGCTCCCGATGGTCAGGCTCGTGTCGCACTCCGTCAATCGCGGCTACGGCGCGGCGCTCGGAACCGGCTTCGCGGCGGCGGCCAACGACCTGCTCTTCCTGACCGATGGCGACACGCAGTTCGATCCGCGCGAGGTCGCCAGGCTGCTGCCGCTGCTCGACCATGCCGACCTCGCGATCGGCTACCGCAAGCCGCGCGCCGATCCCTGGCAGCGCCGATTCTTCGGGTGGGGCTGGAACACGATCATCAACGCGCTCTTCGGCTACACCGCCCGCGACGTCGATTGCGCCTTCAAGCTGTTCCCGCGCGCCCTGCTGGCCGAGCTGAACGTCACCAGCACGGCCCACACGTTCAGCCCGGAGCTCATCGTCAAGGCCCGCCGCGCCGGCTACCGCGTCGCCGAGGTGCGCGTCACGCATCTGCCGCGCGCGGCCGGCGTCGCCAAGGGCTCCCGCCCCGACGCGATCGTCCGCTCGCTCTACCAGCTCCTCCACCTGCGCCTCACGCTGGCCCAGGAGCGCAAGCGCGCTCCCGTCCGCAACACGCCCTGAACGACCCTGCGTGGCCCAGCCGCGATCTGGTACCATCGCCGCGCCCAAGCCCGGCACGCCGCACTCGATGACCCGTCGACCGGCGCGCCCCGAGGAACGACCCAGCGCCATGCTTGCCACGCGCCCGGCGCGCGCCGCGACCCCGGCCTCGGTAGACCAGGCCGACGCGCGCGCCCGCCCCATCGACCTGAGCCGGCTAGGTCTGACCGGGGCGCGGCCCATCGTCGCCGACCTGGCGATCGTCGTGACCCTGACCGTCGCCGCGTTCGCGATCCGCTACCCGTACCTCTGGACCGCGCCCCGCTTCCGCGACGAGACGTTCAACGCCCTGCGCGCCCTCGACATCTATCGCGGGCTCTACCACGCCTACACCGACGTTGAGCTCTACATGGGCTCGTTCTTCAACTACGCGGTCGTCGCCGCCTTCTACGTCTTCGGACCCACGATCTACGTGCCGCGCCTGGTCGTCACCCTGTTCGGCGTGGCGATGGTCGGCGCCACCTACCTGCTCGGCCGCGAGCTCGGCGGGCGGATCGTCGGCATCATCGCGGCGGCCTTCTTGCTGACCAACGGGGTGCTGATCGCCGCGATGGGCCACATCGGCTTCTCGGCCAACATCGCGCCGTTCTTCAGCACGGTCGGGTTCTGGCTGCTCCACCGCGCGGTCGTCCGCAATCGTCCCTGGTCGATGGCCGGCGCCGGCTTCTTCTTCGGCATGGGCCTGCACACCCACCCGATCATTGTGGGGTTTTTGCCGGGCGCCTTCCTGTGGCTCCTCTGGCGCGGCCGAGACTGGTTCCGCACGCCCTGGCCGTACGCCGCCGCGCTGCTCTTCCTCGTCGCCTACAGTCCGATGATCGCCTACAACGTCCAGACGGCCGGCGGCTCGGTGCGCCACGCGCTCTACACGGCCTACGAGCGCCCCGACTACGTCCCAGTCGGCCGCTCGGCCACGCTCACGCCGGCGACATACCTGGATCGCCAGGGCGACTACTGGAGCATGTCGTACCGCACGCTCGGCGGCGCCCTGGACAGCCGCCGTGGCCCCGCCGATTACCTGCTCGATCCGGCCCTGCTCGCGACGGTCGCGCTCGCCCTTGCCGGGGTCGTCTACGCGGCGCGGCGCGGCTACTCGCTCCCGATCTGGGTGATCGTGCCGTTCTCGATCATCCTGCCGATCTTCAACGCCACCCACTACGACGTCGAGGGCGACGGCCGCTACTTCGCGCCCGCGCTGCCGATGATCTACGCCTGCATCGGCCTGCTCGTCGTCGAGGGCGCGGGCGCGCTCCAGCGGCGGCGGCGCACCCCGCTGGCGGCGCGGGCGGTGGCGCTAGCCGCCGTCGCGCTCACACTCGCGCTCGTGCTGGCGCAGATCCCGCCGCTCGCGCGCTTCTACGCCCGCTCCTCGCGGGTCGAGCCGACCAACCAGAGCCTGATCGCCGCCATGGACGACCTCAAGGCCGCCCGGCGCGGCGAGGCGATCCTGCTCGACGACAACCTCAATGACCGAAAGGTCGAGAACGCGTCGCCCTGGGACGAGGCCAGCACCTTCCGCATCTTCAAGTTCATCATGGAGTTCGACGCGCTCCCGTATCAGGTGGCCGAGGTGGACGCGGCCGCGCTCGCCGCGTGGACGGCTCGTCGCCAGCCCTTCATCCTGGTCGTGTCGTCCGGGCAGACCGGCAAGGACACGGCCGAGCTGAACCGCCTGATCGAGCAGCACAACCTCCGCGACCTCAACAACCGCCCGGCCCGCGCCCCCCGCCCCAACGACCGCTACGGCATCTTCCGCTACACCCCGCCGACGTAGCTCGGCGCCCCTGGCGTATCGCAATGCCACCGAATCGATGATCGAAGCGCCGTCACCTGACGTGTCATCCTGGCAAAGGCCGTCATCTGACGTGTCATCCTGGGATAGGCCGTCAACTGATGTGTCATCCTGAGATAGGCGGAGCCTGTCGAAGGATCTCGTCCTCTGACTGTCCCGCGTTGGTCGGTCCGTAGATCCGGGATCTCAGGATGACGGGGGTGTTGATGGACCAGCCGTCAACGTTGTGCTCGATAAGGCCAGGAAGTGCAGCGCCAACCAGCCACCGCTACCGTACCGCGAGCATCCGCCGCTCGCTCAGGTAGCGCGCCAGCTCGCGCGCGGCCACGGCGTGCCCCTCGGCGGTCCAGTGCGTATCGACCGCGTAGTACAGCCGCGTGCCCTCGGCGGCGGCGGCGCGGAGCGCCGGTTGCAGATCCAGCACCGGCATGCCGCGCGCCTCGGCCAGCCGCGCGAGCCGGCGATTCGGCTTGTCGAGATCCCAGCCATCGTCGATGCCTCGGTCGTGGTGCTTCAAGAACGCGCGCCAGTCGTCGGCGTGGACCTGCCACTTCGTCGGCACGATCACCAGCAGCGTCGGCGCGCCGATCCGCTCTCCCTCGGCTTGGATCGCGCCAAGTAGCGCATCGACCACCCGCCACGCCGTCGCCAGCGACGCCGGCTCCCTGTCCCTGAACAGATCCAGCAAGTGGCGCTCCATCGGGTACGGGTTGACCTGGCTGTAGCGCACCTTGTCGAGGATGCCCGTCTCATAGGCGCGGTACGTCGCGAACGTCCCACCTAAGACCTCCGAGACGCGGTCGGCCCGAGTCGGCGGGCTCGCGGTCCACGGGAGCAGCTCGAGCTCGCCCGTGTCGTCGTCCACGCCCGCCGCCGGGAAGCCGAGGCGGCGCAGCTCCCCGCGCGAGCGCGGCACGTTGTCCGCCACGTCGTTGCCCAGGTAGAAGAACTGGACGATCGCGTCCGGGCGGAAGCGGGCGCCCTCGTGCGACAGGTACAGGTACTGCTGGACAGGCCCCCAGTCGAACGTGCCGCTGTTGAGGTACTCGGCGCCGGTCATGACTTGTAACCGCGCCGCGACAGTGTCCGCCTCGGCCACCTGCTTCGCCTCGATGAACGAGTCGCCGAGCATCAGCACGCGCGGGACACCGGCCGTGCCTTCGAGCGGCACGTCCGGGCCGCGCAGCCCGAACCGGTTGAAGCGGAGGTGCGCCACGAACTCCGGCTCACGCAGCCAGGCGGCGCTGTCGGGGATGTGGAAGTGCCCGTACACCGCGTGGCGCTCGGCCCAGCGGCCGGTCTCGTAGTTGCCCGGCAGGATCGGCCCGACCAGCCGCAGCGCGCACTCGACCAGCGCCAGCGGCAGCAGCAGCCCGCCGGCGACGAGGGCCACACGGAGCGTCAACGTGCGTCGCGGCCCCACCGGCATTTCAGCTACGCGCGCACCTCGGCGGAGGGCAGCGGCGCCGTGGGCGCGATCTCGGCGGTGCAGAACGCGCAGCGGCGGGCGGCCTCCGGTACCTTGCTCAGGCACTCCGGGCAGTCCCGCGTCTTCGGGCCGGTCGGCGTGTCGGTCTGGAACCGCTCCATCAGGCGGTTCATGGGCACCACCACGAAGAAGTAGATGACGGTAGCGACGATCAGGAACGACAGCAGCGCGTTGATGAACTCGCCGATCGCGAAGCGGCTGCCGTTGATCGCGACCGCCCATTCCGAGAAGTCCGGGATGCCGCCGAACGCGCCGATGAGCGGCGTGATGAGCCCCTTCACGAAGGCCGCGACGACCCCGCCGAACGCCGCGCCGATCACGACGCCAACTGCCAGATCGACGACATTGCCGCGTAGTAGGAACTTCCTGAAGCCAGTCACGTCGGATGCTCCAATCCCTCTGCCGGGGCTACCATGCCGGACCCCCGGCATCCGAGGCCGGCGCCACGCCGGCGCGACCAACGGCCCCATGATACGCGCCCAACCTGTTTCACGGCGATGCCGCGACGCGGGTCAATGCGGCGCACCCGCCCGGCGGTCCAGTAACCAAGACGCGCGTGGGTCTGCCACGGCGTTCGCCTGCGCGGTGTCTCGGGGACGCCACGGATTACCGCGAAGGCTATTGCGGTTGCGAGTGGCGGCATGTTCCCGCGTTCGGCATATCTGCCACCCACTCTGTCACCGACGCGATCATGTGAAGGAGTCAGCACATGCGGCGACGCCAGCTCGGACGCTCGGATCTCCAAGTCGCCCCGCTCTGCCTGGGCGGCAACGTCTTCGGCTGGACGGCCGACGAGGACGCCTCGTTCACGGTCCTCGACGCCTACATGGACGCCGGCGGCAACTTCGTCGACTCGGCCGACGTCTACGCCCGCTGGGCGCCCGGCAATCGGGGCGGCGAGTCGGAGGAAGTGCTCGGGCGCTGGATGGCGTCGCGCGGCAATCGCTCGTCGGTCATCGTCGCCACCAAGCTCGGGAGCGAGATGGGCCCCGGCGCCAGCGGCCTGTCACCCCAGTACATGACGCAGGCGGTCGAGGCGTCCTTGCGGCGGCTCCAAACCGACTACGTCGACCTCTACCAGGCCCACCGCGACGACGCCTCCACGCCGCTCGACGAGACGCTCGCCGCCTTCGATGACCTCATCAAGCAGGGGAAGGTCCGCGTCATCGGCGCGTCCAATTACAGCGCCGCTCGCCTCACCGAGGCCGTCGCGACCAGCGAGCGGCTCGGCCTCGCGCGCTTCGAGAGCCTCCAGCCGCCGTACAGCCTCGTCCAGCGCGACGAGTACGAGCCGGACCTCGAGCCCTACTGCCGCGAGCACGCCATCGGGGTGATCCCGTACTCGTCGCTCGCCAGCGGCTTCCTCTCGGGCAAGTACCGCGCGGGCCAGCCGCTCCCGACCACGCCGCGCGCGGGCGGCATCCAGCAGAAGTACATGAACGAGCGGGGGTTCGCCGTCCTGGCCGAGCTCGACCGCGCCGCCACGGCCCACAGCGCGACCCCTGCCCAGGTCGCGCTGGCGTGGCTCATGGCGCGGCCGGGGCTCACCGCGCCAATCGCCAGCGCCACGACCGTCCCGCAATTGCGAGAGATCATGGGCGCGATCGACCTCACCCTCGATCCGGCCACCATCGCCGCCCTGGACACGGCACAGGCCGCGTAGCCGGCCCCCGGTCCAGCACGCCGTGGTCGGCCCGTGTCGGGCCACCGCGTGGCATTGCTCAGGCCAACACACGCCGGGCGCGCGGGAGCAGCAACGACGCGGCCGCGCCCAGTGCGTCCGCGCCGGCCGCGAAGAGCAAGCCGGGCGTCAGCGAGCCGCTGACGTCCGCGAGCAGGCCGGCAGCGATCGGCCCGGCCGCTTGCCCGACCGCGAACATGGTCGCGAGCAGCCCCATCGCGGCCGGCGCGCGGTGCGGGCCGACGAGCTCGGCGCAGGCCTTCATGGCGGCCGAGGGGAAGCCCCAGAGCGACGCACCGTAGAGCAACGCCGACACGGCGATGGCGGCTGGCCCGCTCCCCAGCGCGAGCAGTGCCAGCCCGCCCGCCTGGCACGCGAACATCGCGACCAGGCTCACGCTCGGGCCGAGCCGATCGGCGAGCCAGCCGCCGAGCACGCCGCTGCCAATCGCGGCCAGTCCGGCCAGCGACCAGAGCCGGCCGGCGGTCGGCCCATCGACGCCGAGCCGATCCAGGTGGGCGACGAAGAACGTCCCGTAGACGATGTACGAGATGCCGTAGAGTCCGTACACCAGCGCCAGCCACCAGATCGGCCGCGAGCGGTAGACGGCGCCGATGCCTGCTACGAGGCCGGCGCCCCGCACGTGGATGTCGCCCCGCGCGGGGCCGCCGCCCCGCCCAGGAATGTCGCCTCGCTCGGGTGGGTCGCGCACCAGCAGCCCGGAGATCGCGGCCGCGACCTGCGTCGCGAGCGACAGGCCCCACCAGGCGCGCCGCCACGCCCACGGCTCGCCGCCGGCGAGCAGGAGCGGCACGAGCAACCCACCGAGCAACAGCCCGATCCCCCCGCCGGCCACCACCGCCCCGGTCGCCCGACCTCGGATGCTTGGCGCCACCCAGCGCGACGCGATCGAGAGCACCGGCACGATCACCGCCGGCCCGGCGACGCCGACGACCGCCTGCGCCAGTGCCGCGCCGACGAAGCTCTCGGCCACGGCGGTCGCGGCCAGCCCCGCCGCCGTGCCCAGCAAGCCCGCAAGCACGACCGGCCGGGTGCCGTACCGCGCCGCGAGCATGCCGGCCGGTAGGGTGGACAGCAAGTGCGCGGCGAGCCCGATGCCGGCGAGCGTCCCCATCTGGCCGGTCGTCAAGCCGAGGCCGTCGCGCATCTGGGGCAGCACGAGCCCGAAGCCGAAACGGCCGAAGCCCTGCGCCGCGGCGAACGCGACGCCGGCCGCGAAGAGGGCCGGCAGCGCCGCTCGAAGGCTGCGAGGCTGCGCCAATGGACCGAGCGTCATCGACGCGGCCGGCCCGGCATCCCAGCAGAGTCCGCGCGTCGTCGCCCCACGCCCGCCACTGTAGCACGGCAGCGCCGGAACGCTACCCGGCGCGACTCGCTAGTCGAACAGCGAGAAGATGCTGATCGAGCGGACCATCTCGCACGCGACCGGAAACCACGCGCAAGACAGCTCGACGAGCCGATGCGATTCGGCGGCCATCCAGAACTTGAGCGCCTTGCCGATGAAGCACGCGATCACAAACTTCCAGAGCGGGTAGCGCAGCACGCCGGCCGCGAAGCCGATCGCGTCGAAGAACGGGTTCGGGATGAAGGCGAAGAACGCGACGCACCAGAAGCCGTAGGTGACCATCCAGTGGTTCGACTTCTCGTACCACTTGCCCTTGGCGATCAGGTCACGCCCGCTCACGCCTATGGCATAGCCGGTCAGCTCGCCCAGCGCCCCGGCCACCCCGGCCACGGCGGACAGCAGCGTCGGGTCGAGGTACATGCCCGCGCGGGCGACGATGAGCAAATATGGGATCGGCAGGATGAAGCTCGCCGTCGCGATGAACGTGACGACGAACACGCCCAGGTAGCCCCAGGCGCCGACCTTCTCCCATTCGATCGGGATGAACAGGAACATGCCGCTGAGCAGCGCCAGGGCGGACAGCGTCGCGACGACCTTGATGAGCGAGCGGCGCTCGGCGGCGGCGCTCGGGGCATCCGGGCTCAGCGGCGGCGGCTCCACGGGCGCGGATTCGAGCGGCGACGATCCGGCGGCGGCGGCCAATGGGGTATGTTCCGTCATCGCGGCGGGCGGGCGGGCCACGCTGCCCGGACACTACAACGATGCGACATCGAGGCGATAGCTCCAGGCCACGGCAGCATCGCCCCCGAGGGACGATCTGCGCGGATTATACGGTCGCTCTTCGATACGGGCAACGGATTCGCTCGTGCAGACGGGCCGACCATGATGCGATCTGCTCGGCGCTGTCGGGCGCGGCCCTCGGCTCGCGCGGCGCGCCGGCGAGACGCTCGCTCACGCGACAGCAGCACCCTTCGCGTGCGCGAGCGCGGCCTGCTGCCCCGCGCCGGACGGCGCTCGGTACCCCCGCGCCGACAGCACATGCTCCAGCGCCCCGAGCACGGTGACGGCGCACTCCAGCCGCGCGTTGTAGCCCATCAGCCCGATCCGCCACACCAGGCCGTTGAGCGGCCCGAACGCGGCCATGATCTCGATGCCGAAGTCGTCGAGGAGCTGCCCGCGCACGGCGGCCTCGTCGATGCCCTCGGGTACCCTGACGAGCGTGATCATCGGCGCCTTGTGCGCGCGGTCCCCGAACAGCTCCAGGCCCATCGCCTCGAGGCCGGCCACGAGCGCCGCGTTGGCGGCGCGGTGGCGCATCCAGCGCGCGTCGAGGCCCTCTTCATCGACGATGCGCAGCGCCTCGCGGAGCGCGTACACCATGCTCGTCGGCGCGGTGTGGTGGTTGAGGCGGTCGGCGCTCCAGTACGCCTGGAGCTGGAGCAGATCGAGGTAGTTGGTCGGCGGCGGTGACCGCCGCGCGTGCAGGGCTGCCTCGACGCGCTCGTTGTAGGTCAGCGGCGCCATCCCGGACGGCCCGCCGAGGCACTTCTGCAGCCCGCCGATGCAGGCGTCGAGCTGCCATCGGTCCACGTCGAGCTCGCACCCGCCGATGCTCAGCACCGCGTCCACCACCAGCAGCGCGTCGTACACGCGGCACGCCGCGCCAATCTCGGCGAGCGGCTGGAGGATGCCGGTCGACGTGTCGGCGTGGACGATGGCGACGAGCTTGGTCGGCCGCGCCTTCAGCTCGGCGACGACGCGGTCCGGCTCGACGATCGTGCCCCACTCGGCGTCGATCGAGGTCACGTCGGCGCCGTAGCGGCGGGCAATCTCGCAGAAGAGGTCGCCGAATCGCCCGTAGTTGCCGACCACGACGCGGTCGCCCGGTTCGAGCACGCTCGCCAGGACGGCCTCGAGGCCGGACCGCGACGAGCCGGAGACCGGGAAGCTGCGGCGATTCTCGGTCTGGAACACGAGCCGCCCCAGCGCCATCACGTCGTCCATGATCTCGGTGAAGGCCGGATCGAACTGGCCGATCAGGGGCGTCGCCAGGGCGCGCAGGACGCGCGGCTCGGGGTTGCTCGGCCCCGACCCGCAGAGCAGGCGCGTGGGCGGGTTCAGGTCGGCGAAGCGCCGACGCGGCTGTTGGGTCATCGGCCGGACGAGAACCTCCGAGTGATCGACGGGCGCGCTAGCTCTCATCGTACCGGTCCGCATGAGTGTTCCGCCGCCCGCTGGGTACGCGGAAGCCACACCCGGAACGTGGCGCCGCGCCCGGACGTGCTCTCGATCTCGACCCGGCCGCCTTGCAGCTCCGCGAGCTGCTTGACGACCGCGAGGCCAAGGCCGCTCCCGCGATGCGGCGACACGCGCGCGTGCTCACCCCGGTAGAACGTCTCCCAAATGCGCTCTTGCTCGCGGCTCGGGATGCCCGGTCCTTCGTCGGCGACCTCGACGACGAGCCACTCGGCGCGAAGCCGGGCGCGGACGACGATCGGCCCGTGCGGCGCGTACTGGAGGGCGTTCGTCAAGATATTGCGAAGGATCTGCTGGAGCAGCGACGGATCGACGTCGGCGACGAGCGCGCCCGGAATGTCGGCCGTGACACGGTCGCCGCCCGGGCGGCCATGGATCGCCGTGAGCTGGTGGCGAACGAACTGCTCGACGTCGAGCCGGCGCGGCTCCACGTTGGGACGGCTGCTCTCCAGGCGCGCGAAGTCCAGTAAGTCATCGACGAGCCGAATCATCGTGGTCGAGCCGCCGAGGATCTCGTCCGCCATCTCGGTGACCTCAGACGCACTGAGGCGGGACGCTCGCATGCGCAGCAGCTCGGCATAGCCGTGGATCAGGGTCAACGGCGTGCGGAGCTCGTGGGACGCCGTGCTCAGGAACTCGGTTTTCAGGCGCGCGAGCTCGCGCAGCCCTTCGGTCATCGCGACGCTCTCGAACAGGCGGGCGTGCTCGACCTCGAGCGCCGCCTGATCGGCGAAGAGGGCCAGTAGGTCCAAGTCCTGCTCCTCGAAGCGACGGCCGGGCTGCTCGTCGATCGCCACGAGCACGCCGATCAGCTCGTCGTGCAGCAGGATCGGCGTCGCCACGACGGCCGAGATGGCGAGGTGCGCGAGGCTTGGCGCATGGGCCACCGAGGAGGTCGGGTAGTCGTTGACGATGATGCCCCGGCGCCGGCCGCGCCGGCCGCGCCGGCCGCGCCGGCCGCGCCGGCCGCGCCGGCCGCGCCGGCCGCGCCCTCGCCCAGGCGCAGGCGCACGGTGCCGATCCATGTTCCGAGGTTGTGCCACGCGCGCGGCACCAACGCCTGCGACGCGTCGTCCCACAAGCACACGGCCCCGCCGGACGCGCCGACGAGCTCGCTGGCCCGGCGGGTGACCAGGTCGAGCAACGTGGTCAGATCGAGCTGATGCGTCAGCTCGGTGGACACGTCGCGGATCGCTTCGAGCTGCCGCCGCCGCCGCTGCTCCTCGCGGAACGAGCCGGCGTGCTCGATGCGCAGCTCGCGCTCGCCCCGATACGCTTGTGCTTGGACTCCGTAGGCCACCGTGGCGCGAGCGACCGCGAATGCCCAGGATAGCGCCAGCGCGACCATGCCGATGGCAACCTGTCCGACCGGCGGCGCCCCCACTACGACCACCGTGACGATACCGAGCAGCAGGAATGGGGCGACGAACTGGGATGTCGAGCCGACTGGCACGTCGAGTGGCTGGCGGGGCTCCGGGGGCACGGCCCAGTCGCGGTATGCCGCGACGGCGACGAGCGCGAACGCGACCGAGGCGAACGCGCCGCTCGCGAGCAGGGGCATCGCGCCGCCGCCGACGGCGTCCAGTAGCAACGCCGCGCCGGCGAGCGACGCGGCCACTCCGGCCCCGAGCAACAGCGCCTCCGAGCGGCGCGGCGGCCCCTCACGCACCCGTCCTAGCACCAGCGCGGCCACCATGCCGACCGAGGACGCGAGGGGAAGGACGGCCACGACCTGCGCGAGGGCGTCGAGCGACGAGCCCGCGAAGAGTGGCCCCAGGGCGACGGGCCACCCGAATGCGACGAGTGCCGACACCCAGAGTGCCACGTCGAAGACTAGCAGCAGGCGGCCACCGCGCCGCGCACCGAGCGCGGGGCGCAGCACCATGCCGGCCCAGATCGAGAGTGCGGCTATCGCGAATACCAGGCCGCCCGCGAGCGCCAGCGAGGCCGGCTGCCCGATCCACGCCAGCAGCCCCCGCGTCAGCGTCCCGAGCGTCCCGCACGCGATCCCGACCCCGACGAGCCCCCAGGACTGCCGGAGTCGCGGCAGCCGCTGCACGCGCGCCGCGACCAGCGCGAGGACGCTCGCGGCGACGCCGGCGGCAATCGTCGCGGCAACGACCAGCACGGACGCATCGATCCCGGCGGACGCCTGGAAGCTCTGTCCTGCCGCGCCGAGCATCATTCCCAGCGCACATGCCACGTCGGACGCCAGTGCTGCGATCGCCATGCGAATTCTCGGCCGGTCCCCATGAATGTCGTGCGTACGCCATCGAGCACCGAACCGGCATCAACGCCGCCACCTCGACCCTGTACCCTTTATCCAAGCATACGGGGCGGCACTCTGGTCTGGACGAGCGGTAGTAAAACAGTACCGCACCCCCGAGTCGCGGCGGCTCGGTCGAAGATCATAGCGCAGTCGTGCGACATAAGGCGCATTCCTCGGTGGCGCCTTGGCTCACGACCCAAAGCGCCCATACCAGGAGTAGAGGGCGGCAGTGGATGATGCGTGACGACCGCGTTGTTGCGCATGCAGCAGCCGAGTGCTTCATACACTGGCGATCACCCACACGAGCCCATCATGGGAGGCGGCACGCGCGGGCGCGGCCCACGCCGGGCTGCGACTATCCCAGCGAGAGGCCGCGACGCGGACGGACGTGACGAGCGGGGCGAACCGCGCGCGGGAGAGCGGCGTACCAAGGAACACCCAAGACCGTCTCCCCTCTCCCTTTATTGGGAGAGGGGCCACCGGAAGGACGCCTCACGCGGCGTTCGGGTGAGGGTCTAGCCGGGCCGTCAGCTACGCGGGCGTCGCGTCGGCCGGGCCGCCTTCGAGCCTGCGCCGTCAGGCTGCGCGGCTCCGTTCTCCTCGCCCCGAGCGCCGCCGCGATCCTTTCGGCCGTGGCTCCCGTTCCGACGAGCGCGGCCGGTCGGCAGCGGATCCAGGGCGCGGGCCAGGACGTCCTCGGCCGAATCGACGAACGAGATGTCGATCTGCTCGCGGAGCTCCGGCGGGACGTCTTCGAGGTCGTTCTCGTTGCGGCGCGGCAGCAGGATGGCCTTGATGCCCGCGCGGTGGGCCGCGAGCACCTTCTCCTTGACCCCGCCGATCGGCAACACCTTCCCGCGCAGCGTCAACTCGCCCGTCATCGCCAGGTCCGAACGGACCGGCCGCCCGCTCGCCAGCGATGCGAGCGCGGTCATCATCGTGATGCCGGCGGACGGGCCGTCCTTCGGGATGGCGCCGGCGGGCACGTGTACATGGACCGTGGCGTTCTCGAACAACTTCGGGTCGATCCCGAAGTTGTCTGCGATGCTGCCCTTCGAGAACGTGGCCCGCACGTAGGAAAGGGCGGCCTGGGCGCTCTCGCGCATCACGTCCCCAAGCATGCCGGTCAGGATGAGGCGCTCGTCATGGCCGGGCACCGACGTGGCCTCGATGAACAGCACGTCGCCCCCGGTCGGGGTCCAGGCCAGGCCGGTCGCGACGCCGGGCCGCTCGGTGCGCTCGGCCACGTCGTTGAAGAAGCGCGGCCGCCCGAGGTGGCGCAGGACATCGGCGGCGTCGATCGTCGCCGGCTCGGTGCGCCCCTCGGCGATCTCGCGGGCGGACTTCCGGCAGAGGGTCGCGACCTCGCGGTCGAGGTTACGCACGCCCGCTTCGCGCGTGTAGCCGCGCACCACTTCGTGGAGGGCGGCGTCGGTGAACGTGAGCTCCTCGACGGTCAGGCCGTGGGCCGCGATCTGCTTGGGGATCAGGTAGGTCCGCGCGATCTGGACCTTCTCTTCCTCGGTGTAGCCCGAGAGCTGGAGCACTTCCATCCGGTCCCGCAGCGGGCCGGGTATCGTATCGAGGGTGTTGGCCGTCGTCAGGAACAGCACCTGCGACAGGTCGAACCCGACCCCCAGGTAATTATCTACGAACGTGTGGTTCTGGGCCGGGTCGAGCACCTCGAGCAGCGCCGACGATGGGTCGCCGCGCCAGTCGGCCCCAACCTTGTCTATCTCGTCGAGCATGAACACCGGGTCGCGCGCCTCGGCCCGCTTGATCGACTGGATGATCCGGCCGGGCAGCGCGCCGATGTACGTGCGGCGGTGGCCGCGAATCTCCGCCTCGTCGTGGACGCCGCCGAGCGAGATCCGCACGAACTTGCGGCCGAGCGCCCGTGCGATCGACTGCCCGAGGCTCGTCTTGCCGACGCCGGGCGGCCCGACGAAGCAGAGGATCGGCTCGCGGGCGACCCGATCCGTCGGGGTCTCGGAGCGGTCGTTCGGGAGCGGCGTCTCCACGCTGCCGTCCTCGGCAACCTCGGCCGCGCGGGCCTGGCGCTCCTGGCGCAGCTTCTTGACCGCCAGATATTCGAGGATGCGGTCCTTGATCTTCTCCAGGTCGTAATGGTCCTCGTCCAGGATCACGCGCGCCTTCGGGACGTCGATGTCGCTGCCGGTCAGCTTGTTCCAGGGCAGGCTCGCCATCCAGTCGAGGTAGGTGCGGATGATCCCGTGCTCGGGCGAGGCCGGCGGCACGTTGGACAGCCGATCCAGCTCGCGCGTGGCCTCGCGGCGCGGCTCTTCCGGTAGCTCGGCCTCCTCGATGCGGCGGCGCAGCGCGGCGACGTCGTCGTTCTCGTCCTCGTCGCCGAGCTCCTTGCGGATTGCGCGGAGTTGCTCGCGCAGGAAGTACTCGCGCTGCGCCTTGGACATCCGCTCGCGGGTCTCGGTCGTGATCTTGTGGCCGAGCTCGCGGACCGCCAGCTCGTGCTGGAGCAGCTCCACGAGCTGCTGCAGCTTCGCATCGACCTGATCCAGCTCCAGCAGCTCCTGGCGGACCGGCCCCGAAAGCTGGATGGCCGAGGCCACGAGGTACGCAAGCTGGCGCGGGTCGGACAGATTCTCGGCCGCCCCGGCCAGCTCGTTCGGCAGGTCGTCGATGAGCGGCACCAGCCGACGGAACAGGTCCACCACCGCCCGTCGCAAGCCCTCGATCTCGACGCCCGGCGTGACCTGATCCGGTACGACCTCGACCTGGGCCACCAGATACGGCTCGGTCTGCGCGAACTCGGCGACGCGGATGCGCTCCAACCCCTGGATCACGAGGCGCAGCGTGCCGTCCGGGGCGCGCATGAGCTGGTGGATCACGCCGGCGGTGCCGACGCGGTAGAGGTCGTCCGGCCCGGCCAGCTCGGGCGCCTCGGGCTTCTGGGCCACGAGCGCGAGCATGCGGTCGCCGCGCATCACCTCGTCCACGAGCTGGATCGACCGCTCCTGGCCGACGAGCAGGGGCACCACCGCCAGCGGGAACACGACCGTGCCGCCGCGCAGCGGCAGGACCGGCAGCGTGGCCGGGATCGTGGTCGGGCGCGAACTGTCGCCATTGGCGATTCCGAGAATCGCGGGCTCGGGCGCGGCCGACGACGCGGGGGCGTCGGACCGGGTCACGTCCTCGACCACGGCCGCCGTCGCATCGGACGGCGGCGTGACGGGTGCCTTCGGCTCGGCCGTCTTGGGCGTGCCGGCGCGCCGTCGGCCCGTCCGCGGCGTTGCTGCCTTGGCCGTCGTCGCCTTGGCCGTCGTCACCTTGGCCGTCGTCGCCTTGGCCGTCGTCGCCTTGGCCGTGGTCTTCCGCGTGCGGGACGGCGGTCGCTCAGGCTCCATGGTGCTCTCTTTCAAGATCGCGGGCCAATTGGGGGGTCAGATCGCGGGGCGCATCCTCGCCACTCGTCTTCGGCAGCGTCATCTCGAGCAGGCCGCGCTCGTAGTGCGCCTCCACACGATCGGTGTCGATGGTGCTCGGCAGCGGCAGCTCGAGTCGGAACGCACCCTGCCGGATCTCGGCGGCGTGGTAGACGCCGCCCGCGCGCGATGGCGGCAGCCGGCGCTGCCCTTCCACGATCAGCGCGTCCTCGAACAGCAGGACGTCCAGGGCCTCGTGATCGACGCCGGCGAGCTCGACCGTCAAGTGGATCGCGGTCGGTGTCTCCAGCACGTCCGTCGAGGGCCGCCAGCACGGCTGCGAGGGCGAGACCGCGCCATGCTGAGGATGCCAGACATCCGCCTGCTGGAGGCGATGCGACGGCGCGAGGATGACGCCGTACCGATAGCTCACTCGACGGTAACGCATCGGGCCAGTCTCCATACTCGGCTCGGCCAGGCGTGATGGAAGCGCCCCGCTCGCGTCCATGAGCAGCGCGGGCGTGGAAAGCAGCGCGGGCACGGAGCGTGCCACACGATTGGCGCGTGGCGCACCGCACCGAGACTCGACGCAATCATATCGGCTGAACGCACGCCGTTGACGGTATGGTTGTACTGAACATACAGATAAGCGTGAAGCACGACCATGCGTACAATAGTATGCGTGACAGCAATGATCGGCAGAAATATGGACCAGCAGCCAGACAACGCGATGCCCACCTCGAGCGGCATCGCCGGCGACGAGCCGGACGAGACAAGGGTAGAGATGTCCGATATTGGGGCGACTGATGAGGCGACCGAAGCCCCGGCAACGGCACAGGCCGAGCCGGCTATGGCTGCATCGACGCCGCATGCCCCGGTAGCGACGGCGCCGGTGGAACGGGCGGCGGCGGCAGGCGGCGCGCGCAACGGCGAAGCTTCAGTCATCGACGAAGCGCCGGGCATCGCCGGCGTGCCCGAGCCGTCCCCGACGACCGATCCCGCCCGGGCGCCCCAGCCGGCCGAGGCGCCCCAGCCCGGTGAGCCGACGTTCGAGCGCCTGAACCTCAGCGCCCCGATCCTGCGCAGCCTCGATCAGATGGGCTTCGACGCGCCTACGCCCATCCAGGCGCGAGCGATCCCGCCGCTGCTCGCCGGCCGCGACGTCGTCGCCCAAGCGCTCACCGGAACGGGCAAGACCGCCGCGTACGGCATCCCGCTGGTCGAGCGGATCGACTACGCGCGCGCCGAGCCGCAAGCGATCGTCCTGGTCCCGACGCGCGAGCTGGCCGTCCAGGTCACCGAGCAGCTCATCCGCATCGGCCGGCACCACGAGATCCGGGTCACGCCGATCTACGGCGGCCAGCCCTACGACCGCCAGATCTACACCCTCCGGCGCGGCGTCCACGCGATCGTCGCCACGCCCGGCCGGCTGATGGACCACATGCGGCGCGGGACGATCGACCTATCGACGATCCGCACGCTCATCCTCGACGAGGCCGACCAGATGCTCGAGATGGGCTTCGTTGATGATGTCGAGTTCATCATCAGCCACCTGACCGCGGAGCGCACCACCGCCCTGTTCTCGGCCACCATGCCCCGCCCGATCCTCGAGCTCGCGCGCAAGCACATGCGCAATCCCGAGATGGCGATGCTGAGCGCCCCGCGCGAGATGACCTCGACCGACATCAAGCAGAGCTATTACGTCGTGCCGTTCCCCCGCAAGCACGACGCCCTCACCCGCACCCTCCAGGCGAAGCGGCCCGAGCGCGCGATCGTGTTCTGCGCCACCAAGCGGATGGTCGACGAGGTCGTCCAGGGGCTCCAAGGGCGCGGCTACCTGGCCGAGGGGCTCCACGGCGACATGGCTCAGCGCGAGCGCGAGCGGACGCTGCAATCGTTCCGCGATGGCCGGCTCGAAGCGCTCGTGGCCACCGACGTGGCGGCGCGCGGCATCGACATCCCCGAGGTGACCCACGTCGTCAACTTCGACATCCCCGCCGACCCCGAGTACTACGTCCACCGCATCGGGCGGACCGGGCGGCTCGGGCGCACCGGCGAGGCGATCACCTTCGTCAACCCGCGCGAGCAGCGCGCGCTGCGGATTATCGAGCGGGTCACCGGCGCTCCGATCCGGCGGGAGGAGGTGCCAAGCGTCGCCGAGGCCGAGGAGCGCACGGCCCAGATGCTCGAGGAGCGGCTGCTCGATGCCATCGAGGGCGGCGGCTGGCGCCGCTACCGCCCGATCATCGAGGAATTGCTCGGGGACCACGACGCGGCCGACGTGGCCGCCGCCGCGCTCTGCCTGGCGGCCGGGCGGGACCGCCGCCTGGCGCTGCCGGACCCCGGCGAGCGCGACATCGTCGCCCCGCCGGAGCCGCGCCCGACCATCTACCGCAATTTCGCCCCGGACAGTCGAGTGAAGCGAGCCGGCGGTCGCCCCGGCACGCGGCCGCGACGGAACGCCGAGCGCTTCGGCAGCCCGGCGCAAGGCCAGCGCTTCGGCGGCCCGCCCCGCGATGCCCCTGCCCGTCCCGAGCAGCCACGCCAGGCATCCCGACCGTCGGAGCACGACGACCGAACGGGCGCGCGCCCCAACGATGCGCACGCCCAACATGGTGGCCCGGCAGACGCCGACCCCGCTGGCGACCGTCGTCCCTGGGCCGACCGTCCGGCATCGCGCGGGGAGGCGCCGGCGCCTCCCCGCGCGATCGGCGGAGACGCCCCGAGCGCCGAGCGACCCGTGCGCCAGGCAGGCGACGCGGCCCCCTGGCAGGCCCGCGAGGGCGAGTGGCGCCCCGATCGAGGTAGCAGCGGCGCGCCCGACGCGCCCCCGTTCCGAGGCGGCGACGCGCCCAGAGCCGCGAGCCGTGCGGCGCCGTGGCGCGGTCCGGGTCAGCGCGGGGGCTTCGAGCGCGGCGGGCCGCCGCGCGAATGGAGCGGACAGAGCGAGGGACCGCGCCGTCCGCCCGGCCCCGGCGAGCACAATGAGTCCTGGCGAAACCGCGATGAAGACGCCGGACGCGGCCCCGACGCCGCGCCCTGGCGCGCGCGAGACGCACCGTCGGGAGGCCCGGACGGCGGCGCCCAGTCGCCCCGCCAGGGCCGACCGCCCTTCTCCAACGCGCGGGGCGAGCAGGCCGCCCCGCCCCGGAACGACGCCCGCCGACCGACCGGCGGGGGCACCCCGACCGGTGATAAGAAGCCCAGGTGGCGCGCAACCGAGCCATCGAAGGGCGGCCAGCAGCCCCCGGGGGACACTCAGATGGGCTTCCGCGACCGCCAGCGCCTCAAGAAGGATCTTAAGAAGCAGCAGGGAGGCCGCAAGCACAAATAGCCCCCGACGAACGTCTACGCGCCGGCCGGCCCTGCCGCGTGCTCCGCGCGCGGCGGCAGCAGATCCTCCTCGGCCGGGCGCAGCGTGTGGAGCGGGCCGATCCGCGCGAGCTGCGGCCAGAGGACCATCACCAGCACGACCACCGCCAGCGTGCCGACCCCGCCGCCGACGACCGACCAGATCGGCCCGACCAGCTTGGCGACCGCCGCGCTCTCGAAGCCGCCGAGCTCGTTCGAGAAGTTAATGAACATGTAGTTGACGGCCGCCACGCGCCCGCGCAGGTGATCCGGCGTGATCATCTGCTGGAGCGTCCCGCGGATCACCATGCTGACCGCGTCGGTGGCGCCCACGAAGAACAGGCACGCCATCGACAGCCAGAGATCGCGCGAGAGGCCGAAGGCGACCGTCGCGACGCCGAAGCCCGCCACCGTCATGAGCAGCACCCTGCCCGGCCGCTGCCAGGGCGGGAGGCGCGTGATTGTCAGCGCGGTTAGCAGCGCGCCCACCCCCGGCGCAGCGCGCAGCAGACCGAGCCCCTCGGGGCCGGTGCCCAGGATGTCCTTGGCGAGGACCGGCAGCAGCGACACCGCGCCGCCGAGCAGCACCCCGAACAGGTCGAGCGTGATCGCCGCCGCGAAGATCGGGTTCCGCTTGATGAACAGGAACCCGGCGAACACCTCGGCCAGCGACCGTTTCGCGCCGGACGGGATCGGGGCGATCGACGGCAGCGTCGCCAGGGTCGCCACGAAGATCAACTCGCCGACCGCCGCGACGACATAGGCGCCGGTCGCCCCGCCCATGAGCGCGATCAGGATGCCGCCAATGGCCGGCCCGCAGATCGACGACAGCTGAAAGCTAGAAATGAGCCACGCCTGCGAGTTCGCGAACTGTCGCGGTTCGAGAATCTGGGGCAGGATCGTCCCGACCGACGGCGAGGCGATCGCCCGCGCCGACCCGATCACGACGAGCATCGCGTACACGACCTCGACCGGCGCCTGGAGCCAGGAGATGAGCGCCAACCCAAGCGCCGCGACCGTGAGCAAGCTGTACGCGAGCATGGCGAGATTGCGGCGCGGGTAGCGGTCGGCGGCGTTGCCGGACGGCAGCATCAGGAACACGACCGGCGCGACCTCGAACAGCCCGACGAGCGCGAGCGCCCAGACGTCGCCGGTCCGCTCGTAGAGCTCCCAGCCGACGGCGACCGAGATGATCTGGGCGCCGATGGTGGCGGCGGACCGCCCGACGATGAAGGAGCGGACGTACGGGTTGCGAAGCGCGGCGTAGGCATCGTGCCGCTCGGGTTGGGGCTCGTCAGTCAACGGTTCTCCGCCAGTCGGCGCCGGGTCGGATGGCGGCGGGCGTCGCGTGTGTCGTCGGTCGGGCCTCGACTCGCGGCAACATCATATCCGAGCGACGACCGCACGATCAGCGGTCACTGAAGAGCTCCATCAGCAAGTGCCTGGTCGTCCCATCAGCGGTCAGCCGCGAGCCGGACCCCGAGCCCGACGAACAGTGCGCCCGTCAGGGCGGCGATGGCGCGCGCGGCCGAGCGGTAGGCCCGCGCAACCGGACCGCTCGCCATGACGCAGGCGACGGCCACGTACCAGGCAATCGCGCTGCCGGCCATGAAGCATACAAGCGACACGTCGAACCAGAGCGGCGCCTCGGGCGGCGTGAGCGCGGCAAACAGGCTGCCGAACAGGGCGGCGGCCTTCGGATTGCTGAGGTTCGTGAGCAGCCCGTGGCCGAGCGCGCCGCGATCGGAGAGGGGCGCCGCGCCGAGATCCGCCTCGTCATGGCGACGCCGAGCCGACCAGAGCAGCCTGGCTCCGAGATACACGAGGTAGGCAGCGCCGGCGAGCCGAACCGCCCCGTAGAGCAGCTCAGACGTGCGGAGGAGCAGCCCCAGGCCGAGCAGACTGGCGGTCGCCCACACGGCCATGCCGATGCCCACCCCGACGCCGACCAGCACCCCGGCCCGCCGCGATCCGGTGAGGGCCGCGTTGACCGTCGCCAGGAAGTCCGGCCCCGGCGTCACCAATGCCGCCAGCCACACCCCGACAAGCACGGCCACGCTCGCCCCCAAGTCGCCACTCGCCGAATCGTCCACAATCTAGTTTCCTTGGCCTCAACCGAACGAAGTGTCGTCGCCGGGCCGCACGCTCGGGAGACTCACGTGGGATAATGCCATCCGCGAGGTGATGGCATGAAGCGACCCACGGCAAACTACCGCGAGCGCATCACAAGTGATCCGGCCGTGATGGTCGGGAAGCCGGTCATCCGAGGCACCCGCATCCCCGTTGAGCGCATCGTCGGCCACCTGGCCCAGAACCCGGACCTCGACGATCTCTTCGGCGCATACCCGGAACTGACGCTTGAAGATGTCAAGGCCGCGCTCGCGTACGCCCAGGCGGCCATCGAGCGCGGTCCGTCCCGTCGCCGCAGGGCACTCGAAGCGGCACTCAGCAAGGCGGGATGAAGCTCCTGTTCGACCAGAGCGCCGACGCTCGCCTCGTGCCTCATCTTCGAGCATTAGGCCATGACGTCAAGCGAGTCGGTGGGGAGTATCCGGCCGGTCTCCCAGACATCGACGTGCTGGCCCTAGCACATCAGGAGGGTCGAGTCTTGGTTGCCGATGACCACGACTTCGGTGAGCTGGTCTTCCGGTTTCACCAGCCGCACGCCGGTGTCATCCTCTTCCGGCTCGGAGACTTCGCGGAGCTTGACTTGAAGATCGAGCGCATCGACTACGTGCTGGAAAACTATGGCGATCGACTCGCCCAATTCCTAATCGTCAGCAGGCGCGCAGTCCGCGTTCGGTAGCCTTGTCCGACCCGATCGCCCGCCCGACTCGTCCGGCGCGCTCGCATGGATCGGGACCAGAGGCATACACCTCACGGCCTTCGCGGATGACATCCCGGTAGATGAGGCCCACGGCATCCTGGTGCTTCTCAATGTCGGAAGGCGTCGCGACGACCACGTCGAATGGCGTGCCGCGCCCGTCGAGCGTGCGATAGAGAAGTTGGGCAGTCTTCCGGCGATGGGTGCCGTCCGGCATCACGACCAGCAGATCCAGGTCGCTCTCCGGTCCCATCTCCCCGCGCGCGGCCGAGCCGAAGAGCACGACGCGAAGCGGTCGGACCGCCACGACGATCTGACGGACGAGGTGCTCGACGAGTGCCGATTCAGGCTGCACCGGTAGCTGCTCCCTGAAGGCTTCCCGCCAGAGTACCTGAAGGCTTCCCGCTAGAGTATAGGAAGTTCGAGGATCTCGTGGAGCAGGCGTGCCGAGGAGGTACACCCCTCGGCACGCTTGCTCCCAGCCAATACTGCCTGGCAGCCAGATCAAGTGATGGCCGTGCCAACCTCGGCGGCGCGGCGGAACGTCAGCGCGTCACTATCGGCATCGAGCACGATGGTGTCGCCGTCGCGGAACTCCGCCTGGAGTAGCCGCAGCGCCAGTGGCTGGACGATCTCCTTCTGGATCGCGCGCTTGAGCGGGCGCGCCCCGTAGACCGGGTCGTACCCCGCCCGCGCCAGCACCTCGCGCGCGGCGTCGGTCAGCTCCAGCGAGATCTTGCGCTCGGTGAGGCGCCGGCGCAGCCCGATCAACTGGATGTCTACGATCTCGGCGATCTGCGCCATGCCGAGCGGCTTGAAGATCACGACCTCGTCGATGCGGTTCAGCAGCTCCGGGCGAAAATGCTCGCGGACCGCGTCCATCACCCGCTCGCGGACCTGCTCGTCGGACGGACCGGCCTGGAGGGCGGGCACGCCGCTCGCGTCGGCGCGGAAGCGACCGCCGAGCCCGTACGCGTCCGAGCCGAGGTTGCTAGTCAGGATCACCAGCGTGTTGCGGAAGTCCACCTGCCGCCCCTGCGCGTCGGTCAGGCGACCGTCGTCCAGGAGCTGGAGCAGGACGTTCAGCACCTCCGGGTGGGCCTTCTCGACCTCGTCGAAGAGGACCACCGAGTAGGGCCGGCGGCGGACCGCCTCGGTGAGCTGGCCCGCCTCGTCGTAGCCGACGTAGCCCGGCGGCGCCCCGATCAGCCGCGAGACGGTGTGCTTCTCCTGGTACTCGGACATGTCGATGCGGACCAGCGCGCCCTCGTCGTCGAACAGGAACTCGGCCAGCGCCCGCGCCGTCTCGGTCTTGCCGACGCCGGTCGGCCCGAGGAACAGGAATGAGCCGATCGGGCGGTTTGGATCCTGGAGCCCCGCGCGGGCAGCGCGCACGGCGTTCGCCACCGCCACCACCGCCTCGTCCTGGCCGACGACCCGCTGGCGCAGGCGGTTCTCCATGTGGATCAGCTTCTCGACCTCGCCCTGGAGCAGCTTGCTGACCGGCACGCCGGTCCAGCGGCTGACCACGTCGGCGACGTCGCCCTCGTCCACTTCCTCCTTGACCATCGCCCGGCCGTCCTCGCCGCGCTCGCGCAGGGCTTGCTCGGCCGCCTGGAGCTCCGCTTCGAGCTGGCTCGCCTCGTACTTCAAGCGCGCGGCCGTCTCCCAGTCGGCCCGCAGCGACGCCTGCTCCATGCCCGTACGGACGCCGTCGAGCTGCTCCTGGAGCTGCCCGACACGGTTCAGCCCCTCGACCTCGCCCTGCCAGCGCGCCTCGAGCTGGCTCGCCTCCTCCTTGAGGTTTGCGAGCTCCCCTTCCAACCGGCCGAGCCGCTCGACCGACGCGGGGTCCTTCTCCTTGCGCAGCCCCTCGCGCTCGATCTCAAGCTGCATGATCCGCCGCCGGGCCTCGTCCAGCTCGACCGGCATGCTCGTGGCCTCCATGCGGAGCCGCGAGGCCGCCTCATCGATCAAGTCGATCGCCTTGTCCGGCAGGAAGCGGTCGCCGATGTAGCGGTTCGACAGTTGGGCCGCCGCGACCAGCGCCGCGTCCTTGATGCGGACCTTGTGGTGCTGCTCGTACCGCTCGCGCAGGCCGCGCAAGATCGAGATCGTGTCCTCGACGGTCGGCTCGCCGACGAAGACCGGCTGGAAGCGCCGTTCGAGGGCGGCGTCCTTCTCGATGTGCTTGCGGAACTCGTCGAGCGTCGTGGCGCCGATGCAGTGCAGTTCGCCGCGCGCGAGCATCGGCTTGAGCATGTTCGAGGCGTCCATCGCGCCCTCGGCCGCGCCCGCCCCGACCACCGTGTGCAGCTCGTCGATGAACAGGATCACCCGCCCGGCCGCGTCGGTGACTTCCTTGAGGACCGACTTCAGCCGCTCCTCGAACTCGCCGCGGTACTTGGCGCCCGCGACCATCGAGCCCAGGTCGAGCGACACGACGCGGCGGTCCTTGAGCCCCTCCGGCACGTCGCCGCGCGCGATCCGCTGCGCGAGCCCTTCGACGATGGCCGTCTTGCCGACGCCCGGCTCGCCGATCAGGACCGGGTTGTTTTTGGTCCGCCGCGAGAGCACCTGGATGACGCGGCGGACCTCCTCGTCGCGGCCGATGACCGGGTCGAGCTTGCCGGCGCGGGCGGCGGTGGTGAGGTCACGGCCGTACTGCTCCAACGCCTGGTAGGTCGATTCGGGCGTGACCGACGTGACCCGCTGGCCGCCGCGCACCTGCTGGAGCGCCTCAAGCACGCGGTCGCGGGTGACGCCCGCGCCGCGCAGGATCTGGCCTGCCATGCCCTTCTCGGCATCGTCGGCCAGGGCGAGCAGGAAGTGCTCGGTGGAGACGTAGTCGTCGGTGAGCCGCTCGGCCTCGGCGGTCGTGGCATCGAGCAGGCGCCGGAAGCGCTGCGAGATGCTGACCTGGGCCGCGGCGCCGCTGACGCGCGGGAGCGCATCGACGGCCGCCCGGGTCTGCCGCGACAGCGCGCGGGGCTGGGCGCCGAGCTTCTCGAGCACGGACGGCACGACGCCGCCGGGCTGCCCGACTAGCGTGTGCAGCAGGTGCTCGGGCTCGAGCTGGGTGTTGCGGCGCTCCTCGGCGAGCTGCTGGGCGGCGACGAAGGCCTCCTGGGCCTTCTCGGTGAGCTTGCTGGCGCTGAAAGCCACGGCGGGCACCCCCACGAGCGGGCGAGCCGCACGAGCGGATGCAGCGGACGTCGCCCGAGA
>Ga0136611_10000180_pt1 | contig 38040 bp, 36 predicted proteins | sample AntDrymUQ2232306_2_FD_106645 | JGI IMG/M metagenome (GOLD analysis project Ga0136611, IMG submission 106645) | Polar desert sand microbial communities from Dry Valleys, Antarctica - metaG UQ223 (23.06) | ecosystem: Environmental > Terrestrial > Soil > Desert | place: Antarctica: Dry Valley...
CCGCTCGACGACCGCGCCTTCTTCATCGACGAGATCGCGGATCAGGCGCGGGATATAGAGCGTGCCACCGTTGGCGATTGCAGCCGTCCCATTCAGGAGCTGCAACGGCGTGCAGAGCAGGTGTCCCTGACCGATCGAGACGTTGATCGTGTCGCCGATCGACCAGTACTCCTTCAGGTCAGACTGGAAGAGCCACTTCGGGTTGGGAACCAGTCCCTCGGCTTCGCCAGCCAGCTCGATGCCGGTCGGCGTCCCGAAGCCGAAGACCTCCTTGAGGTACTTCTCGATGTTCCCGATACCGAGGCCACGAAACTCATGTGGAGCCGGGTCGTTCGGGTTGTAGTAGTGGACGTTGATCCCGGCTTCAGTCTGCGACTTCGGCGCGCCCACGTTGTAAAAGTAGACATCGCACGAGTCGGCCAGACCGGAAAAGAGATCGACATCGCCGTGACCAGCCGGGTCCCAGCATGGGTAGGTGTTGCCCTGCGATTCGTCCCAGGTCCATGGCACGCGGATCTGGCCCATACACTTGAATGTGTCCTGGGGAGTGATGACTTTTTCCTGGAGCGCCGCGCAGGCCAGCAACGGCTTGAGCACCGAACCGGGCGGGAACTCGCCGCTGATCGCGCGGTTGAGCAGCGGCGTGAACTCGTCCGTCAGCAGGGCGTTGTAGTCCTGCTCGGAGATGCCGCCAATGAACGCCTGGTTGTCGAAGGTTGGCAACGAGACCATCGACAGGATCTCGCCGTTACGCGGATTCATGACGATCGCCACGCCAGCGCCGACCTTCTCGCGCTGCTCCTTGAGTGCCTCGGCATTGGCGAAGTCGATCCCGTTCTTGAGCTCCTGCGTCACCCGCAGTTGCAACTCGCGGTCGATCGTCAGCCGGGCCGAGAGGCCGTCCGTCGGATCGCGCCGCAGATCGACCAGTTCCAGCCGCTCGACACCGGCGGAGTCGACCTTTACCCAGCGGATGCCCTTCTCGCCACGCATCTGCTTTTCAAGTGCCTCTTCAACACCACCACGGCCAACCTGGTCGTCCGGCTGGTAGACGTGTCCGCCGGTCGGTGTCGTTTCAGATTCATACTCCTGCTCGCTGATTGGGCCGACGTAGCCGAGCAGGTGCGAAAAGGCTATCCCACCTGAGTATTGCCGGATCAGCGTCGTATCATCGACGACAACGCCCGGCAGGTAGACGGCATTCGAGGCAAGCTCAAGCGCCTTCTCGCGCGTGATATCGAGCTTGACGACCATCGGCAGGTCGGGTGAGCCGTGCGTTTCGAGCGCGTAGTTGAGCTCGCTCAGCACGCGAATGCCGGGGATGTCCGAGACCGTCGCCTTCAACGCCTCGGCGTCAGCAGCACTGAGGTCTTCCCGCAGGAGCTCCAGATAGGCGTTGTCGCTGGTGATCTTCGCCAGCAGCGTCGCGCCATCGACGCCGAGTCGCTGCGAGCAAAGGCTGACGACGGCGGCTTCCGACCCGACCGGCACGAGCGTCCGGTCGAGGACAAGCACATTCTTCAGATCCAGCGACTGCGCCACGGTATCGAGCACCCGCTGGCGTTCGGCATCGTCGAGCGAGAGCCGGTTACCCATGATCTTGACTGCCCAGGTGCGGCGGTTCTCTGCCAAGGGCTGTCCTGAGCGGTCGAGGATTCTGCCGCGCGACGCTTTGAGCGTCTCGGAGCGAGTGATGTTCCCGGCGGCGACATCCTCGAAGCGGCTGCCCTCAGCGATCTGGAGCGACCAGAGCTTCGCGCCAAGCCCAGCGAAGCCGACCCCCATCGCGCCGCGGAAGAGGAAGACACGCCGTGAGATCGGCTCTGCCTCGCGCTGACGCTCCTCGCGGCGGCGCTCGCCTGGGCGGGCCAACTCCATTCGTCGCTTCTTCTTAAACACGGCGTGGGACCAGACGTTCAAACACGAGCATCACTCCATAAGCAAGCGGTACGAGCAAAGCGTTCAACAACGCGGTCATGATCGTCAACCGGATGGCGCTGACGCCCCCGACCGGGTCACCGGCTGCGATCGACAGGATGACGAGCACCAGGCTATAGGCGAACGTCGCCGCGAGAACCGCCAGCAGCGGGAAGATCGCGCCGGAACGAAACAATTTCCCGCGCGTCGCGCCGCCAATGATGGCAACCACCAGCAGTGCCAGGACGTGCGTGCCGAGCGGGTCCATCGTCAGTAGATCGATCCAGAGGCCGAGCGCCGCTGCCCAGACCAGCCCCTCACTGACACCATGCGTCGCGCTGCGGATCAGCAGGAAGACCATCGCGAAATCGGGAACGATACTGAGCATGCCAGTTGCCGGAAGGAAGGTCGCTTGCAGCAGCGCGGTCACCAGCAGCAGCAGCGCGAACAGGATACGCCCGGTCGGAAATGGCTCCCGCCTTGAATATCCTTCGGCACGCTGGTCACGCGCGAGCATCATCTGCGTCCCCATTGCGACGTGCCCAGACCATCAGAACCGGGACTCGACCAGAACAACCATCCGGCGATGATACCACGGGCGGGCGGTCATCCCTCCGCGTAGGGGCGATGGGGGATGGGGTACAAGCTACCCCGGTCGTCGCGCGTTTCGGATCAGTTCGATGAAGCCGGAGGCGTTCGGGATGCCGGAACGGGCAAGTTCGGAGAGGTAGGCGTCGCGGTTGTAGGTAACACGGCGATGTTCGAGTGACCAGCCGTTGCCGTCATCGGTGGCCACCAGGTAGCAGGGTCGCACATCGCCATCGAATGGCACGCCGACCGCGCCGCAGCAGGCGACCGTCCGGCCAGCGACCTCACGGACGTAGGCATGGTGGATATGGCCGTAGACGAGCGTGTCCGCCTGCGCCTCATCGAGCATCCGCGTAACGACGCTCCCATCGGCATCCGGCAGGACGACGGGATGGGTGCTCCAGGGCGTCGCGTGGACGAAGGCAAGCGTCTTTCCGCTCGGGCCGGTTGTGCGCCAGTCGAGCGGCAACTTCGCCAGGAAATGGAGCGAGTCCGGACCGAGTGCCCTGGCTGCCCACTCGTCCACCTGCAACATGATCCCGGAATGCGCCTGATCCGGCGGATAGTTCTGGGCGGGGACGCGACCGGCGGTGGCTGCCTCGATGATCCACTCGTCGGTGTTGCCACGCACCGACGGCCAACCACGCTCACGCACCGTCGCGACCGACCGCTCGGGAAAGGCGCCGCCGAACGCGAAGTCACCGCCGCCGACAACGGCGTCGTACGAGCCGTGCGCGTCAAGGTCGGCGAGCACCGCCTGTAGCGCGGGCAGGTTCCCGTGAATGTCGGATACAAACGCCACACGCATAGGCTCACTCACCGCACGCTCCTCTCGGCTGCCGATGTTGACGCGATCATTGATGCTTTCAATCGGAACACTACCACGAGCCGGGACCAGCTACCCTCGCAGCGCGACAGCGCGAGCAAGCACACCATCGTGTGCCTGCCGCTCCATCCCGTCATCGAGCGGCGGGAGTTGCGCATAGCCGTACTTTCGCTCCAGGGCACGCGCGATCAGCCAGTCGGCGAGATGGGGATTCTTGGGCAACAGCGCACCATGCAGGTAGCAGCCGATTGCATTCAGGTAGCGGGCGCCTTCGGTGCCATCCTGACCGTTGTTCCCCTTGCCAACGCGGATGCGTCCAAGTGGTTGGACACCGTCACCAAGCCAGGTCTTGCCGGAGTGGTTCTCGAAGCCGACGAGTGTGCCAAGCTCGCCAGCATCGACGACGACGTTGCCGATGTAACGGTCATGGCCAGCTTCGCTGGTGACATCCATGACGCCGATGCCGGGCAGGTCGTCGCCCTCGAACGGGTGGTATTGGTGGCCGAGAAACTGGTAACCACCGCAGACGGCCAGAATGGGCACGCCATCTTCGATGGCTGCCTTCAGGTCACGTCCCTTGTCGCCTTGCAAGTCTTTCGAGACGGCGATCTGCTCACGGTCCTGCCCGCCGCCCCAGAAGTAGACATCAAGTTGCGAGGCATCCAGCGTCGCGCCGATCCCGATTGTCTCGACAGTCGCAGGAATACCGCGCCACTCCGCCCGCCGCGCCAGCGCCATGACGTTGCCCCGGTCGCCGTAAATATTCATCTCATGACCGTAGAGCCAGCCGATTCGAAGCTCCATTGTATCCATCCATTTCAGTGCCGAGTGCCGAGTGCCGGACCTCCGAACCAGAGCCAAGCAGCGAACGAGGACACGAACTCGTTTATCTGTCATCCTGAGCCGCAGCGAAGGATCGCCTGGTATAAGAAACGGAGACGCATTGGTCGATAGCTGAGCGCATTGATCCTGTCGACGCTCCGTCTCTTCAACGCCAGGCGATCCTTCGCTGCGGCTCAGGATGACAGATAAACGAATTCGTGTCCTCGTTCGCTGCTTGGCTCTGGTTCGAAGGTCTGGCACTCATCATTGCTCCCAGAACTCGGCGACCGCGCCTCTGTCCGCGAGCGATTGGCGCAGTTGGAAGAGAGCAGTGTAGGTGAGCAGCAGGAAAATCTGGTCGCCGGTGGCAGTCTGCTCGATGACGTGGTCGAGGGCGACGGGCAGCGGTTTTCCTGCGGCGCAGGAGTCGATCCGGGACGTGGGAACACCGGCGTACTTCATCCGGACGGCCAGGTCGTGGCCACGGATGCCGATGGCGTAGATCGGGGCGCTGTGGCGTTCGCTGGCCAGCACCTCGAAGTCGACATCCCAGAGCCAGGAGACATCGCGTCCGTCGGCGTCGAGATCGTTGATGCCAATCACAAGCGGCCCGGACAGTGGCGCGGCGGTAATCATTCGCAGCACCTCGTTGAAGCCGACCGGGTTCTTGGCCAGTGCCAGCGTCAGTGACCGGCCTTCATATTCGATCCGTTCGAGCCGTCCGAAGGCTGCCCGGAACTCGCGCAAGGTCTCAAGGATCGGGCGGAAGCCGACGCCGAGGACGCGCGCACCGGCGATGGCCGCCAGCGCGTTGTAGGCGTTGTAGACGCCAGGCAGGGCGACCTCGACCTGCACCTCGTGCGCCTCGTGGCCGTCACGCTCGTCGCGGACGAGCATGCTGAGGCTTTCGACACCTTCGATCTCGATTCCTCGCGCGACGATGTCGAGCGGCGGGCGGCGGTTGCCGCAGTTGGGGCAGTGATACTCGCCCAGGTGAGAGAGGAAGAGCGCATCGTAGACGAGCGGCGACTCGCAGACGCGGCAGATGGCGGCGTCGGAGGCGTGCGGCAACTCCGGCAGCTCGTAGCCGGTGTCGTCCAGCCCGAAGGTGATAACCCGCGCGCCAGTGTCGGCAGCCAGCGCGGCCAGATTCGGGTCGTCGGCGTTGACAACCAAGGTGACATCGCGCGTCAAGTCGCGAATCGCGCCGCGCCAGTGGTTGGCGACCGCCTCCAGCTCGCCGTAGCGGTCGAGCTGGTCGCGGAAGAGGTTGAGCAATATGACGACGCGCGGCTCAACACGGCGGACGACATCCGGGAAGGCGTTCTCGTCGGTTTCGATGACGGCGATCTCGGCTCCGCCGGGACCGAAGAGCGTCATCTGCTCGGCGAAGGCGGCTGAGATGCCGCGCACCAGATTCGAGCCGGATCGGTTGTGAACGACGTGGCGTCCCGCCCCTTCGAGCATCCCGGCCAGCATCCGGCTGGTCGTCGTCTTGCCGTTCGTGCCGGCGACGACGATCGAGCCGGACGGCAAGCGGCTGGCCAGCTTATCGAGCAGGCGCGGGTCGATCCGATTCGAGACGAGGCCCGGCAGGGCGGTCCCACCGCCACGGCCCGTCACGCGCAGGCCGGTTGTCAGCACCTTGCTGGCCGCCATCGCCGCCAGCATGCGTGCGTCGCGCGTCATGGCGCGCTCGTCTCGCCGGTGATGACCGTCACCGACGACAGCTCAGTGAAATCTACTAACGGCAGGATGTCGAGCTGCGTCTCGTTCTGGACCTCGTCGCGATGGATTTCCATGACTTTGCCGATCACCAACCCAGCCGGCACACGCTCGGTCTTGCCGGAGGTTACGGCCAGCGAGTCGGCGCCAATCTCAGCATCGACCGGGACGTGGCGCATGACCGCTCGCTCGCCGAACTGCCAGCGTCCGTAGACGATCCCTTCCGCCTCGATGCCTTGGATACGCGCGCCGGTCTGAAAGCTGGAATCGATGATGAGCCGCACGCGCGAGCGACCCGGTTCGACTTCGGTGACCTGGCCGACGAGATAGTGCGGGCTGAGGACGGGCATGCCGACTTCGATGCCGGCATCAGAACCCTGATTGATGATCAGAAACTGCTCGCGGCTTCCCGGATCGCGACCAACGACATCGGCGGTGACGAGCGTGAGCTGCGGGTTGGCCTGCCGGAACTCAAGCAGGTCGCGCAACTGCTCGACCTCGCGCCCACTCTCGCGCAGTTGCGCGTTCTCGGCCAGCAGCCGGTCGCGCTCCTCACTGACATCGTCGAGTTGCTGTCGCAGGTTGCCGTCGCCACCTTCGCCGATGTTGGAAACGCGCTCGCCGAGATCGGTCAGTGATTCGCCGAGCGGCGAGACGACAGCAACAAGCAGGCTCTTCGGAGCGTCGAGCCTGTCACGGCTGTCAAGCAGCATCAGGAAGAGGGCCATGACGGCCAGGCCGGCCAGCAGCACCAGCGTCGAGCGGCGAAATGGCAGGCTCCGTAGCATCGCGACCCGCCCAACTACATGCCGCGCCGCAACTCTTGCCCGCCAGCCAGAGCACGCGAGTAGAGATGCAACGCTTCGGCGACGCGGCCCGTGCCGCGTGCCACACAGGTAAGTGGATCTTCAGCGATACGGACCGGCATCCTCAGTTCGGCCTGCAAGCGGCGGTCAAGCCCGAGCAGGAGCGCGCCGCCCCCGGCTAGATAGATGCCCTGCTCCATGATGTCGGCCACCAGTTCGGGTGGCGTTTCCTCGACGCAGGTCTTGACGACCTCGACGATCGTGTTGATCGGGCCGCTGATCGCGTCACGAATCTCGACGCTGGAGACTTCGACCGACTTCGGCAGGCCAGTCAGCAGGTCGCGGCCCCGCAGGGTAACGCGCTTCTCCTCTTCGAGCGGATAGGCGGAGCCAGCCGAAATCTTGGCGTTCTCGGCCGTCCGCTCGCCGATGACGAGATTATGGTCGCGGCGCGCATAGTGGATGATGGCCTCGTCGATCTCATCGCCAGCAACCCGGATCGAGTGGTTGACGACGATGCCGCCGAGCGAGATGACGGCCACTTCGGTCGTGCCACCGCCGATATCGACGATCATGCTGCCAACCGGCTCGTTGATCGGCAGTCCAGCGCCAATCGCAGCCGCCATCGGCTCCTCGATCGTGTACGCCTCGCGCGCGCCTGCCGAGAGGGCGGCATCCTTAGCGGCACGCTTCTCGACCTCGGTGACACCGCTTGGGATGCCGATCACGACGCGCGGGTGCGGCGCCATGATGCGTTGGACATGGACCTTACGGATGAAGTGGTGCAACATCAGCTCGACGGTGTCGAAGTCGGCGATGACGCCGTCCTTGAGCGGACGGACGGCGACGATCGTCTCCGGCGTCTTACCGACCATCGCCTTCGCCTCGACACCGACTGCCAGCGCGCGCTTGGTCTTGGTGTCGACGGCCACCACCGACGGCTCGGAGATGACGATCCCCTTGCCACGGACGTAGACGAGCGTATTGGCCGTACCGAGGTCGATCCCGAGGTCGCGGCTGAATAATCCAAAGAGTGCACTGATTGGGCGGATCATCCGCGTGACGTCCTCAACACTGCCAATGGCTCAGATCCCATCCCGCCGGACACAGGGGGTGATTTCCGCGATCAGGTCGCGAAAATGGAGCACCTCCCGTGTGGTTTGGCGCGCTGGAAGTCTAACACTTATACCAGAACGCATTCGGCCTGAACTGCCGATGCGCAACGCTAACCAGAGCCGCCTCCATCACGAGGAACAGCACGCTATGATCTGTCATCCTGAGCCGCAGCGAAGGATCGCCTGGCCCTGATGAGCGTATCGCCAACGCAGGAGTGCGCGGATCGTTGATCGACCGCACACTCCTGTGGGGGACGCTAAGCGATCCTTCGCTGCGGCTCAGGATGACAGATCACAGGGTGCTGTTCCTCCTGACGGGGCGGGGCTGGTGAGTGTTGCGGATCATGTAATAGCGGAGGGACTCCGCACATCGTGCCACGTTCGTGGCGAGAACCAAATTGTGTGCAACGAGGCTGTCAGGGGAGGATTGACATTGGGTCGTGGTAGACACCATCGTAGAGGACGATGAAGTGCAGGTGGGGGCCGGTCGACTTGCCGGTGGTTCCCATCGGGCCGAGCCAGTCGCTCTGCGAGACGCGCTGGCCGGTCGAGACGGAGGGCGCCTCGGCAAAATGGCCGTACCAGGTCACGTAGCCGTTCTCGTGATCGATTGCAACGGCGTAGCCGAGGCCATGCTCGTTCCAGCCAGCGAAGCTGACCACTCCGCCGTCAGCCGCGAGAATCGGCGTCCAGGGCGCGTTGGCGATATCGAGGCCGTTGTGCCGGTCGTTGAACCCGGTCGTGATCGAGCCAGTCGCCGGCCAGACGAACGATCCGGTCGCGACGCCGTCCGAGCCAGCCTCGGACGGCTCGTCAGCGAACGGATCACTGGCGGGCGCGCCGCCCCCGCCACCCTTCGAGGCGTCGATCACTGGCGTGAGGCCGGGGATCAGGATCGGCTGGCCCGGTGTCGGCTGGGCCGCGCCGGGAACGTTATTGAAGCCGAAGTCGCGGATCAGCGCCGGATCAACCGAGAAGGCAGCCGCAATCGACTCAACCGTGTCCCCTTCGACCGCCCAGTAGAGGATGCCGTCGGCAGGTGGAATGATCAGCGTCTGGCCCGGGAAGATCATCAAGCTTTGCGGGATCTCGTTGGCATAGGCGATCGTCAGCGCGTCGATCCCGTAGTAGCCAGCGATCTTCCAGAGGTCGTCACCCTCCTTGACTGCATATTCCGCCAGCCCGCCGCGCGTCTGCGGGACGGCGTACGGAACGGTGATCAGCAGTCCCGGACTGAGGTCAGCATCGCTTTGGACGTTGTTCTGGATGATGCTGATGATGTCGTTTGGACCGATGCCGTACAGCGCGGCGATCGAATCCAGCGTCTCGCCTGCGGCAACCTCGTGGATGACACCGTCGAACGGTGGGACCGTCACGAGTGTCCCGGCCGGTAACGGCATGCCGGGGTCTTCGATCCCGTTGGCCCAGACGAGTGTCGAGACTTCAAGCCCCCACTCGGAAGCAATGTCGATCAGCGTCTCGCCCTCATCGGCCTCGACCTGGATGATGCCCAGGTCGGCCGGATTCACGATGCCAGGATCGTCGGTCCCCGTGCCATCTGGCTCGGTGGTGTCTTCGGGTTCGTCACCGTCGTCAGTACCCGTGCCGTCAGTCCCGTCCGGCTCCTCGGTCTCGTCAGCGCCGCCAATCTCGCCGTCGCTATCGTCGGGAGTCTCGGTAGCGGTTGTCCCGGTCCCGGTGCCCTGCGTCGAGGTCGACGCTGCGCCGCCCTCGCCGGGGCGCTGGGTGGCAATGCCGGATGCACGGGTGACCGTCGAGGTGACGTTCGCGCCGGTCCCCTGCTGGCCGTCATCGTCGCCACCACCACGATTCGCCAGCGCAAAGTAGCCGAATGCGAGGACGGCAAGCGCCAGCGCCGCGGCAGGCAAGACCTTCTGCCAGGCGACGGCCTGCCCCGCTCCTCCGCCAGCCGTGGCGGGCGCGGCGCGGACATCGACCGCCCGGCCAGCCGCCTCCGAGCCTGGAAATGGCAGCGGGAAGTCAGCGTACTTCGGCGACCAGGCAAATCGCGGAACCAGTGGGACAAGCGCGGACGCGGAACGTCCAGTTGGATTGCTCGCGCTCATCGATCCGGCCCGTCCGGTGGGCGAGCCGCCCGCCTGGTCGCCCGTTGGGAGGCTCGCTCCCGGCCTGTACTGTGATTGTCGGTCTCGAGCGTCCACACGACTACTCCGTCCCCAGGTTCTTCGGCCCTCGCGCGGGGAGCCGGCCCCCTGATTCAGCCCCCACCGGATCGCCGGGGAACCCACGCGCAGGGTGTCCGTACACCTGCAATCAGCATAACACCTCGCTTGGGCTTGGTCAATTTTTCCTCGCTGTCACAGGTTCGATCCGAGAGCTGACGAGATTCCGCATGTGTACGTACATTACCTCAGATGTGACTGCGTGCTCCTGCGACAGACTGTCACAGAATGAGACGATGGGCTACTCCACGGCAATTGTCAACCACGCTATATCAAAGGCCCAATCCTGACCAGACGGTTACGTCACGCCGAGACGGTGTACGTACACAGTCAGTCCTGACAGACTGAAACCGCACCAGGCGCGTCTCAATTTGCATGCCGCGACCCTGTGTTCCTGTCATCCCGAGCGGAGCGAAGCGGAGTCGAGGGATGACAGGAACACAGGGTGGCGAAACGTTGACGAAAAGCCACTGGTAGCGTCACATCCAGCGTCGTGCTAGTCTCCCGTCAGCACGATACCCGCATGCGAGAGGAAGGATGGAAAGACGATGGCAGTCGATACACGGACCGAGATTGGCGTCCTGCGAGAGCGCGTCAAGGAGGCGATCGCCAACGAGCGCGAGCACCTGGTCGAAGTCGCGGAGACGATCCGCACCACACCAGAACTGGGCTACGAGGAGCGGATGGCCTCGCAACTGCTGGCCGATCAGCTTCGCGAGGCAGGCTTCGAGGTCGAGAAGCCATATAAAGGAATCGAGACTGCCTTCCGCGCCACCCGCAGGGGCGGTGGCGGTGACGGGCCGACTGTCGCGATCCTGGCCGAATACGACGCGCTGGCAGGCATCGGCCACGGTTGCGGCCACAACCTGATTGGCGGATCGGGACTGGCGGCAGCGATCGGCCTCGGAGCCGTCATCGACGAGGTCGGCGGGACGGTCATCGTCATGGGGACGCCAGCCGAGGAGGGCGGCGCTGGCAAGATCCGAATCGCCGAGCAGGGCGGCTTCGACGATATCGACGCCGCGCTGATGATCCACCACGCTGGCGACAAGACCGGCGCGCCACTCCATTGGCCGCAGGGCACCTGCCTGGCGGTGACGGACATCGCCTTCGAGTTCTCCGGCAAGCCCGCCCACGCCGCCGCTGACCCCTACAACGGCGTCAACGCGCTCAACGCGGTCATCGAGACGTTCAACGGCATCAACGCGCTGCGCCAGCACATCGTGATGGATGCGCGCATCCACGGCATCATCACCCACGGTGGTGAGGCCAGCAATGTCGTACCCAAGTATGCGCGGGCTGCCTTCCTCGTCCGGGCGGCGACGCAGTCTTACGTCAATGAGTTGACCGAGAAGGTACGCAACATCGCCCGTGGCGCGGCGCTGATGACCGGCTGCGAATTAGAGATCACGGAAGGCACGATGCACGCCGACATGCGCCCGTCGTACGTGCTCGGCGAGAAGTACCACGCCAACATGCAGGATGTCGGGCTTGACCTCAGCCAGGGTCGCGGGATGCACTCGACCGACTTCGGCGAGATCTCCTACCGGCTGCCGTCGGTGACTGGAAGCTTCGCGATCTCGACGACGCCGATCCCCGGCCATTCGCAGCAGGTTGTCGATGCGTCCGGCAGCGATTTTGGCTACGACCAGTACATCAAGGTCTCGACGGCGATGGCGCTGACCGCGCTCGACATCCTGACCGACCCGGAGTTGTCAAAGCAGGCCTGGGAGAAGCACAAGCAGTGGGCCAAGGAGTACGAGGGGTAACGAATCTCACCCCCAGCCCCTCTCCGGCGCGGAGAAGGGAGCATGAGACGAGGAGTGCCGAATGACAGCGACAACCGATGTGGCGACGTTGCGGGAGCGGGTGCTGGAGGCGATCGAGCGGGAGCGGGAGCATATCGTCGAGGTGAGCGAGACGATCCGCGTTAATCCGGAGTTTCAATATGAAGAGTTCATGTCCTCGCAGTTGCTGGCGGATCAGTTGCGCGAGGCGGGCTTCGAGGTCGAGAAGCCGTACAAGGGGCTGGAGACAGCCTTCTGTGCGACCCGCAAGAGCAAGGCTGGCGACGGCCCGACGGTCGCGATCCTGGCCGAGTACGACGCACTACGCGGCATTGGGCATGGCTGCGGGCATAACCTGATCGGCGCGTCGGGGCTGGCGGTCGCGATTGGCATCGGCTCGGTGATCGACGAGACCGGCGGAACGGTCATCATCATGGGGACGCCCGCAGAGGAGGGTGGCGGCGGCAAGGTCAAGCTGCTCGAAGCCGGAGCCTTCGAGGGTGTCGATGCCGTGCTGATGATCCACCACGCCGGCAATCGCGCTGGTGCGGCGATGAACTACCCCGACGGCACCAATCTGGCGACGACCGGCTATGCGTTCGAGTTCTTCGGCAAGCCAGCCCACGCCGCCGCCGATCCGTACAACGGCGTAAACGCCCTCAACGCTGTCATCGAGACGTTCAACGGCATCAACGCGCTGCGCCAGCACGTCACGATGGACGCGCGCATCCACGGGATCGTGACCCACGGTGGCGAGGCTGTGAACGTCGTTCCCCCGTACGCACGTTGCCAGTTCGGCGTCCGCGCGGCGCGTGCGGACTATCTCGAAGAACTGGCGGCAAAGGTCGTGAAGATTGCCGAAGGCGCCGCGATGATCACAGGTTGCGAACTGAAGGTCACGGAGCGTGACACACCCTACGCCGAACGACGGCCGAGCTACGTGCTGGGACGCAAGTTCGAAGGCAACATGGAGACGGTCGGCCTCGACATGGCCCGCCCGCAACGTGGCCGGACCTGGGCCTCGACCGACTTCGGCAACGTCTCTCACCACATCCCATCGGTCACCGGCAGCTTCCCGATCAGCACCGACCCGATCCCCGGCCACTCACAACAGGTGGTGGATGCCTCCGGCTCGGAGTACGGCTACGACCAGTTCCTGAAAGTCTCGAAGGCGATGGCGCTGACGACGCTCGACATCCTGACCGATCCCGAGCTTGGAACGCAGGCCTGGGACGAGCAGAAGCAATGGCTGGAGCTGTACGGGGAGTAGATTGGCGCATTGTATTGATGTATTGGGTATTGAGTATTGAGGGGCGAGTCGGCGATTCGCCCCTACATTGATGCGATTGATTGATGACGATTGAACGATAGGGCGATTGGGAGATGACGTTCGATCCGGAGCAGCATCGGCGCAGATCAACGCGGGCGAAATGGCACGACTATGGCAGGGCCGGGCGATACTTCGTGACGATCTGCGCGTTCGAGCGCGCGTGCCTGTTCGGAGCGATCGTTGATGGCCGCATGTCGTTGAGTGAAGCAGGTACCGTCGTCGAATGGCATTGGCATGAAACACCTCAGATTCGGCCATATGTGACGCTTGATGGGTTTATGATCATGCCAAATCACCTCCACGGTGTAGTAAGCATCACACCTCACAGTCCAATACCGGGAAACCGCGCGGCGGACACCGCACCGCGCGGCACGGCTCCCGGTTCCTTCGGCGCAATCATCCAGCAGTTCAAAGCGATCACGACCAAACGCATCAACGCGGACCGGGGACTCTCCGGCGTCCCCGTCTGGCAACGCAACTACTACGATCACGTCATTCGAGACGCCGACGATCTGGAGCGCATCCGCGCCTATATTGCCGCCAATCCGTCGCGGTGGCTCGATGATGAGCACAACCCCGACACACATCCATCCGTCAATCCAATGGCAGCAATGTAGGGGCGAATCGGCGATTCGCCCACAATTAGGATCCGCGTTCAGCGGATCACAATGATGTATAGCAATTCTCTCGAATGGCGTGCGACCCGTGACGGTTCATTGATCTATTGTGATCCGCTGGACGCGGATCCTATTGTGGGCGAATCGCCGATTCGCCCCTACATTGCTGCCATTGGATTGATTGTCTCCAGACCACCGAGCGGATCATTGGCAAGGTGGATGTTGTTGACCTGTAGCCAGTGGCGTGACGTGTCGATACTGTTACGTTTGAAGGCGCGCGTCAGGCCGACGCTGAGGATGGCGGGGACGCCGGTTTCGAGGGCATAGGCGACTGATTCAAGGCGGTTTTGATCGACTGTCCAGGTCGTGCTGCCATCGTCCATGGCGTAGAAACGCAGGTCAGAGACGGAGAGGTCGAGGTGCGCGCGGCCAATGTGAAAGGCGAGGCGGACGCCGCCGCGACTTCCGAGATAGAGCCGTTCAAGATGGTCGGCGACGATGACACCGAGAGATGCCTGGCCAGTGCCGCAATCGGTCGTACACGACTGACCGACAAGCGTCAGCTCCGGCCCGAAGATGCGTTGCAGGCGGGTATCGTGATGCTCATCGAGTAACGACCAGAAGTTCGTTGGAGGCAGCCGGTCGAGGTAGCGCAGGTGCTGCTCGCGGAACTCGCGGTCCTCGACTTCTGGACGCTCGCTCCGATCACGGACCAGGCCGAGGTCAACCACATTACCAATTCCGAAGACGCCGCCATGTATCGAGGACCAGCGTAGCGGCAGCATGACGCGGTTGCAAACCGGGCGGATATGCTGGTTTATCTCGACGCTGATACCCGCCACACAGATGAAGCCAGGGACCATCCGCGTCAGGTGATTGATGACGATCCGCACCGGCACACCTCACAGATGACGAATGGTTACATCACCCCAGTGATGCTGGAGATACTCGGCGACGAGCCGGCGGTGGCATTGCTCCGCAGTTGGCTCGCTACAGAGCATGACGGCTGGGACATCGAAGAGCGTCGGGGATATCACGGTTTCAATGCTGCGCTCGGCCAGCAATGCACCGAAGATCTGCTCGTAGTCGGCCCAGCTACGGCGGCCAGCCCGGTAGTCGGAGAACAGTTCCTTGGTGGGCGAGAGCAGCGGCTGGTGGACGTATTCAGCGCCGCAGATAGCATCGAGGAAATAGGCGAGGTCGCCCGACTTCGTGAAGCCCGCCAGTTGACCGGTGTTCTTGAGGCGGATATCGACGAGCCGCCGGATACCGTTGGCCGTCAGGAGGTCGAAGAACTGTCGCGCGGACTTCTGGGTAAAACCGATCGTATAGATCTCCACGCCCGCTTCCTCACATCGTCGTCGATGCCGCCAAACAGGAATTGCTGTACCGGCGCATCATACGGCATGCCCGTCAAATCGTCTTCGGTATCGAGCCGACCGTCACCACGAATGTGGAGCACGTCGATGCCGTGGTCGAGAATCAGCACGCGCGAGACGAGCAGGCGGCGGTGACAGTCGGTCGGGTCTTCCTCGCTGCACATCAGCGCGACGCGATAGCGATCGATACCCTCGCGCAAGCGATGGAGACCCGTGTTGAAGTCATCAGTTTCGGCGATCAGGCCGTAGATTGCATGTCCGGCTTCGTCGATCAGATGGCTGCCAGGGTCGGGCCGTCCACCAAGTTCACGTCCCAGATATACGTACAGGAACCCGGCACTCCGAACCGTGGTCTGCAACTCACGCTGGTTGAACTGCGGCACGAAGCGCGAGTACGGCGCCGAGCGGACATCGACCAGTACCTCGATAGCGTGCTGGTGCAGTAGATCGAGGAAGGATTCAGTCGTCTGGTTCGAGTGGCCGACAGTGTAGACGGTCGGCTGGCGAACGTCAGGTGTCAGCATGCCTGCACCTTGACGAATGCGCTCGCATCTCCCCGCAGAGACAGGTCAGGGACGTGCCCGGTTGTCGAGGACCGAACCCCTTGTCCTGTCATCCTGAGCCGCAGCGAAGGATCGCCTGGCGTAGGTGACAGGGCCGCGCTAACCGGCAAACGAATGTTCGCGTCTTCGTCAACCGGGCACTTACCAAGGCCAGGCGATCCTTCGCTGCGGCTCAGGATGACAGGACAAGGGGTTCGGTCCTCGACAACCGGGCACGTCCCTGACCTGTCCCTGCGAGAAAATGGCACGACGGCGCTCCTACACCTGCCGGACGACGACCTCGCCGCTGTCTTCGAGGATGACGAGGGCGGTCTGCTCGGGCATCGCGAGATAGTAGAAGACGTAGATAACGGCCGGGAATACTGCAAGCAACAGGAGCAGCGTCGCGATTACGAAGCTGAATTGCTTCGGGCGCTTGAGCTGGGCGATCTTCGGGGTTAGCGCGACGACTTGGTAGCCCTGGGTGTAGAGGCGGACGAGTTGGTGCTCGAACTCCTCGGCCTGGATTGCCTCGACGTGATGGCGGACGAGCGCTTCGAGCCGTGCTGCCTCGACGAGGGCGGTCGTCCGAAGGGCCGTCTCACGGCCACCACGGATGAGGGTCACTTCGGCGCCCTTGCGGCGGACACCGCTGACCTCGCCGATGTCGATCGCGACGGGCGGCTTGTCGGTACCGGGGTAGGTCACCTCGATCATGCTCGGGGTGGCGTGGAACTCGCCGCCGCTGGCGAGCATGCCTGATACGTCGTAACTCGTCGCCATCTGCCTGCCTTCGATCGTTTCAATTGTCGTCGTGGCCCCACGGTCGGAATCAGTGGATGGCCGGTCCGCCGGTTTCAACGCGGTGGATTGTCATGTGTCATGGTACTGGAAATCATGTACTCAGGGCGCGAACGTCGATCACCCGCGACATCCGCCAGGCGATGGGGTTGAAGCCGTGTCGCAACCAGAAGCGCGACGAGTAGAGGTTGGCCGTCATCCACGACATCCGGCACCAGCCGTGGCCGTCGTGACGTGCGGCATCGAGCGCATGGCGCAACAGCGCGCCGCCGATCCCCCCACCGCGCATGCCGGGCAGGACCGAGGCAGCGAAGATGTTGACCATGCTCTCCGGTGTGAGCAACGGCGAGATGTGTAGCGGCGGCAGGTTGACGTTCAGCAGGCCGGCAGGCTGATCCTCCAGTTCGGCCAGCCAGTAACGCAGGCTGGGTTCACGCAACGAATCGCGCAGGTCATCGCGCCACTCCTGCTCGGCGACGGGGGTTGGGTACGGCATGAAGACCGGCGAGCTTGCTTCGTGCCAGACCAGCGCGGAATCGAGCTGGAAGACGATATCGAGATCGTCCACGGTTGAGCGGCGAATGGTCAGTTCCGGCGGTGTCTGGGCTGTTTCCACGACACTGGTGTCGCGCAGACCCCAGCCCAGGTCGCGTCCGAAGCCGAGTGACGCCCAGGCATCGATGACGGCGCTGTTGGCTGCCGGAAGCTGGATGTAGTGCGCCGTCAACCCGGCCCGGCCCCACTGGTCGGCGGCGGCCGCATACAGTTCGCGGTAGATGTCCCAGGCTCCGTCAGCGATCGCCGCATGCGCGTCGTAGCGGACGAGCGCGCTCGCCGGTCGATAGTAGGGCGCGTTCGTGCTGTCTGGAGGGAAGGCGATCCGCTGGCCGAGCAGGAAGCCAACCAGTTCGTCACCCAGCAACGCGGCGACGCCGCTCGTCTCATCCGACAGGAACGATTGACGGAGCAGCGGCAGCGTCGCGCCATCGTCCTCGAAATCAACCGGCAAGGCAGGCGTCTGTGCGCGGTCACGCCGGTGACGATCAGCCAGCAGCCTGGCCGCCGGTTCGACATGCTCGCCACTGAATGAGACGACACGCAACCTGCATCTGACCGCGCTCATGGCATCACGACCGTTCCGCGATCTCCGCATCGGAGTAGCCAAGCTCGCGCAGCACCTCGGCCTGGTGCTCGCCGATCAGCGGCGGCGGCAGCCGTAGCGACGCATCGGTTTCGGAGAGCTTGTATGGGAAGCCGGTGACGGATATCGCGCCGAGGGTTGGGTGATTGACACGCTGTTCCAATCCCGCGTGTTGCACCTGCGGGTCGGCGAAGACCTGCGGGACGGTGTAGATCGGGCCGCACGGGACACCGGCGGCGTCGAGGCGACTGACGATCTCATCGGTCGTGTAGTCGCTGAAGACGCGCTCGATGATCTCGGCAAGGGCGGGCAGGTTCGTGATTCGTCCAGAATTATCGGTGAATCGATCGTCGGTGGCGACATCCTGAATGCCCATCGCGGTCGTGAACGCGGCCCAGAGGCGGTCGTTGCCAACGGCGATGTTGACGAAGCCGTCGGAACTCGGGAAGGTCTGGTAGGGCGCGACGATCGGGTGGGCGTTCCAGGTCGTCGGCGGCGTTTGCTGGGTCGCGAAGTAGATGGCTGCCTGATACGAGAGTAGCGCGACCTGTCCGCCCAGCATCGAGGTGTCGATGACTTGCCCCTTGCCGGTCGTTTGACGGGCGAAGAGCGCGCAGGCGATCGCGTAGGCCGAGAACATGCCGCTGGCCATATCGGCGATCGGGACGCCGAACTTGGTCGGCTGTCCCGGCGGGCCGCTGACGCTCATCATGCCGCCCATCCCTTGCAGGATCAGGTCGTAGGCGGGGCGCTGGCTGGACGGTCCAGTCTGGCCGAAGCCGGAGACAGAGGCGTAGATCAGGGACGGCCTGCGCGCCAGGACAGCGTCCGCGCCGACGCCGAGCCGTCCGGCAGTCCCCGGCGAGAAGTTCTCAACCAGCACATCGGCGCCATCGATCAGCTTCCAGAGCACCTCTTTGCCATATTCACTCTTCAGGTCGAGCGTGATCCCGCGCTTGTTGCGATTGATCGACAGGTAATAGGCTGACTCGCGCGCTCCATCCGGCCCATCGACCCAGGGTGGCCCCCAGGCGCGCGTATCGTCGCCCTTGCCTGGCTGCTCGATCTTGATGACATCGGCGCCCATGTCGGCCAGCATCATCGTACAGTACGGCCCCGACAGCACTCGCGTCAGATCGACGACGCGGATACCGGTCAGCGGGCCATGGTTCGCTGGCGTGTTGTTACTCGTCACGTCTTCTCCACCCCACTTACCAGAAATGCCCTGCTAACGAGGAGCGTACCCCTTCCCCTGTCATCCCGAGTGGAGCGCAGCGGAATCGAGGGATCTCAGCGGTCAGACGCAAGCGACGTTCGTGAATGTCAACTCCTGAGATCCCTCGATTCCGCTGCGCTCCACTCGGGATGACAGGGGAAGGGGTACGCTCTTCGCCAACGCTTACGTTACTCTACGATGCCCCGAAGGTTTTCCAGACGACGCGCGAAAGGGCGGCGAGGCAATCAACACCGGCCTTTTCGTCAGTCAGGCCCTTCGAGAAGACGCCGATCACATACGGGCCGCCCGGCGCGTAGACGATGCCGGCGTCGTTGCGGACGCCCTTGATCGATCCGGTCTTGTGGGCTACCTCGATCTTCTCCGGCAGGCCGGCTGGTATACGCTCGTTGAACTTCTGGCGCTTCATGATATCGATGATGCCCTCGCGCGAGGACGAGCTGAGGCCGATCCCCTGCTCGATCGCGTCACAGAGGGCGGTCATCTCGCGCGGTGTCGTCAGGTCGTTGCCGCTGCCTTCCTTGTCCGACCAGGCGGCGCCCGCATGGTTGAACTCATCGGCGCGCATGCGGCGGATAGACTCTTCGTAGGTATGCTCCGGGTTGTTGGCGTCGAGGCCGACGTAGTTGAAGAGCAGGGCACGTGTGTTCATCGGCACCCGCGTCTTCGTCAGTTGCAGTCTATCCAGCGCGGCATGGATGCGCGCTGCCCCGACGATGTTGTAGAGCAGATCGGTCGCCTGATTGTCCGAGACGACGGTCATCAGGACGGCCAGATCGCGGATCGTCGGCGAGAGGCCGGGATCAAGATCCTGAAGGACGCCCGAGCCAGGCACACGGTCACTCCCCTCGATCGTCACCCGCCGAGCGAGCGAGATTTCGCCACGGTCGGTCATCTGGTAGAGCGCGTAGATCAGCGGAATCTTGAACGTACTGGCGGTCGGATACAGCTCGTCCATGTTGACGCCGATCGCTTGCTCCGGCTTGCCAACCGGCCAGGCCGCAACGCCAACGCTGCCATCGATTTTCGCCACGAGCCGCTCCAGCTCGCCCTCTGCTGTTTTGCGTGATGCGGTCATCCTGTCCCTCCCTCGCCCTGTCTCGGCTCCAGCGTATTGCTGCATAGAATACAGCCATTGGCGATCAACGCATCGTAGACCCTGTCCATTCGGACAGTGAAATATCGTCCGAAGCGTGGTTTCGGTGGATCGTGTCTATCCGTAGAATGGGCGACGGTCTCACAGGTTGGGTCGCAGATCACGCTCGTCGCGGTGCCGCTGCTGGCTGCGCTGTCGCTCGATGCGTCGGCCACCGAGATGGGCATTCTGCTGGCCGCCGGGTCAGCGCCATCGCTATCCAGAACACCGGTCGCAGCGGAGTCGATGGCACACGGGTAGTGAACTTCACGTACGCTCACGGCTCAATAAACAACTCGGGAACGGCACTTGGCGTGGATGACTCGAATATCGCGTTCAATGACGGGGTGTCCTTCATAGAGAATAATCTGTCCGGGCTCGTGACGATTACGAACAACTCGCTGACGAATGCGTTCTACCAGGGCATCGATATCTTCAACTGGGCTGGGACGTTGGACGACCTCGTCATCACCAACAACACCATCACCAGTAGCACGTCAACCGATGCCTTGAAGGGTGGTGGGATACGGATCATCGTCCGGGGAGCAGATCTCACGAAGGCGACGATCGACAACAATACCGTCACGAACTTCCCGAGCGGTGTTGGATTCCAGGTACAAGCGGGGGACGCTTTCGGGTGGCTTTGATACGGCAGGCACCCCCGGAAGCGCGACGAATCGGGTCGCGATTACGAACAACACTATCCAGGGAGCCAGCGCAGCGGTCGGTACCGGAGCTGAGGGCATGGTGTTCGTGGTTAACCACTCCGGTGCCGGACTGTATCCAACTCCTGTGCAGGATCGCGATTACTTCGCCTCGACGCCCGTGGCGACAAGCGCCGCGACGACCTCGTCCTCAGTGAACAACCCCTCGACACGCCAGGTGACGGTGCCATCGGCGTCGATGACGTAGAGCCAGGGTTCGGTACTGAGGCCGAAGTCAAGCATCGGTTGGGCGTACTGCCAGTTGTTCGCTGCCGGGTTCGGCAGGCCATTGAAGACTTCGACGTGGATCATATTGAGCTGGTCTCCATAGCGGTGGTGAAGGTCGCTGATGATGTCGTAGTCGGGGCCACAGAAGCGCGTCTGGCAGAAGCTGGGGGTCGCGAAGAGGACGACGGTCGGCTTATCGTTGGCGAGCGCGTCGGCGATCGTCAACTCATAGAAGGCCGGATTCGGCTCGCTCGCCGAGGTGATCTGTGTCAGATCGCCGGAGACATCGGCGCTGGTGGGTGAATCGATGACCGGGATCTGTTCTCCGATCGCGAGGCTCGGGCTGTCCGCCAGAACCTCAATGCGGATGTTGCGGGTCAGTGTCGTCCCGTCGCCACGATTGGCATCAACACGGACGCCCCACCCTCCGGCGCGTTCGAAGGTGCGCTCGTGAGCGTAGATCACAGTCAGCCCGTCGAGCGAGGCCAGCCGTTCGGCGATCGCTTCCGACTCGCTGACCGGCACGGCTGGGTCGCTCAAGTCGTAATACTCGAAGGTCACCTCAGCATCGTCGATGATCGCGTTATCAGGCGTGACGAGTCCGACCGCGAAGCGGTTCTCGCCGACGACCAGCTCGGACGCGACGAGGAAGACCTGCATCTCGCCAGCAGCATCACCGGGCGCGGGAGAAGCGGCGCCGGGCGGGTGACTGTGTCCGGCATCGCTCGTGGTCGTCGCGGCGCTGGGCGACGAATGAGGCAGGCCCGGCCCGCCAGTTGGCGGGGAGTCATTGTCCGATCCGCATGCAGGCATGAGCAGCACGGCGAGCACGGCAGCAATCCAACGCAATCTGATCACGTTCAACGCCATCCGTCTCCTCGCTACCAGCAGCCGTCAGTGTGCCAACTGTAACAGTTCCGGGCCTCATCTCTACGTTACGGGATCGGTGGGCGGGCGGATGAGCGCGGCAGGCCAACGTTCGCGGCGCGGGCAGCGGGAAGGGCGAGGCACTGCCTCGCCCTTATCGGTTTATGTCCGGTTCCCGGTTCCCGGATCCCGACGCTACGGCTTAAGGACGATCTTGATGCACTCGTCCTGCTTGTCGCGGAAGATGCGGTAGCCGTGTGGGGCGTCGTCGAGCGGCAACGTGTGGGTAATGATGAAGGTGGGATCGATATCACCGGCCTGGACCCGTTCGAGCAGCGGCTGGAGGTAGCGGTGCATATGAGTCTGGCCCATCTTGAAGGTCAGCCCCTTGGCGAAGGCGATGCCCATCGGGACGTTGTGGATGACACCGCCGTAGACGCCGGGAATCGAAATCACGCCACCCTTGCGGCAGGCCTGGATTGTCTCGCGCAGGACGTGGGCGCGGTCGTAGCCGGTCTTCGTGACCTGCATGGCGCGGTCCAGCCACCAGTCCAGCCCGTCGGCGTGCGATTCCATTCCGACGGCGTCGATGCAGACATCCGGGCCGCGTCCACCGGTCAACTCCTTGAGCGCCTCAACGACATCGCCAACCTCCTCATAGTTGATCGTGGTAGCCCGACCATTGATGGCGGCCATCCGGATCCTCTCAGGGACGCGGTCGATCGCGATCACCTGCTGCGCGCCGAGCATCCAGGCCGACTGAATCGCGAACTGGCCGACCGGGCCGCAGCCCCAGACAGCGACCGTGTCACCCGGCTGGATATTGGCGTTCTCGGCTGCCATGTAGCCGGTCGGGAAGATATCGGAGAGGAAGAGCACCTGCTCGTCGGTCAGGCCGTCCGGTACCTTGAGCGGGCCGACATCGGCGAACGGGACGCGGGCGTACTCGGCCTGACCGCCGGCGTAACCGCCGTAGAGGTGCGAGTAGCCGTAGAGACCAGAGCCGGAGAACCCGTACATCTTCTCGGCCATGTCGGCATTGGGATTCGAGTTGTCGCACAGTGACCAGAGCTGTTTGTTGCAGAAGAAGCAGCCACCGCAGGCGATTGTGAACGGGACGACGACACGGTCGCCGACGTTCAGGTTCGTCACGCCACGGCCAGTTTCAACCACCTCGCCCATGAACTCGTGGCCGAGGATATCGCCCGGCTCCATCGTCGGGATAAAGCCATCGTAGAGGTGCAGATCCGAGCCGCAGATCGCGGTCGAGGTGATGCGGACAATCGCGTCACGCGGGTTGATGATTTGTGGGTCCGGAACGTTGTCGACGCGGACATCATTCTTGCCGTGCCAGGCCAGTGCTCGCATTGCGATTGCTCCGTTCTCCTGTTATGTGTAGAAATCCGCGGTAGGGGCGATCATCGCAATGTCGCCCTTTTCCTCGCCCACGACGTTCGACAGGGAAGGGCGACATTGCGATGATCGCCCCTACCGGATGGGAGAGGTTACGGGGTGGAATCGCCGCCGCTGACGACGGAATCGGCGGCTTCGACGGTATGGCGCACTTTGTGGAGGAGCGGGTCCACTACGCTCTGCTGGTGTCCACCACGCGGTTGGCCCTCGATGGTTGGGTACTCGCCGGTTTCCAGGAACGCCTTGAAGCGGCGCAGATCGTCAGTGACCTGCTGGCCCGGCTCCTCGCCGAAGAGCTTGGCGAAAGTCGCGCCAATGGCACCAGCCGGAGGGTTGTACTCGATCCGCACGCGCAGTTCGGTGCCACGATCGACGGGCGCTTGCTGGAAGTGGACGGCTCCGACATTCGGGACATCCGCGCCCTCGACCGAGCGCCAGGAGATGACACGGCCAGCCTCGTCGTTGATGATTTCGGCGTCCCACTCGACGGTCCGGCCCAGCGGCGCCTTCGCGACCCAGTGGGTCAGGCCATCGTCGGTGCGCGTGACCGATTCGAGGTGGGTCATGATCGATGGCAGCGACGTGACATCGTGCCAGGCGGCGTAAACCTCGGCGGGCGGGCGGTTGATCGTGATGACCTTTTCGACGCGGATGCTGCGCTCGCCATCCGGCACACGTGACCGGTCGGGAACGCTTGGCAATGACGCGATGCCCCGGCTCAGACCCCAGTAGACGAGGCCGCCGCCCAGCAAGGTCAGCAGCAGGCCGGCGTCGCGGCCACGTCCGAGGCCCATCCCAGCCAGCAGCCCACCGCCGACGACCGGGAGCCAGTTGATGGTGTCCGATTCGGTCGTCTTGCGGGCGCGATTGTGCTGGTCCATCGCGGCGTCGAAGTTGGTTCCGCCCGAGAGTGCGTCCGGGTGGTCACGATCATACCCAGCATAGGATTCCGCCATCGTGCACGTCTCCTTGCATGTTCATCGCTCGCTCGCTACGTCAGTTGGCCCGAACTGGCGAGCTATGCGCGACGGTGCATGGAACGTGCCAACCAATGGCAACGGACGTGGCTACGATTGATGGAGTTGGAGGAGCATCTCCTGGACTTGGATCAGCAGTTCGTCGATATCGAATGGCTTGAAGAGGACACGATGCTTGCGCTCTTCCAGCAACGTCCGCGCCTGATCGGGGATATCCCGCTCCGAAAGTGCGGTGCAGTAGAGGATCGGGATACCTGCCGTCGCGGCGGCGCTCGCCAGGCGGTCGGCGATGTCGTATCCGGTCGAGCCGCCACGAAAGACGACATCAAGGATGATCATGTCGGGCGGGGCGCTGGTGACCTGCTCGATGACGCCCTCACTCTGGTCGAGTGTCGCCACCTCGTAGCCGCCCTCAAGGGTCAACAGTTCGCGCATGAACGTCAGGAAGTCCGGCGAATCGTTCACGACCAGAATCTTGGGCCGATCCAGCATTGCAGCGGACCCTGCCTCACTGCTACTCACGGGTTGCATCCATGTTCCCTTAATACTGTTCCTGCGTGGCACACAGTGGCCACGACCTGTCCCGTTGGCCCACGAAGCTCTCTTGCGCGAAGGAGAGAATGATACATCGCGGCGCGTGACGGTTCCTCACTCGCGAACGGTTCACTCATCCCAGTATGAGCGCCAGTGTCCGCCTTCGGTGTCAATGGCGTCACCGAGGATGACCCAGCAGCGCGAGGTGTCCGCGAACCAGATGATGAATCCGTGCTCGAAACGTTGCCAGGCTGCCTGGGAACCGAGGCTGCTCTCGGGAGACCAGCCGAGTGCTCTGACCAGTTCCGGGCGACGCTGGACGATGATGTCGAATGGGTAGCCGGGCGCGTACAGTTCCGCTGGCGGCGTGCCGAGCGGTATCACGTTGGGATCGAGCATGACCGTCACGAGGTGGTCGCTGCGCCATGTACCGGCCTCGTCGCCACCCTCAGCGACCAGGGTAATGACATAGCCAGCCGCCTCCAGATTCTCGAGCGCCAGAAAATCGGACGTGAACATCAGCCCGTGCTCGAATGGCTGGTAGGGAATCTCAACCGCCACGGCATCCGTCACGGGCGCTCCGAGCTGTCCTGACATTGTTTCGATTTCAGCGACGCGCTCGATCTGCTGCAATCCGATCACGGCGCTTTCATCTGGCTCCAGAATCTCATTCCAGAACGCACGCCAGGCATTACTGGAACCCGACAACAGTTCGCCGTAAAAGACCCAGGTGCGAGACGTTTCGGCCAGGAAGACGACCAAACCGCGCTCGAAACGCTGGTAGACGACACCGTCGCCTGGTTCCTCATCCGTCGCCCAGCCGATCTCGTCGCGCAGCCCTGGCACGGTGTGCCAGATGGCAGCGAACGGCTCGGAGGGTGGGTAGAGCTCTGCCGATGGGCCGGATTCGGGGGTTTCGAGGAGACCGGCATCACGTTCGACAACATCGTACTGTGTGTAGCTGCCCGCATCGGAATTGGCGTCGGTCGCAATCGTAACCAACAACCCGCCGCCGTCGATGACATCAACCAGTGAGACGATCACGCCACGCTCGAACTCCTGAAAGGGGGTGCGGATTGCGACTGGGTCAGCCAGCGGCTGGCCGAGCAACGGCCCGACTGCCGGGTCGGCGACCGTCTCGGCGATCCACTCGACGCCGGTGGCTGGCGTTGGCTGCCTGTTCTGGGCTGCAGCCAGCCCAGGCTCCTCTGCGTCGTTCCCAGTGGCGAACACCAGGAACGCACCGATGGCAAGGAGGACAATGGCGGCTCCAAGGATCGGCCAGCGCCAACGATTGAGGCGTGCTGCGACGGGAATGGGCCGGGCGGCATCGGCAACCGCGTCCGCGTCGTGACGCGGCTGCTCGGGGACGAGCACTGCCGGAACGACGAGTCGTAGTTGTAGTCCAGCGATCTGAACGACGTCATCCGGGTCCCAGTCGCGCGGAACATGGGCCGGGATCAGCGTTCCGGCCAGCACGGTCCCGTGGGTCGATCCGATGTCAGTGACGCGCGCACGACCTCCATCCCAGTCGATCAGCAGGTGGTGGCGCGAGACGCCGTCAGCAGCGAGCACGAGCCGGTTGTCCGGCAGTCGTCCAACAGTCAGACCGTCTCCAGTCAGGTCGGCCATCTCAATGACCTCCCCAGCCGGGTTGAGTGCATAGATCCGTGGAACCTGCGTTCCGGCGTCGATGGCCGTCGAGACTGGCGGGTCCAGCGCAACACGCGAATCACTGACAGCGGATATCCCCGTCGAGACTGGTCGATCGGCAGACAGAACGGAGAGTGCCTCGTCGAGGCGTTTCGCAAGCTCCGACGTCGACTGGAAGCGATTGTCGGGGTGCTTCGCCAGGCAACGCAGGATGACCGCTTCGAGTTCGTCACTGATGTTTGGCTGGAGCAGTCGCGGCGGCGGTGGCGCGACATAGACATGGCTGTAGATCGCATCGGAGAGCGACCGCATCCGAAACGGCAACTGGCCGGTGACAACCTCGTAGAGGACGATGCCCAGCGAGTAGATATCGCTGCGGGCATCAACGAGGTTGTTCTGGCACTGCTCCGGTGACATATAGGCCGGGGTGCCGATCGTGACGCCAGTGGCGGTCATCCGTGCGCTGTCGCCAAGCCGGGCCAGACCAAAGTCGGCCAGCTTGACGATGAACGGCGTCTGGTCGTTCGGAGTGTGTTGCAGCAGCAGGTTATCCGGTTTGATATCGCGGTGGATCATCGTGCGTTCGTGAGCGTAGGTCAACCCGTCAGCCGCCTGACGGACAAGGTTGATTCCAAGCGGCATTGACCAGACCGAATCAGACTCCGAGCGATTCTGAAGGAGCGAGCGCAGGCTACCGTCGGTCAACAGTTCCATCACCAGGTAGAGTTGACCGTCCTGCTGGCCGAAATCGAACAATCGGACGATGTTGGCATGCTCCAGCATCGCGACGGCACGTGCCTCTTGCAGGAAGCGGGCGCGGAACAGGGTGTCTGCAGCCATATGCGCATGCAGCACCTTGACGGCAGCAAGCCACTCGAGGTGCAGATGGCGTGCACGGTAGACATGCCCCATGCCGCCCACTCCGAGCAACTCCTCGATCTGGTAGTTTCCGATCGTGCTACCGACAAGATCCGGCTGGGACATGGCGCGCTCTCGTTTCGCAGTTGGAACGGAACGTGGCAGTGGGGAAGAGAACCACGGTACACGCCTCGCCGATTCGGCGGCCGTCGCGCCTCGCGCCCCACATCCTGCGTCCCTGGTTCCGTTGACCATCGCCTGCCGACAGATTAGCATGTTGACCGACCGGTAGCCAGCCGGCACGAGGGACGGAGATACGATGCCGCGCTTCACCGCGAACTTGACGATGCTGTTTACCGAGTATCCGTTCATCGAGCGTTTCGACCGGGCGGCGGAGGCCGGCTTCGAGGCGGTCGAGTTCCTGTTTCCCTACGCCGAGGATGTCAACGCGATCCGCGCCGCGCTGACCCGCAGCGGGCTGACGCAGGTGCTGTTCAACCTGCCAGCGGGCGACTTCGCTGCCGGAGAGCGGGGCTTCGCCAACGATCCAGCCAGGATCAACGAGTTCCGCGATGGGGTTGGGCGAGCGCTGGAGATCGCTGCCACGCTGGAATGCGGACAGACCAATTGCCTGATTGGCCTCAACCGCGAGGACATCCCGATTGAGACGCAGTGGGAAACGGTCTGCGGCAACCTCTACTACGCGGCTGAGACGGCCAAGGCGGCGGGAGTACGCCAGCTCATCGAGCCGCTGAACACGATCGACACGCCCGGCTTCCTGCTGACGACAACGCAGCAGGCGATCGAGCTGATCCGCGAAGCCGGTAGCGACAACCTGTTCGTGCAGTACGACGTGTATCACGCGCAGCGGATGGAGGGGAACGTCACCTCGACGATCGCGCGCGAGGTGAGCGCGGGCGCGATCAAGCACATCCAGATCGCGGATAGCCCGGGCCGCAACGAGCCTGGCACGGGCGAATTGCACTGGCCATATATCTTTGACGCAATCGACGCCAGCGGCTACGACGGCTGGGTCAGCGCCGAATACCGGCCACGGGGAACGACTGAGGAAGGATTGGGGTGGATGCAGCGATGAGGTTTGCGAGGGGAGACAACCGTGGCTGAACGAATCGGCTTCATCGGGCTTGGCATCATGGGTCGGCCGATGGCGAGGAACCTGGTCAAGGCTGGCTACGAGCTGGTCGTCCACAGTCGCAGCAGAGGGCCGGTGGACGAACTGGTGGCGGAATCGAGCGCGGTGACGGCGGCGAGTAGCCCGCGTGAGGTCGCGGAGCAGGCGAAGATCGTCATCACAATGCTGCCGGACTCGCCGGATGTTCGCGATGTCGTCTATGGTGACGACGGGCTGCTGTCCGCGATGGGCGACGGCAGCTTGCTGGTGGATATGAGTACGATCGCGCCAGCCGTCGCGATCGAGGTCGAGGCGGCGCTACGTGAGGTGAGCGCAGGAGCGGTCGACGCGCCCGTCTCCGGTGGCGAGCCGGGGGCGATCAACGCCGCCCTCTCGATCATGGCAGGCGGCAGCGCGGGCGATTTCGAGCGGGCGAAGCCGCTCTTCGAGGCACTCGGCAAGACGATCGTCCATGTCGGCGGGCCGGGGGCGGGGCAGACGGTCAAGGCTTGTAACCAGATCGTCGTCGCCGTCATCTACGCGGCGGTCAGTGAGGCGCTGGTGCTCGGCTCGAAAGCGGGAGTTGATCCGGCCAAGGTTGTCCAGGTGCTCTCGGGCGGGCTGGCGGGCAACCGCATCCTGGAACTCAAGGGCAAGGGCATGATCGAGCACGCCTTCCAGCCGGGGTTCCGGATCAACCTGCACCGCAAGGATCTCGGGATCGCGACGGCGACCGGCAAGGAGTTCGGCGTCCCGATGCCGGTGACAGCGCTCGTGACGCAGATGTTCGAAGCGCTGGCCGTCGCGGGCCGTGGCGACCTGGATCACTCGGCGTTCGTAACGCTGATCGAGGACATGGCGCAGCATCAGGTCGGGACGCAACCGGCCCCCGGTAGAAGTTGAGTCGCGAATTCGTGCAGCGGTCGGTGGAAGAACAGTATATGGAGGAGGGGTTCCAATGCAGCAGAACAAGGTCAAGGCGACACTCAAGCAGGGCAAGGCAGTCGCGGGGCCGATCATCGGTGAGGTGCGAAGTCCGGGCGCGGTCCGGCTGTTCGCGCAGGGTGGGTTCGATTTCCTGTTCCTCGACATGGAGCATGGGATGTTCGACTGGGAGACGATCTCCGGACTGGTGCAGCTCTCGCTGCTGGCCGACATTTGCCCGATCGTCCGGCCAACCGTTGGCACCTACGGCTACGTCGCGCGGGCGATGGACTCCGGCTCGATGGGCGTGATCGTGCCACGGATCGACACAGCCGAGCACGCTGCCCAGATCGTCGCATATACCAAGTACCCGCCGGTCGGACGGCGCGGGGCTGGCGGCGACGGACGCAACGGCTACCTGAAGATCTCGGCGCGTGAGGCGGCGGATACCTCCAACGCCGAGTCGCTGGTCGTCCTCCAGATCGAGTCGAAAGAGGGGATCGACAACGTCGATGCCATCGCGGCGACCGAGGGAGTCGATGTCTTGCTGATCGGGCCGCAGGACCTGTCGGTGTCGCTCGGCGTGCACGGAGACTTCAGCCACCCAAGCTTCATGGAGGCGGCCCAGGAGGTTGTCAACGCCTGCAAGAAGCACGGTAAGGCGTCCGGCATGGTCGAGAAGGAACCGGCTGCCTTCCGCCGCTGGCACGACCTCGGCATGCGCTTCCTGGTCTGCGACTCGGACAGCAACATGCTCTACGCGGCCTCCGTCAACGATGTCAAGGCGCTCAACGAGTTCGTGGAGCGGTAGAGATCCATGCGCTACACCCACCTCTACGTTGACGGCAACGGCGACTCGCGCTTTGAGGATGCCCAATTGCCGCTGAGCGCGGATGGCAGCGGGCCGGGAGTGGCTGAACTGGTGTCGAGCGATCAGCGGGTCGAAGGGTTGCGCTTTCTGACGCTGCCTTCCGGCTGGTTCCAGGAGCAGCGACCGGCGCACAACCGGCGCTGGTTGCTGGTGCTCTCTGGCGTGATGGATGTCGAGGCGAGCGACGGCGAAGTCCGTCGCTTCGGCCCTGGCAGCGTCCTGCTGGTCGAGGACACGACTGGCCTCGGCCATCGCGGGCGCGTCGTCGGCGGTCCTGCTGAAATCGCGATCGCGCCGCTGCGGGAAGAGCGCGTATGAGGATTTGCGAGATCCACGTCGAGACGGTGCCGATCGCGTCGTTGATCCGGAATGCGTTTATCGACTTCTCGAAGATGACGGCCTCGGTCGTCGCGGTTGTCACCGATGTCGTGCGCGACGGGCGGCGGGTGGTTGGCTACGGCTTCAACTCGAACGGGCGTTACGCACCGACGAGCTTACTGCTGGAACGCTTCATCCCGAGGGTGTTGGAAGCCGAACCGGGAGCGCTGCTGGACGAGACGGGCGAGAATCTGGACCCGAGCCGCATCTGGCAGGTCATGATGACGGGTGAGAAGCCGGGCGGGCACGGCGAGCGCTCGGTCGCAGTCGGCGCGCTCGACATGGCGCTCTGGGACGCGGTCGCCAAGATCGAGGGGAAGCCGCTCCACTGGCTACTGGCCGAACGCTATAGCACGGGCGAGCCAGATGAGCGCGTTTGGGTCTACGCGGCTGGTGGCTACTATCAACCGGCGAAGGGGCTGGAAGCGCTGCGCGACGAAATGCGCGGCTACCTGGCGCTGGGCTACACGACGGTCAAGATGAAGATCGGTGGCGCGCCGCTGGCCGAAGACCTGCAGCGGGTTGAGGCAGTGCTTGAGGTCGTCGGTGGAGATGGGCAGCGGCTGGCAGTCGATGCCAACGGGCGCTTCGACCTGCCAACGGCCATCGCGTCTGCCGAGGCACTCGCGCCCTATAACCTGCGCTGGTACGAGGAGGCGGGCGACCCGCTCGACTACGCGCTCCAGGCGGAACTGACCCCACACTACACGCCGCCGATGGCGACCGGCGAGAACCTGTTCTCGATGCAGGACGCACGCAACCTGATCCGCTACGGCGGGATGCGACCCGGTCACGACGTGCTGCAATTCGACCCAGCCCTCTCCTACGGGCTGGTCGAGTACCTGCGGACACTCGCTATGCTGCGCGAGCATGGCTGGTCAGGCCGCGATTGCGTCCCCCACGGCGGTCACCAGATGGCGCTCTCGATGGCGGCTGGGTTGGGCCTGTGCGGCAACGAGTCGTACCCCGGCATCTTCCAACCGTTCGGCGGCTTCGCCGATTCAACACCCATCGAAGACGGCTATGTCCGCCTGCCGGAGGTTCCCGGTGTAGGGTTCGAGGAAAAGGCGGCGCTGTATGCGGTCATGCGTGAAGTCGCGGTGTAGGAATCATGGAATCGGACATGGTGCTGCTACCAACGCGAATGCGCTTTGAAGAGTATCTGCGCTTCGACGCTGCTCAACCCCGTCTGGTTGAGTATGTCGCAGGCGTCGCCTATCCACGGGTTGACGGTACACGCCGCCACAATCGGATCAATATCAACGTCACGGTCACGTTGCACGATGCGGCGACTGAGGACGGCTGCCATGTTTACATGAGCCAGATGCGGGTGCATGTGGCGGACGACACCGTCTGCTACCCGGATGTCCTCGTTGCCTGCGATCCAACTGACAATGATGAGTGGACAATCTTCCGACCGTGCCTGATCGCAGAGGTCTCGTCTCGTGAGACGGTGGCGATCGGTCACACTGAAAAGCTGGTCGCGTACAAGAACGTGCCGTCGCTGCTGACCTATCTGGTCGTCTCGGAAGACGCGCCAAGCATCGCGTGTCATTGGCGCGAAAATCCAATCGACGAATGGCAGACGCAACTCATCAGCGAAGGCGTCATCCCGCTGCCGTGTCCCGACGTTGAGTTGACGGCGGAGCAGATCTACAGGAGCCTGCCGCCGGTAGACGACGTTTAGAATCGCTGGAAGCGCGCCGACTACCCCTCGTACAGTGCCTCGCGCAGGCTGCTGACCTTCTGACGTATGCCCGTGTCGGTCTCCAGCGCCTTCTCGATCTTGGCGATGCCGTGCATGACGGTCGAGTGGTCGCGGCCCCCGAGCAGGTTGCCGATCTCGACCAGCGAGGTGCCGGTTTCCTCGCGCAGGATGTACATCGCGATCTGGCGTGGGAGGACGATCTCCTTGCTCCTGCCACGACCGCGCAGTTCAGTGAGGGAGACCTTCGACTGTTTCGTGATCTCGCTGATGACGCGCTCGGGGGTAATCGCGGCCCGGCGCGCTTCGAGGGCGGCATCATTGAGCGCCTGAATCGCAAGCTCCATCCGGATGCCCGTGTTGTAGAGCTGGGCGAGGGCGATGATCTTGTTGAGCGCGCCCTCCAGCTCGCGGATGTTCGACTGGACTTTGCGAGCGACGTACTCCAGCACATCGTTCGGAACGTGGACGCCGAGCGACTGGCCCTTGCGCGAGAGGATCGCGGTCCGTGTCTCGAAGTCGGGCGCCTGAACGTCGGCGATCAGGCCACCCTCGAAGCGTGAGCGCAGGCGGTCCTCAAGCGTCGAGATCGCCTTCGGTGGCCGGTCTGCGCAGACGATGATCTGGCGGCCCGACTGGTAGAGGTCGTTGAAGGTGTGAAAGAACTCTTCCTGGGTGGCTTCCTTGCCGGCGATGAACTGGATGTCGTCGATCATCAGGATGTCGGCTGTGCGGTAGCGGTCGCGGAATTCGGTCTGGCGCTGGTTCATGATCGACTTGATCAGGTCGTTGGTGAATTTTTCTGAGGAGACGTAGAGCACCTGGGTGTCCGGGCGCTGGTCGATGGCGCGGTGACCGATGGCGTGCAGCAGGTGGGTCTTGCCGAGTCCAACACCGCCGTAGATGAAGAGCGGATTGAATGCCTGGCCAGGCTTGTCGCCGACGGCCATCGCGGCAGCGTGCGGCAGCCGATTGGACGGGCCAACGACGAACGACTCGAACGTGTAGCCGGGGTTCAGGCCCGGGCGTTCGGCGGGAGCCAGCTCCATCTGCTGGACGGCAGGCTGCGGGGATGCGGCCCGGTAACCGTCCGTGTTGCGTTCGCGAACAGCAGGCGGCTCGGGGCGCGGCTTCGACTTCGGGACGCGCGGGGCCGGTTCGCCGGAGCTGCCACGGACGACGAACTCGACTGTGACTGGCCGGTTGACGAGTGAGGAGATGGCCGCCGTGATCTCGCGGTCGAACTTGTGGCGCAACTGCTCGACGGCGAAGGCGTTCGGCGCGGCGATGGTCGCCGTTTCGCCAGCAACGCTGACGAGCGTGGTCGAACGCAGCCAGGTCTCGAAGTTGGCGCGCGACACCTGCCCCTGGAGGTCGCCGAGCGCCGCCTGCCAGAGCTGCTCGTAGCGCAGTGATGAGTTCTGCGTGCTGGGTGCCGAGTCGTCCGCCATTATCTGCCCGCCCACGCTCACGCTGCTTACCTTGTCGTTCGTCCAGAACTCCTACGATACCATCCTGTGGATAACTTCTCCACATAGTGTACGTACAGTATAGCAGGAACTGGCGATATCCTCTCCCCGGTAGGGGCGATCATCGCAATGTCGCCCTGCTCAGGTCATCTGTGTGCCAGGAAGGGCGACATTGCGATGATCGCCCCTACCGGGGATTGGAGGGAACGGGGAGTGATGATACGTTTTGGTGATGCGTGACACGCGGGATGAAAGGAGCAGGCGTTGATGGACAACGCGCGCGACGGCGTGACAATCGGGACGTATGAGTATCTGAATTATGACGATCCTGCCGCGGTCTTCCGACCGTATGACCCGCGTTCCCCTGAAGTGGCGCGGCGCGTGGCCGAGTTGGTCGAGGCGCGGATGCCGGATGGACGGATGGACGGATCGAGCACATCGGCAGCACGGCGGTTCCCGATTGCGCCGGGAAGGGCAACACCGATCTGCTGCTGCTCTACCCACCGGGACGGCTGGTCGCCGCGCGAGACACACTCGACGGACTCGGCTTCCAACGGCAGGTTGGAGCGGAGCCGTTCCCCGAAGAGCGGCCATTGCGGGTTGGCACAATCGATCGTGACGGAGCCACCTTCCGGCTGCATGTGCACGTCATCGCCGACGGCGATCCGGAGGCGGAGGAGTTGCTGTGCTTCCGTGACCGGCTGCGGGCGGACCCGGCCCTGGTGGCGGAATACGTCACCAGCAAGCAGGCTGCGCTGGCGTCCGGCCCGACCGACAACGTCGCTTACAACCGTGCCAAGGAGCCGTTCATCCGTGGCCTGATCGCCAACCAGCCCGATACAGTCTGAGTTGCCTTCCCATTCTCCTTCTCAGGCAGCACATGCTCCACACAGACAAACACAGACCGGGCCTTGCGGCCCGGCCTGCCTGGGAAGGGGAGGGATGGAGCGGGGTAGCTCCATTGGGTGTCAGGAGAGCTGCGTTCACACGCTGTGGGGTCTCTCCGTTACTCAGATATACGTCGCGTGCCCCCGTTTGGTTCCACGATTCCGAGCGAATTGTGACTGAGATACACAGACCGGATTCGGGGATGTTGACGAGCGGCACGTAACCCAGGATGATGTACGCAACGCACCGACTTGCGCAGATGATTCAGGAGTGGGACACAGCGTGCTAGACATCACTCGCGAAGATCAACTGGTCAATATCACCCTAAAGCGCTGGCGCTGGGAGCAGATCGTTCTCTGCCTCGATCGCTACGTCGCTTGGCTGCGGGGCGAATATTCTGACGAGGATGCCATGTCCGATGACGTGGCTTGGGCCGACGAGTTGGGTTGGATGACGGACGAACTGCGCGACATCGTCAACGCTGGAGGTAACGTGTTGATAGGCGAAACATCCCATGACGAGTGACGACAGCGCGACAAATCCGCCTCGTGGCAAGCCATGGACACCTGCGGAGAATGCCGCGGCGATAGAAGCCTACTTCTGGATGCTCGATCAGGATCAGCACAGACGCCAGTTCAACAAGGCTGCGAAGTACCGGGAACTTGAATCAAGCGCGATTCCCGGTCGCAACGTGAAATCAATCGAGCGTAAGATGCAGAACGTTAGCGCCGTCCTCCAACGACACGGAATCGACTGGGTTGAGGGGCTTGCGCCGCTCGCCAACGTCCAGACTGACCTCGTTATCGCCGTCGAAGAGGCTCTTGCTGCACGCGGAATGATCGACGGCGAGGAACACCGCCAGTAGCATCGACGACTTCTCGTTCACTTCCCCTCTGAAACAACTGGCCAAGTAGTCATGTGATCCTGTGCCACATTGGTAGCGAGGTGGCAGGTGACAGGTGACAGGCATCAGGGGCTCGTCCGTGATGGCCGAGCGATTCGTTCCAGCCCCACGGACCACCCCCTGATGCCTGTCACCTGTCACCTGTCACCTCGCTGACGGCAGCAATCGTCCTGCACTGGAATACTTGTGACAGGTAGATGACGGTTGGTGATTCGGGAAGCTGGCGGTTTGAACGTGATCTTGAGGGTTCGGTCGGTTCTGGTGGTTGGCGCGCTGGCGGTGGTCCTGTCGGGTTGCGCGGCCTACGGTGGGGAGACGGTTGGTGAGGAGCTGGATGGCGGGTTCATCCGGACGGATGCCGAGCATTGCGCAGTGACCTTGCCGGAGGGCTGGACCTGGCTGCCGGCCAAGTGGTCGGCGCGCTCGCCGCTCGGCACCGAGCTGTCGTTCACCGAGATGCTGTTTGGCCGCCCCGTCTATCCCGAATGGGAAGAGGCGCGCCAGGCCGCGATCGACGACATCCGGTCGCGCGTGCCGGACGCCAAGATTGAGGCCAGCGACGACCGCGTCCGGATCGACTACGGCGACGACGGCGGGCTGATGGTCCTCCAGCGCTTCGACCGCGTCGGCTGCCAGCTCACCTTCCCGCGTGTCGAAGGCGCCCGCGCCCAGGAGATCGAGCAGTGGGAAGCCATCATCGACTCTCTCGAACGCACCAGTCCGACGCCAGGATACACGCCTGAGGCGGAGTGACGGCGGGAATCGGGATTCGGGATTCGGGAGCTGATAGCTACCGGACGACATCCACGCCAGATGTGATCTCGTGAACTGCATCAGCCCCGGTTCCCGGTTCCCGAATCCCGATTCCCACCCACAAGAAACGCCGACACATCGTCCCAGAACTGCTCGCGCGATGGCCGGTCGAGGTACATCATGTGGCCGGATTCGTAGCCGGCGAAGTGGACGTTGGCGCGCCAGTCGGGTTCGAGGCCCATGTGGGAGATGTTGTAGCGGATCGCAAAGTAGGGCGTCGCCAGGTCGTAGTAGCCGTAGTTGACCAGCACGCGCATGTACGGGTTGCGCGCGAACGCCTTGCGCAGCGCGCCGGTCGTTTCCAGGAAGCCACGTCCGGCCTCCTTGTCCTGCCACTTCTCGAAGACCTTGAAGCTCAGCGTCTCGTACTCGGTGTCCGTCTCGTAGCCAAGCGTATTGCGGACGTAGTCGTTGAAGGTGGCGGTGAACGGCGCGGTTGGGCTGGTCATACTCGGGTCGAAGTCGGAGCGCTCGGTGACAGCCAGCTCGTCAATTCCGGTGAAGCGGCTGTCCAGCCGGCCAACCGTCAGCCGCCGCGAACGCAGCAGCTCCTTGGAGAAGCGGTGGATGTGAATCCGCAACCGGCTGCCGTCCACATAGTCCTCCGAGAGTCCGGTGTAGCGCGCCAGCCGCGCCGTCACCTCGCGCCGCTCGTGGTCGGGTAGCTCGTCCCCCTTCGCCAGCGCCGCGAGGTAGCCGGACAGCGCCCACTCCTCAACCTCGGCCAGCACATCGCGCAGGTCGCGCGATTGCAGATCATCCGGAAGTTGCTTGTGATACCAGGCGGTGGCTGTGAAGCTCGGCAGGAAGACCGAATACGGCACGTCCAGCCCGCCGTAGTTGCCGGACGCAACCGTCATGTAGCTCAGCAAGGCCGAGACGAGCAGCACACCGCTGAAGACGATGCCCTTGTCGACCAGATGCCCGGCCAGCCCGGAGGCACGGATCGTCCCGTAGCTCTCTCCGGCCAGGAAGAGCGGCGAGGTCCAGCGGCCATTGCGGGTCAGGTAGAGGCGGATGAACTCGCCAACCGACTCGATGTCGCCCTGATAGTTCCAGAACTTCTCGCCCAGCTCATCGGTCGCCGCCCGCGAGAAGCCGGTCCCAACCGGGTCGATGAAGACGAGGTCGGTCTCTGCCAGCCATGTCTCCTGGTTGTCGACCAGCCGGAAGGGCGGTGGCGGCATCGTCCCGTCGTCATTGAGCGCGACCCGCTTCGGGCCGAGCGCGCCCATGTGCAGCCAGATCGAGGCCGAGCCGGGGCCGCCATTGAAGGCAAACGTCAACGGCCTGTCAGGGCCACCCTCCGGCCCATCCAGCGTGTAGGCCATGAAGAAGATCTGCGCCTCAATCTCGCCCTTGGCGTCGCGCAACGGCATCATCCCGGTCGTGGCCGTATACGCCAGCGTCCGCTCCCCGACCGCCACCTCATGCCGCGTCACGACCGGCGCAACCTCGGTCAGGACAACCTTCTTCTCGTCGTCCTTCCCCTTTTCGTTTTCGGTCTTCGGCGTCGTCTCGTCTGCCAAATCAGACTCCTCTCATATCGGGATGCGCCGACTGGAGGGGCCGGGCTTGTTCCCATGCGTGTCACCATAACATAACGAATCAGCCAGAACAGACTGGAAGTCGTTGGACCGATGCCGATTGCCGCCCTGAGCACCAGCGTTCGGCGTGGAAATCGAGCCACCACGGGCCGATGAGCATGCCGCGAGGGGTTGGAACGGTCAATCACGCCCTGTCGATAGCGACC
>Ga0136611_10000181_pt1 | contig 37942 bp, 38 predicted proteins | sample AntDrymUQ2232306_2_FD_106645 | JGI IMG/M metagenome (GOLD analysis project Ga0136611, IMG submission 106645) | Polar desert sand microbial communities from Dry Valleys, Antarctica - metaG UQ223 (23.06) | ecosystem: Environmental > Terrestrial > Soil > Desert | place: Antarctica: Dry Valley...
CTCCCGCGCCTAAAGATGGATTGTTTGATTCTCATCTTCCTCCAGAAGAAATTAGGACTTAAACTAGGACTTTATAGGACTCAATTCTGTGGCTAATTGTGACTAATTGGGAAACACTATGCAAATCGGCAGTTTGCATTTTACGCCGCCATTTATGGGTTTGGGAGCTCCAAAAGGCTGTGATTTTGGAGCGGACGATTAGCTAGTGTAGTTCATTTGTAATCATCAGGTCGTAAGTTCGAGTCTTATCACCGGCTCCAGCATTGCAGACTATTCGTTGTGAATGGCCCTACGCAATCTCGGCATTCCCAGATAGAAGTTTCTTGAGCGCGAAAGTCGGGCGACCTTTCGCTGCGGTCCGCGAGATCAGATATTGGCGAAAGGCATCTCGTCGGCGGCGTCGGGTATAATCAGACCATGATCGTTTGCGGAACATGTGGTGAGAGTGTGGCCGACGCGATGCTCTACTGCACGGCCTGCGGCGAGCGTCTGGTGCCCCGCGAGGCTAGCGTTGTTCGTGCGGAACCTACGACACCGAAGAAGGTAGAGACGGACGCGCCGCCCAGGAACCGTCACCTAATAGGCCTCGTCGCCGGCGCTGTTCTATTCACTGGCCTTGCTGCGTTCATTGGGTTTATTGACTTCTTAAGCACGTCGGGAAGCGACAATGCGAACTCAAACGACGCGACGCTTCACGATGTAAATGCCGAAGCCGCGCCGTTGCAGTCGCAGACGATTCTAGACGACAGCAAACTGCTGGTTGAGGCGAAAAGCTATATGTGGCAGGAGTTCACCCTCACGGACGCGGGGCGAGTTCTCGGCGGATATGACGGTAATGGCAATTCTATCGAGTGTCTTTTGATGTCCGCAACGGACTTTCACAGTTGGACGGCGGGCCGAGCGTCGAACGCGTTTTATCAGAGCGGGGCTTTTGTAGTTGCCGGACGCCTTGACGTAACGCTGGACGCGGGTAGATATGTCTTAGTCTTTCGCAATGAAGATGCGATGGACAAGCTTGTCTCAGCTAACGCGGTTCTGCAGAGAGATTAAGTACACAAACGCAGACCTGTTCAATCGCCTCCGCTCTTTATAACGCGGAGAATTTCTGCCACGCTCCAGGCCTGTGCCGGTGCGCCACGCGGTGTGTGCGGCGCTTCTGCATCAAAGATCTCCGAAACCTGACCGAGGCACGATTCGCTGAGGTGAGACTCGAGTCCTGCGATAAGTTCCGCGACATATTTATCCGCCTTTTTATCCTTAGCATGCACTCGACGGTATGCCGTTACGTAGGGCCCGATCAGCCACGACCAGACCGTCCCCTGGTGGTAGGATGAGTCGCGCGCGAGCGGCGAACCCGAGTACGTCGACACGTAGCGCGAATCCCGCGGCGAAAGCGAGCGAAGACCGACGGGCGTGAGCAGGTCCGTGGCGACTCGTTCGACAACCTTTCGCACACGTGCCCGATCGAGCATCGTGTAGTGGAGGCTTACCGCAAATATCTGATTAGGCCGCACGGACGCGTCCCTTTCGTCACCACTCACGACGTCAAACAGACATTCTTCATCGGAGTTCCAGAACTGGGCGTTGAAACTCTCCTTGGCCGTCGCGGCCATTGCGCGAAACTGCCCCGCCCGCTCCGAAGCCTCGAGCCGTCCCGCAAAATCCGCCGCGATCAATAAGGCGTTGTACCACAGGGCCTGAATCTCCACGGCCTTCCCTGTTCGAGGCGTCACGACCCAGTCGCCGATCTTCGCGTCCATCCACGTTAGGTTCTGCATACCGTCGCCCGCGAAAAGCAGGCCATCGGTGTCCACGTGAATGTTGTAGCGCGTGCCCGCGACATGGGCGTCGATGATCTGCGTCAGTTTCGGGTACAGCTCGCGTACGAAGGCAAAATGCTCTGTCTTCTCGGCATACGCACGAACTGCCTCGAAAAACCAGAGCGTCGCATCCACGGTGTTGTAATCCGGGTGCTCACCTTCGTCCGGAAAGCGATTCGGAATCATTCCTTCAGATAGGTGAAGCGCGAATTCGGCGAGGATACCCTTGGCGACGTCCGGTCGATTTGTAGCGAGCGCAAGTCCAGGCAGTGCGATCATCGTATCGCGGCCCCAATCCGAAAACCACGGATAGCCGGCGATCACGGACTTGCCTTCGCCGCGGTCGACTATGAATTGATCCGCCGCGAGCACGAGTTCCCTTTCAAAACCTGTCTTTGCTCTTCCCACCGCGACGATCTTGGCCCGCCGCTTCATCTCTGCTTTCTCCAGCTGATCGGCATCGTTGACGCTTCGATCTTCTGTCGATGCGATTACCGTCGCGGCCTTTGCGAGGTCGAATGAAAGCGAGCACGGGTTAAAGAGGTTTTCGACAAAGTCGAACCCGCGTTCCATCTCAAGCGCGTATTCGAGATCGTGATACCAACTTCCGACTTCGTTCACCTCGATCGCTGTATGAAATAGATTGAGGTGCAGATCACTCCGGTGGATCGATACACTTCCGTCCTCAAACCCCACATCGTAACGACCCTCGGGAGGCGACGCGTTGAGGTGATGATGATCGCGAAATGCGGCGAGCGGCCGCAGCGTTAAAGAAATCTCGCCCGCATCTCCTTCGACGACGCGCCATTTGCAGACGGTCGCATTCTCGCCGTGAACCATGAAGACCCGTTTCTCGATCACCACCGTGCCGATTTCATAAGTCCAGATGGGAAATGGATCGAGACGGAATCGCTTGATGTGCCGATAACCGTTCGGATGGATCGTTCCTGGGTATTGGTTCGTTGAGAGGTGAAACTTTTCACCGTCGACCGTCACCGATTCCTCAAACTTTGCGAGCAGCACGACTCGACCAAGCGGAGGCCGCATCGCTGCATTGAGCAGGCCGTGGTAACGACGCGTATTTGCACCCGCTACACTCGACATGGCGTAGCCGCCGATACCGTTGGTCTCCAGCCATTCGTATCGTGCTGCTTCGCCGAAACCTGAGACGTCTGCTTTCTCGAGAGAGATCATTCTTCTTGTGAATCAATTCTCGCCGGTGCCGGTTGTCTTTCGCAAGGTCCGACGAGCAAGCAATGTGTTATCAACAATCTACGTACAAATAATTCATATACAACATTAAGTAGAATTAGTATTATTATGCACTTACTCGGCGACTTTCAGCCGTGATAAAAGCAAACTTAGAGTACTGATATTTCATCCATTTCGCACCTGGGTGCAAGTCATCACTTGGCGTGAGCTACATCTCTGGAGAAACCTATGTCTTTCGCACGCAAACGCATCAGCGTTGTATTCGCGCTCCTGCTAACTTGCCTCCTGTCGAGCGTCGCCTTCGGTGACACTATTCGGTTGAAAGATGGCAGCATTTTCAAGGGCAGAATCGTAAGTTTTAACGGCGGCAAATTCACGATCGCCATTGGCGAAGGAACTCGCTTTCGGCAGATGACGTTTGGAGCAGCCGAGATCGACTCGATTGTATTCGACTCGTCGGCAGTGGCGGCGACCGCGGCTTCCCGAGAGATCGATTATAAGAAGCCGGTCAATAATCCGCGCGTGGTCGTTTCGGACCAACCTCTACGGACCTCAACGCAGCCCGAGCCAGGAAAGCCCAAGCCTCAGACACCGGAGCGCAGGCCCGTGACGCAGCCTGCGACGGTTCTTACCCCGCCGAAAGCTTCGACCACGACGGCTGCACCGATCTCCTGGAATGTAAAGGTGCTCGCCGACAATACTTCAAATGGGTGGACAAACACGGGCTGGGTCGTCAAGAAAGGTCAGGTCATCCGGATCACCGGCAACCCCGAGAGCACGATCTCGCTCGGAAGCGGAAAGACAAGCAATGCCTCTGGCTTGGGCGAAGTCGAAGATTCGAACAAGCTGTTAAAGCACGTCCCGACTGGCGCACTCATTGCCGTCATCGGCGATGACAATAACGATTTTATTTATATAGGTTCCTCCCGCGAGATAAAGGCGGAACGCGATGGCGCATTATTTCTGGGAATCAACGAGGGCAAACTGGATGACAACTCCGGAGCACTCGACATCAAGATCGAAATTCTCCCCGGCACCGGAAATTGAAGAGGCAGGCCTCCGGACGAGCGCACCCTACATTGATGTTGACCAACTAAAAGCTGAGAATCTGTATCTAACTCTCGATAAGGTCAATTTCCCTCGACAAGGTGCGCTTTTTATGAATTCGACTCTTCTGCGTCCGATTTTCGTTGCTGCAATTGTTATTAGTTTTGTCGTCACGTCGCATGTGCCGCTCATCTCGGCTCAGTCGAGACCGCAGAAGCCTGACGCCGCATCCGGAAGCGGTAAAAAGAATCGCCGCCCAAGCGAGGAAGAGCTTAAGGCTGCTGAAGAAGCGAAGAAACGGGCGGACGAAGAGAAGAAACGTCTCGAAGAAGAGAAGAATACGGTCACTGAGGACACGGTCGAACGCATCGAGACGAAGATCGTCACGCTCGAGACCGTCGTCGTCAATAAGAAGACGCAGCAGGTCATCACCGGACTCTCAAAGGCAAACTTCGCTATCTTCGAGGATGGCGTCAAGCAGGAGATCGCGAACTTCGCGACGCCAGAGGCTCCGATCACCGTGTCGCTGGTTGTCGAGTACAGCAAGTGGAGCGAAATCTTCGGGCGTGCCGCGGGCGGAAATTTTGAGCCCGGGACGATGGAAGTTATTAGGCCCGTCGCTTATTTTCTATCCAATTTTATAAAAGCGCCGAACGACTACGCGTCCGTCATTGCATTTGATATGCGACCGACGCCGATCACGGATTTCACAAACGATCCCGCTCGTTTGCGCCAGACCATCGACGTGCTGCTGCGGAATCGGCCGGCCTTTCGCGAGAACAATCTATTTGACGCTATAAAGTTTGCTCTCGTGGGCGGACGCGGAGATTCGGTAGTGCTCGAAAACTCGAAGCAAGATAAAAGTGAATACGCCGGGATGTCGAGACTTGCGGCGAAACGAAAAGCAATCATTCTCGTGGCGAGCGGCATCGACACATTCAGCAGGACGAATTACGATGAGGCACGGCGCATTATTCAGGAAGCCGGCGTGCCTATATACGTCATCAGTACCGGGAATCTTTTTTATAAGAAATATGATCAGTACCTCAGTCCGATGGACGCAATCGATGGCTCACCGGGCCGTCTCACCTTCCTTCAGGCGCAGAACGCGATGAACACATTTGCAAAGGAGTCGGGAGGCATGCACTTCCCGATGACCTTTGAAGGCGAGATTCCAGCCTACCTGAACAGCATCAATGCACTGATGCGCAACCAATACAGCCTGTCCTACGACGTCAATCAGAATCATCCGCCGGGGTCCAAGCACAAATTACAGGTTAAGGTCGATGTTGACGGCGACGGCATTTACGACGAAAAGGCCTACGTGGTTCAGCATCGCCCTTTTTACATCGCCCCGGGCGGCGAAAAGGGCAAAAAAGACAAAAAGAAATAAGCAGTCAATCGGCCGTTCTCGCGGTCTGGCGGTGTTGCACGGGATTCCTGAGCTTCTTGCGCAGGTCGTCGAGCACAAAGACGCGAGGGTGTGCGTAGTGATATCCTCTTCAGTTGATCTGTAATGAGCAAGCGCATAGTCGAAAGTTATAAGAAGAAGCTCGCGTCCGAGGAAGGGTACACAACCTCGCGGACGGCCTCGCTGCGCATCGCTCTTTGTTACCCAAATACGCACGCGATCGGAATGGCCAATCTCGGCCTCCACACGATGTACGAGTTGTTCAACTCCATCCCGGACGTGGCGTGTGAGCGTGTGTTCCTTCCGGACGCGGACGAGCTAGCCGAGTATGAAAAGGGCGGAACGCCGCTGATGTCGCTTGAGACGCAAAGGCGCGTTCGCGATTTCGATGTCGTCGCATTCTCGATATCCTTCGAAACCGACTATCTGAACATGGCGCGGATGCTCCAACTCGCCGGCATTCCGGTGTGGTCGCGCGACAGGACGCGTCACGACCCGCTGGTTATCATGGGCGGCGCCGCATCGTTCCTTAATCCCGAACCCATCGCTGATTTCACCGATCTCATTGCCGTCGGCGAGGGCGAGATCCTCGCGCATCAATTGGTTGACGGGATTGTTGAGAATGAAACTAAAGAAGACATTCTGCTCGCCCTTGCACGCATCGGGCGCGGATTCTACGTTCCCGCGTTCTACGATGTCATCTACAACGACGACGGCACTGTATTCGACTACCTGCCGAATCAGGAAGGAATACCTCGTCGAGTCGGACGTGCGCTCGCCGCAGTAAACCCAAAAGAGGGAACGCTTCGTCGTGCGTTAAAGCGAGGCGAAACGGAGCTCGCCGATTTTCTTTTGAGCCAGGAAACATTCTGCCCATCGACGTCGATCTGGTCGCCAAATGCCGAGATGGGCGAGCGGCTGCTGGTTGAGATATCTCGTGGCTGTTCGCAAGGCTGCCGATTCTGCTGGGCCGGCTACAACTATTACCCGCCGCGTGTTGTCCCGGCCAAGGACATCCTGGCAAAGGCCCGCGAGTGGCGTCACAAAACTGATCGCATCGGCCTGGTCTCTACCGCCGTGTGCGACCATCCGGAAATTTCAACGATCCTTCGCGAGCTTCGGGCGATGGATTATCGCATTTCGGTGTCGAGTCTTCGGCTGGATCAGATCTCTGACGAGTTGCTCGACGCACTAGTTGAGTCGCGCGATCAGCAGATCGCCGTCGCGCCCGAAACCGGTTCCGATCGCCTCCGCCGCGTCATCAATAAAAATCTCACCAACGACGAGATCGTTGATATCTGCGGCGCTGTCTTCGATCGGGGAATGCTTAGCGTCAAGCTCTATATGATGGTCGGCCTGCCAACGGAAACGCAGGAAGATCTCGACGAAATGTTCGTGCTTGTCGAACGAATAAAAAATAGAATGCTCGAGGCCGGAAAGCGTTTCGGTCGTGCCGGCAAGATTATTCCGTCGCTAAACGGATTTGTGCCAAAGCCGAATACGCCGCTCCAATGGGACGCAATCCTGCCGGAAAAGGAACTCAAGAAGCGAATCAAGTACCTTTGCAAAGGCCTGAGCAAAATTCCGAATGTCGACGTACGATTTATGTCGGCTCGCATCGCTCACGAACAGGCCCTTTATTCCTCGGGCGATCGCACCGTTGCAGCGGTGATCGATGCCGCGGCCAGGATGAAAGGCGATCTTGCCGCCGCGATTCGCCAGACTGGGATCGATCCGGCGTTTCACACGTCGCGTGACCGCTCGTATGAGGAATTTCTACCGTGGTCGATAGTCGACAGCGGTCTTTCGTTTGAATTCTTGAAGACCGAACACGAAAAAGCCCGAGAGTCACTCTCGAGCCTTCCGTGTCCTGCCGTTGAAAAATGTACCACCTGCGGCGTTTGTCCATCGACTTGGCTCGCCGATGCACCTGAAGCTTTAGTTCAAATACAGCCTGCCAAGATCAGAGAACTCCTCGCAATTTAGGTTACTGTTTCAGCAAAAACCCGCGGGCGTCGCTGTGTTATCGGCCTCAGTCCCTCGGCCTGGTACGCGACGCTGATGTAGTTATACGCTGCAAATCCGATTAGAAACACAACGACGAGGACGATAAAAAGCTTCGTCGACGCGCTTCCCTGCTCTGATCTTTGAAGGTCTTTTTCATTGGAGAAGAAGTCCTATCGCTGGAATTCGAGAAGTCGGCGAAACGCGGCCGTAAAAGCCCTGGCTGGAATTTGCGTGGTATTGATAACGACAGGCTTTCCGATTCCTCTTAGCAGAATCATCTGAAGTTCGCCCGCCTGGTTTTTCTTATCGAATCGAAATGCTTCGAAGACTTCCCGTGGATCAATGTTGGCTAGCGAAGGCAGACTGCCGACGCTCTGCACAACATCGTACAACACGTTTACATCCTTTTGGGGCAATTTTGCAATACTTTTTGATAGCTCCGCGGCAAAGAGCATTCCGCAGGCTACGGCCTCGCCGTGCAGGAAAACACGGTAGTTGGTGACTTTTTCTAGAGCGTGGGCGAGAGTATGGCCAAAATTTAGAACTTTGCGCGATTTTGAATTTCTCTTGCTCGACGATTCCCGTTCATCGTCCGATACGATCGCAGCCTTATACAGCACGCTGGAATGGATCATCGCGCGCATAGACTCGGCGTCACGCGCCCGAATCGCCCGAACCGCTTCCTCAAGCGTTTCACCACCGGCAAGGAAGCCGTGCTTCACGGCTTCGAAGAATCCGGCGTTGATGTGTCTCTCATCTAGCGTCGCGAGTGTCCGGATGTCGACAAGCACGCCCGACGGCTGGTGAAAAGCTCCGATCGAATTCTTGCCTGCCTCGCCGTTCACGCCGGTTTTGCCGCCCACGGACGAGTCGACCATTGCAAGAAGGGTCGTTGGAAATTGGAGGACTCGGACGCCCCTGAGATGAACGGACGCCGCAAATCCTGCGGCATCACCAACTACGCCGCCACCGAGAGCGACTATTCCATCAGTTCTCGTAATACCGGCACCGGAAAAATTCTTGAGTGCGTCACTGACCGTCGTGAGGGTTTTATATCGCTCGCCATCCCGCATTAGATATGTCGAAACAGCAAATCCCTCTCGCGTCAGGCTGGCGGATGCAGCTCTGCCATAGAGCTTAAAGACGGTCGGATTTGAGAATATGACAATCTTTGCAGCGTCACGCCCCAGCCTCTGTCGAACCCACGGTCCGCAATTCTCGATCAGACCGCTGCCGATCTCAATTCTATACGCCGAAGCGGCCGGCAAAATATCGATAGTGACTCGAGTTTGCTTCATCGCATTTACTGTCCGAGGGCAACGACAATCGCCCGGATGAGGCGCGAAGCCTGTTCCTCGATCGCAACTTGCTCCGGCCCCTCGATCATCACGCGGGCCAGGTTCTCCGTTCCTGAATACCGCAGCAGCAGCCGACCATTGCCGTCGAGTTCCTTTTCGATCTGTCGCGAGAGATCTAAGATTTCTGGCACCTCTCTGAAGGGCTTTTTCTCGCGGACACGTACGTTCTTTAGCGTTTGGGGCAGCCGCTTAAAGCCAGCACAAGCGTCAGAAAGCGACCGAGTCCCGAGGGCCCTTAAAAGCAGAAGTGCAGTCATCATCCCGTCGCCAACGAGGCTGCGTTCGGGAAAAATGATATGCCCGGACTGTTCGCCGCCGATTTCGGAATTAGTTTTCAGCAATTCTTCGAGCACAAACTTGTCACCGACTGCAGCCCGAAGGAGCTTTATCCCCTGCGACCGAAACGCGATCTCGAGACCGAGATTGCTCATTACGGTAGCGACCACCGTCGAGTTTTTTAACTTGCCCCCACGCTTGAGTTCGTTCGCGATAATCCAGAGCGTGGTGTCGCCATCGATGACCTTCCCGTCCCCATCGACGAAAAGCGCACGGTCAGCATCGCCGTCAAAGGCGATACCGAGATCGGCCGATTCCTCCGCGACCTTCTTCCGAAGTCCGTCGATGTGCGTAGAACCGCATTGCTCATTGATGTTGCGTCCGTCCGGCTCGCAGTGAATCGCAGTTACGCTCGCGCCGAGACCGGAAAAAAGCTCCGTCGCGAAGTCGGATGCCGCACCGTTTGCGCAGTCAATTACGAGCCTGCGTCCCGAAAGATCGAGATCGCCCGCCTCGTGCCGTAGATGAGCCAGATACGCATCTCGAAACTCGCTCGATCGATGCCCCTCGGGCTCGAAATCAGATTCCAAATCAACTGTTGGCGTCTCGAAAACGTCCGCTTCGACAATCCGCTCGGACATCTCGTCCATTTTCTGCCCGCTCGGCAGGAATACCTTGATGCCGTTGTCGTGAAATGGATTGTGCGAAGCGCTGATGACGATTCCCGCATCAAAATCGAAGTGCTTCGTGATAAATGCAACGCCTGGCGTAGTAATGACCTCGGCGGATTCGCATCTCGCTCCGGCTTCAACCGCGCCTCGGTGGATAGCCCGCTCGATCCAGTCGCCGGATTCGCGAGTATCGCGTCCCAAGACGAAAAGTGGCGGCCTCTCAAGCTTGTCCGCGAACAGCCGCGCGAGTGCACCGCCGACAGTCCTCACCGTAGCGCTATCCAGAGGGAATTCGCCCGCGTGGCCGCGTATTCCGTCGGTGCCAAAGAGTTGATCCATAAACAGTTATCGCCCGCGACAAACGGCGAAACATTAATTTATACCTTAAGGGCACCAGGCAGACAAGGCATTGTTGCCATAAGGCCTCGTTGTTAGTTCGATAATTATTTCGAAAACGATTGACAACGGCGTGAGCGATGAGCGAATCTTAAACTCGCCGCGGTTCCCTCCGCCGTCAATCCACTCTAAAGTTCTTTTCCTTTCCTATGAAAAAAACCAGACTCGGTTTGCTAGCGATCGCATTCGCAGTATCGACGGCGCCCCTCGTGGGTCAGACGCCGTCCCCTACTCCTTCGCGCGTCTTGGTCACAGGTTCCATTCCGTCGGTGCGTGAGATACGGACACCGACACCGACGCCTCCGATGCCCCGGCCGTCATTCACTCCGATGGCCGGTGCGCAATACGCACAGCCGTCGATGGCCAGCAACTTGACGATTAAGGGCGGACTGAGCTTTGCGCAGATGAAGTCGAAGATCGCCGAGGCCAAACGCTTCATGACGACGCGGCCGCTTACTATTGCGTCGGTAGCTTCCACACTGCCGACGGACGGAACGTCGCAATTTACGACCGTGCGCGTTGCCTTTTACGATCCGCGTTCGAGAAAGATCGACTATGTTGTGCTCGCAAAGGACGATTTCCTGCGAAAAGATTTGCTGCCGACGACCACGCTTTCCGCGAACGGAACCCTAGTGTCTACGCGGACGATCCGCGCGAATGGCGTCAACACGCCTATTACGATTACCGACATGCAGGGCTCGGCTCAGGTGCCCTTGCTGGTCCAGTATCCGGTCGAACGTGAGGGACGCTATCTCGAGACCGCGTATTATATGTCCACGCATCCTGGCCTCGTTACGCCTGAGGTGGTTGGGGCGGGGCAAATGTACGTGCGCAACGTGATCGATATCGCGCGTGCAAATCTCAGCGCGAAAGGCATGCTCATACAGCCGAGGATCGCTGACTGGGCGGAGCGTCTCGCGACCGTCGAGCACGTCGATCACCTGCGTTTTCGCACCGAGTTTCACCCAAATATTTACAACGACATCTTCACGCTTTACGCGCTGAACGAAGGCCAGACGTATCGTTACTCGGTCAGCTCGGCGGGTGCCGGCGGCATGGTGCAAATGATTCCGTGGACATATCGGATGATCCGCTCGCGCTACCCTAGTGCAAACCTGATGCCGGATTTTGTCGAAGGCATGCGCAGTCACGTTAATGCGTCGGAGGCTATGCTGCTGTACATGCAGATGACGTGGAATGATCTTGCGTCGAGTCCGACTATCGCAGACGCGATCACGACGGGAATCGCTCGCGAGGAACACCTGATGGCGGCGGGCTACAATTCAAATCCCGCCCGGCTTGCCGGCTACGTCTCGCGAGGCGGTGCGGCCTGGGCAACATTAATCCCAAGGGAAACGAAAATCTATCTGCAGATTTGGGATTCGCTCGAGCGCGCGGTAAGGATATTGCCGCGGACAAACTAAGGCTCGTTATCGGTCGCAAACTTCGGGACAATTCCATCGCTCAGCTCGGCGATCTTCTCACGGATCTCGGCAAAGTTTTTCTCGACCAAATTACGCCCTTCGAAAAACTCTTCATCTGTAATCTCGATCAGTGCGAAAGGCGGCGGCTCGAAGCTGCTCAGTGCGTGGGCCGACTCGAATTCCACCTTACCCATCGTCACGCCCCGCGCCTCGCCGAGATATACATCGAACGCCCACTGTGCACGATCGAACTCGTGAAAGTAGCGGTTTTTCCTGATCTCACGCCCGCGTAACCGCTCGAATATCGGATACTCATCGTCGTTTAAATAGATCTCGGCGAGTTTCGTAACGGCTGCGTCGCCGTCATGAAAAGCAAATCGCTGCTGCAGGACGCGCGTCCAGATTTTGGTATGCGGCTCGCGCATCAGTCGCAGGCGTAACCTCGTGTTTTCCACGTAGTTGTCGAATATCTGCAGATGGCTCGACGCCGGCGTGAGCGGTTCGGGCAGGGTCTCGACGAGAAACAGGCGTTGATATTCGGTAGGAGCAGTTTTGTTCATCTCGGGAAGATTTATTATACTCGTGGCTTCGTTTTTAGGTGGGAGGACGCTTATGAAATCACTAATTTTACTTGTCATTCTATCCGTATTTTTTATCGGCTGCGGCAACGCCCCGACCACCAACAACGCCGTTGCTTCGCCGGGCACAAACGTCGCGAAGGCTAATGTCGACAATGCCGTGGCCGTGACGACTCCGACGCCTGCCTCGGTCACTAACGACGCGCCAACGCTCTCGCCGGTCTATCAGGCTTTCTGCGCGGCCTTCGCAAAGAAAGATGATGCCGCGATCCGTAAGACGTGGTCGGCCGAGACGCTCAAAGGCTTCGAGGAAGAGATGAAGGCCGAGAATATCAAGACGCTCGCGAAGTTTCTCGAGGACGATGATCCGAAGGGTAAGTGCTCGGTTAAAAACGAAGTAATTACCGGCGATAAAGCCGTCGGCGAGATCGTTAGCGGCGCTTATCCCAACGGCTTCAAGGTCCTGTTCGCTAAGGAAAACGGTGAATGGAAAATGACCAATCAAAGCCCGACCTTCGACTCGATGAAGCCGCCCGCAAAATAATCGAGGCAAGCCCGCACCGCAGTAAGGGCGATACGCTCCACTTGGGTGTATCGCCCTAACTTCGTACGGGCCTAGGCCCAAATCCACTTGACTTACGCTCCGGCCGTTTTGTACTTCGGCAGCACAACTCTGGCCGCTTTTTCTTTCTTGAGCCCAAGTGCCCAATCGGCCTGCATCAGCGTGTGGATATCCCGCGTTCCCTCGTAGATGATCGCTGCCTTGCAGTTTCTGAGGTAGCGCTCGACGGGATAGTCATTCGTGTAGCCGTTAGCTCCGTGAATTTCGATCGCCATCGACGCGGCGGTCTCGCTGCGAATCGTCGACTGCCACTTTGCCATACTTGCCGCACGTGCCGACGGCTTGCCTTCGTTCTTAAGGTACCCGCACTTTAGCCACAGGAGATGCGACATTTCGTAGTCGGCCTCCATGTTCGCGATCTTCTGTTTTACAAGCTGAAAATTGGCGATCGTTTGGCCCTGGACCTCGCGGGTATTCGCGTAGGCGACTGACGCATCGCGGCTTGCCCGAATCACGCCGGTGGCTCCCGAAGCGACCGTGTACCGGCCATTCTCGAGCGAAAACATCGCGATCTTGAAGCCCTCGCCTTCCTCGCCGAGCATGTTCTCTTTCGGGACGCGCACGTCCTGCAGTGAAAAATATCCGGTATTCCCTGCCCGGATTCCCAGCTTGCCGTGCAGCGTTCCGCTCGAAAAACCTGTCATCGAACGCTCGATGATAAAACAAGACATTCCGGTGTGATCGCGCGTCTTCTGCTTCTCCTGATCGGTCCAGCAAAAGAAAAGAAAATGATCCGCGACATCGCCTAGCGAAATCCACATCTTTTCGCCGTTTAAGATCCAGTCGTCGCCATCGCGTTTTGCAAACGAACGCATACCGACGACATCGCTTCCGGCGTTAGGCTCCGTCAGCCCAAAAGTCGCGAGCTTTTCGCCTTTCGCCTGCGGCACGAGGTACTTTTGTTTTTGTTCTTCAGTTCCCCAGCTAAAGACGCTCAGCGAGTTCAGCCCGACGTGCACGCTCATCGCCACGCGCAAAAACGTGTCGCACGCCTCGAGCTCCTCGCAGACGAGACCGAGGGAAACGTAGTCAAACCCGGCGCCACCGTATTCTTCAGGAATGCAGACACCGAGGAGGCCAAGGTCTGCCATCTTGTCAAAAACTTTGCGTTCAAAATGCGACTTCTCGTCCCATTCCTTGATGTACGGCGCGACCTCGCCGGCGCAAAATTCGCGCACCGTTTTTTGCAGGGCAATATGTTCTTCTGTTAATTCTAATTCGATCACAAATAGCTTCCTCTTTAGAGTAATTGTGGGAAACGCTATGCTAACATTGTGGCCAAATTTAGACCACTGGGCCACGCCGGAAGCCGCATGATCCCTGTACGAGAAGCACTTTCAATACTCGATAAAGCCGCGATTCCTCTCCGCTCCACGAGCGTTGCGCTTGCGGACTCCGTCGGCCGCGTACTTGCCGAGGATATTGTCGCCGACACGGACCTGCCACCGTTCGACCGCTCTCAGATGGATGGGTACGCGGTGCGCTCACGCGACTCGAAAAATGCGCCTGTCGTGCTGCAGATCATTGGCGAATCCGCAGCGGGAAAAGGGTTTCGAGGCAAACTAATGAAGGGCGAGGCCGTGCGAATTATGACTGGCGCACCGCTGCCTGACGGAGCCGACGCCGTGCAAAAGCTCGAGCTCGCGAGCGAATCCGCTAGCCGCGTCACGCTCGCTGCGTCGACGGAAAAGGGCCGCTTCATCGTGACGAAAGGAAAGGAGGTCAAACGCGGAACCGTCGTTCTCGCAGCCGGCTCGACTATCTCCGCACAAAACATCTCCGTTCCAGCCGCTTTCGGATACGCCCGACTTAAGGTCGCCCGCCGGCCTCGCATCACGATCATCTCCACGGGCAGCGAGATCGTCGAGGTAAATCAGAAGTTGAAGCGCGACCAGATTCGCAATTCAAACTCTCAAATGCTTGCTTCACTCTGCCGTGATGCGGGCTCTGAGGTGACCGTGCTGCCCATAATTCGGGACGACATCGGAGAGCTCCAACGTGCCCTAAAAGCGGCCGCGAAAACGTCGGACGTCCTAATCGCTACTGGCGGCGTGTCCGTAGGCAAGTATGATCTGACAAAGCCGGCGCTTGAAAAGTTGGGAGCCGAGATTATGTTCGATCGCGTCGCTCTCAGGCCCGGTAAGCCAACCGTCTTTGCAAAGCTCGGCAATACATTCGTGTTCGGCTTGCCGGGCAATCCGGTGTCGGCGGCCATCACGTTTTATCTTTTCGTGAGACGATTTTTGATGCAGCTGCAGAATGCGAGCGAGATCGAACTGAACGGCGGTCGTGCGCTTGCGGACGGACATTTTCGCGGGACAACGCAGCGCGAATCGTATCTGACGGCTGAGCTTGTAACCGATAAAGACGGTCATCTTATTGCCAAGCCGATCAAGTGGCACGGTTCATCTGATTTCGTTAGTTTTGCACGCGCGGATGCTCTCGTCTTCGTCCAGGCGAATAACTCATTCGACGCCGGTGACGCGGTCGACATTCTGTTCCTGCCGCGATAGGCCACGAACACATTTTTGCTGATATAGTTAGGCTCGATGAACGCACCTGCGGCACTCGCACACGAGGCCATCTACGACACAGTTCAGACGATACTCGCCGACCGCCCGCGAACGCGCTTGCTGGACATTCCGGCGGGCGAGGGTGCACTCGCCGCACGGCTAGTAGCGGACGGATTCGGGGTTACGGCGGCCGATCTTTATCCTGAAATGTTTCGCCTTGACGATGTCGAGATTCATTCGGCCAACCTCGACGATCCACTGCCTTTTGATGACAGCTCATTCGAGACGATCGTGTGTATCGAAGGCCTCGAGCATATTGAGAATCCTGCAAATGCCATCCGCGAGTTTTCGCGGGTACTCGTCGCCGGCGGCACGCTCGTAGTCTCCGTGCCCAATATCATGAACATCGAGGAGCGGTTCAAATGGCTGCTTGGCGGATACACTTCACATTTCAAACCGCTCTCTCAGGCCGCTCGCAGACGCATTGCAATCGAGTCCGACTACCCGGACGAAGTCGTGCTCCACGTTAATCCTATTGGGTACACAGAGGTGCGATTCCTGCTGGAAAAGAACGGCTTCGAGCTCTTGGCCGTTCATCGTGATAAGCCTAAGGCAAACGCGTGGGCGTTTCGGCCGATCGCGGTGGCGATACGACTCACTTCGCAATTGAGCTCCAAGCAGAAACGCGACGAGCGGTGGGCGGACGAATTGAATTCGGATGAAGTGCTGCTAGGCGGAAACACTCTGATCTTCGAGGCGAGAAAGGTATGAGCGAACTATCTCACTATGACGCGGAAGGGCGCGTCTCGATGGTCGATGTTACCGATAAGGCCCGCACCGCTCGCCGCGCCGTCGCATCCGGCCGTGTCGATGTGTCACGCGAAACAATCGACTTGTTGAGAGGAAAACAACTCCCGAAAGGCGATCCGCTTGAGGTCGCACGCATTGCCGGAATTATGGCGGCAAAGAAGACGCCCGAGCTGATTCCGCTTTGCCACCAGATAGATCTTTCGCATGTTGACGTTCAGGTGGAATTGACCGACGAGGGCGTGCTGATAACCGCAGAGGCGACCGCCGACTATCGCACCGGCGTTGAGATGGAAGCTCTCACCGCCGTCTCCGTCGCCGCCCTCACGATCTACGATATGTGTAAGGCCGTCCAGAGAGATATCGTCATCTCAGACATCCGGCTCGAATCCAAGACCGGCGGGAAGGCCGACTATCACCGGAGCTGAGCTGAATTCGCTTCTCGCACGAACTTTGACCTACAATCTACCGTATCGAGAGGTATGAGATACGCAGTCGCACCTGACGCACGACCGCAATTAAAGCTGCTCGCAACCGCCGTCGGCGTGAGCGTCGCCCTTTGGGTCGTATCGCTATTCGTTCCGTTCGCGGCGTACGTGGTTTATCCGCTCCAGCTTTTTGCAACGTTTATCCACGAGGCAGGCCACGCTATTGCGGCAGTCGTCACGGGCAATTCTGTTTCGAGCCTGACCGTTTCGCCCGATACGAGCGGTATGGTCTGGGCCACGGGCACGGGCGTCTCGGGGCTGCTGATCGCGAGTGCCGGCTACCTCAGCACTACAGCTTTCGGAGTCATTCTCATCGTCTGGATCAGATATGGCCGGTCCGCGAAACTCGGACTTTTACTTTCCGCGGGATTGATCGCGCTTATCACAGGGTTATTTGGACTGCTGCTCCCGATCGTTAATTTTTTTGAAGGTGTTACGATTCTCAGCGTGGGATTCACCGTCCTATCAGGGCTCGTCCTTTCGGCTGCACTTGTCGCGATCGCGTGGCTGTCATCGGCAAAGTGGGCGAATTTTGCTCTCGCTTTTCTAGCCGTACAGTGTTTGCTTAACGCATTCTTTAGCATGCGTGATCTCTTTGTAGCTTCGACCTTTTTGGCGCAGCACACGGACGCGGGGACCATGGCAGCATCGACCGGCATACCGGCAATCATCTGGATCCTGATTTGGTTTGCGATCTCGGTCGTACTTATGCTCGTTGGCTTTCGTGTTTTTGCGTCGAGACGCGCCAGGCTTTCGGACGATTCGGTTTTTATCAATCCCTCATAGTGGAAGATCACGTCCCCGAAAAGATAAAGCTTTCAGATCTTGCCACCGGCACGCGCCTCGTGGTGCGATCGCGGCAGGACTGGCGCTTTGCGGCGATCTCGCACATCACCGACGAACGCGTTACTATCACCGTCTGCTCGCCCGGCGGTCGCACATATCGGCTGCGCCGCAGTCTCGATTCAGAAGTAATGCTCGAGGGCGGAATGACGGTCCTGCTGCACGAGACGACTGATGACTGGCGCCAGAATTTCGGCCGATACGATCACCGGTGGTAGAGATGGCGACAGAGGAAGACGATAAATTTGCGGCTCGCATCGCCGGCCTTCTCGAGTATCACCGCGTGATGCTCAGTGACGGGCCGCGCAACGTGCTGCTCGCCGAGGCGATTCGGCAAACCGTCACGTCCGACACCGCGTTTCTCGATATTGGCGCGGGCAGCGGTGCCTGGGCGATCTACGCCGCCACACTTGGTGCAAAACGAGTTGTCGCGGTCGAGATCGAAGAAGCGCTGATCCCTATAATTTACAAACACGCCGCCGAGAACGGCGTGGCCGACCGGATCGAGATTATCCACGGCGACTGCAAGGATGTCGAGATCGACGGGCGATTCGACGTCATCGTCAGCGAACTGTTTGGCCATAATGCATTCGGCGCGGAAACGGTAACGTCATTCGTCGATATTCGAGAGCGCTTCCTGGCTGATGGCGGTATTCTAATCCCCGAGAAACTTAGCCTCGTGGCCGTGCCTGTCCGCATTGAGCATCTAAGTCTGCCCGCCGGGCTTCCGATCAAGTCCGACTTTCTGGGCGAGCTGCGGCTTAACTACGCGCGGACCAGTACTTTTTCGCAGCGGGACAACGTCACGTTTCTGGCGAGTCCCGAACAGCTCGTTGTTTTGGATTTCGCGTCTGTCAAAGAGGCTCTGGCTCTCTCGAAATTGACAGCCTCGTGGGAGCTCGAGCAGGTCGGGCAGGTAAATGCGATCGCGACGTTCAACCTTTCTCGCTTTCGCGACGGCCTCGAACTCAATTCACTGGAATCGCAGAGTTGGAGTCTTGCCGTCTACGAATTTGCCCCTTTCGACGTCGGCTCGGGAACACTCAGCTTCACAATTAACATGGAGCCCGAGAATGTTAACTGGAGCGTTTCTCTCCCCTCGCATCAGGAAATTCGGCCTCGAGCCTATGCTCCCGTGTTTGGCTTTACCCGCCTTCGCATGGCCCAGCAAAGCACGCCCCACATCAGCTTTCCATCTAAAACAGACGCAGTGTAGAACCCCGACCGAATCTCTAAGTCGAACGACCATTTCTCTTGGTCCAACGAGCCTTCCATGCTACACTGTATTATGTATGCGACGGCGACCTCGCAATTGTCTGGCATCGGGTTGACCGTAGGTTTTGCGTCGTTGAGGCGTCTGCTAAAATAATCATTTGTCTTAATGCCCGGTTTCCTGTCTATGCCCGCTGCGAAACAGAAAAAGCAAGAGTCGATCGTTGTTCGGGGTGCCCGCACGCACAACCTGAAGAACATCACCGTTTCGCTTCCGATGAACAAGCTCACGGTCATTACGGGCGTGTCCGGCTCGGGCAAGTCGTCGCTCGCTTTCGACACGCTCTACGCCGAGGGCCAGCGTCGCTATGTCGAATCGCTGTCGGCGTATGCACGACAATTTCTCGAGCGAATGGATAAGCCGGATGTCGATGAGATACTCGGCATCGCTCCGGCGATCGCCATACGTCAGAAAAACTCGACCAAGAATCCCCGCTCGACCGTCGCCACGCAAACGGAGATTTACGACTACCTCAGACTTCTCTTTTCGCGAGCGGGCACGACGATCTGTCATAAATGCGGCCGCGAGGTCAAGAAAGATTCACCCGAGTCCTCGGCCGACGAGATTCTCGCCGAGCTCACTGAGGGCACACGGTTCTTCATACTTTTCCCGATTCAGGAAGAGGTTTCGCGCGATCTCGTACGGGCCGCTCGCAAGGGCAAACCTGCGAAAACGAAAAGCCTGAGCACCCAGGCATTTCTGATCTCGCTGATGCAGCAGGGATATTCACGGCTCTACCGCGGCGGTGAAATGATCGAGTTGCAGAAGCCGGAAGATTATCCTCATGATGATTTCGACAACACGTTTGTCCTGGTCGATCGTCTTGCGACTTCGCCGGAGATTCGCCAGCGGCTCGTTGATTCGCTCGAGACCTCCTTTCGCGAGGGGCATGCGGCGATCATCGAGACGACGGACAAGCGGCTGTTGAAATTCTCCGACGGATTCGTCTGCAAATACGATGGAACGCGTTACGAGGAGCCTGAGCCGCACCTGTTTAGTTTTAACTCGCCGTTTGGGGCGTGCCCGACGTGCCAGGGTTTTGGAAATACGATAGGCACAGACTACGGTCTCGTTATTCCGAACCAGCTGATCTCGCTCAAGGACGGCGCGATCGATCCGTTTACAAAGCCGACGAATGCATGGGCGCAAAAAGAGCTCTTAAAGTACGCCGCCTCCGCGAGTATCGACACCAAGATTGCCTACGCTGACCTGCCGGATTATCAGCAGAACTGCATCATCTATGGGGACGAAGGCTGGCGCGGTCTCAAGGGTTTTTTCGAGTTCCTCGAAACGAAAAAATATAAGCTGCACGTCCGCGTTTTTCTCGCAAAGTATCGCGGATATACGAGATGCCCTGATTGCGACGGGCAGCGCCTGCGTCAGGCCGCACGCGACGTAAAAATTGGTATGCATTCGCTGCCCGAGATCGTCGATATGTCGATCACCGACGCCCATAACTTTTTTAATGCACTTGAGCTCGACGTCGAGAGGGCAGCGATTGCGGACAAACTTCTGCTCGAGATTCGTCGCCGGCTCAAATTTCTCGTCGAAGTCGGCCTCGATTACCTTACCCTCGGCCGCCTCGCGGCGACGCTCTCAGGCGGCGAGGCTCAGCGAATACAGCTAGCCACAAATCTCGGCTCGCTGCTCGTGGGCACGCTCTACGTCCTCGACGAACCGAGTATCGGTCTGCACCCTCGCGACAATACGAGGCTGATTGGCATTCTCGAAAATCTTCGCGATATCGGCAACACGCTTCTGGTTGTCGAGCACGATGAGGAAACTATGCGTGCCGCAGACAACATCGTCGATATCGGCATTCATGCCGGCGAGCTCGGCGGCGAACTCGTCTTCGAGGGAAAGTTTGACGAACTCTTAAAGAGCGAGCGGTCGCTTACGGCGCGATATCTACGCGGGGATTCCGTAATAAAGATTCCGAAGACGAGGGCACGGGTAAACGAGTCCATACAGATCTCCGGAGCCCGCGAACACAATCTCAAGAACGTCACGGTGAAGATTCCGCTCGGTATGCTCGTCTGCATTACGGGAGTCTCGGGGTCGGGCAAATCGACGCTGGTTCACGACGTCCTGTATGCAGGAATAAAGAAAAAGCGCGGCGAGTGGAATGCGCATGTCGGTCTCTTTAAGGAAATCGCCGGTGCCGAACAGATCGATGACGTGATCCTCGTCGATCAATCGCCTATCGGTCGCACGCCGCGTTCAAATCCTGTCACATACGTAAAGGCATATGACGCGATTCGCGAGGCATACGCGGCAACAAATACGGCCAAGTCAAAGAGCTACAACGCGTCGCATTTTTCGTTTAACGTACCGGGCGGCCGCTGCGAAATTTGTCAGGGCAGCGGCATCGTGACGATCGAGATGCAGTTTCTGGCGGATGTTGAGCTGACATGCGAGGACTGCCGGGGAACGCGATTCAAGCAGGAAGTTCTTGACGTCAAATACAAAGGAAAAAGTATCGCGGAGGCTCTCGAATTAACCGTTCGCGAAGCGATCCTTTTCTTTAAGGATGCGAATAAGGTCGTATCGCGCCTCAAGGTCCTCGAGGCAGTCGGCCTCGGATATCTACGCCTCGGCCAGTCGGCAACGACGCTATCTGGCGGCGAAGCTCAGCGCGTAAAGCTTGCGTCGCATCTCGCACAGAAAACCTCATCGAGAACACTGTTTATCTTCGATGAGCCTACGACGGGCCTGCACTTCGACGACATCAATAAGCTGCTGATATCGTTTCGGGCGCTCATCGCGAATGGCGCGAGCCTACTAGTCATCGAGCACAATCTCGACGTGATCAAAACGGCTGATTATGTAATAGATATGGGGCCCGAGGGCGGAATCGGAGGCGGCGAGATTGTCGTGACCGGCACGCCGGAAAAGATTGCAAAATTTGAAAAGTCGTTTACGGCGCAATACCTCGCGCCGAAGCTGAAGGCTTAATCGTCTCCGAATTTCGCACGCCACGCCGGGGCAATCTGCTCGAGCACTTTACAGTCGCAGTATCCACCGTTGTCATTCAGCCAGGATGTAAGCTGAGGAAAGCTGAGGTGGTTATCCATCATAAAACGCATAGCATACTGCAGATTGTGACTGCATTCGCGGCTGTCGAGTTCGTCCTCGATAAAATCGAGCATGTCGCTTATGGTGTGCTGCTGCTCCGGAAGGCGGCCGAGAAATGCAGTCAGCTCCTCGCCACTCATTTTTTCCAGATTCTCGATCTCGCGTTTTCTTACAATCGCCATTCTCTAATTGTACAATTTCAAATGGCCCCGCTTTCGATAGCGGACGCCCGGTGTTGCTCTTCGCTCTCCCGCTGTTTGATGCCTTCACGGCCATCGTAAGTGAAAAATTTCGGTAGGAACAGTGCCGACCCGATCACCGAGACCACGCAAAGAATGCCGCCGCTGATCAAAGCCGTTTTCACGCCAAATGCCTCGCCCACAATTCCCATCTTCGCACTACCTAACATTGGCCCCGTCAGATAGCTCATCATCTCAATACTAGCGAGGCGTCCGCGTAGATAGTTTGGGATGGTCTGGTTCCAAATTGCGCCGCGAAAAATGCCCGAGATCATATCGAAAAATCCGGCGGCCGCAAGCAGGCATAATGCCGGAACCAGCGCGTCAACGAGTCCAAAAAACAGTATCGAGATACCCCACAGCACGGCGGCCGCGATCACCATCACGCCGTGGCGATGGACATTCTTCGTCCAGCCTGATGTCGCGCTTGCGAGCAAAGCACCGACCGCGATAGCAGCCGGGAAGAATCCAACGTATTTATCGCCGTATATAGATGCCAGTGCTGGATAGAGGGCCTGCGGAAACGCGAAGAACATTGCTGCGATGTCGATAAAATACGTACCGACGAGCTCCTGACGACTGAAGGCATATTTCCAGGCTCGCTTTATTGCCGCGACGCTCGGCCGCTCCGCGTTATCCGGCGGCGGCACAAACCGCAGCATAAACACCGCGATCAGGGACGCGAGAAATGTGAACAGATCAATTGTATACGCGACTGACGGGCTCAACTGCGTCGCGATAATTCCGGCAACGGCCGGACCGACGATCATTCCTATTGAGAATCTGATGGAATTGAGCGCCATCACCGCGGACATCATCTCGGACGGGATCACTTTCTGAATAAACGACTCAAAGGCTGGACGCTGTATAGCCGCGAATCCCGCGTGCATCGCGACGGCTACAAACAAAATCCAGATCTGCGGCCTCGACAAAAGCGAATTACCAAGGAGAATCGCCGTGACACACGTCTGCCCGATCTCGGTCAGACGTAACATCTTTCTCTTATCAAAAAAATCTGCCATCGCCCCGCCGACAAAAGCGAGTACTACCATCGGGACAAATTCCGCCAGATAAATATATCCGACCATCGCCGAGGACTGCGTCAGCTGAAACATCTGCCATGGCACGACGATGAACGTCATCATGGACCCGAAAAAAGACACGAGCTGTCCGATAAACAGAAGGCGATAGTCGCGGGATGCTTTTAGAGGGGAAAGGTCGAGCAACATGGATCAGTCGGCAGCAGTCGATTGAATAAATCGCCGTTCTATTTTTATCTTTATCGGATTCGCTGTCGAACTATATGTTCCGCTTACAAACGACACATGGAACTCCCTTCGGGCCGCTACTGTTTTAGATACTCCGTCCAATTGAAAAGCCAGGTCGCATACGCATTGGCTAGAAATGAAAGGCCAAACAGCGTCCATTCGACAGGCGAAACACGCTTCGGACTGCTTTCGAGCAGGATTAAGAAAACCCACGGCAAGGCGACCATAAAATACCTGTATCCGAATTGCCAGCCGCCGGAATTTCCGTGCATCCATAGGACTATTGTTAGTACGACTACTGCTATCCACGATGCCAGCTTTAGGGCGCCGTCACGGGCCCCGACTCTGAATAGCAGAAACAAGAAAGGACTGCTGAACAAAATGGAAGAACTAAATCCGTCCGGCACAAAGTATGGAAAAGTGTCACGCCACGTCCACATCTTGAAAAGCATTTCCCACGCCTGCCCCAGAATGTAATATGCGGAAAAAATCCCGTGATTGTACCAAGGCTCATCAAGCACGCCCGGGATTCGCGCGTAGCCGAAATCAGTGAATGAATCAAAGCGTGCGTAGTTGTAAATGAGGGTCGAGACACCAAGCACGACCGGCACGATGCAGAACAAGGCGAGATCCTTCACCGCAAAGACGCCAAGACGCGGAGAACTAACGGTTCTGCTCGGTCTCTCCGTCCGTCCTCGGTTCATCAAGTACATCAAGATCGGCGCCGTCAGCAGGATCTCTGTTCGATTGCCAAACGCCAGCGCAAAGAACGCCCCGGCAATCAGAGGCTTGCGATTAGAGACTGTGAAATATATCGCACCGAGCTCGCCGACCATCGCGAAACCCAATGCGAGCTGCCATGCGCCGGCGAACGTCAGATTCGTCCACATAAACGTGCCGAACATCATTGCGAGCGTGAGCACGACCTTGCGGGCAAGGTCGAGGTCGTACCAATCGCTTATCTTGAACAGCAGATAACAGATTGCCGCCGCAAGCAATGCGGAGATCCACGGGCCCGGCATATCGGTGATCACGCCCGTCACTTTCAGCAGAGCGGCAGGGATCATCGACAGGACTGCACCGAGCGGAAAAACCGAGTACCAAGCGCCTTCGTATGGGACAAATTCGTTGAGCCACGTCGGCTGGCGTTCCGCAAATCCGACACCGCCGCGGAGCATTTTCTCCGCTACTCGAAACGTGTAATCGTAATAATTCTGCGGGGTAGGGTTTGAAAAGAAATAGATGACCGCCGTTGCGATCGGGAACGCGACTTTCAGTCGATAATCTATGGACGTCGTATCGCTCGCTACGCCGCCCATAACTTTAGTTTGAACTCGTCACCGGCGACATAGATTTCGGGTTTACGGCCGGAGAATCGAAAGCTCTGTTTGAGGATCATCGGCAACCCGCCGTGTGGAGCGGCCACGCCGTATTCACGCCGCGTAAAGATCGCCGCAACCTGCGGATTGAGGCGCTGCGTTATGCCGTATCTGATCGCTCGCGCCGCGTTCTGCGGAAAGTTCCCGGTCCGGCGCGGGTTGATCACTTCGATGGCGTTGTCATAAATGTTGATTCGAGTGCGAATATCGCGCAGGCCGAGGTCACGATGAATAAGTGCATTTATCACGGCCTCAACGACCGCGTAATGGTGAAAATTTGCCCGCGCAGTCACGATCGAATCGGTTACCAGTTCCAGCTTACGCCGCGGCTTGTCCTTTGCGAGGTCGACGTACCGACGGATAAAACTCATTATTGATTCGTACTGCGTGAGCAGATTTCCCTTCACCTCAATCGCCTCAATCAGTTGTGCAGTTCCATTGCTTCCCGAAAATCGCGCGACCGTTACGTTCGATCGCGGCAACAGCTCCGCTACACGTTCGCTCTTACCGAATAACAACAGTGCGGCGACCGATGGAATAAATTCATCGGCCTCACCGATTGCGAGCATCAGGTCTTTTCGGAGGAAATCGCTCGTGTTGTACAGTGCGTGATTGGGGGCGTTGTAGTCGAATCCGCCGGCGAACGACCATAACAACGCATCGTCGAAATCCGCTTCCGTCACGCCCTGCAGCGGTATGTTTTCGAAGCCAAGCGGCCGCACCTCGTCGAGCCATGTCGACAGCTCGTCACGTGACACCTCGCGCTTTTCTGCTCCGACCCGGAAATAAAATCTGCCGTCACGCGTCCGGTAGGGCTTTTTCTTGCCATCGATATCGAGGGCGACGATGCGCTTGCCGCTGTCGAAGGCGACACTGTCGATCATCGGAACGAGCGGCGGCACGATCTCCTCGCGGCAGATGCGGGCCAGCTCCTGCTGCACCCATTCGGGATTTGACACGCCCTCGATCCGCAGCTGATCGTTCACGCCGAAGATGATCGTTCCGCCGTCCGTATTTGCGAGGGCGACGATCCCTTGCGCGATTCGCTCGCTGTTTGAGAGTTTTACTTTTAGCTCGAGATACGTGTCCTCGCCACCGCGGATTAACCGCAGGAGCTCGGTGCGCGTCGTAGTCTGTGTGGGTTGGTTAACAAGGTACTCTTGAAAGCGGCTGTCGGATGAGGATTCGAAACGCTGCGTGTGACGAAATTTTCTTCGCGGCATCAGTGTTTGGCGTGCGATTTATGTAGGAGACGGCCACGCTAGCCGTCCGGCATCTTTTGCGGGCGATGCGCTGGATTTTCCGAACTGTCAACACGTTTATTGAAACACGCTACACGCGCGATTGACAAAGTGCGCAAGTTGCTTCTATCTACTAGATAGAACACCGTGGAGCTCGACTACACAATCGTATATATCGGACTCGGTTCGAATCTCGGTGATCGCGCCGGCAACCTCCTAATGGCCGTTCGCGGCCTTATGGAGGCAAGCTTTGTCGTGACGAAGCTCTCGCCGATCTATGAAACCGACCCGGTCGGTCTCGACACGCCCGGAAAGTTCCTGAACATGGTCGTCGAGATTCGTGTTGCAAACGTGAGTGCAACGCAGATGATGGCCCGGCTGCTGAGGATCGAATTCCTGCTCGGCCGCGGAGACAAGAGCGTCAAGAAACCGCGCACTGTTGATCTCGACATACTGTTCTTCGGCGATACGGTGATGTCGACCGATTTTCTCACCGTACCGCATCCGCGACTTCACCTGAGGCGTTTTGTGCTAAAACCACTTTCAAAACTCGCACCGAAATTTGTCCATCCAATTCTTAAACGCGACGTGATGGACATCTTTACGAATCTCGACGATCCTCACGCAGTGAAACGTTGGCGTCCAACTCCCGGCCGCGGCAAATCCTCTCCGACAAACAGCTAGACTAAACATCTTTTTACAGTTAGACTTGACTCGAATTTATGGCCTATCTGCAGCCCGACAAAGAGGGCAAAGTTTACTTGCCAGCGATCCGTGCAGCTAAGGAACGCGGCGAGAAATTAGTTTGCCTTACCGCCTACGATTATCCGACTGCGCGCATCGTCGATGAGGCGGGCGTTGACATCATTCTAGTAGGCGACTCGATGGGGAACGTGATCCACGGCTATGGCAACACGATTCCCGTCTCTCTCGAAGAAATCACGTCAGCCTGCATCGCCGTAAAGCGCGGAACCGAACGCGCGATGGTCGTCGCCGATATGCCCTTCGGAACTTATCATGTCAGCGAGGATGAGAGTGTTCGCAACGCCCTCCGTTTGATGAAGTACGGCGGAGCAGAGGCGGTAAAGCTCGAGGGCGGCCGCAATCGCGCGGACCTTGTGAGGCGTCTCGTCAATGAAGAAATTCCCGTCGTCGCACACATCGGCCTTACGCCGCAATCCGTTTACAAAATGGGCGGCTACCGCGTACAGGGCCGAAGCACCGAGCAGGCCAAGAGGCTGATTGAAGATGCGAAACTCCTCGAGGAGGCAGGTGCGTTTGCGATCGTCCTGGAGCTTGTCCCGCGCGAGGTCGCGGCAATGGTGACAGATTCGTTGACTATCTCCACGATAGGGATCGGTGCCGGTGCAGCATGCGATGTTCAGGTGCTCGTTCTTCACGATCTCATCGGAATGACGTTTGGCCGGCAGCCCCGTTTCGTCCGCCGCTACGCCGATGTGGGCAAGGTAATGACCGACGCAATCAAAACCTGGACCAGCGATGTGAAAACCGGCCAGTACCCCAACGATCAGGAATCGTATGGCCTCACGCCTGAGACGTTGAAAGAAATGGAAGCAAAGGCCTGATCGATGGAGATCATCAACCGGCGTCAACGAATGTTCTCAATCTCGCGAAAGTTACGACGCGAGGAGAAAACTGTGGGTTTTGTGCCGACGATGGGCGCTCTGCACGAGGGGCATCTTTCATTGGTGCGCGAAGCCCGTGCCGCGAACGACATCGTTGTCGTCTCAATCTTTGTAAACCCGAAACAATTTAACGATGGCAAGGACCTGGATGCCTACCCACGTGATCTGACGGCTGACGCAGAATTGCTGGCGGAATACGAGGTCGACTACATTTTTGCTCCGGACGCGAGCGAAATCTACCCGAGCGGCTTTTCAACATTCGTCGACGTAGGCGTAGTGACGGAGGATTTAGAGGGTTCGTCCCGGCCTGGGCATTTTCGCGGAGTCGCGACTGTCGTAACGATTCTGCTCAACACAGTCCGGCCCGACCGGGCATACTTCGGGCAGAAAGATGCCCAGCAGGCTGCGGCGATCAGGCGGCTCGTCACAGACTTGGGCTTTGAAACCGAGGTGGTCGTAATGCCCACAGTTCGCGAGGAATCGGGACTCGCAATGTCCTCCCGCAACACGCGCCTCACCGCCGAAGAGAGAGAAAAGGCCGTAGTGATCATCGACGCTCTGCGCGATGCCAAACGCGAATTTAAGAGAGGTGAACGCAATGCCGCAGACCTTACAACAATTGTCGCAAGGCGAATCAGCCAAGAGCCTTCAGCCATTCTGGAGTACGCTGCGGTGGTTGACCGCGAAACGATGCAAAAGATAGACAGGATTGAAGATAGCGAAGCCCTCATTGTCGTTGCGGCACGTTTTGGCGACGTGAGGCTGATTGACAATGTCGTCCTGAACCGAAAGCAGTAGTTTGGCCGCAAACTTGCATCTAATTCATCGAGACGGTCACAGTTGCGTCTCACAAATGTATGAAAACCATTACGCGTTTCATCAGTATCTTTACTCTCTCGATTGTCGCGGCGCTAGCCGTCGCGGCGCAGACTAACTTTGCATCGATCGGCGGCGGCCGTATCGACGTCGAAGGGCATAGCGGCAAGGTCGTACTACTCTCGGTCGGGGCTGCGTGGCTGCCGCTCTCTATCAAGCAAGCCGAGTACACAAATGCTCTTGCTAAGAAGTTTGCGGGCAAAGACGTTGTGGTCTATTTTGTCGCCACTGACTCGATGCGATCAGGCGCGAAAAACTTCAAGAGCGATGCGGATCTAAAAGCTTTTGGCATGACCAATAGGCTCATTGTCCCGATCCTTCGCGATTCTGAGGGCGCGGTGACGTCGCGCAAGTATGGCGTCGAGCAGGTACCGTCCTTCATCCTTATCGACAAGAACGGTAATCCGAGTGGTGAAGTCTTCGGCGGGATCGATCCGAAGTATGACGTCTCGGTATCGATAGCAAAGGCGATCGACAAGTTACTGTAATTCTGTCTGCAGAAGCCTACGCGGAAGCGAGGGCGGAACGAGCGGATCGAAATATCAGCCCTCGCATACGCGGGGGCTTTCTGCATTTATCAGCCGATAGACAAGATTGATCGGCAGCCCGACCACGTTCCAATAGTCACCATCGATCTTTCTGATAAATAGTGCGGCTTGCGCCTGTACGGCGTAGGCTCCCGCTTTATCGAGCGGCTGACCCTTGACCGCAAGAAACTCGATCTCGGCGCCCGTCATCTCGGCAAACTCGACAAATGTCCGCTCAAGGTCGCTTGTTGTGTTTCCTTTACGGACGATCGCGACGCCCGTCAGTACTTCGTGCGTCCGCCCACTAAGCAAGCTCAGCATTCGACGCGCGTCGTCGAGATCGGCCGGCTTTCCAATTATCTCTCGATCAATAACGACGGTCGTGTCTGCTCCGAGCACGACTGCATTTGCATCTACCTTCCCCGCCACGGTTTCGGCTTTCTCGCGAGCGAGTCGAACGACGTAATCTTCGGGCGATTCGCCCTCGATCGTAGCTTCGTCTATGTCGGCGACGACCTTTTCGAAAGGCCAGCCAACCGACATGAGTATCTCCGAGCGTCGCGGAGAGCCCGATGCAAGCACGAGTTTTGGAAGTTCGATCATCTCGACTAAGATATTATCGAAACGCATCCGGCGACAAATGCAGCAGCTTTTTGACACAATTCCGAAGGTTTTTCGCGAGCTGGATAAGAGCGGAAAGGTATCCGAAGCGTTCGTTTTAGCTGCATGGCGCAAGTGTGCAGGTGAGAGCATTGCCGAGCGTAGCCGCGTTGAAAGGCTGCAAAATAAACGCCTTTTGGTGGCTGTCGCTAATAAGGTCTGGGCCGGTCACCTTGCGTCGCTTTCACCGATCATGCTCGCTAGGCTTAATGGCCTCGTAGGGGAAGACACGGTTAGATTTATTGAATTTCGTGTCGACGATGAGGGCTTCGCCGACGCGGATAATTCCCAGCCCGAGGTGGCCGATCTACAAATTGGAAGTTCGCTCGCCTCAGCGGCCGAGAGGATCGCTGATGAGGATCTCCGGCATAAGTTTCTCGTCGCCGCGGCGAGCTATCTGGGCCGGCAATCGAAATAATTCTATGGACGTTCGCGAAGTAGCAAAACTCGCTCATCTCGAGATCACCGACGAGGAGGTCGCCCTCTATACGCCGCAGATGGCTGACATCGTCAAATACATAGAGCAGCTAAACGAACTGGATACGACGGATATTGAGCCGATGCTTGGCGGCCTCACCGACGAAGGCAAAGCGACACAGACGATCCGAAAGGACGCGCCCGTTAGTTCATTCGGCCAGGAGGTGGCGCTTAGCGAAGCTCCTTCCGCGGCCGCCGGACATTTTCAGGTTCCAAAGGTTCTCTCGTAAATGCTAAGGGCAAAATTCGAAAATCGAAAACGCTCTCTCTTATTTTGTATTTCGGTTTTTTGTTTTTGTTTTTCCGCGTGTAGTATTCCGAATCTTGAGCCCCCCGAATGTGGCGAAGCCCGCGTCGCGGCCAAACAATTTTACTCGTTGCTTTTTGCGAATCAAGAGGCCTCTTCGCCAACAAAGCACGTGAGGGGCCGGGAGCGGTTTTTGACTCCGGGATTGATTTCCAGAATCGCAGAAAGTTCGGACTCAATCGCCATGACGGCGATGAGCGAGTTTCCCGACACCTTCAGAATCGGAGAGTGCGAGGCCGTTAGCGCTAACCGCGTGCTTCTTGAAATCCAGCTTCTATCTCGCAGCGATTCGATGACGCACCAAAGGTCGGTTCGAATTGAAACTATTCAAACCGCTGATCGGTGGCTTGTCGACAAAGTGATAATCGATTACTAACTTGCCGATCCCATCGATGATTGGATAAATCTGTGAGAAAGCGAGCGTCTGAATCTCGTCCAATACTTTCTGTCCAGGAAGGCGCGAAGCGCTAAACTCGGTGTATGAGAGAAAAGATGAATGCTAAGCTAGGGTTGTTATGGAAAAAACTTTAGGGAAAAGGACTAAAGAGCGATTTATCACGGACGCCGGAGGCAAAAAGGTGAGCGTGATAGTTGACTATGCCAAATATCAGCAGCTGATGGAGGATATGCACGACTTGGCGGTGATCGCCGAACGCCGGGCAGAGAAGCCTATTTCTTTAACGGCGATGAAGTCCCGTCTGCGGAAGAATGGGCAGCTTTAATGTCATTTTCAGGCCTTCTGTTGAGAAGGATTTGCGCTCGCTGCCGCCGAAAACTTACTCACGGATACTCAAAGCTATAGAGTCGTTAGCGGTCGAACCGCTGCCTTCAGGCGTGAAAAAACTAGAGGCAGCTTCCAGGACTTTTCGTATTCGCGTCGGGCAATATAGGATCGTCTACGAATTCGATGCGAAGCAAAAGACCGTGTTGATTCATTACGTCAGACACCGCGGCGCCGCCTATCGATAGTCATGTCTCTGAAGACCACAACTGAGTCGCGAATCGACGCTGCCGAACGCTTGAATCCGCAGCTCAACTCCTTCCTCTCTATCGAGCGCGAGAGCGCCGTGAAACGCGCGGGAGAACTCGAAAAAGACGAAAGGGATCTCCCAATGAAGGGCGTCGCGATCGCGATCAAAGACAACATTTGTACTAAAGGAATGCGAACCTCGTGCGGCTCGCAGATCTTGAGCAACTACACGGCGCAGTATGATGCGACGGCGATTTCCCGCTTGTATAACGCGGGAGCGATCGTGATCGGCAAGACCAATATGGACGAGTTTGCGATGGGCTCGTCTAACGAATCATCGGCATTCGGTGCGGCGAAGAATCCATGGGATGTGACACGTGTGCCGGGCGGCAGTTCGGGCGGTTCGGCTGTGGCGGTTGCATCAGGAGTCTGCCGCGTCGCATTGGGGAGCGAGACGGGCGGCAGCGTTCGTCAGCCTGCGGCCCTTTGCGGCATCGTCGGATTTAAGCCGACTTATGGCCGTATCTCACGGTACGGTTTGGTCGCTTTCGCTTCGTCGCTCGACAACATCGGTATTTTTGGCGCCGCTGCGAAGGACGTCGCAGAATGTCTCGGCGTGATCGCCGGACGTGACGAAAAAGATGCGACCTCCGCAGACGTTCCTGTTCCGGATTACACGAAATTCCTCGAAAAGGATATTTCTGGGAAGACCATCGGCATTCCGCGCTCACTTCTGGGCGAGGGCCTCGACGACGAAGTTCGCGAGAGCATTCTGCACTCTATCGAAAACTTCAAATCGCTCGGCGCAAATATCGTCGACGTCGAGTTGCCGCACGCAAAATACGGAATCGCTGTGTACTACATCATCGCGACGGCCGAGGCGTCGTCAAATCTGGCTCGTTACGACGGCGTGCGATACGGCTTTCGCGCTGAGGGTGCGCACAATCTTCGTGAAATGTATTTCGCGACTCGCGAGGAAGGCTTCGGTGCCGAGGTAAAGCGTCGAATTATGCTCGGCACGTATGTGCTGTCGAGCGGTTACTACGATGCGTACTATTCGAAGGCTCAGAGAGTACGTGCGATGGTGAAACAGGATTATGTTACTGCTTTTGAAATATGCGATGCGATCCTCACGCCGACTTCCCCGTCGGTCGCCTTTAAGCTCGGTGCCAAAAGTGACGATCCGCTCGCGATGTACCTAAACGACATCTACACAGTGTCCGCCAATCTCGCGGGCGTGCCGGCGCTCAGTGTTCCCAGCGGCCTATCGTCCGAGGGCCTGCCCATCGGGCTGCAGCTTGTCGGAAATTTCTGGTCCGAGCCGACGCTGCTTAACCTCGCCCACAAATACGAAACCGCGCATCCATTGAATGCGCGGCCCGTACTCTTTCGCCTTTAGCGATGATGATTTTCGGACGGGAGATGTTCTCGCCTTCGCGCGACTTTCAGGAAACTAAGCGGTAGAATCTACCGTAATTATCGGAAGAATTCGATTTATTTACGTAATCTCAATCAGGAGTCACTCTCTATGAAAGGCCTAGTCGCCCTTGGTATTGTTTTCATCGTCATCGTTATCGGCAATACCGTAATCGTGGCGCAGATAGATATGAAACCACCCGTCCCGAAGAAAGTTCCGAAGATATTAAAAATCCACGGCTATGAGGTCACGGACAACTACGCGTGGATGCGCGATCGCAATACGCCGAAGGACGCTGCGGTCGTCGATTACCTCACGGAGGAAAATAAATACGTCGAGACTTTCATGGGCCAGCACAAGGGCTTCGTCGATTCGCTCTATAAGGAAATGCTCGGCCGCATAAAGCAGACCGATCTCAGCGTGCCCACACGGATCGGCGAGTACTGGTATTTCAATAAGACGGAAGAGGGCAAGCAGTACGCCACATATCTGCGCAGTAAGGCCAAAGACGGTACGGCCGCCCAGGTGCTGCTCGACGTCAATGAGATGGCAAAGCCGTATAAGTTCTACTCCGTAGGAGCATTCGAAGTCTCTGATGACGGCAACATGCTCGCCTTCTCGACCGACACCACGGGATATCGTCAATACACCCTCCAATTCAAGAACCTAAAGACGGGCGAGATACTCCCGACAAAGATTGAGCGTGTCACCTCAACTGAATGGTCGGGCGACGGCAGGTATTTCTTCTACGCACAAGAGGACGCCGTCTCAAAACGCAACGATAAGATATTTCGCCACAAGGTCGGATCAACCGAGGCGGACGTCTTAGTATACGAGGAGAAAGATCCGCTCTTCGGTGTCGGCGTCGGCCGCTCGCGTGATAAGACGATGATGTTTTTGGACTCGAGCGCAGCAACCATGAGCGAGTACCGTTACCTGTCCGCTGACACTCCGACCGGCGAGTGGAAAATGCTCGCGCCGCGAACCGAAAATCATGAGTATGCTGCGACGTTCGATCGGGGAGAGTTTTATATTCTCACCAACAAGAACGCTGAGAATTTTAAGGTCGTAAAGGCTCCGTTGAAGGACCCGAGTGAAAAGAATTGGGCAGATTATATCGCTCATAATCCGGCGATCAAGATCGATAACATCAGCTTTTTCAAGGATTACGCGGTCGTATCTGAGGTAGAAAATGGTCTCGAATACGTCAAGGTCATGGACCTAAAAACGCGTCGTGCTCCTGTGCGAATCCCGACAGCCGAGAGCGTCTATACGATGGGCCTCGGAGGAAATCCGGAATACGATACGCCGTCGATCCGTTATAACTATTCGTCGATGATCACTCCGAACACGACGTATGAATTTGATCTGAAATCGCGGCAGAGCACCGTGATCAAACAGCAGGAGATCCCGAGCGGCCACGACAAAAACAAATACGAGACGGCTCGGGTCTGGATCGCAGCTCGCGACGGCGTGAAGGTCCCCGTTTCACTCATTATGAAGAAAGGCACAAAGCTCGACGGGAAAGCCCCGATGCTGCTTTATGCGTATGGATCGTACGGAAATTCGATGACGCCAAACTTCTCGACGGCGCGGCTCAGCCTTGTGGATCGCGGGATGATTTATGCGATCGCACACATCCGCGGCGGCTCGGAGCTCGGCGAAAAATGGCGACAGGACGGAAGGATGTACAAGAAAATGAACACCTTCCACGATTTCATCGACTCGGTGAAAGGCCTGATAAAAATGGGCTATACCTCGAGTGATCGCCTCGTCATCCAGGGCGGCTCGGCGGCGGCCTGTTAATGGGCGTCGTTGTAAATCAAGCACCCGAGACCTTCAAGGCCGTTATTGCACAGGTTCCCTTCGTAGACGTGATGAACACGATGCTAGACGACACGCTGCCGCTCACGACGGGCGAATGGATTGAATGGGGCAATCCGAACGAGAAAAAGGCTTGGGACTACATGGTCACCTATTCTCCCTACGACAATATCAAGCCGCAGAAGTATCCGAATATGCTGATCGAGGTATCGCTAAACGATTCTCAGGTCCCGTACTGGGAAGGCGCGAAATGGGCGGCTAAGCTCCGCGAAATGAAGACGGACAACAACGTCATCCTTCTTAAAACCAATATGGGCGCCGGTCACGGAGGTGCCTCCGGCCGTTATGACCGTCTAAAGGAAATCGCCTTCGACTACGCCTACGCGTTGACGCAGGTCGGCATCACCAAATAGGCTTTCCCAATACATCACCCTTAAGGTCGCGAGGCGAAAGCTCGCGGCCTTTTTTATATTTAAGGGCGGTTTTGGTCTCCTGTCAGACAGATGATGGGTGCACCGATAGATAGGCTTGATCTCGGAGGGTTTTATCAATATGAATGCAATTGAACTATTAAAAGCTGATCATAAGTTAGTCGACGGATACTTCCAACAAACTGAGGCCACGGAAGAGGACTCCGAGAAAAAAGCGTTGTTCGAAAAGATCAACGCCGAACTCACCGTGCATGCCCACATCGAAGAAAAGATCTTCTATCCACGCCTGCTCGAAGAGGGCGATGAGGAACTGCAAGACATCGTAAAAGAAGGCCTCGAGGAGCATCATCAGGTGAAGATGTTTCTTCGCGAGATCGCGGCCCTTGCCGACGGGAGCGAAAAGCTGGATCCGAAACTCACGGTGCTAATCGAGGACACACGCCATCACGTGATGGAAGAGGAAGGCGAGATGTTCAAAATGGTCGAGGAGCAGTTCGACGCTGCGACACTCGAAAAACTCGGTTCAGAGATGGAGTCCGAAAAGACGTCCTTTGCAAAATCTGGTGCGGCTAGCGCATAACCGCGATCAGGTGAATAGAATTTGTTAGACGAAAACCTGAAAACGCGCCGGACAGATAGTGATCCGGCCTCGGTCGAGAGCAATATCGCTCGTATCGCGATGATCGAGGCTGAGCAACAGCGCTCGCGCACCTATACGGAACGCATCGCAATGGAGATTACCAGGCTCGCGGGCAGCATGCCGTTCCTGTATTCTCACATCTTCCTGATCATAGCGTGGGTTGTCATCAATCTACGCTTCTATGAGTTCGACAAATTTCCGTTCTTCTTCCTGGTCCTCATTATAGGAGTCGAAACCCTCTTCCTTTCGATTTTCATTCTTATCAGTCGCAACCATCAGGATACGGTGGATAGACGACAGAATCACCTTCATCTGCAAATAAATATGCTCGCCGAACAGGAGAGCACCAAGACGCTCGAGCTATTGCAAAAGGTCGCCGAAAAGGTAGGTATTGACGCGAGCGACATCGTAACGGACGATATGCTCGGGGATATACATCCGGGAGATCTTGTCGAGCGGATAGTCGACGCGACCGACGGCCCCGCTAAGGTCTAGAAATAGAAAGGAGGTTGTCTGGTAACCGAGTCATCGCGCAGCCTTTTTTGTTTTGGTGGGTCAATTTCGCTGGTTTAAGAAAAAGGTATAAAGCAGGAGATATTAGCCGGCGGGGTTTAGGCTGAACCTTTGGAGGTTGTGGGCGAGGGCGATGAGGCCGATCTCGGTTGTTACTTTATGGCGTCCATAGCAGCGCATAATCGTCGATCACTGTCGACTAAACGTCGATAAGCTTATCACGACGGCGACGAAGTGCCTCGAACCGCTGGCTGGGCGCTGATCGCGGGTAGGCTCTCTACAAACTCAAGGTTAGAGTCGGCGATCTCGATCGAAACATCATAAGTGATGTGCAGGTCCCGCTCTTTTGCCTCAAGCTCGCGGTTAAAGTCGTCAACCGACTCGGTCGAGTCAGCATCGAGTTCTGCCGGCTCGCCCGCCGGTTGGGAATGTGATCCTGATGATTCATTTTTGATGTGGAGATAACGCGGAGGATGGAAGACTAGCTGCGGTCAGCGTCGGTCGACATTAGCTTTTCGAGAGTTTTTGCTACATAGGATACGATCGAGATCATTCGGCCATATTCCATTCGCGTGGGCCCGAGAACGCTAAGCGTACCCACCGCCGAACTGCTGCCGACTCTGTACGGCGCCGAGATTAGCGTGCAGTTCTGAAGAGAAGGCGTCCGATTTTCGGTTCCGATGACGACTTGTACGCCATCGAGATCTCGTCCGTCCCGCCCGATGCATTCTGTCAAAATTTGCATCAACCGCGTTTTCTCGCCGATCGTCCGGAGAAGCTCGCGGAGCCTTTCCAAATCGGCAAAGTCTCGCTTCGACAGAATGTTTGAAGTGCCGTCGATGAAGACCTCTCCGATACGATCGCCCTCATCCTCGATACTTCCCGTACAAAGAATGACTGCGGTCTGAAGCAGCTTGTCAAACAGGGCCCTTTCCTCGTGCATTCGCCGTAGAATCTCGTCACGGGTCTCCGCCAAACTCTTTCCCCCAAACTCCTTGTTCAAGTAATTTGCGGTTCGTTCGAGCTCCTCGCGGCTAAAACTAATACCAGTACGGATAATCTTGTTATGAACAATATTCGGTGCGGAAACGAGCACCACAAGGATCCGATTATCGCTCAGATTTACGAACTCGATGTGCTGCAGACGGTCGTTAGCAAGCGAAGGCGAGACAACGATTCCCACGTTGTTTGACAAGGCCGAGAGCAGATGCGAGGTGCGCTCCAGCAGTCGATCCGACGCCTCGAACGAGTTGAGGCCATACTCGTCGCCGATGAGCGCGATGTCGTCGTTCGTGATACTGAGAACGCCAAGCAGATTGTCAACGTAGAACCTGTAGCCACTATCGGTTGGGACGCGACCCGCTGAGGTATGAGGCTGCTCAAGCATTCCCATTTCTTCGAGTTCGCCCATCACGTTCCGAATCGTCGCCGCACTTAGCCCGGAGGCATTGGCGAACTTTTCGGCGAGCACCTTCGAACCTACCGGCTCGCCCGTGACGAAGTGCTCATTGATGATGGCTGTCAGGATTATCTGTCCGCGGGCATCCGGAAGGCCTTTTACCGAATCACTTCTGCGGCCAGATTCTTGGGCTATTTGAGACATACGGCCTACGCGTCGTATGCTGATCCCGTATATAGAGATAGCATTCTTAAAAGCGAAGCGTCAATAAAATTCCTTTATAGATGTTAAACGATCTTTACAATCC
>Ga0136611_10000182_pt1 | contig 37879 bp, 37 predicted proteins | sample AntDrymUQ2232306_2_FD_106645 | JGI IMG/M metagenome (GOLD analysis project Ga0136611, IMG submission 106645) | Polar desert sand microbial communities from Dry Valleys, Antarctica - metaG UQ223 (23.06) | ecosystem: Environmental > Terrestrial > Soil > Desert | place: Antarctica: Dry Valley...
CGACAGTACGCCATTGAGGTTGCTCGCGTAACGGCTGGTCAACTGTGTTTCCATGATCTTGCCCCGTCAGTCATCACTGGGCATGGTATTACTTGTTTGGTTCCGGCTCGTCCGGCTTAGGTTAAGGCGCATTGTGCATACGCTGCCATACGCTGGCGGTGTCTCAGGCTAATTCAAGTTTTTCGTAAGGAATTTCAGGCCGGCCGGCTGCCTTCGCGGCGCGGACGAAAAACCGAGGCATCGTCATAAAACGAAAAATCCTCGTTGCCGGGCCACCAGCCGGGCACGCCCAGCACCGGCAAGGGCGTGAACGGCTTGCCGACGAGTTTTTCGGCGCTCAGGTCGCCAGCCACCCAGCCATCCAGTTCCGCTATTGATTTAATAGCTGGTTGCGCAAGGTAGACGTGCGCTGTGACCTGTTTTCGTGGGTAAACCAGCTTTTCGAGCAGCGCATGGCCGAAAAGAATGAGTTGCGCGCCCTGCCACAGCGGGCGCAGCTCGATGAACAGTTGCCGCCAGTTGCGCTCGACCAGGGCGTCCCACAGCGGCTGCGGCGCCAGCAGGAAGGCGGCGTTTTCGTCGAACACCGTCAAGGCATCGCGCACCGGGCCGCGCAATGCTGCGACGCCGGACTTGGCAATTTCGGCGGCCTGCAGCTGGTTCAACCGCCGTTTGGTTTCGGGAAAGCGAATCCAGCACACACCGTTGAAAAAATCGTGAAGGTTGTCGCGGGTCGGGCATTGTCCGCTATTGAAAATATAGCGTTCGTAAGATTCGCCGGTTGGCAACCGGCTTTGCGGGACGAAGCGCACCGGGGCGCCGGGTTCGAGATTCAATGCATCGGGCAAGGTCGCGCCAGCCGTGACGGCTCGCGTCACCCGCCGCCCCGGCCCGCGCCAGAGATCGAGCCAGGGACGGTCCCAGCCGATAACCTCCAGCGCCGTCGGGAGCACGGCAGAGGACGCGCCGGCCATTAGTTCCGGGTCGGTCTGGACTGTCTTTTGTCGCGCACCATGACAGTCGATTTGCCCTCGTCCACGATGTCGAACAGCTGGGTTGCCACCAGCAGCTTGGTGAGCGTCGCATAGCCATAGTTACGATGGTCGAACGAGGCCTGGTTGGCAATCTGGGTGCCGACCGCGCCGACGCGCGCCCTGCCCTCGTCATCGGCCGCGGCTTGTACGGCGTTGCGCAAAAGCATGACGAGCTTGGCGTCCTGCTTGAGCTGCGCCGGCGTGGCCCGCAGCGGCGCCGCAGCCACAACGCCCGCCTCATCCTGCTCTTCCCGGCTGCCCGCAGGCGCGTCGCTCGCCGCAATCGGCCGCAGCTTGTCGAGGTACAAAAAACGCGAACAGGCGTTGACAAAGGGCTCCGGCGTTTTCTGCGCGCCGAAGCCATAAACAGCGGCGCCCTTGGCCCGCAGGTGCATCACCAGCGGGGTGAAATCGGCATCGGACGAGACAATGCCGAAAGCGTCGGGCCGGTCGGTGTAGAGCAGCTCCAGCGCATCGATCACCATCGCCATGTCGCTGGCGTTTTTGCCCTTGGTGTAGTCGAACTGCTGCATCGGGCGAATGGCATGTTCATGCAACGCGTCCTCCCAACCCCTGAGTTCGTTCTTTTTCCAGTTACCGTAAGCGCGGCGGATATTGGTTTCGCCGAACGTCGAGAGTTCGTTGAGGATCAGGTCGATTTTCGACGCCGGCGAATTGTCAGCATCGATCAGCAGGGCGACACGGGGTTTGCGGTCCATCATCGGCTTTCTGAAGCCGAATTGATCAGGCGCCACGGCAGCGCTTCGCCCGAGCGCAGCGGCTTGAGTTCAGCCTCGCCGAAGGCAAAGCTCACCGGCGGCGTCCAGCTTTCTTTTCTTAGCGTGATCGTTCCGGCGTTGCGCGGCAGGGCGTAGAAATCCGCACCGTTAAAGCTGGCAAACGCTTCCAGCCGGTCCAGCGCGCCGGCAGCATCGAAGGCCTCGGCATACAGCTCGATGGCGGCATGCGCGGTGTAGCAGCCGGCGCAACCGGTGGCGTGTTCCTTGAGGTGCGCCGGATGCGGCGCACTGTCGGTGCCGAGGAAAAAGCGCGCATTGCCCGATGTGGCGGCTTCGACCAGCGCGAGGCGGTGGGTTTCGCGCTTGAGCACCGGCAGGCAGTAGTAATGCGGCCGGATGCCGCCGGTAAAAATCGCGTTGCGGTTGTAGAGCAGGTGGTGCGCCGTCACGGTGGCGCCGAGGAACTTGTCGGCGCTGGCCACGTACTGCGCGGCCTCGCGGGTGGTGATGTGCTCGAAGACGATCTTCAGTTCGGGGAAATCGCGGCGCAGCGGGATCAACTGTGTTTCGATGAACACCGCCTCCCGGTCGAACAGGTCGATCTCGGGCGATGTGACTTCGCCATGCACCAGCAGCAGCAGGCCTTCGCGCTGCATCGCTTCCAGGGTTTGATAGGTCTTGCGTAGATCGGTCACGCCGGCATCGCTGTTGGTCGTTGCGCCGGCCGGGTAGAGCTTGACGGCGACCACGCCCGCATCTTTGGCGCGTTTGATCTCGTCTGGAGGCAGGTTGTCGGTCAGGTATAGCGTCATCAGCGGCTCAAACACCATGCCTGCGGGGACAGCTACCAGGATGCGTTCGCGGTAAGCGACAGCCTGCCCGGCGGTCGTCACCGGCGGACGCAGATTCGGCATGATGATGGCCCGGCCGAACTGGGCGGCGGTGTGCGGCACCACGGTGTGCAGCGCGTCGCCGTCGCGCACATGCAGGTGCCAGTCGTCCGGGCGGGTGATCGTAAGCTCTGCGGCGGGGGATGAAATGGCTGAAGTCATGCGCCGAATTGTCGCACCGGGTCAAGGAAAATCCCGATGCGCCGACCCCGACCGCTCGGCTACGATAGGCGCCGGCGGCACCATGATGCCGGCCGTCCCAACTCCGGCTATCCAGGCTTCATTCCCATGTCTTCCCCACCCGATGCCGGTCATTTTCCACAAGCGTCACCGGAAGCCTTGCCGCCGCAGGGCGACATCGACGAGGCGGCCCGGGTGCCGCTCAAAATTGAAGACTGGCTGACCGTCATCGTCATGGGCACGCTGGCGCTGGTCACCTTCGGCAATGTCATCGCGCGCTATTTCACCAGCCAGTCGTTTGCCTGGACCAAAGAATTCTCGGTATTTTCATGATCGTCCTGGCGCTGGTCGGCAGCTCGGCGGCGGTGGCGCGCGACCGGCATATCCGCATTGAATATCTGTCGAAAAGCGGCTCGATGGCCAGGCGCCGGGACTTGTCGCGCTTCAGCGCGGTGCTGGTCGCGCTGCTGTTTACGCTGATCGGCGTACTGAGCATTCGCCTGGTATGGGACGATTACCGTTTCGACGAAACCTCGCCGGGCATCGGCGTTCCGCAGTGGTGGTATTCGATCTGGCTGCCGATTCTCTCTGTCGCCATCGCCTTGCACGCCGTCGGCCTCTTCATCCGACGTGACCGCCGCGAATGATCGTCACGCTGCTTTTTGTCGCCTTCATCGTCATGATGCTGGCGGGCGTGCCGATCGGCGCGGCGCTCGGCCTGGCGGGCGCCAGCGCCATCGCGCTGGCCAATGCCGACGCGCAGTAGTTCGGCCTGCTGGCGGTGCCGCAGAACTTCTACGCCGGCCTGGGCAAATATCCGCTGCTGGCGATCCCTATGTTCGTGCCGGTCGGCTCGATTTTCGACCGGTCGGGCGTGGCGCTGCGGCTGGTCAATTTCGCCGTCGCCATCGTCGGGCGCGGCCCTGGCATGCTGCCGCTGGTGGCGATCGCGGTGGCGATGTTCCTCGGCGGCATTTCGGGCTCGGGGCCGGCGTGCGCGGCGGCGGTTGGCGGCGTAATGATCGCCGCGATGAACCGCGCCGGCTATCCGCCGTCGTTTTCAGCCAGCGTCGTCGGCGCCGCGGCGGCGACCGACATCCTGATTCCGCCTTCGGTGGCTTTCATCATCTATTCGGTGCTGGTGCCCGGCGCTTCGGTGCCGGCGCTGTTTGCCGCCGGCATGGTTCCCGGCATTCTGGCGGGACTGGCGCTAATTGTTCCGGCGGTCTGGCTGTCGCGCAATCACAAGATGGGCGCGCTGGAGGCGAGCATGCCGCGTCCGCCCATTTGGGCCAGCTTCAAGGATGCCATTTGGGGCCTGGCCGCGCCGGTGCTGATTCTGGGCGGCATGCGCGCCGGCTGGTTCACGCCAACCGAGGCAGCGGTGGTGGCGGTGTTTTACGGCCTCTTCGTCGGCATGGCGGTGCATCGCACCATCCGCGTACGCGACCTGTACGAAATTCTGCGCGAGTCGGGCGAGTTGTCGGCGGTGATTCTGCTGGTGGTGTCGCTGGCGGGTATTTTTGCCTATTCGCTCAACACACTCGGCGTCATCGACCCGCGGTCGGCATGTTCCTCGACGGCATTTCGATTTTCCTGATTTTCGTTCCGCTGCTGCTGCCGATTGCGCAGCACTACCACTGGGACCTGGTGTGGTTCGGCGTCATCCTCACACTCAAGGTGGCGCTGGGCCAGTTCACGCCGCCGCTGGCCGTGAATCTGATGGTGTCGTGCCGCATCGCCCATGTGCGCATGGAGGAAACCGTTCGCTGGGTGGTCTGGATGCTGGCCGCGATGTTCATGGTGCTGGTCGCGGTGATCGCGTTTCCCGAACTGGCGCTGTGGCTGCCGCGCAAGCTCGGTTATTAGCGGCTGAAACCATTCGATTTTTTTGTTTTTATAAAGGAGACTGTTGTCATGAAATTCAAGACTGTCATCGGCTTTGCACTGGCCGCCGGCGCGCTGGCCTTCACCGCCGCCGCACCGGCGCAGACCAGCTACAAGCCCGAATACAAGATGTCGCTCGTCGTCGGGCCGGCCTTTCCCTGGGGCAAGGGTGGTGAAATCTGGGCCAATCTGGTGAAGGAGCGCACGCAGGGACGGATCAACATCAAGCTGTATCCGGCGTTTCACTGATCCAGGGCGACCAGACGCGCGAGTTCAGCGCGCTGCGCCAGGGCGTGATCGACATGGCGGTCGGCTCGACCATCAATTGGTCGCCGCAGGTCAAGGAGCTGAATGTTTTCTCGCTGCCCTTCCTGATGCCCGACTACGCGGCGGCGGACGCGCTGACCCAGGGCGAGGTCGGCAAGGAAATTGTCAGGATCATCGACAAGGCCGGCGTCGTGCCGCTTGCCTGGGGCGAAAACGGCTACCGCGAGATCAGCAATTCCAAGCTCGCGATCAAAAAACCGGAAGACATGAAGGGCCTGAAAATCCGCGTCGTCGGCTCGCCACTGTTCCTCGACACGTTTACCGCGCTCGGCGCCAATCCGACGCAGATGAGTTTTGCCGATGCGCAGCCCGCGCTGGCAACGGGCGCGGTCGACGGGCAGGAAAATCCGCTGCCGATCTACATCGCCGCCAAGCTGCACAACTCGGCGCAAAAATATATCACCATGTGGGGCTATGTCAACGACCCGCTGGTCTTCGTCGTCAACAAGGAAGTCTGGGCGTCGTGGACAGAAGCCGACCGCGCCATCGTCAGGCAGGCCGCGCTGGACGCCGGCAAGCAGGAAGTCGCCATCGCCCGCAAGGGATTGGTCGAAGCCGATAAGCCCATGCTGAAAGACATCGCCGCGCTCGGCACCACGGTCACGCAGCTCAGCGCCGAGGAACGCGCCGCTTTCGTCAAGGCCACGCGTCCGGTCTATGAAAAATGGAAAAACCAGATCGGCGCCAATCTGGTGAATACGGCTGAAAAGGCGATCGCGGCGCGAAAGCAATGAGCGGTCCCAAGCGCTTTCACTCCTTCAACAGCGCTGCCTCCAGGTTGGAGGTCAGCCCGGTCCCGCGCAGACTCTCCGTTATTTGCAGGGTCGCGGCGCTCGCGCTGGCTCGCTGTTCGTGTTCAGATTTTGCGTCGCTCAGCGCAGCCGCGACACGCGCAAGCGCCAGGTGGCAATCCCAGGCGAGCCGGACTCGCCCGATCTGTTCGGCCAGCGTCAACGCCTGCGCCAGTTCCTTGCGCGCAGATTCGTAGGCGTTGACAGCGAGCCGTGCCAGGCCGCGCAAGCGGTGGGCTTGTCCGGTCAGCTCCCGCATGTTGCCGCGTGATGACAGCGCCAGCAATTGGTCGGCGTAGCGAATGCACCCATCCGCTTCGCCATTCGCCAGTGCCGACTCGGCAAGCGCTTCCAGGCACCGCAAGGTCAGCCAGGCTTCGCTGTGATCCTGCGAGTAGTCCAAAGCGCCTTGCAGCGCCGCTCGATCAGCTGGAACACCGCATCTCAATCGGGCTATCGCAACATTCGCTTGCAGCCTGGACACCCAATACATGATCGCCGCGTCGCACGCAAGCGCCAGGCCCCGCTCAAAGTGCCGCAGCGCCGGTTCATGCCAATTCAGATCGAGGAACAGGCAGCCCATGGCGTCATGCGCCATGATTTGATAGCGCACCAGCCCGAGTGTTTCCAGGCGGGGCAGCGCTTCGTTCAAATCGGCCCATGCCTCGGCAAACCTGCCGAGCGCCATTTGCGCATAAGCGCGGCCAATCAGCGTCGGACCCAGATGCCACTGCAAATCGGCCGCCCGCGCAATGTCGAGCGCGGCATTGAACTGCAACACGGCGCGCGGATAGTCGGCCAGCCCCATGTGACCGGTGCAGGCCCAGCCAATCATCATCAGGTTTTCCGATTCATAGCTTTTGTCGTCGATGCCGCGCGCCAAGTCGAGAGAACGCGAGAAACAGACGATGGCCGCAGCCGGTTCGGCATTGGCGAAATGCGCTTCCCCCCGGCCATGGAACGCCTGTACGGCGACCAGGTCGCTCAGGCCCAAGCGCTCGCAGATATCCACCGCTTGCTGGTGATACGTGATCGCCAGATCGTTGCGGCCGTTGCTCCACCCCACTGTCCCCAGGTGGTACAAGGTATCGGCCACATGACGCTCATCCTCTGTGGCGCGCGAGGTCGTGAGCGCTTCGTCGAGGCAGGCGACGGCCTGCTCGTACGCGTCGGCGCGCCGATACGCCATGCCGAGCTGAATCAGGCCGTCGCGTACACGTTCATGCTGGCCCAGCGTGCGCGCCGAATCGATCACCCTTTGAAAATCGGCCACCGCACCGTCGATCTGGCCTGCCTGCGCGCGCGCCTGACCACGGCGCTCGTACAAGGCGAGTTGCTGCGTCTGCGTGGCTGCCTCAGGATGCGCCTGCAGCAACGACGCGGCGCGGTCGAACCATTGCAGCGACTCACGCATCGCAAACAACTTTTGCGAGTGTTCGGCAGCCAGACACAGATAAGAAAACGCTTTGGGCCATAACTTGCCGCGCTCGTAATGCTCGGCAAGGCGTGCATCGCCTTCATGCGTTGCGCTTTCAGCATGGCATTCCAGCATGTCCGCCACTTCGCGATGCAGCAGAACCCGCCGGGCCAGGCCGATGTCCAGGTACACCACTTCCCGCACCTTGTCGTGGCTGAAATCGTAGCAGCCGCTGTCCTGCTCCTCATGCAGAAGGCGGCGCATGACCAGCGAGTCCAGGCTGAGCAGAAAGCGCTCCTCGGGCATCTGCGAGAGCGCGAAAAGGATTTCGAAGTCGAAACGGCGGCCGAGCACCGCTGCCACGTCCAGCAGCAGCCGGTCTGCTGGCGGCACCCGAGCTAAACGCGCGCGCACCGAGTCACGCAGGGCATCAGGCAGCGGCAGGCGGAGCGCGTCGCTGATTACGGATGCACCTTCGCTCAGCGAGTGCAGGATTGACCAGAGAAAGAACGGATTGCCGTCCGATTCACTGTGCAGCCGGGCGGCAAGACCGGGCGCGCAAAGTTTGGGGTCATTCATTGTTTTGAGCAGCGCCTCGGTATCGCCGGGACCGAGCCGCGCCAGCGCCATCTGTCGCGTCGCCGTTTCATGGCGCAGACTCTCCAGCAGGCCGGTAAGGCGTTCATTGCTGGCCAGTTCTTCGTCGCGGTAGGCGCAGACGAGAATTATTGGCCGTCCTGCAATCTGGCGCGCCAGAAAGTGCAGGAATTGCAGACTCGCGTCGTCGGCCCATTGAATGTTGTCGATCGTCAACATCAGCTGCCGGTTTTGCGCCAGCGCGTCGAAAAGTTGAACCAGTGCGTGAAACAGCCGCGCCTGCCTCGCCTCGGGGAAGTCCACCGACAAGGGCGGCATATCCGCCAGCCGCGCAGCCACGGCTGGCGCCAGAGCGGCAATCTCGGCCAGCAGGATGGGTGCGATCATCCGCAACTGGGACTCGGACAGCGCTTCGCATGCCTGCGTGACCAGATCGATGACCGGCTGATACGCGATGGCTCTTTCGATTTCGTAGCAGTTGGTGGTCAGCGTCGCCAAAGCCTGCTGCTGCGCATGCCTCACCGCTTCTTGCATGAGCCGGCTTTTTCCGATGCCAGCCTCGCCCCGGATGAGCACCACGCAACCGTTTCCCGCTGTAAGCCCGGCGATGAGCCCGAGCAACTGCCCGTATTCCTTGTCGCGCCCGACGAAGGGTGTCGTCCGATCGGCTGCCTGCGCGATGGATGCACCTGCGGCGGTTGCCGGCGCCCGGACGGGCAGCTCGTCAAGCTGCAGGCGGTCGGCGGCGCTAAGCTTGCGTGCAGCCTGCAGAAACCCCGCCTGCTCATGCGCCGGGATGGCGAGGTGTTCTGCCAGTCGTTGAGCCAGCGCCCTGGACGGGCGACGCTCCCCGGCTTCAATTTTCTTGACCGCAGCCTGCGAACAACTGACTTTTTGCGCAAGCGCACCCTGCGTCAGATCCAGCGCCTTGCGTCGGCGGCGCAGCCAGTAGCCGAAAGAGTTGCCCTGATCGTCCATGTCCGGTTCCTGCGCATGTCGTACGTATTTGGGCATCTTATCTACCCTGCCGATGCTTGTCTCCCTATTTGTCCCCTTGTTTGTCCATTTCCGGGCGACCTTAAGTTGCTTGCAATGCAGTGAAATGCTTATGCGTACTTCTTGGCCAATCAACTTACAGGAGAAATATCATGACAAGCAAAACCGTATTAACTCAGTACACCGCTGCCGCACTATTGGCTTTCACCGCGCCGTTGAACTGGGCGCAATCCGCGCCGCACATGATGGTCGCGGCAGACACGCTGACCTGGGCGGCAGTGCCTTCCCTACCAAAAGGCGCGCAAATCGCGGTAATTGAGGGGCCGATGAACGAAGCGGTGCCCTTTACGGTGCGGCTCAAATTTCCTGCCAACTACAGGATTCCGGCGCACTGGCACCCCGCCGTGGAACGCGTGACAGTGCTTTCTGGAACCTTCAACATGGGCAGCGGCGACAGTTTCGACAGCAGCAAAACGCATGCTGTGAATGTTGGCGGTATGACGATCATGCCAGCCAAAAGCAATCACTTCGCCTGGACGGCGGGTGAAACCGTGGTTCAGTTGCACGGAACCGGGCCCTGGGGCATCACCTACGTCAATGCAGCCGACGATCCGAGGACGAAATAAAGCTCTTGATTTTCCAATACCCGGCACAACGCCACGGCCGCTTGTAGTGCGCCCGTTATGCGCGGCGTCCGGGCTCAACCCAAGTTACCCAACACTGTCAACCAAAAGGAGAATTCACTATGTCTCACCAAACCCTGATCGGCCGCTCTTTCCATGCGGCATTGCGTAGTTCGCTGTTGTCCTTGTTGGGCCTGGTCGGCTCGTCCGCCTACGCCCAAGCACCTGCTCAAGAGCAGGCACTGACCTGGACTGCCCGTGATACGCAGCTCAAGTGGGGACCCTGTCCGCCGTTCTTGCCCAAAGGATGCGGCATCGCCGTTCTTCATGGCGACCCTGCAAAAGACAACGTCGATGTGTTCCTCAAAGTGCCCGCCAAATCGACCCTCCCGCTTCACAGGCACACTTCGGCAGAGCGCATGGTGCTGGTAGCAGGCGAGCTTCATGTCACCTATGACAATCAGAAGACGGCGATTCTCAGGTCGGGAACTTATGCGTATGGCCCCGCCAACCGACCACACAAGGGCTTCTGCGCAAGCGCCGTCCCCTGCGTCCTATTCATTGCCTTTGAGTCGCCGTTGGACGCGGTGCCGGTCGAGAGCACAAAAAAATAGCAGTGTGCAAGCTCCGACGACCCAAGAACGCAATAAACCAGACCTAAAACCTTTATCCAGGAGAACATTCGTGCAAACCACCATGCAAACCATTGCCAGCCCACCCGTCGCCGATTTAGCCGCCGTCAAGCTCAAACAGCAGGCCGCCTGGTCAGCGGGCGACTATGCCGTCATCGGAACAACGCTGCAGATCGTCGGCGAGACCCTGTGCGAAGCGCTTGACCTGCGCGCCGGGGAGCGTGTGCTCGATGTGGCCGCCGGCAACGGCAATGCCACGCTGGCGGCGGCGCGCCGCGGCTGCGATGTCGTTTCGACCGACTACGTGGGCGCACTGCTCGAACGGGGCCGGGCGCGGGCCAGCGCCGACGGCCTGACGGTACGGTTTGAAGAGGCCGACGCCGAGAACCTTCCTTACGCAGACGCGTCGTTCGATGTCGTGCTATCGACGTTCGGGGTGATGTTCACACCCGACCAGCAACGCGCGGCGAGTGAACTGGTTCGGGTTTGCAAGCCATCCGGCAGGATCGGCCTGGCGAACTGGACGCCGTCGGGATTCATCGGCGAATTGTTCAAGCTGATCGGCCGTTACGTCCCGCCGCCCGCGGGCGTCAAGCCGCCGTCGCTTTGGGGCACCGAAGAACGCCTGCGCGAGCTATTGGGCGATCGAATTGCCGCCCTTGACGCCGAGCGCAGGAATTTTGTCTTTCGCTATAAAAGCCCGCAGCACTGGATTGACACTTTCCGCACCTACTACGGCCCGATGAACAAGGCGTTCAATGCCCTGGATAACGACAGACAGGAGACGTTAAATGCCGACTTGGTCGGGCTCGCGCAAAAATTCAACCGCGCTACGGACGGCGCAATGCTTGTGCCGAGTGAATATCTTGAAGTCGTGATCAGGACACGATGACCTTGAAAGGCTTTTCCGGCCGACCTTCATCAGTGCGCCAAAATCTTGTTCAAAAAATCCTTGGTGCGCGGCTGGCGGTTTTCCGGATGGCTGAAAAACTCATCCTTCGAGCAGTCTTCCAAAATCTTGCCGCCGACATCCATAAAGATCACGCGGCTGCCGACTTTTTTGGCAAAGCCCATTTCATGCGTGACGACCATCATCGTCATGCCCTCTACGGCCAGGCCCATCATGCAGTCGAGCACCTCGCCGACCATTTCGGGGTCGAGCGCCGAGGTCGGCTCGTCGAACAGCATGGCGATCGGGTCCATGCTCAGGGCCCGGGCAATTGCCACACGCTGCTGCTGGCCGCCCGACAGCTGGCCGGGGAATTTGTCCTTGTGAAGCATCAAGCCGACGCGGTCAAGGTATTTGAGTCCGTGGGCTTTGGCGTCGTCGGGCTTGCGGCCGAGAACCTTGACCTGTGCCAGCGTCAGATTTTCGGTCACGCTCAGGTGAGGGAAAAGTTCGAAATTCTGGAACACCATGCCGACCCTCGATCGCAACTTCGGCAAATCAGTTTTCGAATCGTGAACGGCTTGCCCATCGACAAAAATCTGGCCCTTCTGAAACGGCTCGAGCGCATTGATCACCTTGATCAGTGTCGATTTGCCCGAGCCTGAAGGGCCGCACACCACGACGACCTCGCCTTTTTCAATCTTCGTGCTGCACTGGTTGAGAACCTGCACGTCGCCATACCATTTGGAAACTTCTTTCAACTCGATCATCAAATTCTCCAGTGTGCTTCTCGAAATTCAGCGAATGATGGCTATTCGTGAATTCAGGCGCTTGACCATATACGACAAGCCAAAGCAGATTACGAAATAGACGACCGCTGCGAGCAGGTAAGCCTCCTCCGGCCGGCCGTAAATCTTGCCCGCGGTGGTGAAGCCCTTGAGCAAGTCATAAGCGCCGATGGCGTAGACCAGCGACGTGTCTTGAAACAGGATGATGGTCTGCGTCAGCAAAATCGGAACCATGTTGCGAAAAGCCTGCGGCAGGATGATCAGCTTCATGTTTTGCGAATACGTCATGCCCAGGGCGCGCCCCGCATTAACCTGGCCGCGTGAAATCGACTGGATTCCCGCGCGCATGATTTCGCTGAAGTAAGCGGCCTCGAAAGCGACGAAAGTGATGATGGCCGAGATTTCGGCGCGGTAATTGGCGCCGCCGGGAATCATGCTGTAGAACGACGCCGGCACCAGCAGGAAGAACCACAAAATCACCATCACCAGCGGCACCGAACGCATGCCGTTGACATAGAAGGTCGCTGGCACCGTCAGCAGCAGCTTGCCCGACAGCCGCATCAGCGCCAGCAGCGTGCCGAAAATAATGCCGCCGATGGTCGCGATCACCGTCAGCTCGACGCTGAAGATAAAGCCCTTGATGACGAACTTGGAAATGATGTCCCAGTTCAGGAAACTCAAGTCAAGGCCGAACATGCTAATGGCCTCCACCGGTCGCGCCGGCGATTACGAGGCCGGGGATGCGCAGCCTGCTTTCGACCACCGCCATGAGCCGGTTGACGGCAAAAGCAGACACCGCGTAGAGCAAGGTGACGGCCAGATAAATCTCGATGCCGCGCGAGGTTTCTTCCTGCGCCTGCATGGCGAACATGGTCAGCTCGGCGATCGACACCGCGAAGGCTACGGAAGAATTCTTCAGCAGGTTCATCGACTCGCTCGTCAGCGGCGGAATGATGATGCGAAACGCCATCGGCAAGATCACATAGCGGTAGGTCTGCGCGGTGGTAAAACCCATCGCCATGCCGGCATATCGCTGGCCGCGCGGCAGCGCCTGGACGCCGGCGCGAACCTGCTCGGCAATTCGCGCCGAGGTGAAAAAACCGAGCGCGAAAACCACCAGGATGAAGCTGGGCAAATCCTTCATTGCCGGAAAAATCTTCGGAACGACGAAGTACCAGATGAATATCTGCACCAGCAAGGGCACGTTGCGAAACAGCTCGACCCAGGCGTTGGCGAGCCGCACCAGCCAGGGGCTGTTCGGCAGCGTGCGCAGCGTGCCGACCAACGCGCCGACGATCATGGCAACAATCCACGAGGCGCCGGCAACCGACAGGGTCCAGCCCCAGGCGTCGAACATCCATTGCAGGTAGGTCCGGCCGCTGCCGTCGTCGTTTAAAAAAACCTTCCAGTCCCAACTCATCGCGTCTCCCGCTGGTTGCCGCACGCTACCGGATCAAACAACAAGCCCCGCTGGCAGCAACCAGCGGGGCTTGGGGATTGTTTTGGTCAGGCCCTACTTTTTATATTCTTCCATCGGCTTGTCGTTCGGACCGGCCCAGGCTGATTTGACGCTTTCGCTTGCAGGCAAGCCGACACGGGTATTCTTCGGCGGAATCGGCTGCATGAACCACTTGTCGTAGAGCTTGGCCATCTCCCCGGACTTGACCATCTCGCCGATGGTGCTATCGCCGAGCTTTTTCATGGCCGCATCATCCTTGCGGATCATGATGGCGATGGGCTCGACGCTCAGTACTTCGCCGACCAGCTTGAAGTCAGCCGGGTTCTTGGACGAGGCGATGTTGCCCGCCAGAATCGAGCCGTCCATCACAAAGGCGTCAGCGCGCCCGGACTCCAGCAGCAAAAAACTGTCGGAATGGTCTTTGCCATAAACCTCCTTGAAGTCGACACCGTTGGCGCGTTCGTTTTTGCGAAGCGTCTGAACAGAGGTGGTGCCCGTCGTGGTGGCGACGTTCTTGCCGTTGAGCTGGGCAATGGACGTGATACCCGAGTTGGCCTTGACCGCGATGCGCACTTCCTCGACGAATGTCGTGTTCAGGAAGGCCACGTCCTTGGCGCGCGCAGCGTTGTTGGTGGTCGAGCCGCACTCGATATCGACCGTGCCGTTCTGAACCAGCGGAATGCGGTTTTGCGAAGTGACGGGCTGGTATTTGATTTCCAGTTTGCGTCCGGCGGCTTTCTCAAGATTGGCGATGACTCGCTGGCATATTTCGATGTGGTAACCCGTGTACTTGCCGTCTCCCAAGGTATACGAAAGAGCGCCGGACGAATCACGAACACCCATGGTCACAATGCCGGAGGCCTTGACCTTGGCGACGGTGTCGGCGGCTTGCGCGAATACGCCTCCGCAGGCAAGCAAAGCAACGGACAAAGCGACGATTTTGATCTTCATGAAATCTCCTGTAATGAATGAAACAGTCAGGCGACTAGTTTAAAGACTGAGCGCGACCGATAAACGCAGGTTTACCCGACCAACTTCTGTAAGCAATCTTTGTGCCGCACGGTCAACCGGACTGGCCTGGCGTCTCTTCCCTGAGGATCGCCTGTTCCCGCAGATACGACCAGAGCGCCTGGGTGTGGCTTTTGCACGTGTCTTTCTGGGTCGGACGTTCGCGGTAGACACGCACATCCATCGTCATTTCCAACTGGCCGCCGGCATTCACCAGCTGTCTGGCACGCAGTTCTTTTTTGACCGCACTGAACGGCAAAAACGCAATGCCGTGGCCTTCCAGCGCCATCGCTTTCAAGCCCTCGGCCATGTCGGTTTCGTACACCCGGTCGAGGTGGATGGGGACACTCGACTGCTTGAGGATCAGGTCGACGATGCGCCCCAGATAAGCGCCCGGCGCATAGCCCAGATACGGCAAGGGCTGTCCGGCGCGCCCCGGAAGGCTGTAGAGCGGCTGGCCTTCGGCATCTGCGCGAACGAACGGCGCCAGCACTTCGCGCCCCAGCGACACCATCTCGTAACGGTCTGCGCTCAGCTGAAAGGGCTGGGAATCATGGTGATAGGAAATCAAGAGGTCGCAGCTGCCTTCGACCAAGCGAAGCACCGCGTCGTGCACATTGAGCGCGATCAGCCGGCTTTTGATGGGGCCGAACTTCTCGCGCAGGCTGCTCACCCAGGCCGGAAAAAACGTGAAGGCGAGCGTGTGCGGCACCGCGAACTCAATGAAATCCTGGCCGGCCGAGGTGTGGCCGCGCAGCATCGCCCGGGTCGACTGCAGGCTCTGCAGCATTTCCAGCGACTCGCCGTAAAGCGTCTGGCCGGCCGGTGTCAGCCGCGTCGGATAGGAACTGCGGTCGACCAGATCGGTTCCCGCCCAGGCTTCGAGCGCCTGAATACGGCGCGAGAAAGCCGGTTGCGTGACGTGCCGGAGCTGGGCCGAGCGGCTGAAACTGCGGGTTTCAGCGAGCGAAACGAAATCTTCCAGCCATTTGGTTTCCATGGCGGGATTATGCGAGGGCTGTTGGATTGGAGCCGTTTGTCTATTCAGTCCCAACGGCTACACGATCAACAGGAATCACCAGCCGCTGAGTCGTTGCGAAAATACGCCCCGCGCCTGGAAAGAACGCTATCCGACCTGCCTCATAGCGGGTGCACCACCCCCGCGAACTGAAGCAAGTCGGTCATGGCGAACTTGCCGGCGCCCGCGGCCGACGGCAGCGACGGCACCCACGACACGTCCTGCCTCAGATAGCTCGTCGGGTCGCCTTGCATCAGCCCAATCAAAACTTCGGTGACGATGCGCCCACCCACCGGACCCAGACGCTCGCCATTTTGCGTTTTTTCAGCTTCGCGCAGGACGTAAAACCACAACGGCGTGCGCTTGTCCAGCCCGTGCTCGGCAAGCTCGTGAAGATCGCTCTCGTGCAGCACCGGCAACTTCATCGCCTTGGCGACCGTTTGTCCGGAAGGCAGCTTGAACGTCAGGTGCCGCAGCAGATTGCGTTGCGCTAGCGACTGCGGCTCGCCCGCCGGAAAACCGATCAGGTCCATCAAGACACTCGACAGTTTGGTATCGAGCTTCTTGTTGTTTCGCACATTGCCATCGCCAAAATCAAAAAACGTCTGCCAGTCGAGAAAGCGCCGGGGCTGGCGCAGGCCTCCGCGCATGTCGTCAGGATCGGGATGGGCGGAATTCGCCGGGGTATCGACAAAAAGGCGCAGAAAGACATCGCCGCCAGCAGCCGGGCCGAAATTCATGCGATAAGAAGGCCTGACCTGGGTATGACCGAAGCGGTAAGCCGCGACCGCGAACTCGACCGGAATATACGGCTCGTTGCGCCATTTGTAGAACTTGCGCCCGTTCTTCAAAACATCGTCGACCACCGCCTGACCGCAGGTTTTCGGCAGGAATTCGTGAACCAGAATCCACTGGTAGTGCCAGCGCACCAGCCGCTGCGCTTCATTGAACACTGCGCTTGAAGAAGTCAGCCCGGTGTTGGCGCGCACCTGATCGACGCAGGCATTGTGAAACAGCAAAAACGCCAGGTGCAGTTGCGAAAGAATCAGATTTTCATCACTGCGAACATCGCCGATCAAAGGTGTTCCCTGGCTGTTGCGCGGCAGGTCGAAGCGCTGTGCTCCGCCCCGCGATTGCGCGGCTGAGCCCGGATTGGCCTCGACCAACAGCTTGACCGGGTCGGTCGCATCGTAAAGGTACGGGCTGTTCAGCGGACCCAGGCCATAAATATTGTCGAGCGCGAGCGTGGGCGTGCGAAAGTTCTGGATGGCTTCCGGATCGACCTGCTGCTCAAGACTGGAGGTGGTGTCGAGCGTGATGTCATGGTCGACAAACTGACCCAAAAACGTCATGCCCGCGGTCATCGCAGGATTGTTGGGATTGTTCACGTTCAACGCGGGAACGAGGATGAGGTCCTTGGCGCTGGCGCCAGCATCGTCCTGCGCATCCATGATGCCGCCCTGTTTGCCGATTTTCATCAGCGCCGCCCGAATCGTCGGCGTATCGGCCGCAAACGGCTCCAGCGAAGGGAACATGCGACCGAAGCGCCCCTGTTCGTAATAAGTGGATTTGGGCGGATTTTCACCGCGCTGCATTGAACCGTGTCTGGCCATGTTGACTCCTTTAAAAAAAAGATTTATGCCTTTGCCCGGTGCGGGCTTTGCAACAAAACATTGTTATCCGTTGGGTATCGCTAACTTGTATCGACTTGTCTATGAGTTTGGACTTAATGCACTTCGGCGATGCAGCTATTTCACTCAATAGAGAGCAACGAAAATATTCCATCAAGCGCTTTTAACTCCCTGGCTTCATTACGATGTTATTAATAGCAAACTATCCATACAGGTAGAGCAATAGAACCCTATTTCATCAATAATCCACTGGCTTGCCTGTTGCTGCATCGACCACATGTCGGCATAGCGGCCGTTAACGGCCTGTAGCGCGGCGTGGTTACCGCACTCGACGATGCGGCCAGCGTCATAAGCAACCAGCTTGCAAGTTCGCACGCAGCTCCGGTATGAGCGCAAAGAAGTGACGCGTTTCAAAATCTGGCTGGGCACCCGCGCGTCAAGCCGCCAATGGGCAGCGCCGTAGCCGATATAGTGACCAGGTACAGCCCTGGCCATTAACTTCAACTGGTAAATGGCAGTAGCCAACATGCTTTTTGTCCTGGATGTCGACGCGGTAAAGCCGCAAAATTGAACAGACATGGCGTTTATTCGCTTGAGTTCTACAAAGTTGCTAAATCCTGACTTTCCATGACTTCGCTGATTGGCCGTTCGCGCTTGTCGTACAGCGCAACTATGCAAAAAAATTTCATCCGCCACCATCGCCCAAATGGATGAATCGCCAGCCAGTTTTATGGCGAAATCACACTCCCCCGTTTGGTGGATTGACAGCGATTAGTTGGCCGATACGCTAAGTCGATGCCACAACAAGAAGCCATCGGGGCGCTCTCTGAACCAGACCAGGCAACGCTCGTCCAGGACCAATTCGTCGCGTTGTTTCTTCAGCAAAACAAGCGGGCGCAGACGGGCATCCTGATCAGTGCGGCGCTGATTTATTTGCTGCTGATGTATAGAACCCAGAGCCATTGGGCGACAGTCTGGATCACTGCCGTCGGCCTGGTGAGCGTGCTCCGTTTCTCAATGACCGACAGGCTGGTCAGGCGCGATTTGCGGCCTGTCCGAGTGATTTCGGCGCTGCTGCTGTTAAACGCTATCTGCCTGGCTGTTCCCTTGCTGGCGTTCGATGCCTTTTCCGACATCGACAAGGCATTTGTCTCGACCGTGCAGATTGCGCTGGCGACCGGGTCAGTAGCAACCACCAACGGCTATCGCGGAATTTACCGCTGGTTCGCGGTAACGCTTCTTTTGCCTCTGAGCGCGGCCTGGATTCTGTCGACGCAGCTTGGCGAATCGGCATGGACAGGACGCGGCCTCGGCGTGTTGATCACCCTTTATCTGGTGTTTCTTGCAGCGCTCGCCCGCGATGCGTTCCGTGTCTTTGACGAGTCCTGCCGGATCCGGTTTGGCGAACATGAACTCAATGGCAAGCTTGCTGCCGCCCTGGATACCGCGCAACAGGCGAGCCAGGCAAAAACCAGGTTTCTGGCAGCTGCAAGTCACGACTTGCGTCAGCCGCTGCATACCATCGGCGTGCTTGTTGCAGCCCTGGGTTCGCGAAATCTTGACGAACGCAGCCGCGAGATCGTCGACCTGATGGCGACTGTCAGCGAATCACTGTCGGGCCAGCTTGACGGGCTGCTCGACATCTCGAAACTCGACGCGGGCATCGTGCTGCCGGTGCTGCATCCCGAGCCCGTCGATCAGATCGTTCATACGCATATTGCTTCGCTCAAAGCGCTTGCTTCAGAGCGCGGCCTTTACATCAGGGCACATGGCAGCGAAAAACTCATGGTGTTGACCGACGCCAACCTGCTGGGACGAATTCTTGCCAATCTGATGGGGAACGGTTTGAAGTTCACCCACGCAGGCGGAGTCGATGTTTTCATGAGCCGCCGGGACGGCCATGCATGCATTGAAGTGGCCGATACCGGTGTCGGTATTGCGCATGAGCATCGGCAATTGGTGTTTCAGGAGTTTTATCAGGTTGACAACAAGGAGCGTGACCGCTCCCGCGGGCTTGGCCTGGGTCTTGCCATCGTCCACAGGCTGTGCCTGCTGATGAAAATCGGGTTGAAGCTCGACTCGAACCGGGGCGAAGGAAGCCGCTTTACCTTGCTGCTGCCGCTGCTTGACGATGCCTGCCGGGCTGCCGTGGTGCCGCATGGCGCACCCGCCGTGGACATGCACGGATGGCGGGTGCTGGTCGTCGATGACGAAGTCGCCGTGCGTACCGGCATGCGCTTGCTATTGGAGGAGCTGGGTTGCCTCGTGCTGTTGGCCGCAGACGTGGAACAAGCCTGCCAGCACGCCCAGGACGGCCCGATCGGTATGGTGATTTCAGATTTCAGGCTGCAGGGTGACGCCACAGGTATCGATGCGATACGGCAGTTGCGGCTGGCGCAACCCGGTGTTTATGCCCTTCTTGTCAGCGGCGATACGGCCCCTGACCGGCTGCGGCAAGCACATTCCGCTGGCATACCGCTGCTGCATAAACCGGTCGTGGTCAATGAACTGGTCAGGCATTTGCACAAGTCGAAAGAACATCATGAACGCTGATTCCGATTCGCCCCGCATTCATTCCAGCAGCGAAGCCAAAACGTCCCGGCGGTCCAGGTCCTTGTCGCAGGGCCTGGTTGACCTGGGGCAATTTTGAAAGAGGACCCGGAAACGGTTTTTGACGTGGTGATCGTCGGCAGTGGCTATGGCGGCAGTGTTGCAGCGCAGCAGCTGGCAGGGCTGGAAATAACGGACGAACTGGCAGGGGCAAGCCAGACCCGACCCATCAGGGTTTGCGTGCTGGAGCGCGGCTCGGAGTATTTACCGGGAATGTTTCCATCAAGCTTTGGCGAATTGCCGGGCCACGCGCGTTACAGCACGCAAGGCTCGGGCAAAGTCACGGGAAACCTCGAAGGGCTTTTCGATGTTCGACTGGGGGAAGATGTGTCGGCGCTGGTGGCCAACGGGCTGGGCGGCGGCTCGCTGATCAATGCCGGCGTCATGCTGAGACCGGATTCGGCTTCGCTCGCCACGGCGTTTCCTGAGGCAGTGGCAACGGCGTTGGAAACAACTTATCTGGATGCGGCGCGTGAACTGCTGCTTGCCGCGCCGCTTGCGCTGACTGCGCCAAACCTTGTCGAGCCAGGTCCGCTCTATGCAGACCCGGGCTGCCCTCCCGCGCTGCCGCTGAAATTCCAGCGAATGGCCGACCTGGCACGCGTTGCACCTGCAGCGAATGGCCATCTTGCGCAAGACCGGCTCGACACCCATGCGGCAGAGATTTCCGTCGCACTGGCTTCCCGGGGGCGGACGCCTTTTGGCGTCAACCTTTTGGCATGCGTGGCTTGCGGCGACTGTATGACGGGCTGCAATGTCGGCGCCAAGGCATCGCTCGACACCAATTTGCTGGCACAGGCCAGCCGGGATGGCGCGGCAATTTACACCGGCGCCAGCGTGCTGCGGCTGTCCAGGACTGAGGCGGCAGGTAGTCACGACCGTGCTGTCGGCGAGTGTCTGTGGGCAGTGGAAGTCGTTCACACCAGCCTGGCGTTACGCCGACGCGAGGCGTATCCGTTACGGATAAGGGCGCGTAAAGTCATTTTGTCCGCCGGCACTTTGGGCTCACCCGAGATTTTGCTGCGGTCGCGTAGTGAGAAACTGGCTTTTTCAGGCAAGCTCGGCGAGCGATTTTCATGCAACGGCGACAACATCGCTGCCATTCACAAAATCAGGGAACCGGCCAACTGCGCGGGCGAACAGCACACTGCGGTTGGCGAGCGCAGGGTCGGCCCGACGATCACCAACATGGTGAAAGTTCCCGCCGACAAAAAGCAGCCTGGCTTCTGGATTCAGGAGTTTGCGGTGCCCGCGCCGCTCAAGCGCCTGTTTGCCGAGTTGGTGACGACCGGCCAGAGCCTGTCGCAACTGCAATTTGCGGATACGTCGGACCATGGCGCGGAAAAAGGCGACGGCATCGATCCGTGTGCCATCGATGACGATGCAATCGATCGCACCCTGCTGGTCGGCCTGATCGGCCACGACAGTGCGGGTGGCAGCCTGCGGCTCCCCTTGCGGCCCGCTGACGCCAGCCAGGCCGAGCAGGAAGGAACGGTGCAGATCTTCTGGCCCGAAGCACGCAACGGTCAGAACCTGAACGACGCATACGACCTTTTCAAAGCGCGCGGCGAAGCGGTGTTCCCTGGCGCCAGTGTCATCGCCAACCCGATGTGGCGACTGCTGCCCGGCAAGCTGGAAGAGCTGGTTTCACAGCCGCTCGGGCCGGTGCTGACGGTGCACCCGCTCGGCGGCTGCGCCATGGGAAGCACAGAAAACCCCGCCGTCGTCGATGAGTTCGGCCGGGTTCTGAACCTGCGGGTCTTCAGCGATGACAAATGGCAAGGCAGCCTGGCGGTGCTCGACGGCTCGATCATTGCCGGCTCTCTGGGCGCCAACCCGTCGCTGACGATCAGCGCCGTTGCGTTTCGCGCCGTAGAGCATTTACGCAAGGAATGGGGCTTTTCACTTGCTGTCGGGCCAAAAGCCTGTCTGATCGAGCGTCCGCTTTTCAGTGCGCCTGAACCCGCAATTACCAGCGCTCCCGGCAGTACCGAAATCAAGGTCATGGAACGCCTGGGCGGGCATGTGTTGCTGACGCTGGAGCCCGGCAAGCCTGAATCGTTTTACGTCGAACTGACGCTTGCCTACCAGAAGGTTGAATTGCGGCAAATCATGTCAACCTGGGGCGCACGCGCCCTGAAGATTGAAAGCGATGCGTCATGCATCCGGATTTTCAGTTCTGGCGCGATGGACAAGGATTCGCGGCGCTATGCCTTTGACACGTTGCGGTTTGTCGACGACGGCCAAAGGGAAAAATATGCGCTCCTCAAGGCGCCGCTGGCGGGACAACTGCGATTTCTGCACCGCGAAAAATCGAGCTGGTTGACGCGGGTCTTCAGAGGCTTTTATTCTTTTATATGCAACCGTGGAAAACGCGATACCTGGCAGGACTTGGCTGAAAGCGTCAAAGTGTTTTTGGGTATTTCTCCCGTACCTTTGGGCAAAAAGAAACCAGGCCTTCTAACCCGTTTTATCGATGCGCTTCGCCTTGCATCGCGTGCGGGAGAAGTTCGGCTGTTCGATTACGCTGTCACGGTCGGCACGCCTCTGCAACTGCCAGGCGGCGACGCTGCCCGTTTGCGCGCTGCCTATCAGGATAAAGAGATTTCGGGCCAGAAACAGCTGACGTACAACCGGCGCGCCAATCCGTGGTCCCAACTAACCCGGCTAAAACTGACACAGCTGCCGCTGATGGAAAAAAGCGGCAACGCTATCCTCAAGCTCGATGCCTCTTATATGGTCAAGCAGGGCGTTCCGCTTTTCCAGTTGACGCGGCAGCAGAACCAGGCCGACGCGCTGCTGGACATGGCATCGTTCGGGCTGTTCATGACGCGCGTCATGCTCAATATCCATCTCTGGACTTTTCGAAAACCGGACCGTTCTGGCAAGCCGCGGCCTGAACGCCTGCCAGCCAATATCGCCGGGCTGCCGCATGCGCAGGTCACCGACTTGACGGTGGGCGTGCACAGGCCGAGTAAAACGCCGGCGGTGGTACGCCTGACGCGTTATCCCCGGCCCGCCTCCGGGATCGATCCCCGCCGCGCGAAGCGTGGGGAGTCGCCGCGCGATGACCTGGCGCCACTTGTCATGGTTCATGGCTACAGCGTGAGCGGCACGACCTACACCCATCCATCGCTCAAAATATGCGCGGCAGAGTACTTCTGGAAGCAGGGCCGCGACGTCTGGATCGTCGATCTGCGCACCAGCACCGGCTTTGCCACCGCGTCGCTGCCTTGGTCGATCGAAGAGGTGGCGCTGGTCGATATTCCGGCGGCGCTGCTGCACATCAAGAATGCAACCGGCCAGCGTGCCGATGTCATTGCGCATTGCATCGGGGCGGCGATGATGGGCATGGCCTTGCTGACGGACTCCCGCGACATTTCGGCATCGAGGGTTCAACTTGGCGTTGATACATGGATCACAAAGCCCCAGCTTGGCACTCTCATGGCATTCAACGGTGCTGGCGGAAGCGGTCAGCCGCATCCCACGGTGCGCTCGATCGTGCTCAGCCAGAAGGGCCCGCTGCTGCGCTACACCGAAGCCAACGTTTTTCGCGCCTACCTCCTGCGCTCGCTGCGGCGCTGGCTGGTGCCGGACAGCTACCGGTTCGAGCCGCTGGCCGAACCCAAGGTCAGCGACCAGTTGCTCGACCGGCTGCTTTCATCGTTGCCCTATCCGGACAGTGACTACGACGTGGAAAATCCTCCGTGGCCGTGGCAAACCACGCCCTGGACGGCCACGCGGCATCGCATGGATGCGCTTTACGGACGCGACTTCGCTGCCGGCAATCTGAAGGATAAAACACTTCGCGCCATTGACGACCTGTTCGGGCCGATCAACCTGAACACGGTTGCAGAGACGATTAATTTCGTCGATTTCAATTGCATCACCAACCAGCGCGGCCGAGGCGAATTCGTGACCCTCGACAATCTGCAAAAGCGCTGGAGCGGCATTCCCACACTGGCGATACATGGCGCCGTCAACGGGCTGGTCGATGTATCGACCCAGACGCTGCTGGAGAAAAACTTTTTCGCAGCCGGCGTTCCCTTCAAAAAAATCACCTATCCCGATCTTGAGCATCAGGACGTCTGGATCGGCATCAGGGCGCAAACGGTATTTGCGGATATAGAGGGGTTTTTGAACGCGCCAGGAAGCACTTTCGCATTGCCTGGCGGAAAACCTGACTGGCGATTCGATGCCCCGTGGATCGGCCCGAGGCTGCAGAAAAACAATGGCGGCGTCGAGGTTCTTGCCCTTTCTTCACCCAGGTATGGCGACGCCTGCATGATCCTTGTTCCGGTTAAAAAAGTTGGCGCCCTGGCCGGTGGCGATCGTTATGCGCAATCGGGAAAGATCCTTATTTCAACGATGGGCGACAGCCGCAACTGGCTAAAGCTGGCTGCCAATGCAGCTCAGATAAGCGGGGCTGGCAGCCAGGCGGGATGGCTGGCGGTGATTGCGTACCCATTGGGTCAAACGACGTTGACAGAGTGGAATTTCCGTTTCGGCCAAACCCACCTGGCCCAGCGCGTGCCGAGCGACTGGCAAGCGGATTCAGGTCTGAATCAGCAAGATCCAACCCCGGAAGACCTTCAACCCGCGCTTGGCAAATGGCTTGGCCTGGATGCTGATTTTGAAACCTGTTTCATGTCGCAGCAATGTCTTGCAAGGCTGTGCGCGCCGGTCCCGCCCAGCTTTAGTTTTGGTCTGGGCAGCTGCCAATTCCCGGCTGGCCTGGTTGACAAGACTCTCGCCCATAATTCGCTAACGGAACTGGCCGAACTAGCGGAATTTGCGGACGGCAATTGCGCCAAAGCGCTGGACTTCATGATTTTCGCAGGCGACCAGATTTATGCCGACGCGACTGGCGGGCTGGTGGATCCGGTCCGCAGCGACTAGCGTTACGACCTGCCCTATGAAGTGGCTTTGAAGGCGTCGCCAATGCGCCGCATCATGCGCTGCGTGCCAGCCTACATGATGCTCGACGACCATGAAATCATTGACAACTGGGAGCCCGCGTGGCAATCGGACAAAAGCGCGGCGCGTCTAAGGCGGCTTCGCCGGCAAGGCGTCAAAGCTTTCTGGAAATACCAAAGGATGGATGATGAACGCGCCCGCAGTCCGGCAGGGTTGCGCGACAGCCTGTCGTTGACTTTCGACCACGGATGCGCCTCGTTCTACCTGCTGGATACTCGCTCACAGCGGGCGTACCGCGCTCCGGGTGATCCGAACGCTGAGGCCATGTTTCCCGGTGCAGAGATGGCCAGCCTGAAAAAATGGCTGGAGGAGAACCCGAATCAGGTGAAATTTGTCGTTTCGCCGTCGATTGTTTTGCCGCGGCGTCTCGGAATGCTGAACAAGGGCGCGAGCGGCGTGGCCGAAAGCGATGGGTGGGAAGCGTATCCAGGCAATCTGCGTGACCTGTTCCAATTTATCGTGACTGAGGAAATTCAAAACGTCGTCTTTTTGTCGGGCGACGAACATTTGTGCTGTGTCGCCAAGGCCACGCTTTCAATGCCTGGAAAAAGGGACGTCAAGATCGCTTCCATTCACGCGTCCGGTCTGTATGCGCCCTTTCCTTTTGCGAACGCGAGGCGACAAGACTTCACGGACGAATCCGACGACTTTCCGATCGGCTGCGTTCAATGTTCGGCAACGGCGCAATTTGTACCCGCAGGCAACAACTTCGCAGTGATCAAGGTTAACCGCCAAGGACCAACACCCATGGTGAGCGCCGACTTCCGGGTGGCAGGCGAGTGGCTACGGGTAGATGATGTTTTCAGCGGGACCCGTCTGTGTCGGTCAGCGGCATCCCCAGCGCCGCTGCCCGATAGACCGCCTCTGTGCGATTTTTCACCCCTAGCAGCGCCAGTACCGCCATCACATGCGACTTGACCGTGTGGTCGGAGATTCCCAACTCCCGCGCGATGACTTTGTTGGGCTTGCCCTGTATCACCTTGAAGAGCACTTCGCGCTGCCGAGGCGACGGCTGAAATCCGCCTGGCCCGAATTTGTCCGATTCCGCCATTGAAGCGGTACATATCGGCGGCAAATAAATCTGTCCGGCCAGAATGAGTCCCACGGCCCTGAACAATTCGGCTGGACTGGATGACTTGGGAACGAACCCCATGGCGCCGAATTGAATGCATTCCCGGATCCTGGCGGGATTTTGTTCCATCGAAACGACCACGACCGGCGTTGCCTCATGCGCCGACCTGATGCGGGTCAGACCATCAAGACCGGTGGCGTCGGATAAATGCAGATCCAGAAGAATCAGGTCGAACTTGCCGGGCTGGGTGAGTCCGTGGGCCACGTCGGTCGCCGTAACAACGGTCGAGCCTGGGGCCATCTCACGCAACAAGATGCCCATACCGGCCGAAAACAGCGAATGGTCATCGATTTGCAGTATGTGCATGCGTTATTTTGCACAATTGAGTGTGCCGCCGTCCACGCCCGGATCGCTGGCTGCATTGCATCGTATTGCCACCTGTTTTTTGGTCAAAGCGTTTATGCTATGTTATTAATAGCAAACTATTGATGCAGAAATAGCGCTAGACGCCTATTTCATCCATAATCCGCTCGCTCGCCTGCTGCTGCATGGCCCACATGCCGGCATAGCGGCCGTCGGCGGCGAGCAGCTCGGCGTGCGTGCCGCGCTCGACGATGCGGCCGGCGTCCATCACCAGGATCTCGTGCGCGTCGATCACGGTCGAAAGCCGGTGCGCAATCACCAGCGTGGTCTTGTTCTGCGCGGCGGTGCGCAGCTCGCTCTGGATGGCGCGCTCGTTGGCCGAGTCCAGCGCCGACGTGGCTTCGTCGAAAATCACCATCGGCGGGTTTTTCAGCAGCGTGCGGGCGATTGCCACACGCTGCTTTTCGCCACCCGACAGCTTCAGGCCGCGCTCGCCGACCATGGTGCCGTAGCCCAGCGGCGTCGAGGCGATGAAGTCGTGGATGCGGGCGGCGCGCGCGGCTTCCTCGACCTCTTCATGCGTCGCGCCGGGCTTGCCGTAAGCAATGTTGTACTCGACCGTGTCGTTGAACAGCACCGTGTCCTGCGGCACGATGCCGATCGACTGGCGCACGCTGGCCTGGGTGACCTGCTTGATGTCCTGCCCGGCGATGGTGATGCGGCCCTGCTGGACGTCATAAAAGCGGTACAGCAGGCGCGCCAGCGTCGATTTGCCGGCGCCCGACGAACCCACCACGGCGACGGTCTTGCCGGGCGGAATCTCGAAGCTGACGTCGTGCAGAATGGGCCGCGCCGGCTCGTAGGCGAAGCTGACGTTCTCGAAGCGCACGGCGGGCGTGGCGGCGATGCGGATCGGCGCCGCGCCCGGCACGTCTGCGATCTCGCGCTCGCGCTCGAGCAGCGTGAACATCTTTTCCAGGTCGGTCAGGCTCTGTTTGATCTCGCGGTAAATCACGCCCAGGAAACCGAGCGGAATGTACAGCTGGATCATGAAGGCATTGACCATGACCAGGTCGCCCAGCGTCATGCGGCCATCGACGACGCCCTGCGTGGCGCGCCACAGCATCGCGACCAGGCCGATGGCGATGATGAACTGCTGGCCGGCGTTGAGCATGCTCAGCGTCGTCTGGCTCTTGATCGCCGCCTGGCGGTAGCGCTTCAGGTTTTCGTCGTAGCGCCGCGCCTCGAACTCCTCATTGTTGAAGTACTTGACGGTCTCGTAATTCAGCAGCGAGTCGATCGCGCGGCTGCTGGCCGACGAGTCGAGTTCGTTCATGGTCTTGCGGAACTGCGTGCGCCATTCGGTCACCGTGACGGTGAAGAAAATGTAGAACGCCAGCGCGATCAGCGTGATGCCGGCGAACCAGATGTCGAACTTGACAGCCAGCAGGGTCAGCACCAGCGTCACCTCGATGAGCGTCGGGATGATGCTGTAGAGCGAATACGAGATCAGCGAATGTACGCCGCGCGTGCCGCGGTCGATGTCGCGCGTCATGCCGCCGGTTTGCCGCTCCAGGTGAAAACGCAGGCTGAGCGCATGCAGGTGGCGAAACACCTCGAGCGAAATGCGCCGCGCCGCGCCTTCGGTGGCCTTGGCGAATACCAGTTCGCGCAACTCGGTGAACAGCGTGGTCGAGAGACGCAGCAAGCCGTACGCCAGTAGCAGGGCGATGGGAACGATGAGCACAGCCTGCACGTCGCCGGGCTTGAAACTCATGGAATCGACCAGGTCTTTCAGCAGCAACGGCACGCCGACGTTGGCCAGTTTGGCACCCAGCATGAAGGTCAGCGCTGCCAGCGCGCGCCATTTGTATTCCCACAGGTACGGGAACAGGCGCTTGAGCGTGGCCCAGTCGGACCGGGGCGGCGTTGGCGCGGTGCGGGCGCCGGTGGCGGTGGCGGTTGGCGCGGGCGCGGGATAGATGTCGGCAGTCGAGGCTCGGGAACGCATACGGCACAATCGTCAAAGTTGTTTTTAATCCACGGAGATTGTGCCTATGTCCAGTGAATCAAGCGCTCCACCGGCCGATACCGCCAGAGCGCCGGTGGTTCTTGCCGACGCAAAAACCGGCGAGCAGGCCGACAAGCAGGCGCAGCAAGCGCCACAGGTGCATCTGCCGGACGACAAGGAATTGGTTCTGAAGGTGATTCCGATGCCCGCCGACTGCAATGCCAACGGCGACATTTTCGGCGGCTGGGTGATGGCCCAGGTCGACCTGGCCGGCTCGGTACTGCCAGCGCGCCACGTCGAAGGGCGCATGGCCACCGTGGCCGTCAACCAGTTCATCTTCAAGCAGCCGGTGCGGGTCGGCGACATCCTGTCGTTTTTCGCTGGTGTCAGTCGCATCGGCAACACCTCGGTCACGGTGCAGGTAGAGGTCTTCGCCGAGCGTTTTCGCGCCCAGGGCCGCTATATCAAGGTCACCGAGGCGAGCCTGACCTATGTCGCGATCGATGACGACGGCAAGCCGCGCAGAATCAGCAAACCCTGAACGACGCGCGCAGCAGGTTTTGTCACGCAAGGATCGCGCATGCAAGCACAAACCTGGCAGCAGGTCAGCGAAACCATCGTCGCCGAGTTCTCCGACCTGCCCGACGCCGCGCAAGTAACGCGCATTTTGCTGCGCCTGACGCTGGCGGCGCTGCTCGGCGGCCTGCTCGGCATCGAGCGTGAACAAAAAGGCAAGGCGGCGGGCGTGCGGACACACATGCTGGTGGCAATGGGCTCGGCGCTGTTCGTGCTGATATCGCAGCAGGCCGGCATGGACAGCAGCGACTTGAGCCGCGTCGTGCAGGGCCTGATCGCCGGCATCGGCTTTCTGTGCGCCGGCACCATCATCAAGGGCAATGACGAGGAAAAGGTCAAGGGCCTGACGACGGCGGCCGGCATTTGGCTGACCGCCGCCATCGGCATGGCTTGCGGCATAGGACGCGAAGCCACGGCGGTTATGAGCACCGTGCTGGCGCTGGGCATTTTCGCCCTGATGCCGCGCGTCGTCAGGCTTCTGGACAAGCCGACGCCGCCGATCGAAGCTGACGACGGCCGCGACAGCAAACCCTGATCGGCTCCTTCAGGCCTTCACGCGGTGCGAGACGAACTCGCCTTCGTAGCCCTTGGCCAGCGACAGCTTTTCCGCCTCGCTAAGCACCTTTCCGGCCAGTTGGAACACGCTGTGCTCCTCGTCCTCGAGGTGGTGATAAATCTTGTGATGCAGCGCTTTCGCGCCGGCAAGCCAGGCCGGCGAACTGCGGTCGGTGGTTTCCAGCGCTTCGATCAGCTTGTCCATCTGGTGGTGCTCGGCGATGCCGTGGCGCGACGGTTCCTGGGTCGTGTCGTGCGCGATCAGCGGCACATAGAAAAAGCGTTCCTCGGCAACCGCGTGCGCTTCAAGTTCACGCTTGAGATCCTTGAACAGCAGCGCTCTTTCGGCGCTGTCACCGGTCGTCAGGAGCAGTTGGTCGGCCAGGCCGCGCTGGGTCGCATGGCTGATGCGCAAGGCTTCGAAAATGTTCATTGGACGATTATGCCCGCCGGGTTTGCGACGCGACGCGGATCAAGTTGGCGTTGTTTCCACCGGCTGGCTACAAAATTTCTTTGATCGCGCTGGGCCACGAATAGCTGCCGGGCTGCTTGCCCGCAATCGAACTTTTGGCCGGGTCGATGTTGATCAACAGGGTTTGACCCCGCAGCGCGACACCGGTGCCCTGGGTCGAGAAACGGCAGCTCGCACTTTTAAGGTTCCTGACGGCACCCTTGCCGGCGTCTGTCATGCAGATTGCCGACAACGCATCCACGCCCGCCTGGCAGGCCGCCTGGGTACGGTCTTTGAGCGGGTCGAATTCGGCGTAGGTCGACTTGTCATAGTCGGCGGTAAGGGAGCTGCCGCATTTGCTGTTGACGCTCTCGACTTTCTGGGCAAGCTGCTTTGCATAACCGGCCCAACCGTCTTTTTGCTGCACCGTCTTGTCGACATCGGCGGCGAACGTCACAGTCAGCGCAAGGGCTGCGCAGGCACCCACCAGCGATGCCTGAACAACAGACTTGGTATGCATGGAATTTTCCTTTGAATGGCGGTTTGGGAAACGGTTGAAGGACGCAGACATCACTATAGGTACCGCCTTTCGCAGTGCTGTAGGACGTCCGGCCAAGCCGCCGCAGGCAGGCGGCGCCGCACGCATCGCTTGCACACGATTTGCTATTAAATACATAGCTTCTCGCGCACGCGGGGTGAGCGCAAATGCCTTAAATCGTCATGAAAAACCGTTTTTCGGGAAAACCCGGGCAAACGCGTTAAATTAGACGCTATGGAAAAAGTGTTGATCTTCGGCGGCAGCGGCTTTGTCGGCTCGCAGCTTTGCGAAAAACTCAATGAAGTGTCTTGCCGCGTCACCGTTGCCACACGCCGCGCCAGCCACGCCAGCCACCTGCGGCTGCTGCCGCTGGTCGAAACGTGCGAAATAGACCTGCGTGACGGCGCGGCGCTGGCCCGCCTGGTGAGCGGGCACGACGCGGTCGTCAACCTCATCGCCATCCTGCACGGCTCGGAAGACGCGTTTCACAAGGCGCATGTGAAATGGCCGCTTGAACTGGCGCGCGCCTGCAAGGCCGGCGGCGTGCGGCGGGTCGTGCATGTCAGCGCGCTTGGCGCTTCGCTCGACTCGCCGTCGAAGTACCAGCGCAGCAAGGCGCGCGGCGAGGCGGCGCTGCTGGGCTCGGGCCTGGACGTGACAGCGCTGCGCCCAAGCGTAGTTTTTGGCGCCGGCGACCGCTTTCTGAATACTTTTGCCCGGTTGCAACAGCTGTTTCCGGTGATTCCGCTGGCCGGCGCCAGGGCGCGCTTTCAGCCGGTGTGGGTGGACGATGTCGCCGGCGCGGTGCTGCGCTGCCTGCGCGAGCCGGCGACCATCGGCGAGGTCTTCGAGGCCTGCGGCCCGCAGGTGTTCACACTCAAGCAACTGGTGCAATTGGCGGGCGGATACGCCGGAATCAATGACGGCCGGGGCCGACCGGTGATCGCGCTGCCCGACGCGCTGGCGCGGCTGCAGGCCTTTTTCATGGAGCTTGCGCCCGGCGATCCCATGCTCAGCCGCGACAACCTGGCCGCGATGAAATCCGACAACATCGCCAGCGGCAAACTGCCCGGCCTGCGCGAGTTGGGCATTTCGCCTGCTTCGCTCGAAGCGATCGGGCCCACCTATCTCGGCGTCAGGGGCCTGCGCAGTGGGCTCATGGCCAAGCGCAGGACGGCCGGACGCTTCTAGCCGCCACGGGCTGACACCCTTTTTCACGGAAAATCGAGTCAATGGAGCAGACCACGACCGCGACGCACGCTTATGCCGGCCTGCCCCTGCCGCTCGCGCCGGCCATCACCGAAACCAGGAATTTTTTCCAGGCGCTGGACAACTTCACCCGCACCTTTGCCTTTCGTCCGGGTGACGAGGTGCTGGTGCTGGCCGACCCCTTGCTGGACACGCGCGTCATCGAAGCGGTGCAAGGCCACGCAAGGGCGCGCGGTGCCAGGGTGCGCGTCTACACCGAGCTGAGCTCGCGCGTCACCGAAATCCCCGACGTGGTCAAGCCGATGCTTGAGCGGGCGAACTTCGTCGTCTCGACCTGGTTCTGCTCGATCATCGACCCGTTTTGCATCGCCCTGCGCAAAAAGGGCCAGCGCTGGGTGAAGATCACCTACTTTCGCAACCTCGACCTGCTGCACACGCCGCAGGCGCGCTTTCCGATCGATGTGGTCGGCGAAATCACCCGCGCCACGGCGCGCCGCTACCCGGTGGGCGCGCCCTTCGACCTGCGCTTCACCGACGAGCGCGGCAGCGACTTTCGCATCGGCTTCACCGCCGAGATGCGGGACAACCAGCTCGGCACCAACCGCTGGCGCGGCGAAATGACGGCCGAGGAGGACGGCTGCTACGTGCACTACCTCGCGTCGCACGGGCCCAACCTGTGGGACCACAATTCGGTCAAAAACGACCTGTCGGTGCCGACACGCATGAGTGGCGTGCTGTACCCGCAATGGGCGGTCGGTTTCGCCGAACCGTTCAGGGAACGCATCGGCGTGTTCTTCGACGGCGAATACTTCAGCGAGGTGACTGGCGAGTCGCACGATGCCCGCCTGCTCAGGGATATGCTGATGGGCGGCCGCATGATCGAAGGCGGCGGTTGCGGTTTCAACCCCAAGGCGCCGCGCCACACCATCTACCCGGCCGGCTCCAACGCGCCCGGCGCGTTGCACTTCGGCATCGATCTGGCGCGGCCGGCGGACTTTATCCGCCGCACCATGCCCGACTGGGAGGAGCCGCCGATCCATGTCGATCTGGTCACGCTCGATGCCACCGTCCCCGCCGGGGAAGCGCTGCTCATCGACAAGGGTTTCCTGTGCGCGCTGCGCGACCCGGAAGTGGTGGCGATGGCTGAACGGTATGGCGACCCGATCGAGCTGCTCGAAGCCACCGTCTACTGAGCGCCGGAAGCTGGGAAATTCATGCTTAAGCTCTACATCGGCAACAAGAATTATTCGTCCTGGTCGATGCGGCCCTGGGTGCTGCTCAGGCAGGCCAACATTCCTTTCGAGGAAGTCATGATCCGCTTCGACTCGTTCGACGCCGGCTCGCGGTTCAAGCAACAAATCTGCGCCATCAACCCCGCCGGCAAGGTACCGGTGCTGGACGACGATGGCCTGATCGTCTGGGACACGCTGGCAATCGCCGAATACGTCGCCGAGCGCTTCCCCGAGAAAAACCTCTGGCCGGCGAGCGTCCACGCAAGAGCCAGGGCGCGCAGCGTCTGCGCTGAAATGCACAGCGGTTTCGGTGCGCTGCGCAGCGCCTGTCCGATGAATATCGAAGCCGATCTGGCGCAAACCGGCCAGATGATCTGGCGCGACAATCCCGCCGTTTGCGCCGATGTCGCGCGCATCACGGCCATGTGGCAGGAATTGCTGGCTGAGCATAAAGGGCCGATGTTGTTCGGCAAGTTCAGCATTGCCGACGCGTTTTTTGCGCCGGTGTGCATGCGGCTGAAAACCTACGCCCTGCCGGTGCCAGCCGATATTTCCGCTTACATCGAGCGCCTGTGCGCCCTGCCCGGCGTGCAGGCCTGGGTCGAAGAAGCACTGGCGGAAAAGGACTTTCGCGAGTTCGAGGAGGCTTACCGGCCGCGTCCTCGTTCACCCTGATCTTCGAGAAATCAACCGGAGCGCGGCCGCATTACTCGGGCAGCAGGCCGATTTCCCTCGCCACCACGCCCCAGCGCTGATGCTCTTCGCGCAGGAATGCGCCGAACTGATCGGGTGACACGCCGGGCTCGGCGATCGGGCCGATGGCCAAAATGCGGTCCGCGACTTCCCTGTCGAGTGGCCACCGATCACGTCCTGCACCGCGACGCCGACCGACGCGTAGGCCACGAGGTTGGCCTGCGCCTGCGAACGCGCATTGAACGATGATTCCCGGCGCTTATTTTGCCCACGCCAGAGAGGCCGCGATGGCATAAAAAGTGTTCATAGGACTGAAAACCGTCGTTATACCCCGCAAAATAATTTTGGCGTATAACTCATGGCTATCCCTGAAAATCTGCACGACGAGCTTCCGGTCGCCGCGCAGGCGGCATTTTCGAATCTTGAAAATGCCGCGAAAGAACGCGAATTCCAGCGATCGGTCGCCGACCTCCGCGGATCACTGACCCGGAAAAAAATCAAGGGTCATCTCTACTGGTATTACCAGACCAAGGATCCTGATGGCAAGACCCAGCAGGTTTACCTCGGGCCGGACGGGCCGTTGATACACGAATTCATCGGAGCGCGAAACGACCCGAAAAAAACTCAAAGCGCAGCCCACCTCGCGCGGCTTTCGGCTTCCGCGGTGGCGCTGGACTGCGCCAGCATCGCACCCAAGCACGGCAGGGTGATCAGACGCATCGCAGAGCATGGATTCTTCAACGCCGGAGGTGTTCTCGCAGGAACGCACGCCTTTTTGGCATATCAGAATTTGCTCGGAATTCGTTGGCAGGCGGGGCAGATGACCATGGATCTGGACTTCGCACATCCCGGAAAAAACGTCACGATCGCGTTTCCACATCAAATCAGGGTTGATAGGCGATCGGCGCTCACATCGTTGAACATGGGCTTTATTCCGGTTCACGGACAGGCCCGCTTCAAGAAGGCGGATGAACCCGACTTCGATGTCGATTTTCTGACGACCATGAACCGTGCCGGAGACTCTCCCATGGAGGTGAAAAGCCTGGGCGTGTCGCTGCAACCGCTCAAATTCATGGAGCTTGCATTCCAGCAGCCTGTGCAGACTGCGCTGCTGCTCAATGATGGACCCGTCGTTGTGTCGGTTCCCAACCCGGCGTTTTTTGAATTCCACAAACTCATCGTTTCGGTCGAACGCAGGACGCAGGACCCGCTCAAGTCAGGCAAGGACATGGCCCAGGCGGCGGCCTTGCTCGACTACTACCTGAATCACAATGCGACGCTTTTGCTGGACGCCTATGCACATGTGCTCTCGCGGGGTCGGGGGTGGAAGCAACGGGTGAACGCCGGCCTGAAAAATCTGGACGCGGCGGCGCGCCACCTGAAAATTGCTGAACGGCTGCAAGCTGCGATCACCGAGCACGAAACCGATGAGGGTACGGCTTTTGCCAATCGCAGCGCTGCGTGGCCGGGGCAGTAGTTTTACGCTTTCATCGCCGCCGCCTGAGCTCGCTAAACTGCCCCATGCAAATTTTTTTGGTCGGCGGCGCGGTTCGGGACGCCTTGCTGGGCTTGCCGATGCAAGACCGTGACTGGGTCGTCGTTGGCGGCACGGCCGAAGAACTGACTTCGCTGGGCTTTCTGCCGGTTGGCAAGGACTTTCCGGTATTCCTGCATCCGGAAACACGCGAGGAGTACGCGCTGGCGCGCACCGAGCGCAACACCGCGCGCGGCTACCGGGGCTTCGAGGTGTACGCCACGCCGGACGTCACGCTGGAGCAAGATCTGGCGCGGCGCGACCTTACTATTAATTCAATAGCTGCTCAGGCACGCCCGGATTGCGCAAACAGCTTTTTTGACCCTGATTTTTCCAACCTGATCGATCCTTACGGCGGGCAGAAGGATTTGCGGGCCAAAGTCCTGCGCCATGTCACCGACGCCTTTCGCGAAGACCCGGTCCGCATCCTGCGGCTGGCCCGCTTTGCCGCGCGTTTTCCCGACTTCTGCGTCGCGCCCGAAACCATGGCGATGATGGTTGACATGGTGGCCGGGGGCCAAGCTGATGCGCTGGTGGCCGAGCGCGTCTGGCAAGAGCTCGCCCGCGGCCTGATGGAAAAGCAGCCGTCGCGCATGTTCAACGTGCTGCGCGATTGCGGCGCGCTGCAAACGCTGCTGCCAGAGGTGGCCAGGCTCTGGGGCGTGCCGCAGCGCGCCGAGTACCACCCCGAGGTCGATACCGGCATCCACCTGATGATGGTGCTCGACATGGCTGCCCGGCTCGATGCGCCGCTACCGGTTCGTTTTGCCTGCCTGTGTCACGACCTGGGCAAGGGCACGACCCCGGCCGAGGTGTTGCCGCGCCACATCGGCCACGAAGCGCGCAGCGCGCGCCTGCTCAAAGGCGTCTGCCAGCGCCTGCGGGTGCCGGTGGAGTGCCGCGAAATCGCCGACGTGGTGGCGCGCGAGCACGGCAATATCCACCGCAGCGGCGAGTGCAACCCAGCCGCGCTGGTGCGCCTGCTGGAACGCTGCGATGCGTTTCGCAAGCCGCGGCGCTTTGCCGACATCCTGCTGGCGTGCGAATGCGATGCGCGGGGCCGGCTTGGGTTGCAGGATTCGGCCTATCCCCAGCGACCGCGGCTAGTGCAAGCGCTGGCAGCGGCGCAGGGCGTCGCCACCGACGAACTCGCCGCCGATGCGCTGGCGGCGGGCCGCAGCGGCGCCGCCATCGGCGAGTGGATTCAGCGTGCGCGGGTGGCGGCTGTTGGTAGTGTTTTAGTTTGATTTTCCGCTTAGAACCGTAGGCCTTCACTCAGCGGCGTGGGCTTGAGTGACGGCTTGGCAGCGAAAGCGCCTGTTGGAATTGGCTGAGTGATCGGCCGGAGGCGGCCCAAAGCGGCAGCAGCGAACTGTGGAAAGCAGTCGTTCAATGTTCGACATGAGCGGACAGACTAAAGCGCGGCTTTAGTCTGTCCGCTCGATGGAATGGCTAGGAAGCTCTCCTCGGTTACCTCCGGAAGGCATGCAATGACTTTCATAAGCTGTTCGACAAGCGCGTATGCCTCCTTGTTTAGCTCTGCAAGCTCACTTGATTTGAGGACCGTGCTGTCGTATCGCTCTTTCTTTGGGGAAGGGACGCCACCACGAAAGCTGGTACCGAACAGCTCCTCGTCGTTGCTTCTCACCCAGCAGAAGTGGGCGATCTTGTTCCGCATTCCGCGGAGCGCCGTTACACGCTGATTGATGTTGGCAATTTCAGCCAATGCTTCCTTTGACACCAAACGATTTCCGTATCGGTGGTCGTGAATGCCTACGGCCGCACTGATCGCATTCTGCAGACGTACGGCTGAGAGGGAATCTGTATACGTGCGCGCCAAGAACTCCGGAGTGCCGAGCAGCCGGCTGAGGAGAACATCAAGAAGAAACTCGACGTTGGCCCATTCAACTACGGCTTTTCCAACCGCGGAGTACTGCGCTTCGGTCAGCTTGGCATATTTGGAGGTGTGATTCAGGGGCACCAAGACTCCTAACGTTTGAGTTCAGCGGCCACCGAAGGCGATCCGATGGAACAAATGGTTAGACGTCACCTTCAAAGGCTACGCGAGGGCGGCCAGACGAGGTTGGAGGCGTGCACCGAGCGCAACAAGGCCTTCGCCATTGTTGAGATACTGGACATAGCGCAAGTGCCTCAAATCGAATGGTATATCAGCTTCAGCTTGTGTGATCAGAATTACCTCACGTCCAAGCGCGTGCGCGATCCCAGTTTCGTAGAAGACGTTGGGGTTTCTTCCCGTGCAGTCGCAGATGACAATGCTGGAACGATCAATCAGTGAGACGACGTCCTGGATAACCGATGGACTTTCCCAGATGTCGTCCGCCCTGCGGCATCGCAGACCTGCGGCTTGCGCGATGCTTTGAAGCATTGCGTACACGGCATTGAAGCTTGGGTGGAACGGCATCATTGCGGATACCAGCGTCGGCTCTATGTTCTCGGGATCTGCAAGCTGAAAGACCTTCGGACGTCGGCGTTTCGGCTGGACATTTCGAAGTAGGACACGGAACAGATCAATGTCTTTGACAGACCAGTGGGTGCGTGAGAACTGAAAGTCTTCAATGTCTAGGTCGGTCGCAAAGCCCTGCAATACCTTATTTGGAACTGCTGGAACGGCCAAGTCGTACGTATATTCAAGCGAAATATCACGCGCACTCATTCTGGCTCGCGAAATGATGCCGACTCGAGCGACCTGGTCACCTTGACCTGTGGTCTCCTCGACGAAGAGGGTCGGTAGAGCTGAAAGTGCCGCCAGATCGAGTTGTCCTGCCGGCTTGAACTTGTCGACCAGAAGCCGTTTTGTGTATTCGAACGTGCGGCCGCCGTACATCGTGTCGCGACCATCAGCCCACGCATTGCCCTTGACGAGAAGATTGAACACGAAGTACTCCAGTAGGTGACAGTTTCAGTGGACGCCTGAAGCGGAGTCTTTGATGACGCCTCTAAGGATGGTCTGAATAACTCACCGCGACATTGAGTAGCGGGTCGTTAGTTTTCAAGTGGTGGAATTTCACGCGCAATCTCTGGAAATCCCGTCGTTTTTACCGCCCACTCGGGCCTTGTTCGCCCTTTGCAGGGCGTTTCCCCTGTTTTTTGGCGCACTCATGCCCAGGCCTCCATCAATTTGCCGCGCACC
>Ga0136611_10000183_pt1 | contig 37877 bp, 39 predicted proteins | sample AntDrymUQ2232306_2_FD_106645 | JGI IMG/M metagenome (GOLD analysis project Ga0136611, IMG submission 106645) | Polar desert sand microbial communities from Dry Valleys, Antarctica - metaG UQ223 (23.06) | ecosystem: Environmental > Terrestrial > Soil > Desert | place: Antarctica: Dry Valley...
CCATCCGCTCTTACTTGGCGACCATGCACAAGCAGGGCGCTTGCCTGTTTGACTGTCTGGTCTCGACCTTTAACGGTCAGCCCAATCAGCCTTGTTTGGCTACATGAGCTGAGTAGTTACTAATTTTCAAGCGAAATCATGCTCTCACGCACTATCCACGCGCGTAAGCAGCTATCAATTAAATAGCAAACCGCTTATGACTAGGCGACCGCGCCGAACAGCGCGCCGACGCCGGCCGTCGCCGCCATTGCCAGCGCGCCCCAGAACGTGACACGCCAGGCGCCGGTCCAGACGCGCGCGCCGCCAGCGCGCGCCGCCATGCCGCCCAAAATCGCCAGAAAGACCAGTGAGGTGGCGCAGACCCATGCGGTCAGCCCGGCCGGCGGCGCCAGTGCGACAACGCCCAGCGGAAGCAGCGCGCCGAGCGCAAAGCTCATGGCCGACGCCAGCGCCGCCTTCACCGGCTGGGCGCTGAGCGTTTCCGAAATTCCCAGCTCGTCGCGGGCGTGGGCGCCGAGCGCGTCGTGGCCCATCAGCTGCCCGGCGACCTGCCCGGCAAGTTCCGGCGTAAGCCCCCGCTTGATGTAAATGCCCGCCAGCTCGGCATGTTCGGCGGCCGGGTGCAGCTCGATTTCCTTTCGCTCACGCTCCAGGTCGGCTTTTTCCGTGTCGGCCTGCGAATGAACCGAAACATATTCGCCAGCCGCCATCGACATCGCGCCGGCCACCAGCCCGGCCATTGCCGCGACCAGAACGGCTTGATGGCTAGCCCCGGAGGCTGCGACGCCGAGCACCAGGCTTGCGGTCGAAACAATCCCGTCGTTGGCCCCCAGTACGGCGGCGCGCAGCCAGCCGATGCGGTCGGTGCGGTGGCGTTCGAGGTGGCGGTGAAAGGACTTCATGGCAAGACGTGTTGAAAACCGGAGTGAAAAGGTCAATTCTTGCACGCCCGCCGCCTACAGGCTTCACAAACCGCCGCCGACCGGAGACGATCGCGCCCGGCTGCAAACTTGAACGCATGCAGCGCCGCTTTCGTTTCCAATGACCAAGACAACTTCAGGCGAGCCGCACCAGTCAAACGCCATGGTTCGCGTCCGCGGCGCCCGCGAACACAACCTGAAAAACATTGACATCGACATTCCGCGCGATGCGCTGGTCGTCTTCTCAGGCGTTTCGGGTTCGGGCAAATCGTCGCTCGCCTTCGGCACGCTGTATGCCGAGGCACAGCGCCGCTATTTCGAGTCGGTCGCGCCGTATGCCCGCAGGCTGATCCACCAGGTCGGCGTTCCCGACGTCGATTCGATCGACGGCCTGCCGCCGGCCGTGGCATTGCAGCAGCAGCGCGGCACGCCCGGCGCGCGCTCGTCGGTCGGCAGCGTAACGACGCTGTCGAGCCTGGTGCGCATGCTGTATTCGCGCGCCGGCAGTTATCCCGCCGGCCAGCCGATGCTGTACGCCGAAGATTTTTCGCCCAATACCCCGCAGGGCGCATGTCCGCGGTGCCACGGCCTGGGCCGCGTCTTCGAAGTCACCGAAAAGCTGCTGGTACCCGACGAATCGCTGACGATCCGCCAGCGCGCCGTCGCCGCCTGGCCGCCGGCCTGGCACGGCCAGAACCTGCGCGACATTCTCGTCACGCTGGGCTACAACGTTGACAGGCCCTGGCGTGAGCTGCCAAAAAAAGACCGCGACTGGATCTTGTTTACCGACGAGCAGCCAACGGTTTCGGTTTACGCCGGCTTGAGCCCCATCGAGGCCCGCGCGGCGCTGCGGCGCAAGCAGGAGCCCAGCTACCGGGGCACCTTCACCGGCGCGCGCCGCTACGTGCTGCACACCTTCGCGACGACGCAAAGCCTGCTGATGAAAAAGCGCGTCTCGCGTTTTATGGCGGGCGGCGTCTGTCCGGCCTGCGGCGGCAAGCGCCTGAAGTCCGAAGCGCTATCGGTAACCTTTGCCGGTCTGGACATCGGCGCGCTGTCGCGGATGCCGCTCAAGGGCGTTGCCGAAGCACTGGCGCCGGCGGCGGGCGGGCGATTCGGCGAAGAAGCTCTTCCCAACGGCGCCACCCTGAGCCGAAGCGAGGCACGCCACGACGCCGCCCGGCGCGTCGCCGCCGGCGGATCGGCGCACCAGGGCGCGCCCGACGTTCGCCGCACGCCCAACCTGTCGGAAGAAAAACGTGTGGCGGCCCGGCGCATCGCGCACGACCTGCTGGCGCGCATCGAGGCACTGCGGGCGCTGGGACTGGGCTACCTGTCGCTGGACCGCGCCACGCCGACGCTTTCGCCCGGCGAGTTGCAGCGGCTACGCCTCGCGACGCAGCTCCGCTCCCAGCTTTTCGGTGTCGTCTATGTGCTCGACGAGCCGACCGCCGGGCTGCACCCGGCCGACAGCGAAGCGCTGCTGCTGGCGCTTGACGAGCTCAAGGCGGCGGGCAATTCGCTGTTCGTGGTCGAGCACGACCTGGACATCATGCGGCGCGCCGACTGGCTGGTCGATGTCGGGCCGGAGGCCGGCGAGCGCGGCGGCCATATCGTCTACAGCGGCCCGCCGCAGGGGCTGGAAGGCGTGCGTGAATCGCAGACCGCGCGCTACCTCTTCGAGCCGAGGCAGGCGGCGCCGCGCACGCCACGCACACCAGCCGGCTGGCTCGAATTGCGCGGCATCAGCCGCAACAACCTCTCGATGCTCGATGCGCGGTTTCCGCTCGGCGTCTTCACGACGGTCACAGGGGTGTCGGGCTCTGGCAAGTCAAGCCTGGTCAGCCAGGCGCTGGTCGAGCTGGTCGGCGCGCATCTTGGCCATTCGCCAGCGGAAGCCGAAACCGACGAGGAGCCGGCGGAGCCAGTGCTCGACGCGCCGACCAGCGGACGCATTGAAGCCGGCATCGACGCCGTCAAGCGCCTGGTGCGGGTCGATCAGAAGCCGATCGGCCGGACGCCGCGCTCCAACCTCGCGACCTACACCGGTCTTTTCGATGCGGTGCGCAAGCTTTTTTCCGCCTCGCCGGAGGCGCGCCGGCGCCGCTACGACGCGGGCCGCTTCTCGTTCAACGTCGCCAAGGGGCGCTGCGACACCTGCGAAGGCGAAGGCTTCGTCAGCGTCGAGCTGCTGTTCATGCCGAGCGTCTACGCGCCCTGCCCGGCGTGCCGCGGCGCGCGCTACAACGCGGCGACGCTGGAGGTCCGCTGGCAAGGCAAAAACATTGCCGAGGTGCTGGCGATGACGGTGGCGCAGGCCTGCGAATTTTTTGCCGGCGAGCCAGCGGTTCGCAAATCGCTGGAAGTGCTCAAGGACATCGACCTGGGCTACCTGCGGCTCGGCCAGCCGGCCACCGAACTGTCGGGCGGCGAGGCACAGCGTATCAAGCTCGCGACCGAGCTGCAGCGCCCGCGGCGCGGCCACACCCTTTATGTTCTCGACGAACCGACTACCGGCCTGCATCCGGCCGACGTCGACAAGCTGATGGCGCAGCTGGGCGGCCTGGTCGATGCCGGCAACACCGTGATCGTGGTCGAGCATGAACTGCGCGTCATCGCAGCAAGCGACTGGATCATCGACATGGGGCCGGGCGCGGGTGACGAAGGCGGCCGCATCGTCGCCTGCGGGCCACCGGCTGTCGTCGCCAACGCCGCGCAAAGCCGCACGGCGCCCTACCTGCGGCGCTATTTTTCCTGAACGGCGGCTACCGGGATTTGCGGACGTTGCCGTGCCGGCGAATCAGGCGCGAGCGCCACGTTGTTGAGCTTGTCGAGCCGCTCGGGCCAGCGGTCAGTTTGGGCGGCCTGCAGCAGGATGCGCGTCCATGCGACCCAGGCATCCCAGGCGACGCGCTTGTCCCAGGAGTTGCCCCAGAGGCTGAACAGTTGCAGCGCGCTTTCGGCGGCGGCCTGCGCATCGGCATTGCGGCCGGCCGAAAGGTAAAGCTGCGCTAACACCATCTGCGGCTCGCCGACCCAGGGGTTGTGCCTGATCGCCTGCTCTAGCACGGCAGTGGCCACATCCAGATCGACCAGCGGCTGGTCCTGCTGGATCACCGACCAATAAAGCGCCGTGGCCGCCGCCTCGTCGGCCGCCGCCAGCGGCTGAGCGCAATTGGCGAACACCGGCGGCATGGGCAACAAGCCCTGGAGCGCCGGATGCTGCAAGGCCTGGCCCATGCGGGCGATCTGGTGCAGCATGCGGCCGGTGGGGCGCATCGGGCCGGGCCAGAGCGACGCCGCCCAGTGCACCGCTTGCGGGCGCCGCTGCACGTCGGGCGACCGCGAATAAATGTCATCTTGCCAGCTGAACCACTGCTCGATGGTGTCGGCCATGCTGACGACGACGAAGGCCGCAACCTCGTAGGGCGCCAGCACCTGCGGCCGGCCGTCTTTTTCCAGCACCAGGCTGCCGTCGTCTTCGAGCGCGCCCGCCAGAACGCGCTGGACGAACTGCGTACGCGAGGCGGTGCAGAACAGATACACCAGGTGCTCGGCCGATTCGCCGGCAAGCTCTTTCAATCGCGCCCGTTCGCTCGCCGGGTCGAACTTGACGAGGTCGACAAAAGCATTGCCGTACACGCTGTGCAGCAACCCGAGCAGCCGGATGTCGCGCGGCTGCCGCCACAGCGCCAGGGTTCGCGCCACGCCGATGAGGTGGTGGCGAAAGGTGCCGGCCTTGTGCCAGTCCTGGCCGACGTTGCGCGCCAGCACCGTCGGCAACACCGGCGCCAGGTCGGCGTCGTGGTCCAGCCATTCCTCGTCGAGCAGCGCCTGCGCGCGTGTGAAGAGGCCGGCGTCTAAATTGTGAAAAGGCAGGGTCATGGTGGTTCCGGAAAGTGGGGTGTCGATGATGCGCACGATGCCAGCCGGCAGTATCTTCGATCAGGACGGCGCGCGCATTCGCCCGCGAAGCCAGCCGTCCTCCTACCGGCGCATCAGCCTGCCGCTTGCGCGCGCCGCGTCGCGGTCATGCGGAAATCCGTGCATGCGACTGTCGATCCCGGCCATTTTCCTTGCCGCCGTCGCCGCGGCCGCTTATGCGCTGCACGCGCAGTGGATTGCGATTCCGGATCGCTTCAATCCCTGGGCGCCGCTGGATGTGGCGGCGACGCCGAATGCGCTGACCGGCTACAAGCTGACGCGAACGCGGACCGACCCTGCCGCGTGCCTGGAGGCTCTGGCGCACACCGGCATGCGGTATGAAACCGTGCCCGACCGCGTGACCGGCCTGGGCTGCGGCTTCGACAATGTGGTGCGCCTTTCGGCGGCGAATGTCCGTTTTGGCTCGCCGGTTTTGCTGAGCTGCCCGATCGCGGTGTCTTTCTTCATGTGGGAGCGCCATGCGCTGCAGCCGGCCGCCCAAAAGCACTTCGGCCAGCCGGTGGCCGCCATCGAACACCTGGGCAGCTATGCCTGCCGCAACGTCAACCGGGGCGAAGGAGCCGCGCCGCCGGAAAGCAATGGACCGCTTCAATCGCGCAGCCGGCATGCAACCGCCAATGCGCTCGACGTCGCCGCCTTCACGCTGGCGGATGGGCGCCGCATCACGGTAGCGAAGTATTGGCAGCGAAGCGCGCCCGACGCCGTGCCTGGCCCGGAGGCGCAACTACTGGCGCAAAGTCACCAGGGCGCCTGCAGATTTTTCGACGGCGTGCTGGGGCCGGACTACAACGCGGTTCACAGCGACCACTTTCATCTTGAAACCGGCGCATACCGCATGTGTCGCTAAGGAAATGACGTGCTGCCCGAAATTAGGGCTTAAATCTGCGTTTAGCGCACGGCTGATGAGCGCCGGCAACTATTGTTTTTGTAGCATGGCCGAGAATTGCCCGAGCGCTGGTCGGCCCGGCCCGGTCAGCGCCTTCTCAAGCGGCGCTCAGGTCGGTGGCGCCGGGAATTCGACCACAGCAGCACTCCGATCCCGGCGACGACCGAGGCGATGACGACTTTGCGCACGGCGGCGTCGCGGTTGTATTTGAATTCGGACTTCAAGCCCATTTCGGCAAAGATATTGGGAATCTTGCCGCGCTTCAGGTCCTCTCCCAGGCCTTCAACCATGTTGACCCGGTCGGCGAACAGGAGCAGCAGCCAGTGGCGCAAATCGCTTTCGCTGTATTTGAAAGCGACGCGCCTGACCATGCCGCTCAGCCCCGACGGAGGATTGGGCGTGCCGAACAGCGGCGTGATCGAAGGGCGCTCGATCGACTGCAGGATTTCGACGCTTCGCGCCTGTTGCCGCGGCGGATGCGAATGCGCGCCATCCAGCCGGGCAGGCATTCTTTCCATGGGGTAGGCAGGCCTGTTGGCATGGTCCAAATCGGCGCCCCAGCCTTTGATGTGCGCATGCTTGGCCGGAACCTTGGCGTCGCCAGCGTCCGGCTTGGCAGGAAGATGCGGTATTTCCATGGGATTCCTCGTTCAGTGAGCGACCGAAAGGCTTGCGCGCGGCGGCACCAGCACGGTCTTGATGCAATTGTCCAGCTTGCTGGAAAACATGTGGTACGCGTCGGAAACCTCTTCCAGCGGCATGCGGTGCGTGATGACCTCGCTCGGCTTGATGCGGCCGGCCTGGATGTGTTCGATGAGGCGCGGCAGGTGGCGCTTGACGCTGGCCTGGTTCATGCGCAGCGTCAGGCCCTTGTTGATCGCGTTGCCGATCGGAATGGCGTTGAAGGTCGGTCCATAGACGCCGACGATCGACACCTTGCCGCCTTTGCGGACCGAATTGATGCACCAGTGAAGCACCGTCGCCGCGCCGCCCTGCAACTTGAGCTTAATGCCGGTGATCGACTGCGCCAGATTGCCGGCGGCCTCGCCGCCGACCGCGTCGATACAGACGTCGGCGCCCATCCAGTCGGTCATTTTTTTGATGTGCAGCGCCATGTCGTCAACCTCCTTGAAGTTGACGACTTCGCATTGGGCGAAATTCCTGACGAATTCGAGCCGGTATTCCACATGATCGACAACGATCACCCGGCCCGCGCCAAGCAGCCAGGCCGATTTGGCGGCAAAGATGCCGACCGGTCCGGCCCCAAAAACAACGACCGTTTCGCCTTCCCGGATATCGCCCATTTCGGCAGCCTGGTAGCCCGTCGGATAGGCGTCGGTGAGCAGCACCGCGTCGTCCAGATCGAGGTCGGCCGGAATGACGGTTGGCCCGACATCGGACATCGGAACGCGGACATATTCGGCCTGGCCGCCGTCGTAGCCGCCGGTGGTGTGCGAATAGCCGTAAATGGCGCCTGTGGCGCTCGATTCGGCGTTCACATTGTGGCAATTGCTGTAGAGCTCCCGCTGGCAAAAAAAGCACGAGCCGCAAAAAATGTTGAAAGGCACCAGTACCTGGTCGCCCACCTTCAGATTTTGAACAGACGATCCGACCTCTTCGACAACGCCGGTGAATTCATGGCCAAAGGTCGTGCCGATACGGGTGTCAGGCACCAGGCCGTGGTAGAGGTGCAGATCGGACCCACAGATGCACGCCCGGTTGACGCGAACGATCGCGTCGCCGGGATGCTCGATATACGGCGCCGATTTCTGTTCCGCACGGACCCGGTAAGGCCCCCTGTAATTCATTGCCAGCATTTTTCTTCCTTTTCGGCGAGTCGCCTGAGGAAAATCACAATATCCAAGCCAGGGCCCGGCCTTCGTAGGCTGGGCGGTGGTGCTCGGGTAAGCGCAATCTGACGTCGCAATTGGACGGCCCAAGCCCAGCCTTAAAATTCGTCACTCCCGCCTATCCTCTCAAAGCATCTTTCCATGCCTGATTCAACACCCGGTTTCCCCCAGGCGCTCGGAGCCGCTTTGCTGCGAGCGGTCGCCGACAAGGGCTACGCGGCAGCCACCGCCATCCAGTCGCAGGCGATTCCCGCGATACTGGAGGGGCGCGACATCGTCGCGTCGGCGAGCACCGGCTCGGGCAAGACAGTGGCGTTCGCCCTGCCGCTGCTGCACCGCCTGGCCGGTTTTGAAGCGTCAACGCCACGCGCCCTACGAGGCCTGATTCTGGTTCCGACCCGCGAACTCGCGTCACAGGCTGGCGACGTGATTGCAAGCCTGGCACGGTATCTGCCAAGGCGGCTGAAGGTGCTGGCGGTGTTCGGTGGCGTCTCGATCAATCCGCAGATGATGGATTTGCGCGGCGGAGCGGACATCGTTGTCGCCACGCCAGGGCGCCTGCTGGATTTGATCGACCGCAATGCGCTGACGCTGGCGTCAGTCGGGATGCTGGTGCTTGACGAGGCGGACCGACTGCTCGACCTGGGCTTCGGCGAGGAAATCGGCCGCATCCTGAAGCTGCTGCCGGCGCAGCGCCAGAACCTGTTTTTTTCGGCAACCTTTCCGCCGGCGATCGCCTTGCTGGCCAAAAGCCTGCTACGCGATCCCCTGCGAATTGAAGTGCGGGATATCCCGCAAGCGGCCCCCGATATCGTCCAGCGCGCGATTGAAGTCGATGCCCGACGGCGAACCCAAATGCTGCGCCATCTGATCCAGAACGAAGGCCTGGGCCGGGCGCTGGTTTTCGTCGCCACCAAGCATGCCGCCGAAATTGTCGCCGACAAACTGCGCAAGGCCGGTATCGCCGCCGAACCGTTTCATGGCGAGCTGAGCCAGGGCAAGCGAAAGCAGGTGCTGTTCGATTTCAAGCAGGAAAGCCTCAAGGTCGTCGTGGCGACCGACGTCGCGGCGCGCGGCATTGACATCGCTGGTTTGCCGGCGGTCATCAACTACGACCTGCCGCGCTCGCCGGTCGATTACATCCACCGCATCGGCAGAACCGGGCGCGCCGGTGAAAGCGGCTTGGCGATCAGCTTTGTCAGCGCGGGGACCGAGGCGCATTTCCACCTCATCGAAAAACGCCAGCGGCTGGCCATCGAGCGCGAACAGGTCGCGGGTTTCGAGCCGGCTGATACTCGGCCTGTCAACGCCGCCGACCCTTCATCGACAGGCGGCATCAAAGGCAAGCGCCTGAGCCGCAAGGACAAGCTGCGGCAGGCCGCCTCAGGACTGTCCTGACGGCGCCAAGCCTGACTTATGCCGGCATGGAAGGCGAGCCGGTCGTGGCTGCGGCAGCAGCGGCTTCGAGGGCTTCGTCCAGCCCTTTGCACGAAGGCGAGCAGACGGCCTGCGACTTGCCCAAGACTTTGCGGGTGCCCATCAGGGAGCGGGCACGGTGCTTGCCGCACATGAAGCACGACATGGTGGCCGCGCCGAACGACGTGGTGGCGGCAAAGGGAGAACCCGATACCTTGGACTTGTAGCGCAGGCCATCAGCGAGTACGGCGGTTTTGGCGTCAGCTCTTGCCATGATCTGGATCTTCCTTGGGTTGGGTGTTAAGTCCGCCCTGCGCCGGCCGCATGGCGCGGCTCAGGGCTTCCCTGGCGTGCCGCTCGGCGGCAAGCGAGGCGTCCAGCGCGGAGCGGCACAGCCCCGCATACTGGTAGTTGACGTTTTCATACAGCTCGGCGGCAGCCGGATGGCTGTCGAGCAAGGCCCGCAAAGCCGTTCCCGGCTCCACAACACCGAACTCGCTCACAAGGTGACGCACCACCGAACGATATTGCTCGGGGGCGACAGGCTCGCGGCTACGCTCAAGTCGCTCAAGCAGTTCCGCAAGCACATGCGTCACGGTCAGGTCGGTTTTAAGGGTGGAGGTTTTGGTGGCGTTCATGAGACAAATGTGGGAGCCTATTTCCCAAATTCAAGCGCTTCGCAGGACGGGGCGGTTTACCGAAAGCACTGACCGCGCAAAGCTTGGCGCTATTGTTTTAGTAGCTTGCTTAGCACATCCGTATTGGCTTGAACGCCTATTTTACCTTGAAACCGATTTGGCCTCCTATCCCCATTCGCCAAGAGGTCTTTAAGGCCGTTCATCAAGCGTTTGCAGCATTGGGCATTGCGGGCCACCGGATGCGGCCCGAAGACAGCGATGTGCCAAAATGAAACGGAAAAGGAGACTATTGATGAAAACGACCCGGTCCGGTTTGCCCTTACGGCAGGCAAATTACGCTGTGGCGGTGGTGGTGGCGAGCGTGCTCTGCGGCGCAGCGCCCAACCTGGCGCTGGCGCAGGTTCAGACCTATCCTTCCAAGCCAATTTCGTTGATCGTGCCGAACCCGCCCGGCGGCTTTGTCGACGCGTCGGCGCGCATACTTTCGGATGCGCTGGCGAAGGTAGGCGGCCAGCCGGTCGTCGTAGACAACCGCGGCGGCGGCAGCGGCAATGTGGCCTACCAGTTTGTCGCCCGCGCCAACCCCGACGGCTACACGCTGCTTAACTCTTATTCGGCCTACCACGTCGGCAATCCCAACCTCACGCCCAAGCTGCCCTGGGCGCAAAAAGATTTCGTTCCGGTCGCGCTGATCACCGTGGCAACCAACGTGATCGCGGTGCATCCTTCGGTACCGGCGAAAAACCTGGCAGAGTTCATCGGCTATCTCAAGGCCAATCCGGGCAAGCTCAGCTATGCCAGCCAGGGCAATGGTTCGCTCTCGCACATCGGCACCGAGATGTTCAAGCTGCAGACCGGCACCAGCATGGTTCATATTCCCTACCGGGGTTCAGGCCCGGCGCTGCAGGATGTGCTGTCGGGCCAGGTTCAGGTGTTCATCACGACGCCGCCGTCGGTCATGGGACAGGTGCAGGTCGGCAAGCTCACCGGGCTGGCCGTCGCCGGCAAAAGCCGTCACCCCGGTCTGCCGGCGGTGCCGACGACCGCCGAGGCCGGCCTCAAGGGCTTCGAACTCGAAGCCTGGGTCGGCATATTCGCCCCCGCCGGAACGCCGGCCGATGTCGTGAGCAAGCTGAGCGGCCTCATCAAGACCGCGATGGAATTGCCGGAGACCAAGACACGCGCTGATGGCGCCGGGATCGAACTGCGCTACATGGCGCCAGCGGCACTCGACGCGCTGGTCAAAAAGGACACTGATTTCTGGGCCAAGACCATCAAGACGGCGGGGATCAAGCCTGAATAGCCTGAATGAGGCCCAAGCGTGGTGGCGGGTGGCTACTCACTTCGGGTTCTACATGTGGTCGGCTAAGCAAACTAATCAAAACTTGAAAGATCTCACTTATGGCACGTCTCGTTCAATGCATCAAGCTAGGCAAGGAAGCCGAGGGGCTGGACTTACCGCCATACCCCGGCCCGCTCGGCAAACGCATTTATGAAGAAGTCAGCAAGCAGGCCTGGGCCGACTGGATGAAGCAGCAAACCATGCTGGTCAATGAAAACCGGCTGAATCTGGCCGATGCGCGCGCGCGCCAGTACCTGGCGCGGCAAATGGAAAAACACTTTTTCGGCGATGGCGCCGACGCAGTGCAGGGCTACGTGCCGCCCACTGCCTGATCACGCCGGTGCCCGAGCGCATCGACTGGCTCAACGACGGCAGCGCCGGCGGCAGTCCCTACAGCCCACGTTTCGGCGACCGCTACCACAGCGAGTCCGGCGGGGTCGAGCAGGCGCGCAGCGTATTTTTAAACGGCTGCGATTTGCCGCGGGCATGGGCCGGTCAACCGCATTGGCGCGTGCTGGAAACCGGCTTCGGCCTGGGCCTCAATTTTCTTGTGACCTGGGCCGCGTGGAAGGCCGATCCGCAGCGACCTCGCCTGCTGCATTTCGTCTCGACCGAGGCATTTCCGGCCAGCGCGAGCGATGTGCTTAGAAGCGTTCAAGGTCAGACCGAACTGCTGCCGCTCGCAGAGCAGCTCGAGCGCCAGTGGTGGGGCCTGCTGCCCGGATTCCACCGCCTGGTCTTCGAAGGCGGCCAGGTGCTGCTGACCCTGTGCGTTGGAGACGCCAGAGCCATGCTGCGCGCCTGTGCGTTCGCCGCTGATTCGGTCTATCTGGACGGCTTCGACCCGCGCCGCAATCCCGACATCTGGAACGTCGCCACCTTCAAGGCGCTGGCGCGATGCTGCCGGCGCGGCGCGCGCGTTGCCACCTGGACGGTGGCGCGGTCGGTGCGCGACGCCCTCGCGCAATGCGGCTTCGCCATGAAAAAAGTCGCCGGGATGCCGCCCAAGCGCGACAACCTGCGGGGCGAATACGAGCCCCCTTGGACCCTTTCAAAGCCGCCGGCAATTGCGCAACGTCGCATCGCGGCGCGCTGCATCGTGATAGGCGCGGGTCTTGCCGGCGCGGCGGTCGCGTCCAGCCTGGGCCGGCGCGGCTGGAACGTAGTGGTGCTCGACGCTGGCCAGACGCCGGCCGCCGGCGCCTCGGCGCTGCCGGCGGGCATCATGGCGCCGCATGTTTCGCCCGACGACAACTCGCTCGCGCGCTTGACGCGCTCAGGCATCCGGGCAACGCTGCGGCAGGCCGAAAGCTTGCTGAAGGCCGGCGAAGACTGGAGCCCGACCGGTGTGCTCGAGCATTGCGTCCTTCACCGGCGCAAGCTACCCGCCGGCTGGCATGCCGGCGAGCCCCTGGCCGATGCGGCGAGCGACTGGACGCGCCAGGCTTCGGCCGAGGAACGCGCAGCCTGCTGCCTGCCGCCCGACGCCCCGGCACTGTGGCACCTGCGCGCCGGCTGGATCAAGCCCGCGAGTCTGGTTCGGGCGTGGCTGGCAAGCACCGGTGTTGCATGGCGCGGCAACGCGAGGGTAGACAGCTTGACGCGGCAGTCGGGCGTCTGGCAGGCGCTGGGCGCGGCCGGAGAGGAGCTTGCAAGCGGCGAACTCCTGGTGCTGGCTGGAGGTTGCGCCAGCCCGGCCCTCGCCCGGATGGCGGGCGTGGACCGGCCGCTGGCGCTGCAATCGATTCGCGGGCAGGTGTCGTGGGCGCCGTGGTCGCGGCAAGAGCCGGCGCTGGCAGAAACGCGTCCACCGCTTCCGGCGTTTCCGGTCAATGGCAGCGGCGGCCTGGTTCCCGCATTTTTATGCGGCGAAGGTGCCGCCTGGCTGATGGGTTCAAGCTTTGTTCGCGACGACAGCGGCACGGACCTCCGGCACGCTGACGAGCAGGGCAACCTGGGCAAGCTTCGGACGCTGCTGCCACTGGCGTCGCAAGCGCTTTCGCACTCGTTCGACAGCGGTGATGTCCGGGGTTGGGCCGGCGTTCGAGCCGTCACGTTGACCCGCCTGCCCGCGCTCGGCCCGCTTGATTCGTCCGATCCGCCCGACCTGTGGCTGTGCGGCGGCATGGGATCGCGCGGCCTGACCTTCGCAGAACTCTGCGCCGAGCTGCTTGCCGCCAGGCTGCATGGCGAACCGCTACCGGTCGAAGCGCGGCTCGCCGACGCGCTCCTGCCCTTGGGCTTTGCAGCTAAGGCGCGGGCAGCTCCGCGAAATTGAGCATGTGCGTCGCCAGCAGGTCTCCGTCAGGAAACACAGCAGCGCGAATAAAAAGCAGACAACGCCGGCGAGAAAAAAGAACGTTGCGAAGCGGAATATCGGCAGTTCGCTGGTTTCGCCTAAAAACAGCAGGACGATCGTGGTGCCAATCAGGATGGCGCAAAACGTCAGCAAGGCCAGGCAGCCATTGACCAGCCGGCCGCGCTGCCGCAGTCGGCGCAACTCGCCGTACATCTTCGCAGCCCTGATTTTTTCGACATCGCCGGCCTCAAGGCGGTCTTCCAAAAAGCGCGCCCGGTCGATGATGCGCGCCAGCCGTCCGGCCACCGCGCCGATCATGCCGGAGACGGCGGTGAGCAGAAATACCGGCGCTACCGCCAGCTGTATGCCGTGCGTCACCGTCGCAAGGTCTGGAGCGAAATTCATCGGCGTCGCCTCGGCTGCACCCGGCGCACCGGACGGATGGGCGCGAGCGTTTTCATGCGGCCGGCTTGCCGAAGCCTTTTTCGGCCCAATCGACGGCGCTGGCGCGGTTCAGCTTGAACGACGGCGCCACCCGCAGCTCGGCCAGCAACCGCCCGGCCTCGTCATGCGCGCTCAAAAGCACATGCGGATGCTCTTCGTCGGGAACGATGTCGAGCGAAACGGTGACTCTGGCCCCGCCCGCAGTCACGCTGACCCGCTGGTGCAGCGTCGCATGCAGCTGCTGCTCCGAGCGGCGAACGAATTCCGCCGCGGTCTTGACGAGCGTGTTGAAGGCGTTGACGTCAAGCGGCTTGGGATTTTTCTTGTCGCGTCCCATGGTCCAGGGGCCGACCAGGGCGGGTTCGGCCTGGCCATCCCGGGTCATTGCAACGGCCCATCCCTCATCGTCCTCGTTCTTGATGACCTTGGCCGTCCAGCCATCGCCGGTCCACAGCCGCGGCTCCTGAATTTTCGGCGTATCGCCGGCGCTCGGCGGGTCGTCCGGTGTGGAGATGAGCGGGTGGGGATCGGTCAAGGCTGTTTCGCTTGGTTGAAGTTCGGGTCAAGACTGGGAGTGCGCAGGCTATTCAATTTTACCGTCTGGCGGCAAGCGTATCGCAAGCGCTGATTTATCGAAGTTCAAGCATGAAAACCTCGTTTTGCGCGATCTGGCAAAGCGCATATAGCTACTGTTTTTATAGCAGCGAAGGAGTGCCTCCGGAACCGATCAATGACGGATTTCGAACTGAGCCTCGCCCATGTACCGGTCCGGCCCGAGGGCTGCGGTCAATGCGGCAAGCTCGGCAGCGCGCCACTGGGTAAAAATTTCCAGCTCACCCGGCGACAGCGCGACTTCGTCCGGCGCGTCACCGTGGGACGCGACGATGCGCCGGTAGGCGGCATGGACTGGAAGCACCAGACTTTCATCGCCGAGCGATGCTTCCAGCGCTTGCCTGAAACGCCGCTCGGCGGCCAGCAACTGCTGCGCGCTGGCGTCTTCGTACGCATAAAGCTTGACGGTATAGCTCACCTTTTTTCCTTCTCCGAAGTGTTGCCGCCCTCGGCAATGGCGATGCGCCGGCGCAGGCGGGCGGCTTCGGCCGCGTCGCCGGCCTGTTCGGCCCGCAGCGCCTGCACGCCGAGCCACGCCAGCAGCGGGCGGCGCCAGCCCTGGGCGGACGCGCTGTCGACCGCCTGAACGATTGTTTCCGGGCTCGCCCGGCCGGTCTGCAACAGCACGCCGGCGGCGACCAGCCGCGACAGCGGGTCGGCAACGCCTTTCAATGCGCCCGCCATCCCTTCGGCGGCCGCACGCTGGGCCGGCGGCAGCAGCGCAATGCGCTGACGCTCGATACGGCCGCGCAGGTAATCGGCGTAGGCACGCTGCGCGTCGGTCGCGTCGGCGCGCAGCGGCTCGAAACCCTCGCAGGCCTCGAATACCAGGCTGGCAACGCGGCTGGCGCAGCGCAGCAGTTCGGCCGTCGCAAGCAGATCGGCGCGGCCGGTGCGCGACAGCTCGCTGCGTGCGCTGCGCAACTCGGCGGCTTCGACGCGGCTGTCACCGCGCATATAAGCGGCGATCGAGCGCTCCATCGACGCCTTTGCATCGACCTGCCAGTCGGCCGGCTTCGGGTTGCCGCCGCAGCCGGACAGGGCCAGGGCGAAGGACCAGGCAAGCACTGCTTTCACGAGGAACAGGGGTGCAAGCCTCACGGCAGTTTCAGCTCCGAGTCACGCGCGAATGGCCATTTACGGTTGATCTCGGTGATCAGGCCTTCGACTTTGCGCAGACTGGCCTCAACCTCGCTGCGCAGCGCGGCCAGATCGGTTGTCGCATCCTTGGCATTGGATGCGACAACCTGCGCATCGACCAGGATCGCATCGACTTTTCTCAAGCTGCCGCGCGCCTCGCCGAGCATCGCATTGAGCTGCGCCACAGTGGCGCGTGTCTCCGGCATCACGCCCTTGGCGCCAAACACCTGGGCGTCGGCCTTGGCGACGACGCCGTCGAGCCTCGCGAGCAGCGCATTCGCGCGGTCTAGCGTGACGGTGGTCTTCCGGGCCTCGGCATCGCCGCCCAGCAGCACCGCGAGCGCGCCGCCGGGCCCGTTGAGCCGCTGCGTCAACGTCTGCAGATTGGCAAGGGTGCCGCGGGCCGGGCCGCTCGCCCCGGTCAGCGTATTGAGGTTTTCCAGCAGGTCCCGGGCCGCCGCGATGACCTTCGGAATTTCCGCGCTGGTATCGCCCTGCAGCACGTTGCGCACCGCGCCGCCGGGCAGTGGCGGGTCGTTCAAAATGCCCGAGTACGCGCGGATGTTCGGTCCCCCGACAAGGCCTTTCACCAGCGTGAAAACGCTCGAAGTTCGCAGCCAGTGCGCGTCCTTGGAGGCGACATCGACCACGATCCGCGCCTTGCCGTCGCCAGCGAGCTCAATGCGCCGGACCCGGCCGATCGGAAAACCCGAAAACGTCATGTCCATGCCGACAACCACGCCTTCGGAATCGTCGGCGACCAGCACAAGCTCCTGGGTGCTTTCGAAAGCGCCGCGCGCGTACAACAAATACAGCGCCGAGCCGAGCACCAGCAGCAGCATGAAGACGATGAGGATCCGGGCCTTCAATTCAAGGTTGGCCACGGCGGCGGCCGGCTCGCCTTGCCGCACGGGTGCTTGTGGTGAATTCATGACTAATTCAGGACCGGAAAATTCAATAATAGTTGCCCACCAGCGATGCCACTTCGATCAGCAGCAGCACCGCGAACATCCGCACCAGCGAGCGCATCTCGGCGCTCGTGCGCACGCCGGCGCCCGGCCTGGCGGGCTGGCCATACAGGGCCGAAGCCATCGGGATCAGTGATACTGCGAGGCTGAAGAACAGGGTTTTCAGGGTGAAAATCAGTGTCACGGGCGGGCTGAATACCTGGCCGAAGAGCCGGGTGTAGCCCTCCAGCCCGGAGGCGGTGAATCCGTAGACGGCGACATAGGCGACGCAAAGCGCAACCACGCAGCTGAGGGCCGCCAGCGTGACGCCGGCGAACATGCCGGCGACGACGCGCGGCAACACCTCGGCACGCGTCGGATCGGAACCCTGCCGGCGCAGGTCGTCGAGCCTGCCGCCGGCCTGCAGCACGGACAGTTCGACGCCGTCGGGAATCGTGCAGCGAAGCGCCACGAACAGGGCGGCGCCGATCGGGATGAGTTCGAGCACAAGCACGCGGATGACCACTTGCAGGGCGTACTGGGACAAACCGTAGCTCTGGGCCGTGACAACGACGATCCGGGTCAGCACGACGGTCACAAGAGCGCACAGAAGCGAAAAACCGGGCAGGATCGGCGCGGTGTTCAGATAGACATGCCGGCTCAGCGTGGCGCGGGCTGCCCGACCATAGCTTGATGGCGAAAACGCCAGCACCGTGAGGATCGCGCCCAGGTAAGCCATCCGCCACCATTCGAGAAGCCAGTGGCCCGCGGCGGCGCCGCTTTGGGTCACGCGGCTGTGCCATGCGCCGGTCGGAGTCATGTGGGCATGATAACGGCGCGCCCCGCGTGACGGGTCAGCGGGATGCCGCGTGGGGCACCAGGCGAATCAGCCTGCCCTGGCGGGCATCGGTCAGCACATAAAGCAGGCCGTCCGGCCCCTGCCTGACGTCGCGGATACGTTCGCCGACATCGGCCAGCAGTTTGCTTTCGCGGACCACCTTTCCGGCGAACGGCTCCGACAGCTCGATACGGTCCAGGTAGCCGAATTTGAGCGAACCGATGAACAGGTTGCCCTGCCAATCCTTGCCGTAGCGCTCGCTGGTCAAAAATGCCATGCCGGACGGAGCGATCGACGGAACCCAGTAATGCAGGGGCTGCTCCATGTCGGGTTTGCTCGTCAGGCCTTCTCCAATCTTGCCGCCGCCGTAATTCTCGCCATAGCTAATGACCGGCCAGCCATGGTTTGCGCCGGCTTTGGGAAGGTTGATCTCGTCGCCGCCCTGCGGACCGTGCTCGTGCACCCACAACGTTCCGTCCGGTGCCAACGTGGCGCCCTGTGAATTTCGATGGCCGTAACTCCAGATCTCCGGCAGCGCGCCGGACTTTCCGACGAAAGGATTGTCTGGCGGCACCGAGCCGTCCTTATTGATCCGAACGACTTTGCCATGGTGGTTGTCGAGCCGCTGGGCATCGTCCTTGCGCGAAAACCGTTCGCCAAGAGTCAGGAAGAGCTTGCCATCGGGCAGACCTTTAAGACCGGGCGCGCGGCTTTCAACGATACGGCAGCCGAAATGCGCCGAACTGGCAAGCTTCGGCTTTTGGCTGAAAATGATCTTGAGGTTGTCGAGCCGGGCGCTGTCGGCGCTCAGGCTGGCCCGCGCCAGTGCGGTGCTGTTTGCGCCACCAGTCGGCGCGGGCTCCGAGTAGCAGAAGTAGACGGTCCGGTTACGGGCGAAATCGCTGTCGGCAATCACGTCGAGCAGCCCGCCCTGCCCTCCGGCGGCGACCGGCGGCAGGCCCTCGATCGGCGCGGCTAGCGTTCCGTCGCTGCCGATCATCCGCAAGCGGCCCGGGCGTTCGGACACCAGAAAACGTCCATCCGGTAAAAACGCCAAACCCCACGGGTTCTGCAAACCGGACGCCACTGTTTCGGGTCGAACAGACTGGCTGGAGGCGATGCCGGCAAATCCGACCACTGCAATACGCAGAACACACCGCAACAACTCTTTGTAACATTTTTGTTTCATGGTTAACCCCTGGAAATTCTGGTTCAACGCTGCCGGCATGCTTGTCGAGCTTAAGACAGGTCGCACAACATGTCCGTTAGACTGCAACCCAAGAAAAGTTCGTAGTTTCAACTCGGTTTTAGACAAAGAATAAAAATAAAATTTTTTTCGCTAAATAAATCTTTTAAAATCAACAGTTTGTACATGATTGCAAGTGAAAACCCGTAATTGACGTAGGATTATTCCTTCAGTATGCTCGACACGATGCGAATGCTTTTCACTTCCGTTTTTTTGGCGCTTGTCACGTTTTTCAACGTTGCCCATGCGTCTCCTGCCGCTTCCGGCGACGAAATCGACAGGTTCTTGAGCGAAAATCGGCTGTTAAATCATATCGAACATGTAAGACAAAACGTTACCCAAGTTACCAGCAAAGCATCGGAATTGGTGTTTAACGCCATCGGGTTTCTCGGCGTTCCGTACAAATGGGGCGGCAACACCGCTGAAACCGGTTTCGACTGCAGCGGCTTCGTACGCTCGATGTACCAGCAGACCATCGGCTTGCTTCTGCCGCGCAAGGCCGAGCAGCAGGCGGCGGCTACCGAGCAGATCGCCAAAACCGACTTGCAACCTGGCGATCTGGTGTTCTTCAATACTATGCGCCGCGCGTTCAGCCATGTCGGCATCTATATTGGCAACGGAAAATTCATCCATTCCCCAAGGGCTGGCTCCGAAGTGCGGGTCGACAGCATGGCCGGGAGTTACTGGCAAACCCGTTTCGACGGCGCGCGGCGGGTCGCCACCGGACGAGGCGCTCAACCAGCGCCGATGATGCTGAACACCGCAGCGCCGGCTGAAACCATTTCTTCTCCTTTTTCCGCGCTTTCCGGAGAAGCCGGGTTGCGCTGAACTTGCCGGGTTGCAGCGTTTTGTGAGCCGCAACGCAGATCATTGCAATTTGCCGAACAGCTGAACCTCATACGCCAAACTCGTATTCGAGTCGTCGTGACTGCGCAATGACTGCAGCTTGAAATATTTAGCTTTCACCGGCGGAAAACGAAATTCCTGATACGGCGCTTGCATCATTCGCATGTTCTGGGTGCTGAATCGGCCGATCGACTCGAAAGAACCTGTAGCAGCAGCGTTTCCTGCGAACAATTCAAAGTCCTTCATGTTGCTGCCGGATTGTGCTGGCACGAACACGGTGAACGTATCGATCAGCGCCGCCCGTCCATCGCGAAATCCGAAAACGCCGAATCCGGTATCGGTCCAGGCGTAGGTGTCTTCCTTTCCATCAATCAGCAACTTCCACCGTTCCGTGGACGCCACCAGTAACTGGCCGCCCTGCTCTTCCGACAACAAATTCACATGCCCTCGCGCAGCCACAGCGCCCGATACAGTGGCTGCGGGCGCTGCGATTGAATTGGGTCTTGCCTGTGCTGGAACGGAAGTGCTGGAGGCGGGTGATTCAGGCGCGGGCTGTTTTCCAACCTTGCCAAAAAGCCAGTAAGCGCCCATAGCGCCCAGGGCGAAAATCGCACCCATCGCAAAGGTCTTGGCCGTTCCAAAGCGGGATGCCGTTGCGCCTGTCGCCTGCCGCGGAGAAGTCAGCGGACCGGGATTGCCGGGGCGCGCGTCCTTTTTGATCAATTCCTCAATGGAGGCAAGCAGATTGCGGTATTCGCCATTCGCCTCGTCGCCGTTCCAATGCGACAAGTTGGCCGACTGAATTCGTTTGAACTCGATCGGCGGCCCCGCCTCACCGACAAGCGCAGGAACCAGCATACCGCGCGCCGCGCCTTCGGCCGCTTCCGTCTTCACCCAATTGGAGCGCACCGAATCGGCGGACCACAGCACGACCATGCAGCGAGCGGCCTGAATCGCCTCCTGAATCACCTCGTCGAATACGCGCCCCGGCGGTATTGTGCGGTCCCACCAAACAGAATATCCACGTTTCGCGAGCGTGTCGGCAAGCAGCCTGGCATGTTCACGATCGGCGCTGGCGTAACTGAGGAAGATATCGGACATGGTTCAGGCCTTTTGATAAACGCAGACTTCATGGTCGCGCCGCAGGCAGCGCGACCGGGGTACGCGCTCGCAGAAATCTGTGGACTCAGCCAAGCATCACGGTGCTACTTCCGCGCCGGTGGCAAATCCGTGCAGCTGCCGTGCGCCACCTCCGCCGCCATGCCGATGCTCTCGCCCAGCGTCGGATGCGGGTGAATCATCTTGCCGATTTCCACCGCGTCGGCGCCCATCCCGATGGCCAGCGCCACCTCGCCGATCATATCGCCCGCATGCGTGCCGACCATGCCGCCGCCCAACATTTTGCCGTGGCCGTGGGCTTCTGGCGAATCGTCAAACAACTGCCTGGTGAAGCCTTCGCCGCGGCCGTTGGCGATGGCACGGCCGGATGCCGTCCACGGGAACAGGCCCTTCTTGACTTTGATGCCTTGCACCTTGGCCTGGTCTTCGGTCAGCCACTCATTTAGCCGCCCCTCCTGGCCGAATAGATTCGCTGCCGTGCTGAGGCTGCTGGTGCTGCCGCTGATCCTGGCCAATTCCGGCTATTTTGTGTCGTCGCAAGGCTTGTTGGCCGCTTACGGCCTGGCGCCCGCCAGGCAAGCCGAGCCCGAGCGGCTGGCGCAGCAAATCCTGCCCGAAGCGATGCGGTTGCTCGATGAAGCACCTGCCGCACCGCCCGCAATAACAGCGCCGGCGCCCCCCGGTCGCCGCGCCGAAAGCGGCGCCGCAGCAAACGCATATAAGATGAAAGTCTCAACCCTGTTTTGAGGAGGATGCACGATGAGCTCCACGCCTGAGATTGCCCCCCCGCCGGCCCCGCCTCTCAATTAGAGCGATCCTAATCTGCCGCCCGACCATTTTCTCCAAGGGCGCATGGGGCCTTGGCCCCAGCCTTCCCCAACGCACCCGATGACGCAGGCGGCGGAAGTACTCAATATCCCGCCGATCGAGCAGTTCCTCTGCATGACTACTTTGAAAGCGCGCGTGATTCTGGTTGCGGCATGCATGCTGGTTACAGCAGGCCAGGCGCATGCCGGCGCGATCTACAACAACGAGGCGGCATTCCTTGCGGCGCTGGACTCGTCCTACACCGAAGACTACACCTCATTACCGGTCGGCGGTTTGGCTGGCATCCGCACGTTCAGTGGCAACGGGTTCTCATACGACATCGGCCGAGTCGCCATAGTTGCTACCGGCGCGTTTGTCGTGAAGTCGAGCGGGCCGGCGCACGATCCCAACGCACTCCAGGAAGTCTCGCCGGGGGCCGTCGATCTCATGTTCGGGAGCTTCAGCGGGGTCGGCGTCGATGCGATTGGCGGCTACTTCTACAACGCCATTGGCGGCGGCAGTTATTTCGGCGGTTCCATCCAGTTGGGAGCCAGTGATGGGCTCTTTACCAGCGTCTTCAGCCCGTTCGGAGGTATCCCGACATTTTTTGGGTACGTTGCCGCGCCAGGAACCAAGCTGACGAGCTTCCGCGTGCACTCCCCTACCGTGTTCGCGACGGCCGATCGCGTGACCGTGGGCAACGTGGCTCAAGGAACACAGGTCGTGCCCGAACCAGGCACGTTGGCCCTGATTGGGATTGGCGTCGCCGCGGCAGTGATCGTCATCCGCCGCAGACAGCAGCGCTAGCGAAAGCGTTTCGCCACTTCGGGTCCGCAAGCCGACTGCTTGGCCGTGCAAGGGTCCGGCCTGTTTTCGAGAGCCTTCGCCTTGCCAGCCTGCTCACGACGGCTTGGCGCCGGGCCTGGGATTGGGTAATCCCGTTCTTCACTTTCCCACCCGAGGTGCGCCGCGTGGTCAACACCACCAACGCCATCGAGAGCGTGCATAGACGGCTCAACCGATGAGCACTTTTCTCGAGCGGAACAAGCGCAATGCGATGGCCTTCTACGACCTGATGTTGAATCAGTGCAAGCCGGCCGAGTCCAGTTAAGAAATGACCTGATTCGCGGGGAACGTCGGGCGCGAACAAAAAATCTCCCGTCGCACCGTTGAAGTAGTCAAAGTTGATTTGGTCCGCGTTTCCTTAGCGTCATGACGGTTCCGTACCGTTCGCAGGCTCACCAAACGGTGCGTTGACCTTTGGGGGTAGCGGGCCGCTGGCTGGACCAACAATATCCCAGCCCGGCTCACGCAAAGCACCCTCCTCCTGCTCTTTCACAGCGCGGTGCCCGCATATCAGCGCGAACACCTGGCAAATCCGGGCAATCGATGCAGCCCAAAGTAAGTGCCCCGGGGAGCGCGGTTTGGGCTTGGCTTGAGATTCGGGCACGCCCACCACCCCAGTACCAGCGCAGCCAGCTCCGAGCCCTGGAACCGCATCGCTGGGTGCTTCTGATTCTGCGGTTGTGGCAGCGGCTTGAGGCGCTGGGCCGCTCACGGCCAGCGTCACCGCGTCCCGCACCTCCGCCAGGGCCGTCACTGCCGCCCGCAGTGGCGAGTTCGGTGCCAGTACGCCATAGCAACGATGGCGATGTGTGCGCGGGCGCGGCACCAGCACTTCGTCACAAACCTCTGTTGATGCGGCCTTACGTTGTGTCTGGCTTCGATGACTGGTTTAATTGCGAAACCGAGGCGCCGAACCAGAAGAAAACCGCCGCGCAGCCCACGTAGGAATTGCGCGGCCAGCTATCAGACTGATAGCGTTGACGGTTTACTTGCGCGCCGGCGGCAAATCGGTGCAACCGCCATGCGCCACCTCCGCCGCCATGCCGATGCTCTCGCCCAGCGTGGGATGCGGATGGATCGTCTTGCCGATATCCACCGCGTCGGCACCCATCTCGACGGCGGACACCATCTCAGCCAAAGTACTCTCCGACCGACAAATCAATACTTTGATGCTAAAATGATGTTTTGATGTTGTTTAACAGGTGAACTTATGCGCACCACCCTATCTCTCGATGATGATGTATTTGCCGTGGCGCGCCAGCGAGCGCAGCGGGAGCGCATTTCTCTGGGTGAAGCGGTGTCGCGCTATGTGCGCGACGCCTTGCGTGCCACCGCGCAAGCCCCTCTGGCGCCGGCCGCTTTTCGCAGCAAATATTCTGTGCTGCCTGCGCGCGATGAAATCATCACTACCGACCAAGTCCGCCGCCTGATGGAACAGGAAGGCATTTGAGCACCCGCGTCCCGCCCCACAAAGCGCCACGGCTGCTGCTGGATGTGAACGTATGGATCGCATTGCTGGACGATGCCCACGTCCATAACCTCGAGGCACTGGACTTCTTCCAGAGACCCAAGCTCAAAATCGCCACCTGCCCCCTGGTGGAAAACGGCGTTTTGCGTGTGCTCAACCTGCCCGGCTACAGCCAGCGCGGCCCCGCCGGATTCGAAGTCGTGCGGGCCAAGATGGCACTGGCCTGCGCAGATGTGGACCACCAGTTCTGGCCCGACGACATCAGCCTGCGCACCGATGGTTTGGTCAACTGGAGCCGCGTATTTGGACATAGCCAGATCACTGACTTGTACCTGCTGGCCCTGGCCGTGGCTCACCAAGGCGCGCTGGCTACCTTTGACCATCGGATTGCCTTGAATGCGGTTGAGAAGGCGGAGAAGCACCATCTGGTGTTGCTTTGAGATGAAAATGGCCGAGCAGCCCTTTCAGAGTAAGCGCTGCCAGCTATTTATTTTGTAGCACTTGAGTTCAGGTCACTCTTACTTTTTAGCCGGCGGCAAATCGTTGCAACTGCCGTGAGCGACTTACGCCGCCATACCAATCGATTCGCCCAGCGTCGGATGCGGGTGAATCGTCTTGCCGATGTCCACCGCGTCGGCGCCCATCTCGATGGCCAGTGCCACGTCGCTGATCATGTCGCCCGCATGCGTGCCGACCATGCCGCCGCCCAAAATTTTGCCGTGGCCGTGCGCCTCGGGACTGTCGTCGAACAGCAGCTTGGTAAAACCTTCGTCGCGGCCGTTGGCGATGGCGCGGCCCGACGCGGTCCAGGGAAACAGGCCTTTTTTGACCTTGATCCCTTGCGCCTTCGCCTGGTCTTCGGTCAGTCACTCATTTAGCCGCCCCTTCCTGGCCGAATGATTCGCTATCGTGCTGAGGCTGCTGGTGCTGGCGCTGCTGCTGGCCAATGCCGGCTTTTTGTCTGGTCGCAAGGCTTGTTGGCCGCCTACGGCCTGGCGCCCTCCAGGAAAGCCGAGCCCGAACGGCTGGCGCAGGCTCAAGCAACTTGGCCTTCCCGCGGCGCGTAGCAATTCGGTATTTGCTCCTTTTTTAATAGCTGCTTATGCCCGTCCTGCTTGCGTGAGCAAGCCATCGCAGGCTCACCAAACGGTGCGCTGATGTTCGGGGTAGTCGGGCGCTGGCTGGGCCGCCATATCGCAATCCGGCTTGCGCAGCGCACCCTCCTAGCACGCTTGCTTGGACGACCCCGAGGTGTAGACTGCGAACGACCGTTCCGGTCTATCAGCGGCTGTGGGAGCGCCATGCAGACAAGAGGGGGCCTGTTTCGCAAGTACGCGGCCTATTTCGCCTTGCTGGTGAGCTTTGGAGTGCTGGCGAGCGGCTTGACCAGTCTGGCCTTCAGCTACCGCGACACGCGCGTGCTGCTCGACGCCTTGCATCGCGAAAAGGCCGCCTCCGCTGCCGCCTCCATCGACCAGTTTTTGCGCAGCGTCGAAAGCCACCTACGCGCCGCGCTGAGCGCGCTGCCTGCAAGCGCTTCCGACATGGCGCGGGACGACCAGCACGAGGAGCTCATCCGGCTGCTGCGCGTCAACTTATCTGTCACGGAGGCAGCGTGGATCGATGCGGCCGGGATCGAGCGTCTGCGGCTGTCGCGCATTGCACCGGACGTCGTACGCGGTCTGCGCAACCGATCCAGCGACCCTGTCGTGGTGGCAGCAAAAGCCCGCAAGACCGCATTCGGCACCGTTTATTTTCGTCAGCAGACCGAGCCCTATCTATCGATGGCGGTGGCTGCCGACGATCCCGTGGCCGGCATCGTCGTCGCCGAGATCAATCTCAAATTCGTCTGGGATGTGGTCCGGGCGATTCGCGTCGGCGAATCCGGCTATGCGTATGTGGTCGATGGGCAGGGCCGGCTGATCTCGCACCCCGACATCAGTCTGGTGCTCAGGCAGACCGACCTGTCGCAGCTGGCGCAGGTCCGGGCGGCGGCCTTCGCGCAGGCGTCGGACAGCAGCCCCACGATGATCGCCGACACGGCTGCCAGTGGCGAGGCGCGCGCGTCGCTCGTGGCAGCCGCGCCGATCACCGAGCCCGGCTGGTTCATGGTGATCGAGCAGCCGGCAGCCGAAGCGCTGGCGCCGCTTTATGCGACCCTCACTCGCACGGCGGCCGTGCTGCTGCTGAGCCTGGCGCTGTGCCTGGCCGTGAGTCTGGCGCTGGCCCGGCGCCTGACGGCACCGATCCGGGCGCTGCAGGCTGGCGCGGCGCGCATCGGCGAAGGCCAGCTCGACCAGCGCGTCGCTCTCGCCAGCGGCGACGAGTTCGAAGCACTGGCGCACGAGTTCAACACCATGGCCGATCGCCTGCACGAGTCGCGCAGCGGCATGGAGCAAAAAATCGAGGCACGCACGCGCGAGCTGGCGCAGGCCAACCGTGCCAAGTCGCGGTTTCTGGCGGTAGCCAGCCACGACCTGCGCCAACCGGTTCACGCGCTGGGTCTCTATGTGGCGCAGGCCAAAGAGGCGCGCGGCGAGGCGCTGCGCGAATCGTTGATCGACAAGATCGAGCTGTCCTGGCAATCGGTTTCCAGCCTGCTCGATGCGCTGCTCGACATCTCGCGGCTCGATTCGAGTTCGCTGCGGGCCCGGCAGGTGGCGTTTTCGGCTCAATCGGTGCTCGACCGCATTGAACGAAGCTGCGCACCGGCGGCCCACGTCAAAGGCTTGCGTTTGCGGATACGGCCCTGCTCCACGCTGCTGATGGGCGACCCCTTGCTGCTCGAACGGATGCTGCTCAATCTGGTTTCGAACGCGGTGCGCTACACCCGAGATGGCGGCGTGCTGGTGGGCGTGCGCCAGCGCGGCAGCCGGGCGCGCATCGATGTATCGGACACGGGCCCGGGCATCCCGGCCGACGAATCGGCGCATATCTTCGACGAGTTCTACCGGGGGCAGGCCGCAGCGGCGGCCGACACCCAGACCGATGCAGGCGAAGCCGGTTTGGGACTGGGTCTGGCCATCGTGCAGCGTCTGGCGCGCCTGATGAACCTGGGTCTCACGCTGCGCTCCACGCCGGGCGCAGGGTCCCGGTTCAGCATCGAGGTGCCGCTTGCGCCCGCGGGCTCGGTGGTCGATGAAGCGCCGGCGCACCGCAATATCGATAGCGGCTCCCGCGGCCTGGCGCTGGTCGTCGATGACGACGCCGCCGCACGCGACGCGGTGGCTGGCCTGCTCGCTCAGTGGGGCTGGCATGTCGTCAGCGCCGACTCGAGCGCAACTGCCTGCGCCGCACTGGCGGGCGATGCGCGCCGGCTCGACGTGATCGTCAGCGACTACCACCTGATGCACGAAAACGGCGTCGACACGATCGCCTGCATCCGCGGCGAACTGTGCCGGGATGTCGCCGCCGTGCTGGTCAGCGGCGATATGACCGAAGCGCTGCGCAGCCATGCCGCGGCGCAATCGCTGCACCTGCTGCACAAGCCGGTTCAGCCCGCCAAGTTGCGCGCCATGCTGCACCACCTGCAGGGCTCGGGCGAAGTGCGCTGAGGGGCGCAGCGCAACGCTGGGACCGGCTTTCAACGAAGCATGTCGGCGCTCAGGCCCAGGCGCGACGCGGCAATGACCGCCTGAGTACGGCTGGAGACCTGCAACACGTTGAGCACCGCCGTCACGTGAAGCTTGACGGTGCGCTCGGCCAGTCCCAGGTCGCGGCAAATCACCTTGTTGCTGCAACCGCGCATCAAAAGCGCCAGCACCTCGCCCTGGCGCGGGGTCAGGCCGAGTTCAGAGAACGACTTTGCGGTGCGACCGGGTGACGGTGACGCAGCCGCGCCCCCCGCATTCGCAATGCCGTCGGCGATCGCCTCCGGCGGAAGATAGATTGCGCCCGACAGCACCAGCCGAAGCGCACCGAGGATGACTTCCTTGCTGCACACCTTCGGTATGAAACCCATCGCGCCCCGGCGGATCACTTCGCGCACGGTGTCGCCGTCGTGGAACATTGATACCACCACCACCGGCAAGGCCGGATGCTCGCGGCGAAACGCGGCGAGCAGATCGAAACCGTGCGTGCCCGGCAGGTTCAGATCGAGCAACAGCAGATCGAGTTCCGGCTCGCTTCGGGACAGTTTCAGGCCACGCTCGCCGTCAGCCGCCTGCAGAACCTGTACTTCTGCGGCGAGCTCCACCATGATGCGAGACATGGCATCGCGCACCAGAGGATGGTCATCGACGATCAGAACTTTCACGCTGCCACTCTACACCCGCGCACCGGCACCGAACGCCGGCAACCTGCCCTTTAGGGCTAGGCCGTGAGTGCTATAGGCGGCCAACGGCGTGGCTCGTAGCATTGATCCACTACACCCGCGATCACTCCCGATCCCACCCAACGAAAGGACACCGATCATGACCGCACTCCAACCAGACGTTTCGCGCCGTTCCATGGCGACGAAAGTCATCCGTATCACAACGTCTATCGGCATTGCTTTGTCCGTCTGGACCGGGTTGACCATCGCGCAGACCCCCTCGGCCTTCGTGGTCAAACCACTGGTCGAAAAAAAGGTCTCCCAGTTGCCGACCGGGCCGCTGTACTGGCGCATCGAAAACTTCGATGCGTTGCCGCAAGCCCTGGCTGCGGCGGGTGACTACGCACTGGCAGCCGAGTCGGGGGGCAAGGTCTGGCTGTTCACGCTGGGCGCACCGGGCGGTGCCACGCCCAACGGCTCGAAGGTCGCCGAAGTCGGGCCGATCGCGCGTGTCGAGGCGGCGCAGTACCTGCTCCGAATCAACGAAGGCAGCGGGCCTCCCGGCAGCATCACCGCGCCGCACTCGCATCCGGGCTCGGAAGCCTTCTATGTGGTTGCCGGCGAAACGAGCAGCCACACCCCAAGCGGCGTCAAACGCGTGGCGGCAGGCCACAGCGAAACCGGCCACGCCGCCGACACGCCGATGCAGGTATCCAGCAGCGGCACGACCAACCTGCATTCCTTGGTGATGTTCGTCGTGGACGCAGCCCGGCCGTTTTCGAGCCCAGCGAAGCTGCCCTGACATTCAGCCGCATCCTTGCAGCCCGCCTTTTCGACAAAGCCCTACAGCCCGATTGCGGCAGCCGCGAAGGACAAGAACAATGGCGCGTCGCTCTTCACCCATCCCAAGGAGTTTTTCATGATCGCCTTCCGAACCTGGACAGTGGCTACCTTCCTCGGGCTGGGCCTGCTCTCATCGGCACAAGCCGACATCGTCACCGACTGGAACGAGATCGCACTGCGTGCCACCGAGTCGGCGGGCCTGCCGCCGCCGCCGCAGACGCGCGCCATGGCCCTGGTGCATGCGGCGATCTACGACGCGGTCAACAATGTGGAACGCCGTCATGCGATCTACGCTGTGGACCTGCCAGCCACGGCGGGCAGCTCGCCCGAGGCGGCTGCGGCTGCGGCGGCTGCGGCGGCTGCGGCGGGTGCGGCGCCTGGCGTGCTGTCGGCGCTGTTTCCGCTGCAAAAAGCCGGCCTGGACGTGGCGCTCACTACCTCTGTCGCCAAGCTGCCGGAGGGTGCGCCGCGCACCGATGGTGCAGCGCTCTTGGCAAAGAAGTTGCAACCAAGTTGATGGATGCGCGCAAGGCCGATGGCGCAGCGCAGAACGTCACCTACGCGGTGCGCAGCGGGACGGGGGCCTACCCAGTTGACACCGCCGATGAACGCGCAGCCGGTGCTGCCGCATTGGGGCGTCGTCAAGCCCTTCATGCTGCGTAGCGCCACGCAATTTCCGCTGCCCGGCCCGCCCGCTCCCGGCAGCGCGGAGTTCGTGCGCGATTTCGCTGAAGTCAAGGCCATCGGCGGCCGCACCAGCACCACGCGAACCAACGAACAGACGGCCACAGCGATCTCCTGGGCGGGCTCCGAAATTCCGCCGCTGAACGCCATCGCACGCTCGGCCGCGCTGGCCCGCAAAAACGGTTTGATGGACAACGTCCGGCTTTTTGCGTACCTCAATATGGCGATGGCCGACGCCTTGATCGCCGGGTTCGAGGCCAAGTACCGCTTCAACAACTTTCGCCCGATCACGGCGATTCGCGGCGCCGCGGCTTCGCAAAGCCCATCGGCGATGGCCGAAGCGCAGTGGGCGCCCCTCATCGTTTCGCCGCCGCACCCTGAATACCCCTCCGCGCACTGCCTGGCCACCGGCGCGGCCGGCACCGTGCTGTGCACGTTGTTTGGCACCGACGCCCTCAGTGCAACGCAGATTCTGCCGGCGCCGCTGGGGGTGGAGCGACGCTACACCAGCGTGACGCAACTCATCAAGGAGATGGAAGACGCGCGCGTTTGGGGCGGCATTCACTTTCGCAGCGCCGACGAGCACGGCACGCAGTTGGGCCGGCAGATCGCGGAGTTCTCGATGCAGCGGTTTCTGCTTCCGGTGGCAGCGCGCTGATGAAATCGCCCGGGCAGATTTTGCAGCGTCGATGCGCTTGCCCGCGCGCACGATCGGGCGCACACTGGCTGAGCCCAATAGGAGCAAGCATGATTTCCACCTCGCGCAGAATCCTTTGCAAAGCCATGGTTGTTCCCGCCTGCTGGTCTGCGGCGCTGGCGCATGCGGCCGACAAAAAATTGCACGTCGCGATTTTGCTGTCGGGTTTCGAGTCGCACTACGTCGATGTGACGGGCGCCTTTATCGCTGGCTTGCGCGAGCAGGGCTACGTGGAAGGGAAAAATCTGACAGTGGAGCGACGCTACGCGAAATTGCGCGGCGACCAGATGCCCGTCATCGCACGCGAACTGGTCCGCATGCAACCCGATGTCATCGTTACCGGCTGCACCGGATCCACCCGCGCGGCGATGCAGGCCACCCAAACAATCCCCATCGTGATGGCAAGTGTGGCCGACCCGGTTGGTCAGGGCTTTGTGCGAAACCTGGCACGGCCCGGCACCAATGTCACGGGCCGCTCTAGCCAGTCGCGCGAGCTGATGCCGAAGATGCTGGAGCTGCTGCGCACCGCAACCGCGAAGGCATCGCGCGTCGCCGTGTTCGTCAACACCCGCAACACCGCACACGCTGCGCTGTGGTCGGACGTGCAGACCGCAGCCCATTCGCAAGGCATGACGCCGCTGCCGGCGGAGGTGCATGGCCCGGCCGATCTGCCGGCCGCACTTGACCGGCTCAAGCACATCACCGCCGGCGGCCTGATTGTGCTGCCCGACGACCCGATGACGGCCAATTCGCGTCAGCAGGTGATCGCCGCAGTCAACGACCTGGCCCTGCCCGCCATCTACAGCATGCGCGAATTCGCAGCCGAAGGCGGCCTGATGAGTTATGGCGAAGGCTTCCCCGAGAGCTACCGCCGCGTCGGCAGCTTCGTCGACAAACTCGCCCGCGGAGCCAACGCCGCCGAACTGCCGATCGAGCGGCCGATGCAGTTTCAGCTGGTGATCAATCTGAAAACGGCAGGTTTGCTCGGCCTGACTCCGCCGCGCAACCTGCTGCTGCGGGCCGATGAGCTGATACGGTAGCGAGCGCGCTGAAACGGTACTTACTTGCGCACCGGCGGCAAATCCGTGCAGCTGCCGTGCGCCACCTCCGCCGCCATGCCGATGCTCTCGCCCAGCGTCGGATGCGGATGGATCGTCTTGCCGATGTCCACCGCGTCGGCGCCGATCTCGATCGCGAGCGCCACCTCGCCGATCATGTCGCCGGCATGGGTGCCGACCATGTCGCCGCGCAAAATTTTGCCGTGGCCATGCGCCTCGGGACTGTCGTCGAACAGAAGCTTGGTAAAACCTTAGTCGTGCCCGTTGGCAATCGCGCGGCCGGAGGCGTTCCAGGGAAAAAGGCCTTTTTTGACCTTGATCCCTTGCGCCTTGGCCTGGTATTCGGTCAGGCCGACCCATGCGACTTCGGGGTCGGTATAGGCGACGCTTGGAATCACGCGGGCATTGAAGGCGGCGCTGGCCAGTTCCTTGTTGCCCTGTGCAGCTCGCCGGCGATCACTTCAGCCGCCACATGCGCCTCGTGCACCGCCTTGTGCGCCAGCATCGGCTGGCCGATGATGTCGCCCTTCACTCACACACCGGCCTTATCAGAACAGGATGGACTTTACCTTCGCGTTTAGACGCTGACGTTCCGGAATGTTGTGCGCCAAGAGTACGTGCGCCCAAAGAACAGTTTCGTCCCGGTAACACTCGGCAGCCAACTTCTTGCCTATGGCCTCCAGAGAATTCCCGCAACTTTTCCTCAGAGGCTCCGGTTCACTGCTGGTGCCCAGCAAAAAAACACGGTCAACCACATCATCCGGAAAATGCTGCAAAAAATGCTCACGCCTCGCATCACCTTGACCGTCAAAGTCAATCAACAACACCAGATGACGGTGTGGATATTTCCGGAGTCCTTCGACATGCTCATTGATGAAGCTATGCCGTACTTTTTCCCAGCCGCCAGAAGCAACCAAGACCTGAATGTTGCGGAGTTTCACGCTGGCATCGAACAAAAATCCGTTGGCAATCTGCCGATTGGCATCGTCCTCTGGCAACACGAGCACATGCGGCTGATAGACATTGACACTCATAACTCCAACTCACCCAACATCAAGGACTGCACCACATCAGAGCCTGAGGGCAGATCACCCAGCAGACGCAGCTGTGTGGGTTCCAAATGGCTCTTTCGGCCCAACAACCACGTGTTTTCGTTGGAAAACTTGCGGATGGCCTCTTCGTTGTGCGTCGTCATCATGATTTGTCCCTGCACCTCAAAAGCCCGACGCAGATACAGGATGAAATGGCCTACTTCCGCTAGAGACAGGTAGTTATCTGGCTCATCCCAAAAACAAAAAATCGGACCGTAAGCTCGGTTAGCTGCAGCGATGATGGCGCACAGAAAGAAGCACTTTTCGCCATCTGAAAGCTCATCGAAATACAGAGGTAAAAACTGGTTCTCCCCCTGGAACTGAACAACGAGGCGTTTCGATTCTTTGCCCAGGCTCTCGTACTTGAAATCCCGCAGATCAGGCATGACTTCCTTCAAGTAGGTGTCAATTACCGTGTAGGCTGCCGGGTATTGCCCCAACAGTCCCGCTAGCCAATCCACTGCATTGCTGGCATTCGATATAGGCCACAACGACTCCTCGGCTGACTCTCCAGTCATCAGTTGGGGCATAGGCGCAATAACTACTATTTGCCCCAGCCAGGTCTTGAAAATATGAACAGGATCAATTTCTGACTGCACCTGAATCAGGGGTAAAGCAATGAGATGCCAGTCCATCATGAAGAGTGCATCCCCCGTTATCTCACGGGTTTTACGCAAGGAGACTTGGGCCTGTTCCCGTACGAACACAGGTTGGCCATCCAGCTCCAGCCGCTCCTCCAGCACCCGGAGTTCTTTGAACTTTTCTGGCAGCTCCAGTGCCAGACTGTAGCGGTACAGCTTGCCTTGCAACAGCACCTCCAACTCGAACCGCATGGGCGAGCCCGTCTGCGCCATAAAAAAGTGTCGCGGACTCACCAACTGACCCACCCGATTCACGCCGCGCCCAATGCCCTGCAGCACCTGCAAAGCCTTGGCGATAGAGGATTTTCCGACGCCGTTCTTGCCGACCAGCAATGACGAGTGCATTCCCTCAGTTTTCAGCTCAAAGTTCTGAAAGCTTTTGAAATTGTGGATATATAAACGTTGCAACATATTGAATCCGTTCCCAAAAAATATTTGGTTAAATTGTCAAGCACGCAGCTTTTATTCAACCGTAGGCTGTAGCTTCTTTTTGCGGCCAAGAAAAAGCCCGGCTTGTGTGGCGCCGGGCTTGTTGCGGTAACCGACTATTACTTGCGCACCGGCGGCAAATCCGTGCAGCTGCCGTGCGCCACCTCCGCCGCCATGCCGATGCTCTCGCCCAGCGTCGGATGCGGGTGAATCGTCTTGCCAATGTCCATCGCGTCGGCGCCCATCTCGATGGCCAGCGCCACCTCGCCAATCATGTCGCCGGCATGGGGTGCCGACCATGCCGCCGCCCAAAATTTTGCCGTGGCCGTGGGCTTCGGGCGAATCGTCGAACAATAGCTTGGTGAAGCCCTCGTCGCGGCCGTTGGCAATCGCGCGGCCCGACGCGTTCCAGGGAAACCGGCCCTTCTTGACTTTGATGCCTTGCACCTTGGCCTGGTCTTCGGTCAGGCCGACCCAGGCGACTTCGGGGTCGGTATAGGCAACGCTTGGAATCACGCGGGCATTGAAGGCGGCGCTGGCCAGCTCCTTGTTGCCCTGCAGTTCGCCAGCGATCACTTCCGCGGCGACGTGCGCCTCATGCACCGCCTTGTGCGCCAGCATCGGCTGGCCGATGATGTCGCCGATGGCGAAGATATGCGGCACGTTGGTACGCATCTGGATATCGACATTGATGAAGCCGCGGTCGGTGACGCTCACACCGGCTTTTTCAGCGCCGATCTTCTTGCCGTTGGGCGTGCGGCCCACCGCCTGCAGCACCAGGTCGTAGGTTTGCGGCGGCGGCGCGGTGCCGCCCGCTTCAGCGCTCTCGAAGGTGACTTCGATGCCGGCCGGCGTCGCCTTTGCTCCAACGGTTTTCGTCTTCAGCATGATGTTGTCGAAGCGCGGCGCGTTCATTTTCTGCCATACCTTGACCAGGTCACGGTCGGCGCCCTGCATCAGCCCGTCAAGCATTTCAACCACGTCCAGACGCGCGCCGAGCGTGCTGTAGACCGTTCCCATCTCCAGTCCGATGATGCCGCCGCCGAGGATCAGCATGCGCTTCGGAATACTCTGGAGGCCGAGCGCGCCGGTGCTGTCGACCACGCGCGGATCGTCGGGCATGAAAGGCAGATGCACCGCCTGCGAGCCGGCGGCGATGATGCAGTTCTTGAAGGCGATGACCTGCTTCTTGCCGGTCTTTTCCTGCGCCGTGCCGCTGGTTTCCTCGACTTCGAGATGGTTGGCGCCGACGAAAGCTCCAATGCCGCGCACCGTGGTCACCTTGCGCATCTTGGCCATGGCGGCCAGGCCGCCGGTCAGCTTGCCGACGACCTTGTCCTTGTGGCCGCGCAGCTTGTCTATATCGACGCTGGGCGCGCCGAATTCGATTCCGAGAGAGGCCATGTGGCTGACCTCGTCCATCACGGCGGCGACGTGCAGCAGCGCCTTGGACGGGATGCAGCCGACATTCAGGCAAACCCCGCCGAGCGAGGCGTAGCGCTCGACGAGCACCACCTTCAGCCCTAGGTCGGCCGCGCGGAAAGCCGCCGAATAACCACCCGGGCCGGCGCCTAACACCAGCAGGTCGCAGTCCAGGTCGACAGCGCCGTTGAAACTGGCGGCGGCCAGAGCAGGCACCGAGGTGTTTGCGGCCAGTGCTATCTTTTCAGGAGCTGCTTGCGCTGGTGGAGACTGCGCTGGAGCAGGTTTTAATGCTTCATCAGGGGCCGAGGCAGCAGCGCCGGGGGCTTCCAGCGTCAGCACGACCGATCCCTGCTTGACCATGTCGCCCAGCTTGACCTTGACTTCCTTCACCACGCCGCCATGCGACGAAGGGATTTCCATCGACGCCTTGTCGCTTTCAACGGTGATCAGGCTTTGCTCCGGCTTGACGGTGTCGCCGGCCTTGACCAGCACTTCGATTACGGACACTTCATCGAAGTCGCCGATATCGGGCACCTGGATGTCGATCAGGTTTGTAGAGGCACTCATGGGGAGGCTTTCAGTTTGAGGGTGAATATGTCCATCGGGCCGCCGGAGTTTTTATCGAACTCGCAGCCCGCGTTGACGCCGGCAACCGCCACTTCGCGGGCCGTTTTGGTCCTGTCCCAGCAGGCATGCATGGCGCCTAGCGCAAAACTGCGGCCCGAGCCGACGCTCCAGAATTCCTTGAATTCGAAGACTTCGCGGTAGCTGTAAAGGCCGTAGACGCCGCTGGCATTGGCGATGACGACGGTGAACTGGCTCGACTCGTAAGGGTCGTTCTCGTCCTCCTTGGTCTGCATGAAAAACGCTTCTTTGAGCACCGGATGCAATTTGAGGAAGGTTTCGAATATTTCGTCGCGTCCGTTGAGCCTGACCTGTTCGACCGGCAGCGTCGCCAGCGCTTTTCGCAGCGCCGGGAAGTGCGCGACCGTGCCCGCAAGACCCACCAGGCTCACGCCGTAGGCCGTGTCGAGCTTGAATATCTTGCTGTTCGTCTCGAAGCGGTGGCCAAGGCGGGTGTCGCCGAAAGTGACCAGCGTGTCGGCGGCCATCGCCACCTGACCCGCCTTCTTCACCACCACCATGGTTGTCATAGAAAAACGCGGCGGAAATCTGCCAGAACCTGGCCCAGGTAAGCATTAAAACGCGCGGCGGCGGCACCGTCGATGACGCGGTGGTCCCAGCTGAGCGACATCGGCTGCATCAGGCGCGGCTGGAAGGCCTTGCCGTCCCAGACCGGCTCGATACGGCTCTTGCAGACGCCGAGGATCGCGACTTCGGGCGCGTTGATGATGGGCGTGAAATAGCGCCCGCCGATGCCGCCCAGCGACGAGATCGTAAAGCAGGCGCCCGACATGTCGGCCGGGCCGAGCTTGCCGTCGCGGGCCTTTTTGGCAAGTTCGCCCATTTCCTGCGAAATCTGGATGACGCCCTTTTTGTCGGCGTCCTTGATAACCGGAACGACCAGGCCGTTGGGCGTGTCAGCCGCAAAGGCGATATTGAAATACTGCTTGAGCACCAGTTGGTCGCCGTCGAGCGAGGCATTGAACTGCGGAAATTTTTTCAGCGCGGCAACCGAAGCCTTGATGAAGAAGGCCAGCATGGTGATCTTGACGCCGGCTTTTTCGTTTTCCTTGTTCATCTGGACACGGAAAGCTTCGAGCTCGGTGATGTCGGCGTCGTCGTGGTTGCAGACGTGCGGAATCATCACCCAGTTGCGATGCAAATTGGCGCCGCTGATCTTCTTGATGCGTGAGAGGTCCTGGCGCTCGACCGGCCCGAACTTGGTGAAATCGACCTTCGGCCAAGGCAGCAGGCCGAGACCCGCGCCACCATCACCGCCGGTCGATTTGGACGCAGCCGGCGCTTTGGCCGCCTGCGCCTGCGTCTGGGCGCCGCCGGACATCACCGCCTTGGTGAAACCCTGTATGTCCTCGAGCGTGATGCGGCCTTTCGGGCCAGTGCCCCTCACTTCGGCCAGCGGCACGCCAAGCGCGCGGGCGAACTTGCGCACCGATGGCGAGGCGTGGGGCAGGCTGCCCTGCGGCGCTGCGCCGGGCTCGTGCGCGGGAAGCGCCGCGGCTGTCGCAGCGGCGGGTGCGGGTGCTGCTGCGGACGGCGCTGGCGCCGGAGCCGCCGGCGCGGCAGATGCGGCAGGCGCTGAGGCCGCTGCGGCCCCAGCGACCGGCGTGCCTTCAAGAATCGCCAGCAGGTCTCCGATGTTGACCGTGTCGCCGACCTTTACCTTGAGTTCTTTGAGCACGCCGCCGACCGACGACGGAATTTCCATCGATGCCTTGTCGGACTCGACGGTGACCAGCGACTGCTCGGGCTTGATCGTGTCGCCGGGCTTGACCAGCACCTCGATGACGGCCACGTCCTTGAAGTCGCCGATGTCGGGCACCCGCACTTCAATCGGACCCGTTGCCGCGGGTGCGGCGGACGTGGGAGGCGGCGTTGCTTCTGTTTTGATAGCTGCTGTCGCAGGCGTAGAAGGCGCTTCAGCCGTTTTTTGCTCTGAAACAGCGGCGCCCTGCACGTCCAGCGTCAGCACTACCGAGCCCTGCTTGACCTTGTCATCGAGCTTGACCCTGATTTCCTTGACGACGCCCGCCTGGCTGGACGGAATTTCCATCGACGCCTTGTCGGACTCGACCGTGATCAGCGATTGTTCGGCCGCTACCGTGTCGCCGGGCTTGACCAGCAACTCGATAACCGTCACCTCGTCGAAGTCACCGATGTCGGGAACCTGTATGTCTACCAGTGCCATGTTGTGTCTCCGTTTGCTCAGCGCCAAGGACGAAAAAGCTTTACGTCAAGCGTAAAGCGGATTGATCTTGTCGGCGTTGACGCCGTACTTCTTGATGGCTTCGGCCACCCTGGCGGCCGGCATGGCGCCATCTTCGCTGAGCGCCTTCAGCGCGGCGACGACGATGTAATGGCGGTTGATCTCGAAGTGCTCGCGCAGCTTGCTGCGGAAATCGCTGCGGCCGAAGCCATCGGTTCCCAGCACCTTGTAGGTCCGGTCTTTCGGAACGAAGGATCTGATCTGGTCGGCATAGGACTTCATGTAGTCGGTCGACGCCAC